>Ga0194037_1001968_pt1 | contig 14208 bp, 5 predicted proteins | sample JunL306m_MetaG_FD_148653 | JGI IMG/M metagenome (GOLD analysis project Ga0194037, IMG submission 148653) | Anoxic zone freshwater microbial communities from boreal shield lake in IISD Experimental Lakes Area, Ontario, Canada - Jun2016-L304-6m | ecosystem: Environmental > Aquatic > Freshwater >...
CTATTGCAGGTACAGGTGTAGCAAGTTCGGTAGATAGTACGGTGGGCAAACTGGCTACTTTTAATCAACCTGCAGGAATTGCAATAGATGCTGTAGGGGATACCTTGTATATAGCCGATACTAAGGGAAATATTATTCGTACTATTAGCCTTACTGGTTATAGCATTACCCCTGCATTACCTGCAGGTTTAAGTTTTAATGGCGCTACTGGTACAATTAGTGGTACGCCTACTGTATTAAGTTCTATGAGTAGCTACCTGGTAACGGGTACCAATGCTGTGGGAAGTGATACGGCTACAGTAAGTATAAAAGTATGTGCTGCTACCAATAGTACCGATACTATGATTATTAAATCGAATAAGCTTCCTTATAGCTGGGATGGATTAACCTTTACTGCTGCTGGCACACAAACCGCTCATTTTATCAACGCTGCTGGTTGTGATAGTGCGGCTATTCATACGCTGATAATAATAAGCTGCGCAACAAGTTCATCAACTACAATTTTGTTAAAACCAAGTCAGTTGCCTTATAGCTGGAATGGATTGAGCATTATTGCTGCCGGCACACAAACAGTGCATTTAACTAATGCAGATGGTTGTGATAGTGCAGCTACCTTAATAGTAAATTTACTACCTGGTATTAGTTATACAGGGCCACAGACATTTACTATTGCAGAAACTATTGCTGCATTAGCACCTACCAACAATGGATCGTTGATACCTAATGCTTTTAAATATACTGTAAGTACTATTGCAGGTAATGGTACTGCAGGAAATTCTGATGGCATAGGAACAGCTGCTTCATTCTATTATCCAGAAGGTGTAGCTATAGATGCTACTGGCAATATTTATGTGGCAGATGCTATGAATCAACGTATCAGAAAAATTTCGCAATATGGCACGGTTTCAACTTTTGCTTCAACAAGTGCCCCTCAAAATGTTGCGTTGGATACTGCAGGTAATGTATATGTAGCTGGTGGATTTAATGTGGAAAAAATAAAGGCAGATGGTACCAATGCAACTTTATTAGCTAATGGTTTAACCAATAATTTTGGGATAGCTTTTGATGCAGTGGGAAATATGTATGTTTGTGAATCGGGCAGAAATTGCATTAAAAAAATGACTACATCTGGTACAGTTTCTATTTTTGCAGGTAGTAATACAGGTGCTTCTGGATCTGCAGATGGCGCAGGAACTACTGCAAGTTTTAATTCTCCTGAAGGGTTAACTATAGATAAAGCTGGAAATTTATATGTAGCAGATTATAATAATAATCGTATCAGAAAAATTACAGCAGCTGGTATGGTTACTACCATTAATTGTGTTGTTACACAACCAATTGGATTAGTATTGGATATAACAGGGGATTTAATTGTATCAAGTCAATCTTATAATGAAATATATAGGCTTACGATTTCTGGTCAATTAACTGCTTTAGCTGGCAGTTCTACTGCTGGTTATGTAGATAATGTTGGGATTAAAGCATCTTTCAACCGACCATTTGGATTAGCAATAGATAATATTGGCAATATATATGTGGCAGATTTTGGTAATAATAGGATTCGTAAGGTATCTGTACAAGGGTATAGCATTAGCCCTGCTTTGCCTGCGGGTTTAAGAATGGATAGTACGGGTACTATTTTAGGAACGCCAACGGTGCAAAGTGCTGCTACTACCTATACTATTGTAGCTACAAACCAATATGGTAGTGATACTACTACGGTGAGTATAAGTGTAATACCAAACTGTAAAACCAGTTCTACTAACCATATTACTATATGCAGTAATGCATTGCCTTATAGCTGGAATGGATTGAGCTTTACTGCTGCCGGTACACAAACGGCACATTTAACCAATAAAGGGGGATGCGATAGTGCAGCTACATTAGTATTGAATGTGAACCCTACTTATGCCAATACTACTGTTGCAGGCATTTGTAGTGCAGCATTGCCATACAGTTGGAATGGTAGAACGTATTCGCAAAATAAAGTAGATACCATACATTACAGCACGGTAAATGGATGTGATAGTGTAGAAATACTGAACTTAACAGTAGTGCCACAACCTGCTAATGTAATTAACTATTTTTGGTCTTGTGGCAGTTTTACCTGGAATGGAACTACCTACACTCAAAGTGGAACCTATAAGTACGCAATACCTTTTGGTTCAAGTGGAAAATCTACTATTAATACAGTTAATATTCCTTGTGTAGATACTGCTGTATTGGTATTAACACTTATTAATAACAGTAGTACAACTACTATCAATTCCTTGGTTTCGCCGTATACATGGAATGGGGTAGCTTATACCCTACCTGGAACTTATACTGTGCACTTAACCAATGTTGCTGGATGTGATAGTGCAGCTACCTTAAATTTAAGTTTTGCGCCACCTGCTGTTACTTATCCTACACCACAAGTGTATAGTGTAAATAAGGCTATTAGTTTACTGGTGCCTACTAATGCAGGAACGGCTGTACCTAATAAGTATATTTTTAGTGGTAATTTTACGGGAAGCAATATGTTTAATACTAATTCTACACCATCATATGTAGGTGCTCTTGATAATTACAACGTAACAAGTTTGGCGGAAGATAAGGCCGGTAATGTGTATGCAACAGTAGCCAATATGTTTTTTAAAGTAAATCCGGCGGGTGTTGTTAGTTCATTTGCGGGTAGTCCATTAACACCTGGCAACATTGATTCGGTTGGTACTGCCGCAAGATTTAATAACCCACAAGGGGTGGCGGTAGATACGGGTGGTAATATATATGTAGCTGATAAGGGGAATAATAAAATAAGAAAGATAACACCATTGGGTGTGGTAAGCACTTTTGCAGGAAGCACTGCGGGTAGTGCCGATGGGGTAAATGGAACATTTAATCAACCTATTAGCGTAGCTGTTGATAATAATGGCTATGTATATGTATTAGATGCGGGTAATAATAAAATACGTAAGATATCGCCCATTGGCGATACGGTAAGTACGTTGGCTGGATCGGGTGCTGTAGGTGCAATAAACGGTATAGGAACAGCCGCAAGCTTTACCCAACCAAATTCTATTTGTGTGGCTAGTGATGGTACGGTATTTGTAACCGAACCTACCTTGTATAGTGTGAGAAAGATAACTGCGGCTGGTGTAGTATCTGCATTTGTAGGAGGTACTTACGGTACAAAAGATTCGGTAGGGGTAAATGCGCAATTTTTGCGACCAAGGTATATGGCAATTGATATGATGAATAATCTGTATGTAACAGATAGTTTTTTGGTACGTAAAATAAGCCCTGCAGGGCAGGTGAATTTATTATTTACCTCTAGTTCAACAGGAAATTTAAAAGCTATAGTTGTAGATACTGCATTGAACATAGTATATAATGATCATTCATTTTTACATACAAGTGGTTTCAGTCAAACGGGATATATCGGAGGGTTGCCTAATGGGTTGAAATTAAATATTGATGGCACCATTTCGGGGACACCAAATTTAGCTAGTACGGCGAAATTGTATACTATATATACTGCAAACAAGTATGGTGCAGCAGCTGTACAAATTAATATTACCGTAAATGATTGTGCTACAACAGCCACTATTACTGCTGCAGCTTGTGAAAGCTATAGCTGGCATGGAAATACTTATACTACAAGTGGTAGTTATACTTTTGATAGTTTGAATATTGCAGGATGTGATAGTCTGACTACGTTGAATTTAACTATTACAACACCCGTTACGCCTTCGGTAAGTATTGCTGCAAACCCTGCTGGAAGTATAGTAGCAGGTACTACCGTAACCTTTACAGCTACCCCTTACAATGGCGGAGGCTCTCCTATTTATCAATGGAAAAAGAATGGTACTGCTATAGGAACGAATAGTAACACATATACGGATGCTGGATTGATTAGTGGAGATGTAATTACTTGTGTAATGACTGCCAATAATAGCTGTCAGACATCTGCAACTGCAAACAGTAATATTATTACAGAAACAGTTACAGGTTCATTGCCAAATTATGTATGGACTGGTGCTACTTCTACTGACTGGAGTGTAGCTACCAACTGGACTAATAATATATTACCTACTCCAGGAGTTAGCGTAACTATACCATCTGCACCTGTTAATCAACCATTATTAAGTACCGATGTTAGTATTGGTGGAATATTACTGGATGGCTCTGTTGGTTTTAATGGGCATTCATTTACTATTACTGGAGCTATCAGTGGAACAGGTATTTTTAATGGGTCTACTACATCAACTTTAATATTAAATACCAGCAACAATAACACTATCAACTTTGGTACATCTGCAACCGATAGTTTACTGGCTAATCTTACTATTAGTGGTTCTGGTACAGAAACTATTGGAACAGGTATTGGAATCACAGGTACATTAAATGTAACTGATGGTACATTAAATACAGGTAATCATCTTACATTAAAAAGTACCTCTGTTACCAACACAGCTGTGGTAGGAACTGTTACTGGTACTATTACTGGAAAAGTAACTGTAGAACGATTTATACCTAATGGAAAAAGAGCTTTTAGAGATCTTTGTCCTGAAGTAGCTAATGCTGGTTCTATCTACAGTAACTGGCAAGAGGGTGGATCTACCCCAGCTGGTTATGGTATTTATATTACTGGTTTAAGAGCAGCATTCCCTGGTGGAGTAGATGCTAACACTGGTTTAGATAAAACACAAACAGGTAATCCATCTCTGTATAATTATGGATCAGGCAACTGGCCATCTGTTACCAATACTAAGAACACAAACCTTGATCCATTTATGGGTTACAGAGCATCTATAAGAGGCGATAGAACCTACAATATTTATATTCCAGACCCTGCTGCAATGGTAAGTGCTACTACACTTAGAGCAACAGGTAATCTTGTTACTGGAAATGTTTTGTACAATACTACCAACGTTACCAGCAGCGTTTATACTTCTACTGCAGCTAAACTGGTAGCAGGTAATAACAACTTTAGCCTGGTTGCTAATCCGTATGCATGCCCTATCGATTGGGAAGCTGTATATGCTAATGCAGGAACAAGTAACCTAACCAGCAGTTACTGGTATTTCGATCCTACATTCTTATCCGGTGGCTATGCTACTTACGTAACGTACAATGCGGTATCTCATATCAATAGTAATCCATCTGCCTCTAAAATAACAAGATACATACAACCAGGTATGGCCTTCTTTGTTCAGAATAGTGGAGCTACTCCTACTTTGTCTATAACTGAAAGTAATAAGGTAGCTAACAGTACCAAGACTGCAGTATTCAGAACTGAAGCTCCTAACTATATACATGTTTCTTTATGGAAGAATGTAAACGGTGAAAATATCAATATTGATGGAGCTGTTGCAGCGTTCAATAGCAGCTTTACAAAGGTGATTGGTGAAAAGGATTCTAAGAAACTAACCAATGGTGGAGAGAACATATTCATTACCCAGGCAAACACCGATTTAAGTATTGCAGGTTTACCAGTTCCTACAGAAAATGAAGAGATTAAATTAAATCTTAGTCAGTTAGTGGCGGGTACAAGTTATCAGTTACAATTAGATGCTGCTCAGTTTACAACCAATGGCTTAGCAGTATTTATTAAAGATAATCTGTTGAATACAATTGCACCTGCAGTAGAAGGAATAAACTTTACCCCTACTAATGATGTTGCTACTTATCAGGGAAGATTTAGTGTAGTATTTAAAGCAGCTAAGTTTACTTCAACTATTGTAAAGGGAACTGTATCTATCTATCCAAACCCAGTAAGCAATGGTAAGTTCAACTTACAAATGAGCAACATGGAGAAAGGAACTTATACTGTAAGAGTAATGAATAGCCTTGGTCAGGAAATGATGAATAGCACCATAAATACTGAAGCAGCAACTGTTGCTAAAACAATTGCCACTAAGGGGTTAACTGCAGGAGTGTATACAGTACAGGTAATAGGGAAAGCAGGAAGCTATAATACTGAATTAATTGTAAAATAATTGACAATTGAAAATGGATAATTGATAAATAAATAATAATGAAAAATAAAATAATAAAGGTTGCATTTGTTGCAATATTGGTATTTGCTATTACTACTATTTCTAAAGCACAGGTTGGGCCGGGTGGTGGCATTGGCGGCGGTCCGGGAAGTGGTCCAGGTGGCCCAGGTTCTGGCGCTCCAGGTACTCCTGGTGTACCGCAGGATAATGCAGTTCCCTTTGATGGTGGACTAAGCCTTATCTTACTGGCAGCAGGTGCAGGAGTAGGCGCTAAAAGAAAACGCTTAATGTAGAACGTTTAACGCTTTATACAAAATAGAGGAGTCCCCGGAGTGTAATACTTCGGGGACTTTTTTGTAAACAGCATTTGTTGGGTGTTGTAACGGTCAGACGGTCGTGTTTTACAGTGAGACAGTTAGAGGGGGGAATGCTGTTCTGAATAAGTAAACGCAGCTACAATGCAATGGATTACGTTACAGATAGAGCCAGTGACGAGAGACACTCCGATTATTTGTAAGCTGTGCCTAGTGGGGTTTTCTTTAGCGGCGGGGCTTTTATAGACTGCTTTTACAATTGACTGGTATAATTTATTATAAATATTCATAGCTAAATTCTATAAATATTTTCTTTGTTTAATATATGTTTTATAAAATTATAGTTCCCTTAACGCAATATTATTGTTGGATTCTTATTTAAATACTATACCCTTGTATTATATTATTATGCAATAATTAAGAATATACCTCTTAGCTTACTCTGTAATTAACAACTACTCCGTAGAATATCTCGTTTATTTTTATCTATCTATTTTGTTTTTAGGAAGTTGATGGTATTATTTACCTGAAACGTTTAACAGTTTCTTTTTCGGACTTTAAGAAGTCTGTTAAAATGGTACTGACTATTTATATACTAATCTGTATTTGCAGGAATTGCCTGCCAATACCTGTTGGTTATTAGCATTAAATACATTGATAGGCATGTAATATAACGTATTAGCAATAATTATTTAGTTATACAAAACAAACAAACATGAAACAATGCAACTTAAAGTACAGTATTTGCATACTGCTATTATGCCTTTCCGTATTTGCAGGTATCAATCAGTTGAAAGCGCAAAACACTTTAAACTTAGTAGGTCTTACGGCCTCTACCCCTGCAGCTTCGGCTTATAGTCTTCGTAAACTAAGTAATAGTTATGCAGGTAATGCAATACAAGTGCGTAGAAGCAACGATAATGCTACACAGAATATTGGTTTTACTGCCAATGGCGATTTAGATACCGCCGCTTTAAAAACTTTTGTAGGGGCAAACGATGGTTTAGTAGCTACCTGGTACGACCAGAGTGGTAATGCTCGCAACTTAACACAGGCTACTACGTCTAAACAACCCACTATCGTAAATGCTGGGGTGGTATACAGAAAAGGCAAACAACCTGCATTATTCTTAGATGTTACAAATGATGGCATGTTGTACAGTGGGGCAAATTATTTAACCACTAATCCGCTTTCTGTAAACTTAGTGGCAGGTAGTAATTCCAGTAATACAAATGCAAGAAGAGCAGTGCAAGGAACCATCAACTGGTTGATAGGACCTTATCAAAATAAACTTGGTTGGTATGCAAGTGGCTGGAACAATCAGATTGCGGTTCCATGGTCTCAGACATATTCGGAAATATTTACAGTTATACAACCTACTTCTACTGCTTGTACATCCTGGCGTAATGGGGCTTCACAAACTTCTGCGAATAATAAAGGAACACCCAATAAAATACAAATTGGAGTGGAAGGAGCTTATTCCGAACCATTAAATGGTCATATCAATGAAGTTATTAGTTTTAATGCAGAGTTGAGCAATACAGATAGACAAACTTTAGAATCCTCACAAACTACTTATTATCAATCTACCAATACCAATGCCGTTTTAGCAAACCTTGCTATTTCTACAGGTGCGCTTACCCCTTCATTTGCTGATACTACCCTTAATTATTTTTCCAATTATTTAGGCGTAACTACTACTACGGTAACCCCAATATCTGCAGTTCCTGGCACTATTATTCAGGTAAGAATTAATGGTGGTAGTTACAGTACTGTAAGTTCTGGAACGGCTTCAGTTTCTCTTGCTTTAACTAATGCTATTAATCCTATTGATATTAAAGTAACTGCACTAGATGGTGTAACCCAAAAAATATACACGGTTACAGCAACCCTAGCATCTGAAAACTGGACTGGGGCAATTAGTACCGATTGGAATACTGCTGGCAATTGGTCGGCAAATGTTGTTCCTAGCAACCTTATTGGTGCAATTATTCCTAATGGGCTTTCTAAATATCCTGTTATAAGTGGAGGAATTAACGCTTCTGCAAAATATGTTACGGTAAATGATGCAGCATCTTTAACATTGAATACCAATAGTAATTTAACTATTAATGGGTATGATGGCAATTCTGTATCCATCAGAGCTTATGGTACCATTAATAATGCAGGTAAAATAACGATAGGATCTTCGGCAGTTGTAGGCAATTTTGGTATTTATATTAATGGAACAATTAATAATAATACCGGGGGCGAGATTAATATTGACCAGGTTAATAGGGATGCAATACATAATGAAAATGGCTATATTATTAATGCTGGAAAAATAACTATCAGTGCAAACCTTGCAACGGCTAGTTCAGTAGGAATCTATAATGGAAGTAATTTTAATAACAATATAGGAGGTGAAGTTTATATAGACCGATGTAAAAACTATGGACTTTTTAATTCTGATGACAATCAAGTTGGTGCTAGTTTAAATAACAGTGGAAAAATTACTATAGGTGCTATTTCTACAACTGTAGCTTCAGCTGGGATATATAATATTAGTATATTGAATAATAATACTTCTGGAGAAATTTATATAGATCAATGTCGTGATTTTGCTATGTATAATGTAGATGAAAATGGTACTGGTGCATATATAAACAATAGTGGTAAACTAATAATAGGAACCATTGCAACTGCTGGTACTTATGCTGTTTATAATACTACAATCTTTACTAATAATGCTGGCGCAGTAATAAATATAGACCGTTCTACAAATACAGCATTGTACAATGAAAGTGATTTTAATAATAGCGGCAAAATTACTATTGGTGCCAATACTGCTGTAGGGGCGGATGGTATATTAATAAATAGTAATAATTTTATTAATAATGCCTGTGGTATAGTAGCTGTAATACAGGGTAATTTTACGAATAATGCCAATGTTGATAACAGTGGCTATCTGCAAATAAACAGTACACTAAACAATAACAGCACCTTTACTAATAATGCTGTTTTGAAATATGGCACTTTAGCAGGTAGCATAACCAGTACCAATAATGCATCGGTAATTGTTAATAATTCTACCCCGATATTTACCTACGGGGGAAATTATAATGGTACTATCAATGGTATGTATTCCAATGCGCTGGCTACTGTTTTAGCAGGTAGCTTTACTGCGCCAAATAGTTTTTCTACAAATGCTATACCGGGGGGGGCACAAACATTATATGCAAGTATTACCCCAGCTGGCGGTTCTTGTTCTTATATAGTTCCATTCACCTTCAATAATACCAATAGTGTTAACTGGACAGGTGCTACCAATACTAACTGGAATGTTGCAGGCAACTGGAGCAATAGTGCTGTGCCAGCCAGCAATACTGCTGTTACTATTCCTGTAGTTACCAATTATCCTGTATTAACTGGGGCAACTAGTATTGGTTTTATTACTGTATTACCAGGTGCCAATATTAGTTTGAATGGGCAATCATTAACTACAGGCGGTATTGCTGGTCCTGGTGTAATCAAAGGGTCTACTACTTCTTCTTTAGTTGTTAATGCGGGAGCTAATAATACACTTTACTTTGGATCAACTGCTACCGATAGTTTACTGGCAAACTTAACAGTAGGGGGCATTTCTGCCATCAGTACCGGAGTGGGTATAACAGGAAAATTGAGTGTAACTGGTGGAACATTAAATACCAATGGTCACCTTACTTTAAAAAGTACTTCTATTACCAATACAGCAAGTTTAGATGTAGTAGCTGGTACTATTACTGGTACAGCTACTGTAGAAAGATATATACCTAAAGGCTTACGTTCTTTTAGAGATTTAAGTGCAGGTGGTGTTGCCAATGCAGGTTCTTTCTATAACAATTGGCAGGAAGGCGGTGCTACTATAGCTGGTAAGGGTATTTATATCACAGGTAAAACTGGGGTTGCTAGCGGCGTAGATGCTACTACAGGCCTGGATATTACCAGTTTAGGAAATTCATCTTTGTATGCATACGGTGCAGGTGTATGGCCAGCCGTTACTAATACAAAATCAAATTCAATCAATCCTTTCCAGGGCTATAGAGTTTTAGTAAGGGGTGATAGAAACTATAACAATTTTGGCTTTGTAAATGATGCAGCAGTTATGAACAACAGTACTGTATTAAGAACTTCTGGAAACTTTATTATGGGTAATGTAACATACACTACTACAGGAGTTACCAATAATATATATAGTAGTTCTGCAGCAACTTTGGTTGCAGGTACTGCTGCATATTCATTAATCGCAAATCCGTATGCTTGCCCTATCGATTGGGAAGCAGTATATGCTAATGCAGGTACCAGCAATGTAACAAGCAGCTACTGGTACTTCGATCCTACTTTCTTGTCTGCAGGATTCGCTACTTATGTTACCTACAACGCAGTATCGCATGTAAATAGTAACCCTATTTCTAAAGTGAATAGATACATACAACCAGGTATGGCCTTCTTTGTACAAAATAGTGGAACTACTCCTACTGTAGCATTTACAGAAAGTAATAAAGCACCAAACAGTACTAAGACTGCAGTGTTCAGAACAGAAGCGCCTAATTATATTCATGTTTCTTTATGGAAGAATATCAACGAAGAAAATACCAATATTGATGGAGCAGTTGCAGTGTTCAATAGCAACTTTACAAAGGTGATTGGTGAAAAGGATTCTAAGAAACTAACCAATGGTGGTGAAAATATCTTCATTACTCAGACAAATACCGATTTAAGTATTGCAGGTTTACCAGTGCCGACAGAAAATGAAGAGATTAAATTAAATCTTAGTCAGTTAGTATCGGGTATAACTTATCAGTTACAAATAGATGCTGCTCAGTTTACAACAAATGGCTTAGATGTATTTATTAAAGATATTCTGTTGAATACAATTGCACCTGCAACAGAAGTAATAAACTTTACCCCTACAAATGATGTTGCTACTTATCAGGGAAGATTCAGTGTAGTATTTAAAGCAGCTAAGTTTACTTCAACTAGTGTAAAGGGAGCAGTATCTATCTATCCAAATCCTGTTAGCAATGGCAAGTTCAACCTACAGTTGAGCAACCTGGAAAAAGGAACTTATACGGTAAGGGTATTGAATAGCCTTGGACAGGAAGTAATCAAGAATTTTATTAGCAATGAAGTTGGAATATCAAATAACAATATATTTGCTAACTCATTAGCTACGGGAGTTTATACTGTACAGGTGGTTGGAAAAGCTGGTACATACACTACTGAATTAATAATTAATAAATAATAAATACAATGATCAGCAAAATATTAAAGGGTGCATTTGTAGCTGTTTTAGTTATTTCTTTCACTACTATTACTCACGCACAATTAGGCCCAGGTGGCGGTGGTCCTGGTGGTCCTGGTTCTGGTGCTCCGGGTCAGCCTGGTGTTCCACAGGATAATTCAGTTCCATTCGATGGTGGATTAAGCCTTATTCTATTGGCTGCTGGTGCAGGAGTAGGGGCTAAAAAGCGCAAAATGCTGAATGCATAAACTAATACTGAATAATTAAAATATAAAAGTCGTCATCTTTAAAAAGGGTGGCGACTTTTTTTATATAACATTACCTCCTCTTTAGTTTTTTGTATTATCACAATTTCCAAATTTGTATTACTCTTACCACTTTGCCTTTAATTTGTATTTATTAGCTAATCAGCATATTATCACATTAGCTAATTAGTTCTCTAATTTTAATTCCTTAGCAACTTTCCCACTACTTTGTAAGCTACCCTACTCAGCTATAATCGCCTTTTCAAAACCATTAAACAAACTAAAAGTATAAAAAACAAGCTCGCATACAATACAAACAGACTAAAAGTCACAAAATACGCTCTCAGATACACTAAAAGCTACAGCAGAGGCACAAATACACTCTCAGAGAGACTAATAGCTACAACAGACACACAATTAAGTACGAAAGTCACACTAATAGCAACAACAGAGACGTTAATAAGCTCTCCACAAGACTATTCAATACGCTCACGAGATAAATAGCAACAAAAGATGGAAGAATTGATAGGAAAGAGACGATAATAAACACCTTCACGTTAATAATAGAAGCTCTACAAGAAGAATAGGTCAGCATACCACAATAATAGATGGGTAAGCAACAATAATTGCAACAAAATCTCTAAGAATACTAACGCCACAAGAATAATAGATAGGAAAGCAACATAATATGGTTACTAACAGAACTAGAATGCCAAAATTAAATATCAAAGTACCTTCCTCACGACTCACGATGCATTCCTCACGATTCACGATGTATTCATCACGATTCATGGTGTACTCTTCACAACTCACGATGTATTTCTCACGATTCACGATGCATTCCTCCTGTCTCCCCGTACCCATCATTCCCCATTTTTTTAATAATCTATATTATTGCAGCGAAATAGATTTAGAAATTCCTCGTTTATATATCTTGGATATACTCTTGTATGTTAAGAGGAGAGGTATATCTATATATAAATTAAAAAATATTATAGTACATGTTAGAACTTTTGCCGGATGTTAATGGGTCTTCTGTGGAACTGCATTACTGGTTTTCCGATGCATCGCACAAGATGGATGCTGTGGTACAGAATAAGTGTGAAGCCGAATTGTTGAGTGTAATAAAAACTATTGCTACCGAACTGGGTGCATCTATTACTATAGAAACCGAGCCTATAGGAGAGGGGGGCATAAAAAGATGGTTTAATATAGTGAATAAAAGGTATGCCCGCAGAAAGCTGGCTACTCCCGATGTAGTAACTGCAGTAGTTACAGCGCTAATGGCTGCCCCATTGGATACTCCTTCTATAACTGTTGGCGGAAATACTCCTGCTGAGGGTAAGCAGTCGGATGCTGATATAGACTACGAACAATTGAACATTACCCTTAAGGAAAAGGAGTTGGATAAGCATACGGTGGTAATGAAACGCAGATCGAACTTTTATCAGCAACTATGGCGTTATCCTAAGTTGGAAAAAGTTTCTTTTATTATTCAGAACGATAAAAAAGTAAATCAGTCGGAGGATTATAGTATTGAAAGAGCAAACTTTAGCAAGTATATTCTAAAGACCGATATTCTGGAGCCGCTGGAAGTAGATGATGCGGTAATAGAAATAATATCGCCGGTACTGAAGACGGGTAATTACAGATGGCGCGGACTATACGAAGGTTCGGCAATCATCTTCAGCATGAAATCGAACGAGTTTAAGAACCTGGTTCAAACAGGGGTGATAGAGTTTAAGAACGGAACTTCTATTAAGTGTCAGCTGGAAATGAAGCGTAAGATTAATAGTCAGGGTATAGAAGTGATAACCGAGTACAATATACTGGGTGTGAACGAGTACTTTAACAGCGATATACCATCGATACAAACCAAGGAAGGCAAGGCTAAAAAGAAGAAAGCGCCGATGGTGATACAGCAGCTGGATTTGTTTGGTTAAAACGAGGCAATAGGCAAGGAGGCAATAGGAGTACAAATACAAATTTGCTGATGTGCTAATTTGCTGATGTGTTAATGAATACAAATTCAATTAAGAATTAATACAAGGAGAGGTAGAGAGTCTAAGAGGCCTTATTGTTGTTTTTTCTGAAGAGGGGTTATTAAATTTGAACCTTACTACTTTCCACTTACTATGGATTTATTTAGCACAACTGGCTTATCAAATAATCTTCTACCAAAGGATGGTTCTGTATATTATTACGGTAGAATATTAGGTGCGAATGAAGCGAATAGTTTATTGAAAGAGTTATTGTCAACTATTGAATGGAAAAACGATCAGGCTGTAATATTTGGAAACCTTATTGTTACTAAAAGAAAGGTAGCCTGGTATGCTGATAAAGCTTTTGAATATACTTATTCCAACATCGTAAAAACAGCATTGCCATGGACACCGGCTTTACTG
>Ga0194037_1001970_pt1 | contig 14188 bp, 12 predicted proteins | sample JunL306m_MetaG_FD_148653 | JGI IMG/M metagenome (GOLD analysis project Ga0194037, IMG submission 148653) | Anoxic zone freshwater microbial communities from boreal shield lake in IISD Experimental Lakes Area, Ontario, Canada - Jun2016-L304-6m | ecosystem: Environmental > Aquatic > Freshwater >...
GGACATTACAGCCATAAATCATTCCTTCGTTAAGTTGTTGTTAAAAAACAGTATCACACCACCCCTCCTTACCAATCAGGGGTACAAAAGAAAACTGATGAAATCCCTCTCGTTTGAACTGTCTGCCTTTTTTGCAGATAACCGTCATTTCCTGGCACGATGGACCTCCTATTGGAATAACCATACAGGCGTTTTCGCCAAGCTGCTTCAGGAGTGACTCCGGTTCTCCAGGTGCTCCGGCAGTTATTATCATACCGTCAAAAGGAGCCTCATTGTTCCATCCAAGTGTCCCGTCACCTAAACGACAGGCAACGTTAATACCAAGCTTTATAAAAAGTTTTTTTGCCCTTTCGTAAAGCTCATCTATCCGCTCAATAGTATAAACAGCATACCCTAAAGCATCGAGAATTGCTGACTGATACCCCGATCCCGTACCTATTTCAAGTACTTTTCCCGAAGGACAGCGCTCAACAAGCAGGGTTGACATAAAAGCTACCGTATAGGGCTGTGATATAGTCTGCCCGAACCCTATCGGATAAGCTCCATCGCTATAAGCTAACTCCCATGCCTGTTCCTGAAAAAACAGGTGACGCGGGACTTCAAGAAAAGCATCGAGCACCCTCTGGTTAGCAATGCCGTACTGTTTCAGCGTCTCGACCATATCCCTCTGCCTGAGCTCTATAAGTCGCTCCGACTTTTTCATCGAGCAAAAACCCTTGTAAACGTTACCTGCGAAAACATTCCGAAACCTTTATCTTTCAACTCCAGGAGTAACTAAGTTAGCGTTTCCAAACTTGTTCGCGTAATATTGCATCAAAAACGACAAAAAACAATGTCCGGCTCAAAGTTTACTCTTTTTGGCAATAAATACCACATGGGCTCTTATATCCTTTTTATCCGGATTTCGAGCCCCGTTCAGGTAGCGTTTGGCAAGTTCCAGAAAAGTAACATATTCACCCTTCCTGAAAGTGACTACCTTTATATTGGTTCTGCACTTGGAAATTCAGGAACACCCCTTGCTGCAAGACTTATCCGACATGCTGGGCGAAGTGGAACAAAGCGGTCACATAACATCAGGAAATCGCTGATTAAGCATTTTTTCGGCGATGCAGGTGCATTACACTATACATCTGATGTCTCGAAAAAAAAACTCCACTGGCATATCGATTATCTGCTTGACTGCGCTGAGGCTGAAATAGAGCATATAGTGATTATACGCTGTCCTTCAAAAATTGAGCACAAGTTATCGGCGTTCCTTGATTCTCTTGAGGATACCTGTCCCATTGCTCGACGCCTTGGTGCTCAGGACACCCGAAACAGTAATCATCTGCTCCGTATCAGTGACCGAAAACAGATTCTTGAACAGCTCGGGCAATACATTCCTTCATTGATTCCGCTAACTGAATCGGCTTAACGGCCAAGAAGCGCTTCAACAAACTCTGCGCGGTCAAAAAGCTGAAGATCATCTATTTTTTCGCCAACGCCTATATACTTGACAGGCAGATTAAGCTCGCGTGAGATTGAAAGCACAATACCGCCTTTTGCTGTACCGTCAAGTTTTGTAACCACAAGTCCTGTTACATTGACAAAACGCGTGAATTCTCTAGCCTGCAACACGGCATTCTGGCCGGTAGTGCCATCAAGTACCAGCAGGACTTCATGCGGGGCTTCTGGAATTTTCTTTTTAGCCACACGCATAATTTTCGCCAGTTCTTCCATCAAATGGCTTTTGTTATGCAGGCGACCAGCTGTATCAACCAAAACAATATCGGCATTTCTCGATACCCCGGCACTCACAGCATCGTAGACCACAGATGCCGGATCAGCACCTTGACCTTGCCCGATTAGCGGAACCCCTGCTCTGTCAGCCCAAATTTTAAGCTGCTCATAAGCCGCAGCCCGAAAAGTATCGGCGGCTGCTATTATGACTTTTTTGCCGGCTATTTCATAGTTATGCGCGAGTTTGGCAACACTGGTGGTTTTGCCTGCCCCATTGACCCCAACCACTAATATGACATACGGCTTAGCCGGAAGAACTGCATCAAAGTCGAGAGGGTGGTCTTCCCCCGTTTCGCGAAGCATCAGCTGAATCTCTTCCATCAGCATCCTGTTCAGTTCCTCTTCTGAACGGTAGGTCTCTTTTTTGGCACGCTCCGTAATGGCATCAACAATCCCGAGGGTAGTTTCAACCCCGACATCAGCTCCTACAAGAATAGTTTCAAGCCCTTCAAGAAACTCGTCATCTATCTCGGTTTTTCCCTGTGTAATGACGGAAAGCTTTTCCCGAAGGGTATCGCGGGTCTTTTCGAGTCCTTCCTTAAGCCTTGTTATTTTGAACTTGTCAAAAAAACCCATAAAAAGGAGATATTATCTCTGTTATTGAAATACTTTTACCAGCCTCGCGACAGACAACCCTCTGTTGCGTTGCCATGTTTCTGACTGAAAATCAATTTACGTAAAAATATGCCATATAGAGCTATATCGGGGATTGGGGAATTCGGCCTTATTGATAAAATCGCCTCACTTGCTGAACCAACCTTGTCTGCAGTGCCTGAATTGTTAATGGGTATCGGCGATGATTGCGCAGTTTATGAACCATCGAAAGAGGTTTTGCAGGTTGCAACATGCGATATGCTTATAGATCAAGTGCATTTTGATCTTTTGACGACACCGATGAACCTGCTCGGCAGCAAAGCTATCAGCGTAAATGTGTCCGATATCTGCGCCATGAATGCCATTCCCCGATATGCACTCATATCTCTCGCTGTTCCATCATCACTGTCCGTTGAAATGATTGAAGAACTCTATCGGGGTATGAGCCATGCCGCCAGAGAATACGGGTTAGCTCTTGCTGGAGGTGATACTTCTTCCTCAAAATCGGGCTTGATCATTTCGGTCTCCATGATTGGGGAAGTTTCGGAAAACATGCTGACGAAAAGAAGCGGTGCCAGGCCGGGAGAGCTTATCTGTGTTTCCGGTTTTCTAGGGGGTTCCGCTGCGGGGCTTAAGCTTCTCGTGCGCGAAAAAGAGATCATGCTTGAGCATATCGAAAACAATGAACCTTACAATAAAAGTGTCATGGCTGACCTGAAGGAGTATGGCGAAGCTATACAAGACCATCTGTTACCGATTGCACGGCTTGATATGGTAAGGTTGTTCCATTCAAAAAATATTTGTCCTTCATCAATGATCGATATTTCCGATGGTCTCAGCCCAGAACTTCAGCATATATGCAAAGTTTCAAATATCGGCGCACTTATTGATGAAAACCGCATTCCTATTCGCGCTCTCACCCGTCGCATCGCAGATGAACTGCAGGACGATGCCCTCAGCTGGGCGCTGACAGGGGGTGAAGACTATCAGCTGCTGTTTACCATACCAAAAGATGAGTACAGAAAAATTGCTGATAGCAAAGAGATATCGGTCATCGGTGAAACAACCGATGCTGAGTCCGGTTTGCTCCTTCGCGATATGTATGGAATGACCATTGATCTGGCTTCAGTGAAGGGATTTGATCATTTCAACTCGTAACTGATCAGTTTTGAATAAAAAAGGGTTACTCGGTTTCTATTTATTTTTTGGGAAACACTTTGAAGATAGTAAATTGCTCGTCAGTCGATAGCGACAGCAGGCCGAAGTGGCGGAACTGGTAGACGCCCAGGACTTAAAATCCTGTGTTCAGCAATGGACGTACGGGTTCGATTCCCGTCTTCGGCACCATTGACACCATATATTCTATTTTACCTTTATGACTATAGGTTTCAAGCCCATTCTCCTTTGCAGTACTCCTTCACCCTAAATTCACAACCATCATGAGTTCGGAATACACGAAGATCCTGCTGAACGAGGACGAAATGCCTCGTCAATGGTACAATATCCAGGCTGATCTGCCTACGCCACTGCCGCCTCCGTTAGGACCGGACGGTAACCCGGTTGGGCCGGATGCTCTTGCCAAGGTTTTTCCTATGAACCTCATCGAGCAGGAAATGAGCACTGATCGATGGATCGATATTCCCGAGGAAATACAGTCAATCCTGAAGCTCTGGAGACCTTCGCCCTTATACCGGGCAAGGCGGCTTGAGGCTGCATTGAAAACACCGGCAAAGATATTCTATAAAAATGAAGGGGTTTCACCCGCTGGCAGTCATAAACCAAATACAGCGGTGGCCCAGGCATGGTACAACAAGCAGTTTGGTATAAAACATCTGATTACTGAAACCGGTGCCGGCCAATGGGGAAGCGCTCTAGCCATGAGCTGCAAGCTCATAGGGATAGACTGCAAAGTTTTTATGGTGCGCATCAGCTTTGATCAGAAGCCGTTTCGCAAAATCATGATGAGAACATGGGGAGCTGACTGTATTGCGAGCCCAAGTGAGCAAACCGCTGTAGGCCGCAGGATTCTCAGTGAAATGCCCGATACTCCCGGCAGCCTTGCTATCGCAATCAGCGAAGCTATTGAACAGGCTGTTGAGCGTGATGATACCCGTTATGCCCTTGGCAGCGTTTTAAACCATGTCATGCTACATCAGACAATTATTGGCCTTGAAGCCCGCAAACAGCTTGAGAAGGTTGGTCTTTATCCGGATATCGTTATCGGTTGTGCCGGTGGCGGTTCAAACTTTGCAGGTATCAGCTTTCCATTTATCTGTGATAAAATCCATGGACGGGAGGTTCAGGTTATTGCAACTGAGCCTGAGGCTTGCCCTACCCTTACCAGAGGGCCCTATATGTATGATAACGGCGATGTGGCTAAAATGACCCCCCTGCTGCCGATGCACAGCCTTGGTCACGGGTTTATTCCTCCGGCCATTCATGCAGGAGGTTTACGTTACCACGGCATGGCGCCTCTTGTGAGCCATGTCAAGCAGTTGGGATTGATTGATGCAACCGCCATTCCTCAAACGGAGTGTTATGAGGCTGCGCTGCTGTTTGCCCATACCGAAGGATTTATTTCTGCTCCTGAAACTTCACACGCTATCGCTCAGACTATCCGTGAAGCAAAAAAAGCCACAGAGGAAGGCCAGGAGAAAGTGATTCTGATGAACTGGTCAGGCCATGGCCTGATGGATCTTCAGGGATATGATGCTTTCCTTTCAGGAAAACTCAGTGACTATCCTTTGCCAGAGGAACTTCTGCAACAATCACTTGCTGCAGTAAAAGACCACCCTCGGGCTCCGCAACAGCCCTAGTTTACAATAAAAAACCCCCGGTCTCGGGGGTTTTTTATTGCTGATGCTATAAAGTAGTTACAACCACTTATTCGGTGTCAAGCTTTTCCTCTCGCTTGCTTTTTTTGACGGGAGCGGCTCCATCAAGAAAACGCAGTTCGTTCTCTTTTTCGTCAAAAGCTATACGGATAGTGCTGCCTTCAGCAAACCGGCCTTTCAGCATCTCTTCGGCAAGAGGATCTTCAACATATTTCTGAAGGGCTCTTTTTAGAGGTCGTGCACCGTATTTCTGGTCATAACCCTTATCGACAAGAAACTCCTTGGCTTTTTCATCGATTTCGACCTCAATACCCATTTCGTGAAGCCTTTTGAAAAGCTTGCCGGCAGTAATGTCGATAATTTTGAAAATATGCTGTTTTTCGAGTGGATGAAAAACAATAATATCATCGATACGATTCAGAAACTCAGGATTAAACACCCGTTTAAGGGCATCTTCGATAGTTGACTTCATCGCCTTGTAGCTTCCAGTAGCATCATCAGGCGCTGTAAAGCCCATGCCTGATCCTGCTCCGAAACTTTTGATATCCTTAGCGCCGATGTTAGATGTCATAATGATAATGGTGTTGCGAAAATCAACTTTTCGCCCCATTCCATCGGTCAATACACCCTCGTCAAGCACCTGAAGCAGAATGTTGAATACATCGGGGTGTGCTTTTTCAATCTCGTCGATAAGGACGACTGAATATGGCTTGCGACGAACTTTTTCAGTCAGCTGGCCACCCTCTTCATAACCGACATATCCGGGAGGAGCTCCAACAAGGCGGCTGACGGAAAATTTTTCCATGTACTCGCTCATGTCGGCTCGTATAAGGGCGTCTTCGGTATCGAATATGTAACGAGTGAGTGCCTTGGCAAGCTCAGTTTTACCCACACCGGTTGGACCGAGAAAAATAAATGAGCCGATCGGACGGGATGGATCTTTGAGGCCAGCCCTTGTTCGCTGTATGGCTTTGGTAATTTTTTTGATGGCCTCATCCTGGCCGATAACCTCTTTTGTAAGGTCAGCCTCCATGGTGAGCAGTCTTTTTGATTCCGACTGTGCAACTCTTGCTACAGGAATACCGGTCATCATGGCAATCACAGAGGTTATATCGGCCTCGGTGACATCGTAAACGCTTTCGGATGCTCTGTCTTCCCACTCCTGCTTTGCATGATCAAGGGCTTCCAGCAGGTTTTTTTCCTTGTCGCGTAGCCTTGCTGCTTCCTCAAAATTCTGCATTTTCACGACCTGATTTTTTTCGGTCTTGACTTCCTCTATGGATTTTTCAAGCTCAAGTATTTCCTTAGGTACATGAATATTGCTGAGGTGAACCCTGGCACCGGCTTCATCCATAACGTCAATAGCCTTATCAGGAAGAAAGCGGTCGGTTATATAACGTTCGGAAAGCTTTACAGCTTTTTCTATCGAGTCTTCCGAGTAGTTCACATGATGGTGTGACTCGTATTTTGACTTAATATTGTTGAGAATCTGGATGGTCTCATCAACTGATGTCGGCTCAACCATAATTTTCTGAAACCTCCGGTCGAGGGCACCGTCTTTTTCAATAAACTGCCGGTACTCGTCAAGCGTGGTTGCTCCGATACACTGCAACTCGCCACGTGCAAGAGCCGGTTTAAAGATATTGCTTGCATCAAGGGAACCCGAAGCTCCGCCGGCACCGACAATAGTATGCAGTTCGTCGATAAATAAAATCACATCGCGAGAGCGTTCAAGTTCGTTCATAAGAGCTTTCATCCGTTCTTCGAACTGCCCCCTGTATTTTGTTCCTGCTACAAGAGCTGCAAGATCAAGAGCAACAACCCTTTTATCGTAGAGAACTCTCGATACCTTGCGCTGGACTATCTTGAGGGCAAGGCCTTCGGCTATTGCAGTCTTTCCGACACCCGGCTCGCCTATCAACACTGGATTATTCTTTTTACGGCGGCTCAGAACCTGGGCAACACGTTCAATTTCTTTTTCACGCCCGATAATAGGGTCAAGCTTGTCTTCCAGGGCAAGACGGGTAAGGTCGCGTCCAAAGTTGTCGAGTACAGGAGTCTTTGTTCTTTCGCCTTTTCTTGGATCAGCTTTTTTGGACTGCCGTTCAGCACTTCCGGCCGAATAGGCGCCTTCCATCGGTGGTTCGTCCGAGTCGCTTTTGCTCGTGGTAATGTTTATAAGTTCATCCCTTACGATATCGTAGGTTACGCCAAACTGCTCAAGAATCTGAGCAGCAATATTATCGTCCCCTTTCATAATCGAAAGCAAAAGATGCTCAGTGCCAATAACATTCGACTTGCAGATTTTTGCTTCGAGATAAGTAATTTTAAGTACTTTCTCGGCCTGCTTGGTCAGAGGAACATTCCCCATAAGTGTGGCAGGAACCTTCGGGTGGGTACTTTCCTCAATTTTCTGTTTAAGGCTGAATAAATCTATTTTAAGATTCTTCAGGATTTTTGCCCCTATGCCTTCACCTTCTTTGATAAGGCCGAGAAGAAGGTGCTCAGTGCCAATATAGTCGTGACCCAGTCGAAGTGCTTCCTCGCGACTCAGTCGGATGACATCCTGTACTCTATTTGAAAAATTTCCGTCCATTCTGTTATGTATTCGTATAATTGTTGTGAATATCTGCAAGTGCCTCATTCAGTTCTATGCACTCAGTAAAAAAACTCTAAGTATTACATATTTGTTAAAGATAGCTACTATAAAAACAATTACATAAAAACAGAAAACTCTTTACATCGCTTAAAGGTTCTCCGTATCAGGGTAACAGCCATGAATGTTCATCAAATCTTGATTAACGACAACAATCCAGAACATCGAGAATTGTCGATTTATAGAACAGGACAAATAAACAGGGTAAAACTTGAGGATATTACCTACACATCATATAATACAATTGCAATAGATGCCCACGACTATGCGGCATTTTTTTATTATGGCGTCGCTGAGGCGTTAAATAAGCTGCCATTTCTTTCAGAAAGCAGCAACGGACTCGACAGCTGGGATGAGGCGTTTCTGCATAACAGCACTCTTCTGTCGATGAACAGCATTCTTGATGAGGCTGCTGCACTAATAAATCCTGATAAAAATGAAAAAATCATGCTTGGATGGCAGGATGAGCCGGTTAGGGTTGCGTATTACAGGGAAATTGACCCTCTAAAATTTTTATCCTTTATCCGTAATCTCAAGCTTTTTGTTGCAGAATCTGAGCATCAAGGATACGATCTTGAATTCATTCTGTAATGAGACGGCAGCAAAAGAGAAAAGCAGTTTTCTCTCTTGCCGCCGGTTAACCAGGCTACCCCTCTGGAGATGCCGGATCGGCATGTAAAAACTGATAGTGAAGTGCACTGGTCAGCTTGTCGCTGTTCACAATTTTATAAGCAGAAGATTCTGCAGATGGAGCAAAGGGAGGCAATGGTATTCCTGCAAGCTCAGCAGCTTTGCTGTAATAGTCCTGTCGTAAGGGATGGATGGGACTGCAGGCATTGAACACTTCACCCCACTGCTGCAAACGGATAATATCGGAGATTATCTGTACACAGTCATCACGGTGAATAAAGTTCATCGGCTGATCGGGATTGACTATCTCTTTCATGCCCTTAAGGTACTTTGCGGGAACACGGTCATAACCGATAAGGCCGCCAAAGCGCAGCACTGTAGTCTGAAACCCGCTCTCCTGCATCAGCATGTCCTCGACCAGCAGCAGTGCCTGACCTGATAATGTTTCGGGGTCAACAGCATCTTCTTCGGTCACTTCGCGGTTGAGGGAAGGATAGACAGAAGTTGAACTGACAAACAGTACAGAGCGAACCGGCGATTGACCGAGTGCATCGATAAGTGATGAAAACTGCTCGATATGGTACTCAACTATATCGTCACGCCGTTCCGGCGGGATATTGATAATAAGAATATCACTGTGCAGAAAATCGGTTATGTCCTCACCGGTCACCTCAGGATCAAGGTTTATCAGAAAAGGTTCGAGGCCGGCATCGCGCAGGGTTTCAAGATGGTCCTCTGTTGTAGTGGATCCCTTGACAGCATAGCCTTCATGTATAAGAGCTTTTGCAAGTGGCAGTCCTAGCCAGCCGCATCCGAGAATAGTAATGGTTTCTTTTTGCATGAGACGGTTTTGGAGTTACTGCATTCACAAGTTGACCTAATGTAAAGGTTCAGCAGCTGTATTTCAACTGAAATCAGCCGGAGTTGTTACCCTTTCGGCCAGTAACAAGCTTTCATGCACTTTCACCTGAACCGGCTTTTGCAATCAGCTCGTCGAGACAGGTACTGCAGACACAGGTTTTATAACGTTCTGCAAGATGTTCTTTTACTTCAGCAGGAACTACCCTGGTTGCGCACCAGCATGCCGGTGAAAGGCTGCAGGTAAAAAGTTTTCCGCATTGCGGACAAGTTACGGCTTTGCCGCTGTCAAGTGGAGAATCGATGGAATTTGTCATGCCGCGCAATTTTTTTTATTTATGATTGTTGGTTAATCTCAGCTAAGGAGTCATAGTCTGACGCAGTGCTTTCTGCCATCCTGACAGAAGCTTCCGCCTCGTTTGCGGATCCATGGATGGAGTGTAAAAGGTATCACCTGTATGCAAGAGCTTCAGCTCCCCAGTTGATAGCCATACGCCAATCTGCAACCCGGCCAGACAGGCTATTCCGAGTGATGTCGATTCGATATTTTCCGGTTTTAAAAGAGGTATATCCAGGATGTCGGCCTGAAACTGCATAAGAAATGAGTTATCCACTGCCCCGCCATCAACCATGAGGGCATTAGGAAAAATCCCTGTGTCGGCCTCCATGGCTCTAAAAATATCGACAGTCTGAAACGCTATTGATTCAAGGGCGGCCCTGACAATATGGTTTCTGTTCGTGCCTCTGGTGAGGCCGGTAATAACGCCGCGCGCATCCATTTGCCAATAGGGGGCTCCAAGCCCCACAAAAGCCGGCACAATATAAACTCCGGCGTTGCTCGTTACTTCCCTTGCCATCGCCTCGGACTCACTGGCATGCTGTATCAGCTTGAGTTCGTCCCTCAACCATTGAATTACTGCAGCTCCTATAAAGACAGACCCCTCAAGAGCGTAACATGGCAGACCCGATGAATTAATGGCGAGTGTTGTCAGAAGACCGTTACGCGACCTGATCAAGGTATCGCCTGTATTCATGACCATAAAACAACCGGTACCGTAGGTGTTCTTGATTGAAGATGGTTCATAACAGCATTGCCCAAAAAGAGCTGCCTGCTGATCACCAGCAACTGCGGCAATAGGAACATTGTAAAGCTCTTCAAGTGCTGTTGCGTTGCCGAAATTATCCATTGAATTTTTTATCTCAGGCAGCATCGCTCGCGGAACAGCAAAAATATCGAGCAGTTCCTGATCCCACTTCTTCTCAATAATATTGAAAAGAAGCGTCCTGGATGCGTTGGTAAAATCCGTAGCATGAACTCTGCCCTCTGTCAGTTTCCAGATCAGCCAGGTATCAACAGTTCCAAAAAGAAGGTTTTCAGGTTCGATGCTTGAACAATGGTCGAGTATCCAGCGAAGTTTTGTGGCACTGAAGTAGGCATCAAGCGTAAGGCCAGTCTTGGCGGTAATACTCTCTCTGTGTTGCTCATATCGGCTACAGAGTTCGCTCGTTCGCCTGCATTGCCAGACAATCGCATTATAGATAGGTTTTCCAGTACGCTTGTCCCATACAATGGTGGTTTCCCGCTGGTTCGTAATGCCGATGGCTGTAACAGGATAAGGATGAGATCTCTTAAGCTCTTTAACAGTCTGGATAACCGTCTGCCAGATTTCTTCCGGGTCATGCTCTACCCAGCCTTCCTGAGGGTACATCTGAGAAACTTCCCGGTAAGCTTTTGCAATAACCTGACCCGCCTTGTTATAAAGTACAGAGGTTGTTCCTGTGGTTCCCTGATCTATCGCAAGTATGGTCATGTTCTTCTCCATCTGTTTATCCTTCTTGCTTTTCAACAAGATATTTCCAGTATTTCATGGGCATATTGGATTTCTGCAGACGCGGGTTTTTACGATCCGGAATGGCAATGGTTTTAAAGAAGGCCAGCCATAAAGCCTGTACTTTTTTTTCGTCTTCCGAAAGAGCAGGTGTCGTAAATTGTTCGATGCCGCCAAACTGAAGGGAACCATTATTCCATCGTGCAGCAGTGCGGCGTTTGACGTCGTACAGAAACCAATGCTGCGCTCTCAGTCTGCGGCTGAAATGGAAAGCAAGGGGATGGATAATATTATAGTCAGGTTCCATTTTTGCAAGGTAGGCGCCATCCAGAAGTTTTTCAAACCTCAAAAGCCCTTTCATACGGTGGAGCTCCCTGCCTGTTTTTTTTGCAATATGTACAATATCGCGCACAGCTGAGTGGGTGATATATCCATTGACCTTGTCGCCATGCTTGAATGCTAAAAAGACGTAATGCAGAAGACTTGTTTCCAACCCTTCTTTTTCAGCAAGCATGAATGAGTATAGAGTATGAGCTGCATCGGGAGCTTGCTGCTTCAATCGAAAAAAAAGGGATTCTGCCTGAGTTGCATCAGTTGAAATTGTAAATCCCTCTTCGAAAAGGGTATCCTTACGTTCAGAAAGCTTAACCTTTTCAGGGTCAGGCTCTTCTTCGAGAATCCAGGCAATTGCCGATAACAGGCCATCGGCAGTTCCGTCGTAGAGGTAGCAATTCATTATTATGTGTAAAGACCGGGTAAAACCAGCTGATGGGAGATTGTGGAAACCGATGCGTCAGTACGTTCCGAAAGCAACAGTCGCTGACGAATAAGTGCCGGTTGCTGATCCGGTTTTTCAAATGATTTCCCGGAACAGGTAATAAAATATTTTGCCCGTTTTATAACCACTCCGATTTTTTTCAAGCCGTCAGGTGTAATTAGCGAAAAGCGACGGGCTGAAACTATGCGTTTTGCCGATAGAACTCCAATACCCGGTACTCGCAGAAGTGTTGCGTAGTCCGCACGATTGACTTCTACAGGAAAAAACTCCGGATGGCGCAGTGCCCATGCAGTCTTTGGATCAAACGTTTCATCAAGATGGGGGGCATCGTCCGAAAGAATCTCATCGGCTGTAAAACCATAAAACCTTAAAAGCCAATCTGCCTGGTAAAGCCTGTGTTCGCGCAAGAGAGGCGGTGCCGAAAGCACAGGAAGCCGGCTATCGTCAGTAACGGGAACATAGGCAGAGTAGTATACCCGCTTGAGATTCATTTTTTTATAGAGCCCCTGCGAAAGAGAGAGTATCTGAAAATCGGTTTCAGGACTTGCTCCTATAATCATCTGCGTGCTCTGGCCTGCCGGTGCAAACCGGGGAGCTTTTCGACTTGCTTTGCGCTCAACGAGACTGCTCGATATTTCACGCCCGATAAGCGCCATAGGCTCGAGTATGGCACTTTTCAGCTTTTGGGGTGCAAGCCGCTGCAACGAAGCCTGGGAAGGCAGCTCAATGTTTACGCTTATGCGGTCGGCATACAGACCGGCTTTTCGCACAAGTTCACTGTTGCAGCCAGGAATGATTTTCATGTGTATATAACCGCCGAACTGCTCTTCGGTACGGAGGGTTTCAGCAACCCTTACCATGCATTCCATCGTATGGTCGGGACTCTTCATGACTGCCGAGCTTAAAAAGAGTCCTTCTATATAGTTCCGACGATAAAACTCAAGGGTAAGATCAACAACTTCACGGGCTGTAAAAGAGGCTCGTTCAACAGGGTTAGTCGAACGGTTTACGCAGTAAGCGCAATCGTATATACAGTCGTTTGAAAGCAGGATTTTTAAAAGTGAAATACAGCGGCCATCATCTGACCATGAGTGACAGATTCCACTGCTCGAGGTATTACCAGTTCCTGTGGAAGGCCCTTCACGTTTGCTTCCGCTTGATGCGCACGAAGCATCGTAACGAGCCGCTCCCGAAAGAATCTGTAATTTTGTTAGCATTTTATGAAAAACACCAAATATCTCTTTGTTTTATAACACTATAGGGAATACCCAAGGTCTTAAAAAGGCCTCAACTGTACAATTTTTCAATATTTCATTTTTTTAACCCTCTATACTTCTATAGGGAATGTTCTTGAACATTAAGGTAAGCTAAGAAACTGGAAGAATAGTTTTTTACGTGTGGAAATATTTGTCTCTTTTAAAATGTTGCTTTCCAGCCTGATTTAAGGGTGGGAGGCCGGGGTACTCGGTAACCAATGCCTATACTGGATTAATACAAGCAGAATTTTAGCTCAATTTGATGAGAATTTCCAAATCTAAGTATTAAGTAAATAAGGTAGGCTCCAATTTCAGTTCAGCAACAGTTTTCTAAACAATAAAAATTGCCTAAACAAACAAATTCACTGCTTCAATCATTTCCTCTCATTACCAAGAACAAAAAGATAGAGTTTGGCATTATCTGCATTATCTAAGTAAAGCACCTTGTAATTTGACGTTGAAAAGATGCGCTTCATTCAAATTCGTTTTTCTTAAATCAGCGCCAGTCAAGATAGCGTCCGTAAAATTGGTTCCACAAAGGTTTGCTTTGCTAAGATTTGCTGCCCCTAATTTTGCGCCACGAAAATTCAATATGCTCAAGTCGGCGTCCGTTAAGTCCGCATTCGTTAAATCCGCGCCTATAAAATTTGCCCCACAAAGGTTTGCTGTACTAAGATTTGCTGCCTGTAATATCGCTCCACTAAGATTCGCTCCGCTCAAATTGACTGAAAAGAAATTTACACCACTGAAATCGGCACCGTTCAGTTCAGCACCTTTGAAGACCGCCATACCAAGAACAGCTTTATTCAGATTGGCTCTAGACAGTATAGATGATGTCAGATCAGCCGAGCACAAATCCGCTCCTCTCAAGTCAGCTCCACAGAAATCAGCTCTGCTCAAATTTGAGTAACTCAGATTTGCCCTCCTTAAATCGGCGTAACGGAGATTAGCACTTCTGAAATCGGCTTTGTTCA
>Ga0194037_1001971_pt1 | contig 14182 bp, 10 predicted proteins | sample JunL306m_MetaG_FD_148653 | JGI IMG/M metagenome (GOLD analysis project Ga0194037, IMG submission 148653) | Anoxic zone freshwater microbial communities from boreal shield lake in IISD Experimental Lakes Area, Ontario, Canada - Jun2016-L304-6m | ecosystem: Environmental > Aquatic > Freshwater >...
GAAAAAATAAAATCAAGTTGATCATCATTTGTAATCTCACCAGTGATGAGGCCGAGATAATGTAAACACTGACGAATATCCAATGCTATAAGATCACTAGGAATTTCATTGTCTAATCCCTGCAATACATCCGTTAAGGAATTGTTCAAATGTTTTAGTGCATCAAAGTGCCTCGCATTGGTAACAATCGTTGCATCTGCTAAAATATCGCCACTGATTGCTTTTGCAACCAGTGATTTTTTGAGTTGATCAATCTGCCGATTTTGTTTAGCTGAAATAAAAATAATTTCAGGGAAGGATGCAAATTTTTCAGCCACCATGGATTCTACCCCATCTACTTTATTCCCGATGAGCAGGTATTGAATATTTTCTTTCTTAAATCCATTTACAATTTCCTGTATTCCATTAGAATCCATTTCTTTTACATCAAACAAATACATTACTATATCTGCTGCACGCATTTTCTCAAAACTTCTTTCAATCCCAATGGTTTCAATCAAGTCTTTACTATGTTCCCGAATGCCTGCGGTATCAATTAAACGAAAGAGGACACCTTCAATATTTAATATTTCTTCCACGGTGTCTCTGGTAGTGCCCGCTATTTCGCTTACAATGGCCCTGTTTTCGTTCAATAAACTATTTAGCAATGTACTCTTACCCGCATTGGGCTTGCCAATGATGGCCACCTGAACGCCATTCTTGATCACATTTCCTAATTGAAATGATTGCAACAAATCATTGGTTGATTTTGAAAGCGTGTTTATGAGTTGATATAATTGTTTGCGATCTGCGAAGGCAACATCTTCCTGAGAGAAGTCTAACTCCAATTCTATCAATGCAGAAAATTTAATTAATTCTTCCCGAAGTAGATGAAGCGCTGATGAAAAACCTCCGCGCATATTATTCAAAGCCGTTTTTCTACTTGCTTCTGTATTGCTAGCAATTAAGTCAGCCACTGATTCAGCTTGTGCTAAATCCATCTTACCATTTAAAAATGCACGCTGTGTAAACTCACCAGGTTTGGCGATGCGTACTCCCAAATTACAAATGGCTTTGATAATTTTTTCGACAATAAAGTTTGATCCATGACAACTTATTTCAATCACATCTTCCCCTGTATAGGAAGTTGGCCCTTTAAATAATGCAATAACCACTTCATCGAGCAATTCGCCACCCTGCTTTAAATAACCTACGTGTAATGTATGTGAAGCCTGTTTAGAAAGATCCTTCGAAGGGAATAATTGATTTACAACAGCAATAGTATCCTTTCCACTCAACCGAATCACTGAAATAGCGCCTATTCCTGGAGCAGTAGCCAGTGCTACAATTGTATCATCCCAAAGCTGTTGCTTATTCGCCATTCTTCTAATTTCAACAAAAATAAGGTCTTAGAACTAAAAGTTTAGCATTAAGAGATCATACCCACCCCGTCTGTTCGCTCAGCCGCTCCAGCCACCCCTCCATCGCATGCGATGGAGGGGAAACTTTGTTTTATTACCAACTTTGTTTTATTTCCATATTTTTAATTCTGTACCCCTATGATATATCTTAAACTTATTCTTCTGCTACCTGAAATGTAATACTCTGTTTATGTCGATAGATTACATTTCTCCCATTTTGAACTGCGGGTTTCCAGGATGGCCCTTTTTTGATTACACGTATTGCTTCTAGATCAGTACCATAACCGGGATTATTCTCAGCAAGCACATCAGAAATAACTCCATTTTTATCTACTGTAAATGAAACCACTACTGTATATTTTCCAGCTGGTGCACCATTATTGATGGGTAGATCTCTGTTTAAATTGCGTTCCAGATATTTCGACCAAGCAGATAATCCACCTGGAAACTCTGCAGGATTTTGAACAACATAAAATATTTCTTCTGTTTTGGCTTCTATCATTGGCGCAACAACATTACTTATTCCTGCTTCAACTGGAATTGCTTCAATTCCATTATCCTTGGATCCTTCTCGATTAACGTTACCGATTTTAGTGTTATCCAGATTTTCAACTTCCTTCATTTCATCTTTATCATCAACTAGGGCATCTTTCAAAATTTGGAAAGGAGTAATTTTTGTTATTTCCACTTTTGGAGGATCCTGATTTGGAGGCGGTGGTGTCGGTTCCACTTTTTTCTCATCCAGCTTGAGGTTATCAAGAATTACATCTTGAACCATCATTGGCATTTCCTTCTTCCTGGAAGAATTTGCAACAACAGTACTAATCACTAATAAAAGTGATAAGAAAAATGTTCCAGCTAAAGCAAACGTAAGACGTTTACTATAGGTCTTACGCAAATCATAAGCCCCGTATGATTTGTTTCTTCCTTCAAATAAAATGTCAAGTAAGTCCGCGTTTAAAATTTGCATCTTTTCCATAATAGTTGTTTTCTATGGGATGGATGAATACAAATTTTTCCATAAAATTTATAGCTAAAGTTTAGTGAGGAGATAAGAGTGAAGAATAGTAGAAATTTAAAAGCCCATCAAGTTTATAACGAGATGGGCTTTAAAAAATATTTAAGAAGATAAAAAATTATTCTTCAGAAACCACGAAAGTGATGCTTTGTTTGTGGCGATAGATTACGTTTCTACCGTTTTGAACTGCAGGCTTCCATGATGGTCCTTTTTTGATTACACGAACAGCTTCTTCTTTAGTACCATAGCCAGGATCATTCTCAGCTTGTACTTCAGAAATACCACCATTTTTGTCAACGATAAAAGAAACCACAACAGTATATTTTCCTGGAGGTGCACCATTGTTTACAGGTAAATCCCTGTTCAGGTTACGCTCCAAGTATTTTGTCCATGCGGGCAAACCACCTGGAAACTCAGCCGGAATCTGTACTACGGTAAATACTTTATCGTAATCTTCATCCTGCTTTGGCGCTTCTACCTTACCAGTACCAGATTCAACAGGTGGAGCAACGATACCTTCGTCCTTTGTTCCTTCCTGATTTACAGTACCAATTTTGGTGTCTTCCAGTTTTTCTACTTCCTTGATTTCATCTTTTTCTTTCACTTCTTCATCCTTCACAATTTTTGGAGGGGTGAATTTTGTGATCTCCACTTTTGGTGGTTCTTGTTTTGGTGGTGGCGGAGGTGGAGGTGGTTCAGGTTTTTTCTCTTCCTGTTTCATGTTCTCAAGATTAACATCCTGAGCAATCATTTCCACTGCTTTCTTTTTTGAAGAATTCGCAACCACTGAACTGATCACCAATAGAGCACAAATGATAAGCGTTCCTATTAAAGCGTAAGTAATACGCTTACTATAAGTTTTACGCAGATCGTATGCCCCATATGATTTATTTCTGCCCTCGAAGATAATATCGAGGATATCGGCAGATAAAATTTTGTTTACGTCCATGTTTCAGTGTCTTTAATTTGTGAGTTCCCTTTCGGAAAATTCCACTTTATTATTTTGCAGGAGCTGCTGCGTTAGCTGCTTCAGATGCTTTAACCAATTGAGTTTCCACTGGAGAAATATCTACCAGTGCATATCGCTTCAATACATTAATCGCCATCTCATCCAGAATATCTACCACATTACGATAAGTACATTCTTCAGACGGTTTTAGTACTACTACTAAATCCTTTTCTGGAGTACGTGTTTTCTTATCTAATAATACGTTGCGAATTTCTTTAAAAGTTGATGATTTAAAGTTTGATGCGCTATTGTCCAACTGTCCTTCATAGTAAAAAACGTTGTCGTCTTTTCCTAAAAGGATGGTTATAACACCCGATTCCTTGGCCTTATTCTGATCCTCTGGCTTATCTGCATCCTTTGGTAAGAATAGCTTCATAGCCGTTGGCTGACTCATCGTTGTGGTGAAGATGAAGAACGTAATCAACAGAAAACCCAGATCCACCATTGGTGTTAGATCCACACGGGTTGACAGCTTCTTACTTTTCTTGACCCCAGGTCCTTTCTTATGACCACCTCCACCGGAGGTATCCATTTCTGCCATGTCGGATAAATTTATTTTTTAAATAATCTTGTTTACGCTTATTCTGTTCTCTTCTCACCCTTCATAGCACTCTTCCAAAGTTCAGATCCAACAGGAACACTTTCAGGATTGGTGATCATTTGAAACTTCAAGATATCATTCTTCTTAAACGCATCAATTACGTTTTTGAATGCAGGATATTTTGCAGCATTATCACCTTTCAACTGGATGTTAGCTTTTTGACCCGCATAAGCAGTCAAAACCAAACCCATCCATTCTCTGATTTCGCTATTGGTAGAATCTTTAGCAGGAATGCCTGGTAAAGCAGCGCCTTTGCGCGCTTCTTCAGGAATTGCAAGAAAAGCAGCTAGCCCGCTGAATGGTGCACCATAGAAACCTGCTTTCTTAAATGCTTGTACATTTAATCCAAGGTTCTTAGTGGAATTCAGCGTGTTTGCGATGACCTCTTTTTTAGATTCATCGTCCATAGAAAGAAATACTTTACCGTCTTTATCGATTGTGATCAACACGATATCTTTTGTGTCAGCAACTTTAGCTGCAACAGAGTTAGGTGTTGTAACCGCAATGGCTTCAGCAGGCTTAAACTTCGTTGTCAAGATAAAGAAAGACAACAAAAGGAACGCCACGTCACACATCGCCGTCATGTCGATACTAGTACTCTTCCGTGGTAATTTGGCTCTACCCATTGTTATTAATTTATAATTTCACTAATTAGATTCAAAACTGTTTGCTTTCCACAAAAATCTTTCGACTATTTGTAATTAGCAGCAAAGCTTTGAGTTAATGTGAAACCTGATTCGTCAATACCATAAGTAATACCATCAATACGAGTGGTAAATACGTTATACATGATAATTGCAACAGCAGATGTACCAATACCCAATGCAGTGTTGTAAAGGGCCTCAGAGATACCTTGTGATAATTCACGAGCAGCTTCTCCACCACCTTCGTCACCTAATTTAGAGAAAGAACGAATCATACCCATTACCGTACCTAACAATCCCATAAGAGTTGCTACAGAAGCGATAGTTGATAAGAATACTAAGTTTTTCTCCAACATTGGTAATTCCAATGCAGTTGCTTCTTCTACTTCTTTTTGAATATTCAAAACTTTCTGATCAGTAGACAATTCTGTGTTTGTGATCATTTCTTTGTACTTCTTAAGACCTGATTTCATTACATTTCCTACAGATCCTTTTTGTTTATCACAAGCAGCTAACGCTTTGTCAACCTCGTGATTAGCTAAATGGAATTGTACTGAACGTACAAACTCAGCAATATTGCCAGTACCATTTGCTTTAGAGATAGTCAAAAATCTTTCAATACAGAATGAAAGAACAATTAAGAACGCACCAATCAAAATTGGAACGATAATTCCGCCTTCATACATTTTAGCTAAAGCACCTTTTGGTCCTTTGTGACTAGGCCAAAAACCACCACTAGCATCAGGTGATGTGAAATTACTGTCGGCACCGATTACGAAGCGCCATAAAACATAACCCAGGATAATACAGGCAATAGGTGCGATAGTTGCAACCAAGTTGCTGCTCTTTTTAGGTTGAGCAGAAGTTGCGGTTTTAGCAGCCGCTGGTGCAGTTGGTTTGATGTCAGCCATGATTCAATTGATTTTTGGTTTTTAAAAATTACAGTTGATAAAAATTTACGTTCGCAATGCTACATAAAAATGTCTTGAAAAAATCAAAACATTTCCCTCTTTTTCTAAAGGGCTTACAAATTAGGTATTTTATTGAAACAGTAAACAAGATCGGCCGAATCTTTTTTTACTTTTTTTTTTTCGAATAATTAAATCGTCTGAAAACCACACTATACAGGATTGTTAGGCCTTTTCACCGATTTATTTTGTTTTTCTCTTCCGTCTATATAAGAACTGTCATTAAAACAGTTATTGGAAACGTTTGCGGAGTATCTTTATTCATAATTAAATAATAATTACTTATGAGAATTTATTTTATTACGTTAGCTATTTTGGCAGCTTCCGTCAGTTTTGCACAACAAAAACCTCCAAAATCTGACCCTACCTCCGGTAATCCAGCATCTGGAACCGCTGCGATAGATGGTACTAATGCTCCTAAAACACCTAAAACAGGGCCAAAACCTTATAAAGAGGTAATTACCGACAAGGCTATTACAAACACTGGCCTTTTTACGGTTCATAAAGTGGAAGAAAAGTACTACTTCGAAATCGCTGATAGTATTATGGGTAGGGAGATCTATGCCATTACACGCTTTTCTAAAGCCCCTGGTGGCGGTGGAATTTATGGAGGCAACGAAGTGAACAAACAAACACTCAAATTTGAAAAAGGCCCTAATAACAACGTATTTGTACGAGTTGTTACCCTGATCAGTATGGCCGATTCTACTAATAATATCTCTAAAGCCGTTTCTAATTCTTATTTAGACCCAATTGGAGCTGCTTTCGACATTAAAGCTTTTGGAAAAGATTCTACTAGCACAATAATAGAAGTAACAGACTTTTTTAAAGGTGATAACCAGATCGTGAGCCTTGACCCTAACTTGAAAAAAATATTTAACCTAACGGCTATCGCTTCCGATCGCTCTTATGTTCAATCGATCAAAACCTTCCCCATTAATACTGAGATCAAAACAGTAAAAACTTTTTCTACCACCTCAGGAGGCCCTATGTCTGGTATGTCTATGCCAGGTTCAAGTGCAAACTTTCCTGCAGCAAATAGAGCCGGTGTAGTTACCATGGAATTAAATACCTCTATGTTATTACTTCCAAAAACACCAATGGTGCCAAGACTATTCGATCGTAGGGTAGGATTTTTTACTGATCGCTATGTATTATATAGTGATGATCAACAAAAAGTTGACAAGAAAGAATTTGCCGTACGCTGGAAGTTAGAGCCGAAGCCAGAAGATTTGGAAAATTATAAAAATGGCGTTTTAGTAGAACCCATTAAACAAATAGTTTACTACATCGATCCTGCAACACCAAAACAATGGCATCAACCATTGATCGATGGTATCAATGATTGGCAGAAAGCTTTTGAAAAAGCAGGTTTTAAAAATGCTATCGTAGGTAAAGAATGGCCTGAAAATGATAGTACCATGAGCTTGGAAGATGCCAGATACTCTGTAATTCGTTACTTAGCTTCTGATATTGAAAATGCTTCTGGTCCGCAAGTACACGATCCACGCAGTGGTGAAATATTAGAGAGTCATATTAATTGGTACCATAACGTAATGAAGCTGGTACACGATTGGTATTTGATTCAAACTGCCGCTGTTGATAGCAGAGCAAGAAAAATGAAATTTGATGATGAATTGATGGGTCAATTAATTCGTTTTGTGTCATCTCACGAAGTAGGTCATACACTGGGCCTTCGTCATAATATGGGTAGTAGTAGTAAAACGCCTGTAGAAAAGTTAAGGGATAAAGCCTGGGTAGAAGCAAACGGACATACTGCATCTATTATGGATTATGCACGATTCAACTATGTGGCACAACCCGAAGATAATATCAGTGAAATTGGTCTATTCCCAAGAATTGGTGAATACGACAAATGGGCTTTGCAATGGGGCTACACTTACACCGGAATAATGGATCCTGAAAAGGATCAGAAGCTCACCAACAAATGGGCCATAGACAGTCTTACTAAGAACCCCAGACTTTGGTTTGGTGGCGAAGGACGCACAGCAGATCCACGTGCTCAAACAGAAGACCTTGGAGACAATAGCATGAAGGCCAGTGAATATGGCATTAAAAATTTAAAGAGAATTATTGTTGCTATTCCAGAGTGGACAAAAGAAGAAGCGGATCCCTATGAAAATCTTGCTGATATCTACAGTCAATTGATCGGACAATATTCAAGATATATTGGCCATGTTTTAAGAAACGTTGCTGGTGTTAACGAGACTTTTAAAACCATCGAAGAGTCTGGTGATATTTACGAACCTGCTCCAAAAGAAAATCAAAAGGAAGCAGTTGCATTTTTAAACAAACAATTATTCGAAACACCAAATTGGTTACTCGATAAAAACATTCTTAATAAAATTGCAAGTCCTATCTCATTAGAAACTATTCAATCAATACAAACAAGTGCTCTTAATAGTTTGTTAGACGGACAACGCATGTTTAGATTGATTGCCGCTACAAATCGTTATGGCAATAACTCTTATAATTTGAATGAGATGATTACTGATTTGCGTAAAGGTATTTTCAGTGAATTAAATGGCAATAAAGCAATTGATGGATACAGAAGAAATATCCAGAAAGTGTATGTTGAAAAACTTTTGGATCTGGTAGATCCTACTCCAATGTTTACCATCAGCATTGGTTCTTCTTTTGGTATGCCTGCTTCAGTGAATATTAAAAACACTGATGTATATTCTATCGTAAGAGCAGAATTAAAATCATTACAAGCTGAGATAACTGCTGCTGGTAATATTAATACAGATAAAGTTAGCAAGTACCATCTTCAAGATCTTGCAGACCGAATTAAAAAAGGCCTGGATCCAAAATAATTGATAAAAAAACAGAGCAGTCGCCCCATCCGAGTAATCGGAATCGGGGCGACTTTTTTATTTCCACCCCCATCTTATTTAATACCTTTGTTCAAATTCAATTCATGAAGTGGCTACTTGTTTCTATTGGTTTTTTGTTTTGTGTACATCTTTCAGCACAAAAGAATAAAGTGGTTATTGGCTATTTGCGCGATAGTGTAACCCATGCACCTATCATTCTAGGCAGCGTTACAAATAATAATACCCATGAAACTGTGATGAGTGGAAATACAGGACGTTTTAAAATCCATATCAAAGAAAACGAAGTGCTTTCTTATGCTGCAGTTGGTTACCATTTCGACACGATTCAATTTGTACACAAATACACACAACAAGATTCTATTGAAATATATGCATCCCCCCTTTCGCACGATCTTGGAAATGTTACAGTAACTGCAAAAGGCATGAGCGCCTATCAAATGGATAGCATCGAAAGAAGAAATGATCTTTTACATGATATGGTTTCTTATAAAAAACCAACCTTCGCACTTTCAAATACTGGTGCTGGTCTTGGCATAAGTATTGATCGTTTTTCGAAACACGAAAAAAGCAAAAGAAAAGCATTAGACTTTTTCGAAACACAGGAAAGGCAAGAATATATTAACTACAGATATTCCGCAAAACTGGTGGAAGAGAGTACCGGATTCAAAGATGAATTGCTTCAAAATTTTATGCAACAAAGTAGACCCTCTTACGATTGGCTTCGGGCCAATACTAGTACAGAAGATATTCGATACTATATCAACGATCAGTTAAAGAAATTCTCTGTTAAATAATTATTCGTATCGTAATGCTTCAATCGGATTAAGTCTTGCTGCTTTCATTGCTGGATAAATCCCTGCAGCTAACCCTACCACAGAACAAATCACAATTCCTAAGATAACCCAGAACCAAGGAATTACGAATCCTGTATTTAAGATCATCGAAAACAAATTACCTACCAAAACGCCCAGGATAATTCCAAACAAAGCACCTAACATGCTAATGATCACACTTTCAAAAAGGAACTGCTGACGAACATTTCTACTTTTACCGCCTATCGCTTTGATCAATCCCACTTCTTTTGTTCTTTCGTTTACAGCAACCAACATAATATTCATTAAGCCAATAGCGGCACCAATCAATGTTATTAATCCAATGGCGCCGGCAGATCCAGTGATACTACTTAAGAAGCCAATGAACATTTCTGCAAACTTGTCGCTTTTTTCTATAGCAAAATTATCTTCATCAACTGGCTGTAATTTTCTAACACTTCTGAAAACAGATGTGGCTTCTCCATCTGCTATACTTAACTCATTCACATTCTGCACCATCACTCCGATCATATATGATGGACTTCCATTTGCAAATCTTCTAAGGTTTGAAAAAGAGGTTACCACTACATCATCTTGACGAAGCATGGCACTTGAACCCTTTTCTTTCAATAACCCAATTACACGGTAAGGAACACTTCCAACCCTTATAATTTTTTCAATACATTTTTCAGGTTTATCACCAAACAATTTATTGGCCACATTGGATCCAAGGATGCACACATTTCTACCACTTTGCACATCGAGATTATTAATATTTCTTCCGAGTATTAAAGTATAGCCATTTACATTCAGATAATTTTCATCGCCCCCCATGATTACAATATTGGGGTTGGTTTTCTTCTCTAAAAAATGTATTTCTTGTCCGCCTGGACCGCGTCGATAAACAGTACTAACAGCCCCTGGGAAGCTGAAAGCAGCTTTAAAACCAGTGGCTTCTTCCATTCGAATGGGTTTACCCAGATTCGATTTTTTCTCTTTTTTAGCTCCTTTCTTGGCTTTCGTGAATTCATCATTGTTTCCACCGCCACCCATGCGGAAATTTGATTCTTTGAATCGAATACTAAATGAATTGGCCCCCATAAAAGAAAAACTTTCTTTCAGGCTCTGATTCATAGCCTGAATGGCGGTAATGATTCCTATCAATGCCATAATTCCAAAGGCAATGATGGCTACGGTAATGCTTGTTCTAAGCATATTGCTTCGAACATTACGCCAGGCTAAACTTAAAGAATCGAGTGTGGTCATGCAGTATTAGATTATTCCTTCAATAAATTAAAGGTAATCGAGATTCTGCGATTGGAAGAAACTCCCCTGATAAATATGAAGAGCGGTTAAAAATAGAAATAATTGAGCAATAGAGAGGGTAGCACTCCGATTAAAATGATTAAACCGGCTACAAAAACCATCCCGGCTTTAAATCCGGCAGTGATTTCTGTGGTTTCAGCAACCCCTTCTCTGAAGTACATTGCCTGAATCACTCTGAAATAATAATACACGCTTACAGCTGCAAAAAGAACCGCCACAATTACTAGCCAAAGACCTGTTCCTGTTTTAACAACACTTGCAAGCATATAGTATTTTGCAAAAAAACCTGCAGTTAATGGTATCCCTGAAAGTGATAATAAACAAATAGTAGTGGTTAATGCCAGAACTGGCTCAGTCTTTGCCAAACCATTAAAGCCATCGAGGGTATAATCCTTCATTTTTATTAGAACTGCAAAAATACCGATGGTAGCTAAACTATATGCAGCTGCATACAATAAGATACCCTCTTTGGAAATGTCATTAGCCGAATAAAGCGCAAATAACATAAAGCCAGCTTGTGCAATACTCGAATATGCCAGCATACGTTTTACACTCTGTTGAAATACAGCTGTTATATTTCCAATTAATAATGTAGCTATAATTACAAATGACAATAGGATTTTCCAGGTTGGTCCTAAGATGGCAGACTGTCCCTCCAATAATCTAATGAATGCAAAGAATCCGGCAGCTTTTACAATCGTTGCCATAAAAGATGTAAATACACTTGGCGCACCATCGTAAACATCAGGAGTCCAGAAATGAAATGGAGCAGCTGATACTTTAAAGCACATGGCAACAAATAAAAGCAACACGCCCGCAATTTCAAGATAAGAAGCTTTTGGCACTGCAGTACCCCCTGTTGGTGTTGTGATGATGGATGGAGATACAATTCCAAAAGAACCTGTGGCGCCATAAATCAATGCAATGCCCATCAGCATGATACCTGCGGTGAAGGCTCCCATTAAAAAATATTTAAGTGAAGCTTCGTTGCTTTTTAAATTGCGTTTATCAGAACCTGTTAGAATGTATAAAGGGATTGATAAAATTTCAATTCCTAAGAACAACATCAATAAACTATTGAATCCACACAAAATACTTACCCCACACAAAACAAAAAATATCAAGGCAAAATATTCAGCAGGATAATTACCAGCATGCTCAATATCCCTTCCACTTAATATCACATAAATTAATGTAGCGGAAATTGCAATTGAATTAAAGAATAATCCAAATTTTTGAAAACGCAAAAGCTCATGACTATTTACAACCACGGTATATACACCATAGGTTTGAAACAGGTTAGCAATCAGCAACAATAACAAACCGCCAATTGCGATATACTTCAAGGATGATTTATTCTTGAGTAGGATGCCGCTAAACATCATTACTACACCTAATAAAGCCGAAACAATAATTGCATTCATGTGTTTAATTTTATTCCTCTTAATCCCTATCGGGACCTATGTTCAATTAACGGTTTGCGAATATAGCGCTCACAGTATCTTTTGTTAGTTCAATCATTGGTTGAGGATACACACCCATCACCAATACAATCAAAACCAATATGCTTAATACCCATTGTACATTTCCACTTACTTCAACGGCTTGTAAAGTTTTTTCAACCGTGTTGCCATAGAATATTTTTTGAATCATATTCAAAGTATACACTGCTGCCAAAATAATACTGATTCCTGCAACAGCTGCTATCCAACCATTAAACTGAAATAGTCCATTAAACATTAAGAATTCTCCAACAAATGCGTTGGTAAGTGGTAATGCCACATTTGCTAATGCCATTATTACAAATAAGATTGCCAACACCGGAGCTTTTTGTGCAAGCCCACCTAAATCGCTAAATTTACGTGTTCCTAATTGTTGTTCAATAACATCTGCTACGATCCACAATCCGATTACGTTGATCCCGTGGTTAAACATTTGAATCATCACACCTTCCAGACCAATTTGATTTTGTACAAATATTGCAGCACACATTAAACCAATATGCGCAATGGATGAATAGGCAATTAATCGTTTAATATCATCCTGACGGATAGCAATTAACGAAGCATAAATCATACCTGTTACAGATAACAGCACTACTAACATACTATGTGCATGGAATCCTTGAGGCACCATTGGAAGCAACCAACGAATCACTGCAAAAATTCCCATCTTCACCATCACACCACTTAATATCATTGTTACAGCAGTTGGCGATTGTTCATACGCATCTGGCTGCCATGTATGGAAAGGGAAAATTGGCATTTTGATAGCGAATGCAATAAAAAATAATGCAAACACTGCATTCTGAGCATGCGCTGATAAATTGGCATGATAAAAACTCTGCATGGCAAAAGAATGATCTGCCGTTTGAGAGTACACATACAATAAACCAACTAACATTAATAAAGATCCAATGAAAGTATACACGAAGAATTTAAACGTTACTGCAATTCTTTTTTCGCCACCCCAAATTGAACAAAGAAAATATACAGGGATCAATGCTAGTTCCCAGAAGAAATAAAACAACAAAGCATCCGATGCCAGAAAAACTCCTAACAATCCAGCCTGAGTTAATAACATCAAACCATAAAATGCAGAAGAACGTTGATACACATTTTTATAGGTAGCTGCAAAAACAACAGGGAAAGAAATAGCCGTTAAGAGGCTGAGCATTTTACTCATCCCATCTTGTAATAAACTAAATCTACTTCCCAAACCGGGTAACCATGCAGCATCATAGGTTAATGCACCTTTGGTAAAAACTGCCATCAGCGACAATACCAATGTGGCCAATGAAGATACAAGAGCAAGTGCCTTGGATGCAGGCGAATCTTTAAGCAGAAATATTGCAAGTCCGCTCAACAATGGAATCAATATCAGTAAAAGAGGAATCATATATTTTCTTTAACGCCTAGGCCTAGTTAAATAATCGGTTCAAATAATACATAATGGTGATATCATTAAACCAAACCAATACAAATACAACGATTGCTAAAACCATAAACAATAAATAGTTTCCTACTTGTCCGCTTTGCAACAAACGCAATTGTCTAGAACCATATCCCACTAATTTTCCTACCCCATTCACAGCTCCATCAATCACATACTTCTCAACAATATTCTTAAAGAATCCAGCTAGTGCATTCAACGGATTTACAACAACTGCATCATACAATTCATCCACATACCATTTGTTTTCTAACACAATTCCTAAACCGGTACTTTCTTCAGAAGTTGTCTGATATTTTTTATAACTATTAATGGCGTAAAAAATTACCACAACTATTAATCCTGTAGAACCCAACAAATACATCCACTCCTGAGAAGCTTCTAAATGATGCTTTTCTGCAATAGCAGTTGAACCTGCAAAAATGGGTGTTAGAAAATGTTCCAAACTATGTGCATCTTTTGCAAATAATTCTGGGATTCCAACCCATCCACCTACTACTGATAAAATAGCTAACACTATTAATGGAATGGTCATTGCAGAAGGACTTTCATGCAAATGATGTTCTTGTTCCTGTGTGCCTCTGAATCCGCCTA
>Ga0194037_1001973_pt1 | contig 14179 bp, 5 predicted proteins | sample JunL306m_MetaG_FD_148653 | JGI IMG/M metagenome (GOLD analysis project Ga0194037, IMG submission 148653) | Anoxic zone freshwater microbial communities from boreal shield lake in IISD Experimental Lakes Area, Ontario, Canada - Jun2016-L304-6m | ecosystem: Environmental > Aquatic > Freshwater >...
TAACAAATCGTTTTCTATTTTAAACTTGATGCAAAAACCTGCGCTTATTTTTCTTTTCCTAAATCACTTTTTTAAATTCTACTAACTTTATTTGTTTGTTGTACAGTATTACTTTGTATCTACTAACATTAACAAATTATAATTTAATTGTTAAAGAAATATTTATTAATTATTAACAAAAAAAATCTTGCATTTTGATTTTATATGAAAGGATAATTTCGTTAAAATTTAGTTAACGACTTATTCTCTATATAAAATTTGAATCATGAAATCTACTGTCATTTTCTTTTCTTTACTATTTACTTTTTTCTGTGTGCAAATTAAACTGCAAGCACAGAGTAATGGATCTGGTATTAGTGGGTTTGTTTATACAGCAGACAATAAACCTGCCGAAGGTGCAAGTATCGTTTTAAACAATACCAATAATGGTTTTACTTCAACTACTGTTGCAGACAAGAAAGGATACTTCGTAATACGTGAGCTACCCGTAGGTATATATACTGTTAGAATTGCTGAAATCAATTCAGCAATTCAAGTCTTTAATAATGTTACCTTAAACTTAGGCGATCACTTGGTTATTCAAAAAGTGATACTTAGTTCAAAATCGAATACATTAACTGAAGTTGTTGTAAAATCTAACAGTTTTACTAATAGCGTCGATCGACTTGGAACTGGCACAGCTGTAACTAGTCGTACATTACAAAAACTTCCAACAGCCACAAGAAATTACTCAGATATGATGTTTCTTTCGCCGCTTGCTAGTGGATCAACACTTCAAGGTTCAAAAACAGGTGGCGTTGGATATATGCTTGATGGTGTAAGTAATAGACGTGCTACATTTGGAAAAGTAACTGATGCCGCATTTTCAATTTCTTCTGAAACAATCCGTGAATTTGAAATATCAACTAATGATTATGATGTAACATCAGGTCGTGGTTCAGGAGGTTTAGTTAGGGCAATTACTAAATCAGGAACAAATAAATTCGCGGGTTCTGTTTGGGGATATTATGGAGGGAATTCGCTAGCGCAAAAAACTGATATAAATGGCAATCCAATAACTTCAAAATATGAAGTTGGTCAGTGGGGCGCTTTGTCTAGCGGTCCAATCATTAAAGACAAATTACATTATTTAGTATCGTATGATGAGTATACAAATACCATTCCATTCCGTGCTTATGATTTCAATTTTTCTGGCGCCACTCATGATCAAGCCGAAAAAAATCTAGGCATTACAGAAGCTAATTTGAAAAGTATTGTTGATATTATGGAGAAGCAATTTGGCTTTCCAGTTATGCAGCAATATGGTGTTATGAATATTGTTCAAAAAACACAAAATGCTTTTGCAAAATTCGATTGGAATATCAACAAGAAAAATCTGTTTACTTTAAAATACAACTACTTACATTTTATTGATCCAAATAAAATTAAGGGAAGTGGTCTTTTAAGTACACAATATACTGGTATTGAAGTAGACCATTCTTTAATGGCAAGTCTACGTAGTGAAATAAATTCTAGAACAACAAACGAACTTAAATTACAATACAGCACCTATAGAAAATTCCTAACTTTCCTTGGAAACCGCGTTCCAGAAGGATTTGTAAACGTAACCTCAACTTTTACTGATGGAAGTAAGGGAACAAAAACAGTTGCATTTGGTAACCAAAACTGGGTTCCTGAAACGGATGCTTCTAATGTAATTCAGATCGTAGATTATTTACGTATTAAGAAGGGTAATTACAATTTAGTATTTGGAACCGATAATAACATCAATTTAATTACAGACCAATTAACGCATGATCAACAAGGTCAATTCTATTATAACACTATTGCTGACATGGCCAATAACAACCCTTATCGATTTAATAGAAAAATTCCTTTAAATGGCGATAACCCACCTGTAAGTGTACCTTTAATTGAATTAGGTGCATTTGCACAAATGGAAACCAATATTCGTCCAAACTTAAACCTTACAGTTGGTTTGCGTTGGGACGGACAAATTATAGGAAGTGCTCCTACTTATAATGATCAATTGTTTAAAGATCTTGGTGTAGATACACATGTAGTTCCCTTTGATGCAAAAAATTTCCAACCTCGTTTGAATTTGATTTGGGATATGAAAAGTAATGGTATGGATATCTTAAAATTCGGTGCTGGGCTTTTTGCATCTGAATTAACAACTCAACCAATCACATTTGCGCATATTGATAATGGTGTAGATTTTCGTCAAATTGATATCCGTACAAGTGTGCCAACTCCAGATTGGAAAGCGTATCAAAATAACTTCAATTTAGTACCTGGTGTTGCTTATTACAATTCACTTACAGCAAAACAACCAGCAACTGTTTTAGCGTTGGATAAAAATTTAAAGTCTCCACTTACATTCAAAACGAATTTAAGTTATTACCACTACTTCAATAAAACATTGCGTGTTGGCGCAAACGTTTATTTCAATACTACTTGGGATAACTTTTATTTGTATGATTTGAACCTAAAACGTAATGCAAGTTTTGTTACAAATGAAGGACGTAGTGTTTATGTTCCAGCAAGCACTTTAACTGCTACTGGTACAAATAGTCAACCAACTTTAGCCAATTCAAGAATCTCTGCCAACTTTAACCAAGTTCGCTACTTCACAAATACTAATTGGGCTTCTAAATTTATAGGATCAATGCTTGAGGTTGCTCAGCAACTTGGTAAAGATGGATCAATGAGTGTTTCATACGCGCTTGGTAAAGCTACTGGTACTCCTCCTTATGATAATGGAGATCCACGTAATGCTAACTTTAGTGTAGGTTCTTCTTATTGGGATTATGCTTCTTATGGTAAAAACTGGATGAGTGATGGAGATCAAAGACATAATATAGTTGCATTAATTATGAGCCCAACTTTTCATGGATTTAGTATCACCTCATCTTTCCAAGCGTATCAGAATGCACACTATACAGTTAACGTGAATAAAGATATTATAGGAGAAGGAAATGATGGCCAAGAATTAGCGTATGTTTTTGATCCTAACGATCCTAAAACACCTGCAAACATTGCAACTGACATGAAAACACTTCTTGCCCAAACAAGTCCTGAGTTTAAGAAATTTTTAGAATCAAATTTTGGAAAATTCGCACCATATAATGGAGGATTAATGCCTTGGCGCACACAGTGGAATATGAGTATTGCATATGGTTTAAAAGTAAATAAAACGCATAATTTAACCGTTAGAGCCGATATATATAATGTGTTGAATCTTTTAAATCCTGAATGGGGTTATTATAATCAAATTGGAAATACTTCTTTGTATAGCTTATCTGGTTTTGATGCAACTACAAATTCATTTAACTACACAGTTAATACAAATGCCGGAACCAAAACAAAAAATGCTAGTTATTATTCAGTTCAGTTTGGTGTAAGATATAGTTTCTAATTAAGTTATTTTTTAGAAGAATTACAGATTTCCTGTCTACAGCTGTAGCAGGAAATCTTTTTTTAATAATATCGGTTAACCTTTTAATTAAATAGTATGAAAATTTTACTGTCAATTATATTTTTTTTAAGTCTGTATGTTGCAAATGCACAACCGCAAAACTATTCAACTGCTAATGCGCATTCACATAACGACTATGAGCAACCAACGCCTTTTTGGACTGCTTATCATGAGGGCTTTGGTTCAATAGAAGCAGATATTTTTCTCCAAAATGATTCTTTACTAGTTGCTCATGACTTGAAAGGTTTATCACTTGGCAGAACACTCAAAAAATATTATTTAGATCCATTAGATAGTTGCATTAAAAAAAATGCTGGTTATGTATATGCCGACCATAAAAAAACTTTGCAATTATTAATTGATGTTAAAACAATAGCAGTACCAACCTTGAATAAATTAATAGAAGTTTTAGGTAAATATCCAAACTTAACCAATGCCAAAACACTATCAATTGTAATTTCAGGAAATCGTCCAGACCCCATCAGTTTTGAAACATATCCAAAATACATTCAATTCGATGGCGTACTTTCTGTAAATTATAGTACCGCTGCTTTAGAAAAAATTTCAATGCTAAGTGATTATATTGGGTATTATGTAAAAAGCCAAGAAATAACAAATGAAGAAATAAAAAATCTTACACTGGCAATTAGTAAAGCACATTTATTAAAAAAAACAGTACGTTTTTGGGCAACCCCAGACAAGCCAGATGTTTGGAAAAAATTTATGGATTTAAAGGTTGACTTTATTAATACCGATCATATTAATGCATTGGCTGATTATTTAAAAGGAGGTGTTATAGCTACTATTGGAAAAGCTTTACCCGAATGGAAGAAAGGCTTTTTAGATTTACACCACATCAATACAGGAAGGGGAAATGCGGCTTATTTTATTTTTCCAGATAGCACCAATATGATAATGGACGCCGGTGAGTCCGACACCTCAGACGAGAGAACCTTAACGCCTAGAAATACAGCTATTCACCCTAATAATAGCAAACTACCTTTTCAATGGATTTCATATTACATAAATAAAGTCACACCTTTTAATGTAAATCATTTGGATTATGCTGTTGTGTCGCATTTTCATGAAGATCATTTTGGTGGTTGGTACGCAAATGCACCCAAATCTAGTCATGGAAATTATTTGCTCTCGGGAATTACAGGTGTTAACGAACTGATTCCATATCGTCATTTATTGGATCGAGGATATCCTAATTATGATTTTCCTGTTCCTTTCGAAAAAATTATTAGCAAAACAAATGGTAGGGAAACTAAGTATTATAAAACAATGAATAATTATTTTTCATTCATTAAATCGCAACAAGGTTTAGGAATGATTACAGAACATTTTAAAGCAGGAGTTAAAGACCAAATCACTTTACAACATCATCCAATTCAATACCCAGAATTTTATATACAACAGGTTAAATCCAATGGAGAAATTTGGACAGGTAAAGACAATTCGGCATATCAATTTTTTCCAACCGTAGACACAGCAAATGTAAAAACTTGGCCAGATGAAAACAGCTTGAGTTTAGTACTTACAATGAATTATGGTCCATTTAAATATTATACGGGTGGTGATTGTGCAGGAAATGTTTTTTATGGAGATGCTAGCTGGCGTGATGTTGAAACGCCTGTTGCAAAAGTAATAGGAGAAGTAGATGTTGCAACAATGGACCACCACGGAAATCGGGATGCAGTAAATGAGTTTCAAATTAAAACCTTTAAACCATCGGCTTGGATAGAGCAAGTGTGGTCGGCAGACCATCCAGGGCATGAAGTACTAATTCGTTTAACAACACCTTATTTAAATACAACACCAAAAGATTTGTTTGCAACAAATATGTTGAACTCCAATAAATATGTAATAGGACCATTGATTGATAAATCATATAAAAGTCAACAAGGACACATACTTGTGCGAGTACTACCTGGAGGTAACGATTACTATATAATAATTTTGGATGATAGTAATGCAGACATGCTTGTAAAAAATGTATTTGGTCCTTATAGATCAAAATCGAAAAATTAAAAACTTAGAATGTTGTATTATCTATTGATTTTATCCTTCTTATAACAAATTACTTTCAATAGTTAATCCTAACCCAATATTCTAATTAAAACTCAGTAACAATTTATTAATAATTAATTATTGCTACATCAATTTTGGTAACAATAATTTTGTGCCCTAAAATCAATATACATGAAAAAAATTATTCTAATTCTTACTGCAATTTTATCGGTAAGTATAGGTTTAATTGCACAAGAAACCACTTCAGAAATTCAAGGTACTATTACTACAAGTAACCAAAAATTAGCTGGTGCAATTATTACTGCAACCCATAAACCTTCAGGAACCGTATACAAAACAACCACTCGTGAAGATGGCCGTTACAACTTACCCAATTTAAAAATTGGTGGACCATATAACTTGACTGTTTCTTATTTAGGTTATAAAGAAGTATCTCAAGATGATATTATATTAGAAGTAGGTCAATCATTTAAACAAAATTTTAATGTTGTGGCTACTTCAACTTCTTTAAAAGATGTTATTGTTAAGTCTACAAATGATAAAATATTTAATAATAACCACAATGGTTCTCAGGAGTTAATCACTAGAGCTCAATTAGATCAATTGCCAACCATTAATCGTTCAATTCAAGATTTTGTAAAACTTGAGCCAACAGCAAATGGTTTAAATATTGGTGGTAGAAGTAGTCAATATAATAATATGACTGTTGATGGTGCTAATTTCAATAATTCATTCGGTTTATCATCATTACTTGGTGGTCAAACAAATTCTCAGCCAATTTCATTAGAAGCTATTGAGCAAATACAAGTGAACGTTTCTCCTTATGATATTAAACAAGGTGGCTTTGCGGGAACCGGAATAAACACAGTAACTAAAAGCGGTACTAACCAATTTAAAGGAACAGTTTATACATACCAAAAAAATCAAGACAACCAAGGTTATTTAGTAGGTCCAACAACCGTTACTAAAACACCTTTTAAATATTCTATTAAAGGTCTTTCTTTAGGAGGTCCAATTCTAAAGAATAAATTATTCTTTTATGTAAGCGCTGAGCAAGTAAGACAAGACGCTCCTGCTACAAGTTTAGCTGCTTCGGATGCTACTAACTCACCAGGAGGAAATTATTCTCAAGCAAATGCCGACACATTGGCTGCCTTGAGTAATTTTTTAAAAACTAAGTATTCGTATGATCCAGGTGCTTTTCAGGGTTATTCTTTTCAAACAAATAGCGATAAAGTAACTGCTAAATTAGACTGGAACATCAATGCTAAAAATACATTTACTATCAAGTATAATTACTTGAAATCATATGCCGATCAGTTTGCAAGTACTAGCAGACCAGGAACCGGTCAGATCACTGGTGGTCAACCAGGTACCTATTCAATGCCATTTTTTGGAAGCGGTTATGTTATTAATAACAACTTCAATATTTTAATTGCAGAATTGAATACGCGTCTATCTAATAAAATGTCTAATAAATTGCAAGCTGGATATACGCAATTAAGAGATTTTAGATCTCCACATTCTTCTAGCAACTCTTTCCCATTAGTAGATATTTTAAATAACGGAAATATTTATACCACTTTCGGATATGAAATGTATACATACAATAATATATTAAGCACCGACGTATATCAATTCTCAGATATTTTAACGTACTACAAAGGGGCGCATGAACTTACTTTTGGTACGCAAGATTATTATAGAAAATATCAAAATGCATTTGCTCCAGGATACCAAGGTGTATACCAATTTAATTCACTCACTGATTTTTATAATAGTGCAAATAACGGTTTAGCAAATGCTAAAAGTTATTATTTACAATATTCAGCGTTACCTAATAATGAGTTCCCATGGGCTTATGCAGGTTCAACTGAATTAAGTGTATTTGCACAAGACAAATGGAGAGTATCAAACGACTTTACTTTAACTTATGGCGTAAGGTTTGATAATACCATTTACAAACAATCAATGACTGATAATCCATATTTCGACGCTTTACAATTTGCAAATGGTAAAACGTATAACATTGGTAAAGCACCAATGAATAATATGATTGTTTCTCCAAGAGTTGGTTTTAACTGGAATCCTAAAGGAGATAAGACCTTACAAATAAGAGGTGGTGCTGGTATTTTTGCTGGACCTCCGCCATTTGTATGGATTTCAAATCAGGCTTCTAATAATGGTATCCAATTTGGTTCTTTTACTGTAGCTTCAAAAGCATTTAATACAGATCCAAATGCGTACAGACCTACAGCAGGTGCTGCAAATACATCTTATAGCACTGCTTTAGTTGCTGAAAAATTCAAATATCCAACCGTATTCAAATCAAATATTGCAATAGATAAAAAGTTAAATGATGGTGTTGTTTTAGGATTTGAAGCAGCTTATTCTAAAGACATCAATGCCGTATATTATTCAAATATTAACTTAAATGAAACCAATGGTTTTGCTTTAGGTGGTGTTGATAACAGAACACGTTTTTTAACTAGTGTAGCTAATACAAATAAATATTATGCAGGTACAACTTTAGCAAATCCTAATATTGGTAATGCCATTTTAATGAGCAATACAAGCAAAGGATATGTTTATACTTTAACTGCTAGAATACAAAAAACAACTAAAAAATTATCAACTGGTTTAGCTTATACATATAGTAAGGCCGAAAATGCTGCAGAAGGTGGTAGTACTGCGTCTTCATTATGGAGTGCAGCTGCTGTTAGCACGCAAGATCCTAATGCTGCAAATTTGGGTTTAGCTTCTTATTATCAACCTCATAGATTAATTGGTAATTTTTCTTATAGCCTAGATGAGGGCAAATATTTAAGTACCTCTTTTGGAGCAATCTATGAATTAACCACCTATGGTAATGGATCATATGTTTACAATGGTGATTTAAATGGCGATGGTAACACAGGTAATGACTTGATTTATATTCCAAAAACAATTAATGATATCAACTTGGTAAAAGTTGGTAGCGGTGGATTAGGTACTACTACATCTACTGATGTTAGAACGCCTGCTCAAATTTGGTCGCAATTAGATGCATTTATGTCTAACTCAACTTATTTGAATTCACACAGAGGCGAATATGCTCAAAGAAATGCTGTTACATTACCTTTCTACAGCAAATTAGATTTGAACATTACTCAAAGTATTAAAGTGAAAATGGGTAAGGAAAGTCATACAATAAAAGTATCACTAGACCTAATTAACGCAGGTAACTTATTAAATAGAGATTGGGGTTCAGTTAAAATACTTACTGCTTCAAATTTCTTGAAATATGAAGGACTAGGCGCAGATGGTAAAACACCAGCATACTCTTTCCCTTTATTAACTGGAACTACACCATTTACCCAACCATTCCAATCATCAACTGGTATTGCATCAAGATGGCAATTACAAATTGGAGTTAGATATTTATTTAACTAAAATACTGTTTAAATTTATTTCAACAGAAGTGAAGCCGTCTCAATTTATTTTGAGACGGCTTTTTAATTTTAGTGTGTAATTATAGTCATTTTATCAATGAGAGTTTATTACTCCAATTATAATATTCCCTTTACAATTTCATAGCAAATCGATAACATTAAAGATACAGACAGGTAATACCGTCCGGATAGTTTTGCCATCTTAAATCACTATCCTTTATGAAGCAAATCAAAAATTGTTTTTTTAGTTTATTACCATTGATAATTTGCTTATTCGTTTTTCAGGCACAAGCACAAAATACTACTGTAACAGGTAAAGTTCTTGAACTAGAAACATTAAAGCCTATTGAAGGCGCAATAGTTTCTGTAAAAAATGGTACACAAAAAGTTACTACAAATGCAGTTGGTGTGTTTACTATTGCTGCTGCAAAAGGCAGTTCATTAATAGTTTCTGTTATTGGATACCAAAACAAACAAGTACTTGTTGGTTCAAGTAGTGTAACTATTGAATTAACTCCTTCAACGGCTGTTTTAGGCGATGTTGTTGTAACTGCTTTGGGTATTAAAAGAGGCGAAAAGTCTTTGGGATATGCAGCTCAATCTGTAACTGAAAATGCGGTTAAAGATGCCAAAACTAATAACTGGGTAAACTCACTTTCTGGTAAAGTAGCTGGTTTAAATATACAAGGAACTGGTTCTGGTCCGATGGGGTCTTCACGTATTACTTTACGTGGAGAAAACTCTTTAAATCTAGATAATAACCAAGCCCTAATTGTATTAGATGGCGTTGTGATTAGCAGTAAAATTACAGGTACAGGTTTTAAGGCACATCTTGCCACTGATAATCCAGTAGATTATGGTTCTGATTTATCTGATATTAACCCAGATGATATAGCTAGTATCACCGTGTTAAAAGGGCCTGGAGCAACAGCTTTGTATGGTAGCCGTGCAGCTAGTGGCGCATTAATTATCACAACAAAAAGTGGCATAAAAAATAAAGGATTAGGTATTACTTACAATGCAAATGTTAGCGTAGATCAAATTAACCGTTTTCCAGATTATCAGTTCGAATATGGCGAAGGAAGAACAAATCTTTATTATTCATATGGCGCATCTGCAGATGGCGTTAATACAAGTACAAATGCCGCAGCAGGAAGGGCTTGGGGGCCAAAATTTAATGGCCAATCATATTTTCAATTCGATCCAAATACACCCAATAATTTAGCGGCCAATAGAACACCATGGGTTGCAAATCCAGATTATATTAAAGGATTTTTTCAAACCGGTCAAACCATTTCAAATAGTATTTCTATTGAAGGTGGAACAGACAAAGGGTCGTCTAGATTATCTATATCACATTTAAAAAATTCTTGGATTGTACCAAACACAGGATATGAAAGATTATCAGTGGCCTTTTCTGGAACACAAAAAGTAACAGATAAATTAAAAATAAATGGCAAGCTTACTTACACCAATAAAAAAAGCGACAATCTAATTGCTGCAGGTTACAATAACCAAACATTGATGTATTTTTTAATTATTGGAACTGCGCCTAATATTAATCCTGATTGGTTTAAACCATATTGGATGCCAGGTTTAGAAGGTATTCAACAAAGAAGCCCAATTTATGCTGGTCCGGATAATCCATATATTGACATGTACGAAGACTTAAACAAACTTCAAAAGCATGGTGTAGTAGGTACTTTCTCTGCCAATTATGAGTTTTCTAAAAAGTTAGAATTAATGGTTCGTTCGGGTGTAGATATGTCGTTTGAATTTCGTTCGCAACAACGTCCTTACAGTATAACAAAATACCCTCAAGGAATGTATAGAGAAGAAAATGTGTTTAGTTATGAAGTTAATACAGATGCATTATTAACCTATAAAGATCAAATTGCTAATAAAATTAAATATTCCTTTTCTGGTGGTGCCAATGCCTTGCAACAAACCTATGATTTTGCAGGTATGTATGCCGATAAGTTAGCCCAACCTGGAATTTATCAAATATCAAATAGTTTAGATCAAGCAGTTGCTGATCCTCAAAAATCTAGGAAAGCAATTAATAGTTTATATGCTACTTCTCAATGGTCTTATTCAGAAAAAGTATTTCTAGATTTTACAGCAAGAAATGATTGGAGTAGTACGCTTCCATACGGTAATAATTCTTTCTTTTATCCTTCAATAAGTTCAAGTGTTTTATTGCATGAACTAATTGAAATGCCTAAACAAGTTTCTTTTGCAAAACTAAGACTATCATGGGCGCAAGTTGGTAATGATACTAGACCTTATCAAACTTCAAAATATTACGACAGAATTTATGGCAATAGCTTTACCAATTCTGCTACTTTATTCAACCCAAGTTTAAAACCAGAAATTATTACTAGTTACGAAGCAGGATTAGATATTAGATTATTTAATAGTCGATTATCGTTCGATTTAGCAGCGTATCAAAACAGCAATAAAAACCAAATCATTGCTATTCCATTAGATCCTACATCTGGGTATTCAAGTGCCTTAATTAATGCAGGTTTAATTGAAAGTAAGGGTGTTGAGGTACAAATAAAAGGCACGCCAATTTCAAACAAAAACTTTAAATGGTTAACCACTTTAAACTGGAATCTCAATAGAAGTTATGTTAAAGAATTAGCCAACGGCGTAACAAGTCAAATTATCTATAGCCATGATGGTAATGTTACAATAGAAGCAAGAGTTGGTGGTAGAATGGGTGATTTATACGGGAAAGGATTTCAGCGTTCTCCAGATGGAAAAATAATTTATAATTCAACTGGATTGCCAGCACCATTAGATATTAACACAAAAGTTTGGGGCAATGCTTTTGCAGATTGGAAAGCAGGTTTAATGAATGAGTTTGTTTACAAGAATGTTAAGTTAAGTGTGTTACTAGATTACCAAAAAGGCGGAAGTATGTTTTCTCAAACAAACCATAAAAACAATACACTTGGTAAAACTAAAGTTACACTACCTGGTAGAGACAATGGCATAGTTGGAGACGGTGTTGTATTAGACCCTGTAACTGGTAAGTATAATCCAAACACTGTTAATGTTACAGCTAGTTCTTATTACGAAACAATTTATGCAATTAGTAATGCAGAAATGAATGTGTTTGATTGTACGTATTTAAAATTAAGAGAAGCAAGACTTGAGTTTAGTTTGCCAATTAAATTATTATCTAAAATAGGAATTCAGCAAACAAGTGTAGCGTTATATGGAAGAGACTTGTTTAATATTACTAGTTTCCCTGGATTTGATCCGGAAGGTGGCAATATGAATAGCGGTACACTAACACCTGGAGTAGAATTAACTCAATTTCCATCTACAAGAACTATGGGTGTGAATCTTACATTAAAATTCTAAAAGTAAAATAATGAAAAACTTAAAAAATATACATTTTCTCATCATTGTATTTAGTTGTTTGATTTTGTCATCTTGCACTAAAAACTTCGAAAGTATCAATACCGATCCTAATAGACCAAAAGATGTTAATCCCGGTGTTATTTTAGGACAAATGCAATACAGAATTGTAAATAATACAATTGGTGCTTCAAAAAACTTTACACATGAATTAATGCAAGTAGATGCACCACGTAGTAGTATTAGTGCGGGTGTTCATAGATATTATGTAACAGAAGGGTCTGGTTTATGGTCAAGTTTATATACTTACATTACTGATATGGAAGACATCATTACACTGTCTGATAAAATGGGGGAGAAAAACTATAAAGCAATTGCCCTAGTATATAAATGTTGGGCCTATTCCATACTTACTGATTTATATGGTTCGGTTCCTTATTCAGAAGCAATTAAAGCAACAAGCAATAATTTCTTGCCAAAATTCGATAATCAAAAAGACATTTATATTAAAATCTTAAATGATTTAGTTACGGCTAATGGCTTATTCGATGATACAAAAGCTTTAACTTATGGTGGAGACTATGTGTATGCTTCAAACGCATTAACAGCTGGAAAAAATATAGGCATTCAAAAGTGGAAAAAATTTAGCAACACGTTACGTTTAAGACTTTTATTAAGAATATCTAAACGTCAGTCTGAAATTGATGTTAGTACGCAAATCAAATCAATTTTAGCAGATCCTATCAAATATCCGGTATTTGATAGCAATGCAGATGAGTGCATTTACAGATATCCTAATACCAATCCTTATTATAATCCATATTACACGGCAAGACAATTAGATTGGAGAAATGAAATGTACTATACAAAATTCTTTATCAATAAAATGAATACCGACAACGATCCTAGAAGAGCAATTTGGGCGCTTCCAGTTTTAGTAGGAGGGGTTAACGTTTATCAAGGAATTGAAACGGGTTATCCAACCACAACTTCTTATGTTGTAGGCCAAAATTCTAGTTACACCGATGCGTTAAAAACTTCATCTAATTTAGGCGTAATGATGACGTATGCCGAAGCAGAATTCATAAAAGCCGAATTAGTACTTAAAGGTTATGTAACAGGAAAAACATCAAAAGTTCATTATGAAAATGGTATAACAGCTTCAATGATACAATGGGGCACTTCCTTACCTGCTAATTATTTAACACAAGCAGGTGTTGTATATAATGAAGCGGCAACTGCAGATGCACAATTACAACAAATCATGTTGCAAAAATATTATGCATTTTATTTTGTAGACTATCAATCTTGGTTTGAAAAAATCAGAACAGGGTATCCAGTATTAGCAAGAGGAACTGGTATTCCAGCTGAAAATTTATTTCCAGTTAGAGTTCCATATCCTTCTTATTTACAATCATTAAATCCTGCAAATTATGCTGCTGGAGTTCTTGCTAATGGTGGTAAAGATGATAGCAATACAGTTCTTTGGTGGGCTAAATAATATATCTATTTATAACAATTAACTTTTTTAAATGCGTTCATTATATTTAGTTTGTTTGTTTTCTTTCTGCACAATTATTACAACTGCGCAGCAAGAAACCCTTGCCAAAAATTTAGAAAGCAAAAAAGTATTACTACCAAATGGTTGGACACTAACTCCGGCAGGCAGAAGTTTAGAAGTAGGAGATCTGCCATTAAATATGGCCGTTTCTTCTACTAAAAAATTAATTGCAGTAACAAACAATGGGCAAGGAATACAAACAGTTCAATTAATTGACACTAAAACAGAAAAAGTTCTAGATAATATTGTAATTCCAAAATCATTTTACGGAATCAAATTTAGTAAAGACGAAAAACAATTATA
>Ga0194037_1001974_pt1 | contig 14178 bp, 13 predicted proteins | sample JunL306m_MetaG_FD_148653 | JGI IMG/M metagenome (GOLD analysis project Ga0194037, IMG submission 148653) | Anoxic zone freshwater microbial communities from boreal shield lake in IISD Experimental Lakes Area, Ontario, Canada - Jun2016-L304-6m | ecosystem: Environmental > Aquatic > Freshwater >...
GCCTTGGTGCACGCCATCGCCCAGGAGCGGGGCGCTTGCAAGCTGACCTTGGAGGTTTTGTCGGGAAATTCGGGAGCGCTTCGGCTGTATACGCGCATTGGGTTTGCCCAATACCAGCTTGATCCGGCAGCGGGGAGCGCGCAGTTTTTGCAGAAGTGGTTGGACTGAGGGCGGCCAAGCGCTGACGCGGACCAAAAAAAACGGCCACCTGTGAGGGTGGCCGTAAAACTTTGGAAAATTCAAACTATCTCGCGGCCTCTGCAAACAGAGGCCGCCTGCTTTGCCGGTTAAACCGGCCGCTATCAGAAAGCGTAACGGATTCCGAAGGATGTCGCTGTTGGGCTCACACCGTAGCCTGCTGCTACTGGGAAGTTATCGGCATTACCACCAGCATACGAACCCTTTGCGTTAGCGCTGTTGTTTAACTGGGTGTACCCAGCGTACAGAGCGGTTTGCTTGTCAAGGTTGTAAAGCGCTTCAATCGATGTTTCTGTAACGCCATCAGCTGCACCGGAGAAAGACTCACTAGCCTGTGCGTAGGCCAACTTGAATACCCATGCGCCTTCCGTGTAGTTAACAGTGCCCATTGCATTTGTGGTTTTGCGAGCATTTGCGGCGGTTGGTGCCTGGTTATCCAAGGTGGTGAAAGCCAAAGCAGCGCTGACCTGACCCATTACAGCGCCCATGGTCACTTTTGTTGCGCTCATCGCGTACAACGCAGTGCCAGAAACTGATTTTTGTTGGGTCGCTGCACCGAAGTTGTATGTGCCGTTGTTCCACTCAGCAGAGAGGCTGTAGGTGGGAGCATTGGAAGTTGCCGTTTGGCCTTCATCGGGTGAATACAGGGCCTTGATTACGATGTCAGCAAACTTGGGGCTAACGTAGACCAAGCTGTTGGTTTGACGCGTGTGGACGTTTCCAAATAGGGTTGTCGCAGTGCCAACTTTGGGTGCGTTAATTGCAGTGGCGCTTGCCTTACCGTGCATGATGATCTCTAGAGCTTCGCCTTCAGCGCCCAGGGTGTTCACGATGCCGCCAGCGTTCAACGACTTGAAGGGGGTGTCATAGGTACCGGCCATGAACGTTCCGAAAGAGTTGCTTTTCAGGCCGACAAAGCTGTTGCGAGCAGCCAAAACACCAGTGGTTTGACCGACGTTTTGCACCTTGGCGTCGTCTGGCGAAACAGCAGTTTCCAGTTGGAACATTCCAGACAGGTCGCCGCCAAAGCTCCGCTCCCCTTTGATACCAAATTTCGAGGTGTAGTTTTGCAGCATGATTTTCGAAAACGCGCCATCGTTGGCGTTTTCGATACCTAGGTCGAGGGTGCCGTACAAGGTCACGGAAGGAGCGGTTTGCGCGAATGCGGTAGAAGCCAGGGTCATGCCTGCGGCGATAGCCAGCAGGGATTTGCGTGCGATGAATTTCATGGATCAGACTTTCTAAGGGTTAAAACGTATTGCCAAAATTCAATAAACCACGACGGGTTTGAATCGACAGCGCTTAGTGTTGATTTTTGTGGTGACACTCCCGTGAATTTTTCGTGAATCTTTTGCGGCGTTGTGGCGATGGGACAGTGCGTGACGCAAGATCGCCAGGGTCATCACGGCGTCACATGGGGGCCTTAGCGTTTCCCGGTCTTTTCACTCTTGGAGCTTTTATGTTCGTTCGGATTGCCGTTTTGTCTTTGGTATCTTTGGCCCTGGTAGCGGGCCCCTGTGCCGCGCAAACGGCCAAGCCCTTCAGTTTTGGCCTGTGGGGCGACATGCCCTACAAAAAAGCGGGCGACGACCCCAAGCTGCCTGCCGTGCTGCAAAGCATCAACCAGTCCGACATTTTGTTTTCCTTGTATGACGGCGACATTAAAGACGGCAGCTCCAAATGCACCGATGAGGTTTACACCGACGCGCTCAAAATGTTCAACTCACTTGTCAAGCCCGTGGTCTACGTGCCTGGCGACAACGAGTGGACCGATTGCCACCGCACCAACAACGGCGGCTTTGATACCTTGGAACGCTTGGCGCACGTCCGCAAGGTGATGTTTCCCACCACCAATAGCCTGGGCCAGACCACCTTGGCGCTGGAGCACCAGGGCAAGTTGGGAGAAAAGTTTGTGGAAAACACCCGCTTTAGCCACGGCGGCGTGGTGTTTGTCGGCATCAATCAGCCCGGCAGTAACAACAACGTGGTGATGACCGAGAAGGAATGCAAAAACAAGAGCGCCCGCGACAATGCCCAGTGCGACGCTGCCAACGCGGAATACCTGGAACGCGACACCGCCAACGTGGCGTGGATGATGGCCTCATTTGAAGCCGCCAAGGCCCAAAAAGCCGCTGGCATTGTGGTGGTCACCCAAGGCGACCCAGGTTTTGACTGGCCCGAGACCGAAGAAGTGGACGAGAGCCTGGATCCGGCCTTCAGCGGTTTTCGCAATTTCATGGCCAAGCTGACCGCGCAAACCGAGCAGTTCAAGGGACAGGTCTTGTTTGTGCACGGTGACACGCACTTCTTCAAGATGGACAAGCCCTTGTACAGCCCTACCAAGCTGCTGCCCAACTTCACCCGTCTGCAAACCTTTGGCAGCCCCAGCCTGCATTGGGTGCGCGTGACGGTGGACGCTGCGTCGGACCAAGTGTTCACCATTCAGCCGGTGATCGTGCGCCAGCCCTAAACCGGCCTTGGCACCGACCCGCTGGCGCACACAGGTGCCAGCGGCTTTTTTGCGCCTGGGCTAGTCCCGGTCTTTGCGGAAAACGATCCAGGCCGCCACGGCGGTAAAGCTGACGATCACCGCCACCACGATCCAAAAGCCCGCCGGGTGATCGGCCAGCGGGATGCCTCCCACGTTCATGCCCAAGAGTCCGGCAATGATGTTGATGGGCAGCGCCATCACCGTAACCACCGTCAATACAAACAGGCTGCGGTTATTGGCCTCGGCCACGCGCCCGGCTATTTCTTCTTGCAGCAGCTTGATGCGCTCTTGTAGGGCGGCCATGTCGCTGAGCGCCACGTTGAACTCTTCAGACGACTGGTGCAGGTCTTCGATGTCTGCCTCGCTGATCCATGCTGGCGGCTTCTTCAATAAGCGAAACAGGGCGGCAGGCTCGGGCGCGAGCAGACGCTGCAGCCGTACCAGCAAGCGGCGTGAGACGCCCAAGTCAGCGCGCTTGGTTTCTAGCCGACCAGCCAAGAGCTTGTCTTCGATGGTGTCGATGCGGGTGGTGATTTCGCGCACGATGTTGGCCAGCACGTCGCCCTGGTCGTGCATCAGGTGCACCAGCAGCGCCACGGATGAGGCAATGGGCGCGCCCCGGCGCACAGCGTCGCGCAAGCGGTCCACCGAGCGCAGGGGCTGCATGCGGGCGGTGACGATGAGCTTTTCGCTTACCGACAGCCAGAGCGTGGAAATATCTGACGGCTCAAACGAAAAGTCGTAATGCACGTCGTTGACCACCGCCACTAGCGTGCCGTCGTCGAGTTCCACCCGGGTCGAGCGCGAGGCCTCGCGCAGAGTTTCATAAAAAACGTCAGACAGGGCCAGGTGCTGGCGCAGCCACTTTTCGGCATTGACATGGGCCAGGTTGAAATGCAGCCAGACAAAACCGCTCTGCTGCGCGGACTCGGCCAGCCATTGCAAGGCCTGCTCAGTACCCAGGGTGCGCCCGACGCCGTCGGGCCCGAACACAAAGCCGCAGATCAAGCCGTGCTGGTCGGCGCCATAGGTGTCGTTAGGGGTGTTTTGTTTGGATACGTTCATGAAGTAGCTGCTGGAAGGATGCCTTGTGCAATGGCCAAGGCCGCGTCTGCGGTAAATTGACCTGCCGCGAGTTGCGCCATCACTGCTGGCGCCGACAGGCAAGCGAAGGACTGTACTTCACCATCCTGGTTGCAGGGCACAAAGTCGGAGGACAACACCAGGTTAAAAACATGCAGCATTTCGTCGTGCCAGCCGGTGGGGGTAGCGCGCGAGATGCGCACGCGGCCGGCGGCTATGAGTTGCTGCGGCGCCTGCAAGCGATAGCCCGCTTCCTCCCACAGCTCGCGCCGGGCGCAGTTGGCCAGGGTTTCGCCCGCAGCCAGACCGCCGGCCGTGACGTTGTCCCACATCCCCGGATCGGTGGCCTTGCCCGCGCTGCGTTGGCCGCACCACATGCGCCCATCGGGCGTGAAGCCGTTGATGTGCACCGCGTGGCTCATCAGTCCCAAAAAGCGAAAGCCTGCGCGCTCGATTTGCAAGAATGCCGCTTGCTGGGTATCCGGGTTGGCATCGACCCCTGGCCAAAAGCAAAACGCCTCGTTGCGCCAGCCGTTGATATGGCCCTGATTGCGCAGTTGCAGCAGCGTGGCTTGCAGTTGCGCGCTGCGACGCGCGGGGCTTTCGTGGGAGGCGTTCCAAACTAGCGCGCCCGCTTGCAAAACGCAGTGGGGCAGCACTGACGCAAGTGCATGGGCGTGGTAGGACAAGAGCTGTCCGAGCATTTGCTTGCCGCAAAGCAGCGCGACGCAGTCGGCTGGCGGTGTTTGCCGCGCGTTTGCCCGAAGCACTTCCAGGGCGAGGCGTTCCGGAGCCGCGAGTGCGGCGGCAAATGTGCGGGCTTGCGCTGCGGGAATGGTCAAGGGCATTTGAATCAATGGCGGGTCGGTATGTGGCGCAGAAGCAAGAAGTGGCAGCGTGTACCAAGCCCAATGATAGTCAGCTAAGAGGTCGGCATCGCGATGCGATAGCCGGATCTGCGCAGGCGCTTTTTCAAAAAATTTTCATCATTTAGACATTTATTTGTCACGCTGCTTTTGCACACTTGTTGGCTATCGCAGCCTCGCTGCATGGATGGAGTGATGTATGGAATATTTGGGCCAGTCGCGCAGCTTTGAAGTCGTCCACGAGGGAATCGCGTCGCACATGCCGATCACGGTTGCACGCGCCAAGGGCCAGCCAGCACGGCCTGCGCCGGGTGGTATTGCCGTGTCTTGGGCGCGCCACCAAGACGAAGTGCGCGCTGCACAGCGACTGCGTTACGAGGTGTTTGCCGGAGAAATGGGCGCGCGTCTGAACTCTCCGCTGCCCGGCCACGACATCGACCTGTTTGACAATTACTGCGAGCACCTGTTGGTGCGCGACAGCGCCACCGCGCAGGTGATAGGCACTTACCGCGTGCTCACCCCGGTGCAGGCCAAGCGCGTGGGCAGCACCTACAGCGACACCGAATTTGACCTGACCCGACTGCGCGGCCTGCGCGAGCGCATGGTCGAACTCGGCCGCAGCTGCGTGCACCCCGACCACCGCCATGGCGGCGTGATCCTGGCCTTATGGAGCGCCTTGGCCGAGTTCATGGCGCGCAACCAGCTCGACACCATGATCGGCTGCGCCAGCATTCCCATGTTGCACAAGGGCATGGTCTGTGGCGACGCTGCAGCCAGCATCTGGCACCAGGTGCAGGCCACGCATTTGGCCCCGATTGAACACCAGGTGCGCCCGCGCCTGCCTTTGCCGCTCGACCGCCTGGACCTGAATCTGGCGGTCGAACCGCCGGCCTTGATCAAGGGCTATTTGCGCCTGGGCGCCAAAGTGCTGGGCGCGCCGGCTTGGGACCCGGATTTCAACTCCGCCGACCTGCCCATGATGATGCGCTTGGCAGACTTGCCTGCGCGCTACCGCAAGCATTTTCTGGGTGCCTGACTGGGTGGCCAGGGCGGTGCTTGCGCCGACCTCCACAGTGCTGTGGACGCCGCTGTCGGCGGATGCGCTGCGCAGCTCAGCAAAATTTTTAGTGTTTATTTCAACGGTCTTTGATGCTTGGGTGGTCGCGCAGGGGCGCGCCAGCGTAAAGTGGGCGGTTTGCAATCGCGTTCGAAAGTGGTTTTCATGACGGTTCCTGGTTCTTCAGACAGCGTGGCGTTTTGGGCGACCTCCAAGGCCTTTCACGACGCCGGGCGCAGCCATTTGCTCGACCGCGACCACAGCCTGGTGGCTTTTAACGAGCGGGTGTTTAGCTGGGCGGCGCGCCCCGACGTGCCGGTGCTTGAGCGCTTGCGCTATTTGTGCATCGTCTCGTCCAACCTGGACGAGTTTTTTGAAGTGCGCGCTGAGCCCCACCTCACGGCCCAGCGCGCCGATGACCGGGACGGCACTTACACGGTTGAATCCTTTGGGCGCCTGTCGGTCTCCCTGCACCACCTGGTACAGCGCCAGTACGCGCTGTACAACGAGTCGCTGCTGCCTGCGTTGGAGCAACACGGCGTAAAAATCATCTCGCATGGCGACCGCAACGCGGCGCAGCGCCAGTGGGTCAAGCAGTATTTCACGCGCGAAGTGCGCCCGCTGCTCATCCCGGTCGGGCTTGATCCGGCGCATCCTTTTCCGCAGGTGGCGAACAAGGCGCTGAACTTTATCGTGCGCCTGGGCGGGCATGACGCCTTTGGCCGCAGCAATGAAATCGCCATCGTCAAGGTGCCGCGCGTGCTGCCGCGCATCATCCGCTTGCCCGACAAGCTCGCCGGGGGCAAGGCAGTTTTCGTAGCCCTGACCAGCGTGATCCGTGCGCATTTGGACGAACTTTTCCTGGGACGCACGGTAGAGCAGTTTTCGCAGTTCCGGGTGACGCGCCACTCGGATTTGGCGGTGGACGAGGACGATGTGCAAAACCTGCGCACGGCGCTGCGCCAAGGCCTGGTGCACCGCCACTATGGCGAGGCGGTGCGGCTTGAAGTGTCGTCGGGCTGCTCGGAGCATCTTTCGCAGTTTTTGCTCAAGCAGTTTGATTTGCCAGAGCTGTCCTTGTACCGGGTCTCGGGCCCTGTCAACCTGGTGCGCCTGACGCAGATGATTGACCTGCTCGATCGCCCAGACTTGTGCTTTGCGCCTTACAAGGCCTGCTTTCCACGGCAAATGGACCTGGCTGCCAATATTTTTAGCCAGCTCAAACAAGGCGACATTGTTTCGCACCAGCCTTTTGAGAGCTTTGACGGCTTGCTGGCGTTTTTGCGCGCCGCCGTCAACGACCCCGATGTGCTCGCTATCAAACAGACGATTTACCGCGCTGGCACCGACTCGGCCATGATGGATTTGCTGCGCGAAGCGGTGCGCAGGGGCAAAGAGGTGACGGTGGTGGTGGAGCTCAAGGCCCGCTTTGACGAAGAGGCCAATATCAACTGGGCTGAGATGTTGGAGTCGATTGGCGCGCAAGTGGTTTACGGCGTGGTGGGCCTTAAAACCCACGCCAAGATGCTGCTCGTCACCCGGCGCGAGGGCAACAAGCTCAAGCGCTATGGCCACTTGTCCACCGGCAACTACAACGCCCGCACGGCGCGCTTGTACACCGACATCAGCCACATCACGGCCGACGCCGCGCTCACGCTCGACATGGAGCACGTGTTTGTGCACCTTGCCAGCCAAAGCCGCTTGCCGCGCCTGCAAAAAATGTGGATTGCGCCGTTTAACCTGCACAAGAACCTGCTGCGCAAGATCGCCGCCTTGGGCCAAGCAGCTGCCAAGGGGCAGCCCACACGCATCGTGCTGAAGATGAACGCGCTCACCGATGTGGAACTGATTGAGGCCTTGCTTGCGGCCGGGCAGCAGGGCGTAGAGATTGACCTGCTGGTTCGCGGCGCTTGCATGTTGCCCGCGCGCGTGCCGGGCCTGAGTGACAACATCCGGGTGCGCTCGGTGATTGGGCGCTTTTTGGAACATTCACGGGTGTTTTACTTTCGCCAGGGCGCGGCGGAGTCGCTGTACTTGTCCAGCGCCGACTGGATGAACCGCAATATGGTGCGACGCGTGGAGCTGGCCTGGCCCGTGACCGACCCCGCACAACGCCAACGCCTGGTGGACGAATGCTTGCTGGCCTATTTGCACGACGGCGTTGATGCCTGGGACATGGCGCCGGATGGCAGCTACCACGCGGTGTCCCATGGCGCATCTACGGGCCACGGCGCGCAGGCCGCACTGATGGCACGCTACGGAACCGATAAATCCTCAAATGCCAAAGGATAGAACCATGGACCTAGTCTTGTGGCGCCATGCCGAGGCCATTGACCTCGAACTCGTCGGTGACGACATGCTGCGCACCCTGACGCCCCGGGGCGAAAAACAGGCGCAGCGCGTGGGTGCCTGGCTCGACCGCCAACTACCGGCCAGCACCAAGGTCTTGGTCAGCCCCGCCTTGCGTGCCGACCAAACGGCCAAAGCCCTGGACCGCAAATACAAAACCCACGCAGCGCTGGCGCCCTTGGCGGGCGTGGACGACTTGCTGGCGCTGGTGCACTGGCCCACTGCCAGTGGGTGTGTGCTGGTGGTAGGCCACCAGCCGACGCTGGGTCAGACCGTTTCGCGCTTGCTGGGGCTGGGCCAAGCCGAATGCGGCATCAAGAAAGGCGGCCTGTGGTGGCTTCGCCTGCGTGAGCGCGAGGCCAGCACCGAGGTCTCGGTGGTGGCGGTACTCTCGCCTGACTTGGTCTAGCGCGAACTGGCCTGAATAGGCTAACCCTTAGCGACTAGGCTTTGAGTGCCTAGGTTTTGCTTGGGCGCCCGGTTTTCAGGCTGGGAACGGCGGCAATGGCGGCCAGGAAAACGGCGTCGGGCAGGGTAGCCAGGTGCTTCATGCCGGCGCGGATCAGTTCGGTCTTTTTCACCGTTACCTTCAGTTGCGCCGCGCGCTGCTTCATGGCGTCAAGCACCACGTATTCCGCTTTGGGGATGGTGACACTGTCGCGCACCATTTTTGGTTTTTTGTCTTTGGCGAGCTTGACTGCTGCCAAGGCTGCGGCTGCGGTCGGTGCGGCAGCTGGTTTTACGCTGGCGGCGGTGGGCGCAGCAGATTGGGGCTTGGCCACCGTTTTTGCGGCGGTGGTGCGCACAGGTGCAGCTTTTTTCGCTGCCACGGGCCGCTTGGCTGCGGCCTTGCGCGCTGGTGCTGCGCTTGTAGCGCTTGCACGCTTCTTCGCCGCCGGGGTGCGTTCCGGAGTTTGTGCAGGCACTGCCTTGGCGTTGGGTGCTGCTTGCGTGGAAGTGGGGGCGGCTTTGGTCATACTATTTTTCCTTGTGTTCGTGGGTTGCAAAAAACGGTACATATAGTTTATATCGTTTTTTGCATTTTGCAAACAAGGCGAACCCGCCAGCGCTTTGTGCGATGGCCCTTCCGCAAATCGGCACTTTTCTTTGCCGATTTCGATCCGCTTTAGCTCTCGATGAAGTCCATCGGCCAGGGGGTTTTTTGCCAGGCGAGCGCTTCTTCGCGCAAGAGATAGGCCGACTGCGGAAACTCCTGCGCCCAGCGCGCCGCGCATTGCAGTTGCAGCTTGCCGCTGGGCAGGGCTGCCAAGGCTACGCCCGACAAATCTGGGTCGCGTCGCGCATGGCACAAGATGACGGCCAGGCGCAGCGCCAGCAGTTGCGCACGCAGGTCGTCGTTGGACAGTTCGGCTTCGAGCTTGCGCAATTTGCCCCGGTGGCCCAACACCAACAGGCTCAGGCGGTGCAGCTCGGGCAGCGAAAAGCCCATGGCGTCAGCGTTGTCCAAAATGTAGGCGCCGTGCTTGTGGTAGTCGCTGTGCGAGATGTGGCTGCCAATCTCGTGCAACTCGGCAGCCCATTTGATCTTGCGGATGCTGCGTCCCGATTCGGTTTCGGGCAGGGCTTTTTGTGCGCTTGCCAGCTGCCCAAAGAGCGACGCTGCGACCTGCCCAACCCGCGCGCCATGGTTGCGGTCCACTCCAAATTTGGTGGCCAGCCGCAGCACCGTCTTGAGCCGCAAGTCGCTGGTGGCGCCGGTATTGCCGCGCAGTTCACACAGCAAACCGTGGCGCAAACCGCCGTCTGTGGGGTGCAGCGCCTTGATACTGAGCAAGCTAAACAAGGCCCGTGTGATGCTCAGGCCGCCGCCAATCACCGCTTTACGGTCCTCGCGCATGCCCGGCAGTTTGACCCGGTCGGCGCTTTGGGCACTGATGAGTTTTTCGAGAAGCCAGTCCAGGCTTTCCTGAGTGATCAGGCCTTGGGGCCAGCCCGCGCCGAGCAGCACATCGCTGATCGCCCCCACGGTGCCGGCTGAGCCGTAGGCCACGTCCCAGTGGCTGGGGTGGTAGGCGTCCAGCGCTTCGTCAAGCACCGCCTTGGCTGCAATTTCAGCAATCTCAAAAGCGCGGCGGTTGAACTGGCCGTCGGCAAAGTAGCGGGTTGACCAGGCAATGCTGCCCACCCGGAACGATTCCATTACGCGGGGCTTGAAGCCCTGGCCCAAAATGAGTTCGGTAGAGCGCCCGCCAATGTCGATCACCATGCGCCGCTCGTCGGACGGCGTCAGCGTATGCGCCACGCCCTGGTAAATCAGCCGGGCCTCTTCGCGCCCCGAGATCACGTCGATCGGAAACCCCAGCACCGCGTTGGCGCGCTCCAAAAAGGCATCGCGGTTGCGCGCTTCGCGCAGTGTTTGGGTGGCCACCGCGCGCACCTGCTCGGGCGCAAATCCGGCCAGGCGCTCGCCAAAGCGGGCCAGGCAATCCCAGCCGTTTTGCATGGCCGCGGCTGTCAGGTTGCGGTCGGCGTCCAGCCCGGCGCCTTGGCGTACGGTTTCCTTGATGTATTCGGTGCGCTGGAATTCGCCATGGTCGAGCACGCCGATTTCAAGGCGAAAGCTGTTGGATCCGAGGTCGATGGCGGCGAGGCGGTTTTCAGAGGTCATTGAGGAAAACGATTTATACAATTTGGCGCGCGAAGGATAGCACCAAGCCCGTACACCCGCGCGCAATTGCTGCAGCACAACAAAAAGCCCAGCCAAAGCTGGGCTCGTTGTGCCCAATAAAGGGCTCAGGCGGCTGGCACAGCGCCCGTGCAGCTTACTTTTTGACTGGGGTCATCACCGTATCAACGATGTGAATGACGCCGTTGGACGCCAAAACGTCCGCTTGCACCACGGCCGCGTTTTCTACCGTAACAAAGTCACCGGCCTTGGACAGCGCCAGTGGGTCGCCGTTAAGTGCCTTGACGGTGCTGTTTTTCACATCTTTGGCCAGCGTCAGCGAGGGGACAACATGGTAGGACAGCAGATCTTTGAGTTTGGCGGGGTGTTTGGCCAAGTCTTCCATGGTGGCGGGCTTGACTGCCTTGAAGGCTTCGTTATTGGGCGCAAAGACGGTAAATGGTCCTGCAGACTGCAAATCGGCGGTCAGTCCGGCAGATGTGATCAATCCGCTGAGCGTGCTCAGAGAAGGTGTTTTTGCAATGGTGTCAGCCAGGCTGACGGGTTTTTGGGGCCCGGCGCAGGCAGAAACCAGGACGGTCAGCGCAGCGCACAGGGCGGCGCGGCGCGCCAGGGCAAAGGATTTGGAAGTCAGCATGGTCAAAGTCTCCGGTTAGAAAACGCTGACGATAAGACCATAAAATGACAAAAATGTGACAAATAGAGCAGCTGAATCAATTTGCGGGTATCGACCGCAGGACGCACAAAAATCACTTTGCAAGTCACATTTTTGTCACAAATAGTTCTTACATTGCAAGGGTTCCTCCAACCCAGCCAAAAAGGTTTCCCATGAAATTTGCAGTCCATTACCCGGTCCTGGTGGCCACGGTCGCTTCGGTTTTGTCCTTTGGCGCAGTCCAAGCGCAAGAAATCACGGGCGCTGGCGCCAGCTTTCCCGCCCCCATCTATGCCAAGTGGGCGTCGGACTACAACAAGGCCACTGGCGTCAAGGTGAATTACCAGTCCATCGGTTCGGGTGGCGGCATCAAGCAGATCGATTCGAAGACCGTGGACTTCGGTGCCTCAGACATGCCCCAAACGGACGAAGTTCTCAAATCCAAAGGTCAAGTCCAGTTTCCCGCTGTGATTGGTGGAACCGTGCCAGTGATCAACGTCAAGGGCATCGCTCCCGGACAAATGAAGCTCGACGGCCAGACCCTTGGCGATATTTTTCTAGGCAAGATCACCCGTTGGAACGACCCAGCGCTCAAAGCCCTCAACCCCGGCTTGGCTCTGCCTGACGCCGCGATCGCGCCGGTTCGCCGTGCGGACGGTTCTGGAACCACCTTCAACTTCACCAACTACCTCAGCCGCGTTCATCCTGAGTGGAAGGCCAAAGTGGGCGAGGGCACCGCAGTGAATTGGCCTGTGGGCGCTGGTGGCAAGGGCAACGAAGGCGTTTCTGCTTTCGTTAACCGTCTGCCCAACTCGATTGGCTACGTGGAGTATTCGTATGTCAAACAAAACAAGATGACTTACACCTTGCTGAAAAATCGTGATGGCGTGTATGTGGCTCCGGATGACGACGCCTTCAAGGCAGCAGCGGCAGGCGCGGATTGGAACAAGTCCTTCTATCAGTTGATTACTGACCAGCCAGGCAAAAACACCTGGCCCATCTCGACAGCCACATTTATTCTGATGCACGCCAAGCAGGACAAACCGGCCAATGCCACGGAAGTGCTGAAGTTTTTCAACTGGGCTTTTTCCCACGGCGGCAAGGCAGCTTCCGAGCTGGATTACGTTCCGATGCCCACAGACGTGATTGCCACGATCCAAAAATCCTGGGGTGAAATCAAGGATCCGGCTGGCAAAGCGGTCTCCTTCAAGTAATAGTCCCATTGCTGCGTAGCCCGGCCATGCGCATGCTGCGTGTGGGCGGGTTTTGTGCAACCAACCAAGAGCGTTCCATGACCTTAGCGCCCCCAAGCAAACGTGCCCGCAGCGGACCTGCGGCAGACAAGATTTTCGGTTGGGTTGCCAAAAGCTGCGCGCTTTTGACGCTCTTATTGTTAATCGCGATCCTGACCTCATTGACCCTCAACGCCTGGCCGGCCATTGAAAAGTACGGATTTTCTTTCCTGACCAGCACGGTCTGGGATCCGGTGCAAGAAGAGTTTGGCGGCTTTGTCATGATTTATGGCACGCTGGCAACTTCTTTGATTGCCTTGGTGATCGCCGTTCCGGTGAGCTTTGGCATCGCGTTGTTTCTCACCGAGCTCTCGCCCGCCTGGCTCAAGCGCCCGCTGGGTACTGCTATTGAGCTGCTGGCCGCAGTGCCGTCCATCGTTTACGGCATGTGGGGTTTGTTGGTGTTTGGCCCTGTGTTGGCCGAATATGTGCAAACGCCCTTGCAAGCCGCATTTGCCGGCGTGCCCTACCTGGGTGCACTGGTGTCGGGCCCGCCGGTGGGCATTGGCCTTTTGTCGGCCGGCATTATTTTGGCCATCATGATCATTCCCTTCATCGCAGCGGTGATGCGCGATGTGTTTGAGGTAACACCGCCCCTGCTTAAAGAATCGGCCTACGGCCTGGGTGCCACCACTTGGGAGGTGGTATCCAAAGTGGTGCTGCCGTATACCAAAACCGGTGTCATTGGCGGCATCATGCTGGGGCTGGGACGCGCCATTGGCGAGACCATGGCGGTCACTTTTGTGATCGGTAATTTCAACCAGCTCGATTCTCTAAGCCTGTTCCAGGCTGCCAATAGCATTACGTCTGCCTTGGCCAACGAGTTCGCCGAGGCGGGCGAGGGTCTGCACCAGGCCGCGCTTATGTACTTGGGCCTGGTCCTGTTCTTTATTACTTTTGTCATCCTGACCCTTTCCAAACTCCTGCTGTCCCAGTTGCGCAAAGCCGAAGGAGCGAAAACATGATGTCCGTGGAAATGAAACAATCGCGCGCAGCCCAATTTGCGCGACGCAACCGGGTCAACTACCTCGCCACCGCGCTGGCGCTGTCGGCCATGGCCTTTGGCCTGTTTTGGCTTTTCTGGATCTTGATCGAGACTGTGCGCCTAGGCATTGGTGGCCTGAGTTTTGCCACGCTGACAGAGATGACGCCACCGCCCAACGAAGAGGGCGGACTGGCCAACGCCATTTACGGTTCTGCGCTGATGGTGGGATTGGCCACCTTGGTGGGCACACCTATCGGCGTAATGGCAGGCATTTACCTGGCTGAATTCGACAAGTCTGGTTGGCTTGCCAACGTGACGCGCTTTGTCAACGATATTTTGTTGTCGGCCCCGTCGATTGTTATCGGCTTGTTTGTATATGCCATTGCGGTAAACCCTTTCAAGACCTTCTCTGCTGCGGCTGGTGTGCTGGCCTTGGCGCTGATCGTGATTCCGGTGGTGATCCGCACCACCGAAAATATGCTGCAACTCGTGCCCGCCGGTCTGCGCGAGGCGGCCTATGCCTTGGGCGCGCCCAAGGCATAGGCCGCCTCGCGC
>Ga0194037_1001977_pt1 | contig 14170 bp, 4 predicted proteins | sample JunL306m_MetaG_FD_148653 | JGI IMG/M metagenome (GOLD analysis project Ga0194037, IMG submission 148653) | Anoxic zone freshwater microbial communities from boreal shield lake in IISD Experimental Lakes Area, Ontario, Canada - Jun2016-L304-6m | ecosystem: Environmental > Aquatic > Freshwater >...
TTGATACTGCCGCGCCAGTCGTGTCTCTGACTTCAGAGCTCTCGAATAACGCGACGACTTCACTGGCTAAAGCCGGTAATGTGATTACCACCAGCTTTACGAGCACCGATACCGTTGATAGCGTCACCATTGGTGGCAAGACTGCAGCCGTAGTCCATGGCACAGGCAATACGTATACCGCCACTTACACGGTGGCCGCTGGCGATAGTGGTGCAACCGATGTGGTGATTACTGCCCATGATGCTGCCGGTAACCAAACCATCTCGACGACGACTAGCGCAGTCACGATTGATACTGCCGCGCCAGTCGTGTCTCTGACTTCAGAGCTCTCGAATAACGCGACGACTTCACTGGCTAAAGCCGGTAATGTGATTACCACCAGCTTTACGAGCACCGATACCGTTGATAGCGTCACCATTGGTGGCAAGACTGCAGCCGTAGTCCATGGCACAGGCAATACGTATACCGCCACTTACACGGTGGCCGCTGGCGATAGTGGTGCAACCGATGTGGTGATTACTGCCCATGATGCTGCCGGTAACCAAACCATCTCGACGACGACTAGCGCAGTCACGATTGATACTGCCGCGCCAGTCGCACCTACAACATTAGCCGATGCAGCTAAAAATGCTGCGGGTTATGTCAACAGCGCATTGCAAACTATTACAGGTACCGCTGAAACAGGTTCTACTGTCACCATTTACGACACGAATGGTACAACCGTATTGGGTACAGGCACCGCTGCAGGTGGCACCTTCAGCATTGCGCTGAACTCTTTAGTGGATGGTGCGCACACCTTGACAGCTAAAGCAACAGATGCTGCTGGTAATACTTCAGTAGTCTCCAGTGGTTTAACTGTTACTGTGGACACTGCAGCACCAACACCTACCATTACCACTATCGGCGGCGCTGACAAGATAGTCTCTAGTGCTGCCGGTGACGCTAATGTGGTAGGTACTGCTGAAGCTAATAGCCTAGTTACCATCAAGTCTGGCGCTAATTTATTAGGTACCGTTACAGCAGATGCTACTGGTAACTACACCTACACTTTAACTTCAGCAAATATCACAACGCTAGGTCAAGGTGCGGATAGTATTACCGTAAGTCAGACAGATGCTGCTGGCAATACGGGCACCTCGGCTGCATACAGCTTCACTGTATCTACAACTGTTTCTGCCACACCAACCGCAGTAACAGAAACAATCTTCACCAACGTAGTTAGCGGCTCAACTATTACCCTGCAAGACTCTTGGGTTATTCATAATGACACTGACTCAGCTGGATTGGCGCTTTCTGTATCAACAGTATCTGGTTTGTCTAGTAGTCATGCAGGTGGAGCTATTACGCTTACTCCTGGAATTTCCTCTGGAAGCAGTACGACAACTAATGCGTTCACCTACACGATCACTGACGGATCTGCAACAGCATCTGTTGGGGAAATCATCACTCGCGGTAGCAATAACTCTGTAATCGGCGGCGGCGCTGGAAACGACATCTTGATCGATACTCGTGGTACTGCAACCCTAACTGGTGGTGCTGGACATGATATTTTCTCATTCCAAGGTGCTGCTGGTACAAGCTCCATCACTGACTTAGGTCTTGGTGGAGATGATTTAGTAGTAACCGGTTCAGTTACCGTCAATGCAACTGTAAATGCCGCTGGATTTACAGCATCTGCAATTACTACAGATACTGGCACTGGCACAGTGAACTTGACGACTGCTGGCTACAAAGTGGATCTTTCACAGTCAACTACTGGCACTCATGGTTTTACTATCACCAATACCGGTGGGGCTGATACCTTAATTGGTAGCGGAGCTAGTGATACTTTTGTGAGTGGCGCTGGTAATGATGTGATCACTGGCGGCGGTGGTGCAGATACCGTGAAGTACGCAACTTGGGGTGCAGTATTCTCAGGGGTGACTGGATACACCGATACGATTACCGACTTCCATGCCGCACAAGGTGACCGGGTGGATCTCTCGGTTATCTTGGCTGCTGGCGATGCATTAAGCGACACTATTTCAATAGATGGACAAGGCATTAATGCATCAAGTTCAGCACTGAGCGTCAATCATGGCGGTACTTCTTGGGCGGTAGCAGTAGCTGCAGGTCAAGAGGCAGGCATTCCTGACTTGATGTGGAATACTACCAGCGGAGTGTCGTCAACTACAGCTCTTCATGGCGCAACTAGCTGGACTGATATTGTGGATGTCACCGGTGCTAGTGCAAATCACAGTGGACCAAGCGGAATTTCGGCAGCTGCCGGTGCCTCTATTGCTAACTCCTCTGTTGATAATGCTGGTGATTGGACTATTCAGATTAAGTCTGGATCAGCCACTATGGATGCCGCCAATAAACAGATTACGTTTACTACAGCCCATACATCGAATGAAGTAGTGATTACTGATGCTTCTGGTCATACTCACGATATTACAAACGTCGACAAGATTACTTGGCACGGTTAATGTTTTGGGTACTGCCTGATTAACTTGGCGATAGAAATTCAGCCTCTTTAGCAATAAAGGGGCTGAATGCTTTAGAACTCTAGAGTGGTGTTTCTATTGAGTTTCTGAGGCTTCAGTTTAGCGCTCTGTGAAAGCACTTCTACCTCTTGCATGATGGCGTCGCCGCCATCTGGCTTGAGATGACATACCCAAATCTGTAGGTCAGGGTGGCAAGCTATTGAATCTAGCTTATCAAGCTCATTGACTAGCAAAGAGGGTGATAAGTGACCCGACACAATTGCTAGCGCTTCTTCTTGATCTAAGAATGAGGTTTCAATAATGACATGCTTTACTTGATGTTGCTGATTGACTGCTTTCCAGAAGGTATCGCTCACGCCAGTATCGCCACTAAAGACTAAAGTTCCAGCGCCAGAATCAACAGCATAGCCATTGGCAGAAATGCTATGGTCTACGGGCAGGGCGGTGATGTTGATATTTCCCACTTTAGTTTTTTCGCCTACATCTATTAAGTGAAGCGAGATAAACGGATTCTTAGGAGTGGGTATTTTTGTAAAATCAGGCCAAATCACATTATTAAAAATATGTTCTTGTAAGGCATGAATGGTTTCATAGATGCCATAGACCTTTAAGGGCTTATCTCTTGAGCCACCAACAGCATCAGCAATAAAGGGAATACTGCAAATATGATCTAAATGACTATGCGTCAAAAAGACATAATCGATCTTGCGTAATTCATCTAGAGAGAGATCACCTACGCCTGTGCCAGCATCAATCAAGATGTTGTCATTAAGAAGAAGGGAGGTTGTGCGTAGGTCTGAGCTAATGCCGCCGCTACAGCCTAGGACTCTTAAATTACAGGACATGCTTTATTTTATCTATATCTATTGGAGCTTGCTTATTTCTGGGCTCATTTCTTGGTAAAGGTGAAGCTACCATCCCAGTTATTTCCTGGGGGATTATCGCGTAGGAGGGCAATCCGCTCTAGATAGAGCTCATATAGGACTTCACCAGTATTGCGGTGGTTTTGTAGGAGAAATTCAAATTGGGTTTGTGCGCTATCCCAAGATTGCTCGCGATATGCCTTTAATGCCGACTCAAACAGGCTCAATGCAGCTAGAGTCTCTTGGCTAACATTGTCTTCAAATCCTAGTGGTTCATAGATGGTAACGGCAATATCCTTGCCTTTGACTTTCACCTTATCTAATTCTCTTGCGGTCAGGTCTGGTAAATGTTTGCGGGTCTCGTCACCAATGATGATGGCTACACCATATTCTTTGGTGATGCCTTCTAGGCGGGAGGCAAGGTTTACTGCATCACCCATGACGGTGTAGGCCAGGCGGATTTCTGATCCCATGTTACCGACGCTTACTCGACCGGAGTTGAGGCCAATACCCACTTTAATTGGCGGCCAACCTTTTTTAATAAATTCTGCATTCAATAACTCCATGGCGGTGAGCATTTCAAAGGCGGAGATCACACCTTGACGTGCATGCTCTTCATCGCTAATTGGTGCGCCCCAAAAAGCCATGATGCAATCGCCCATGTATTTATCAATCGTGCCGCGATTTTTATAAATGACTTTAGTAAAGGGCGTTAAGAAGGCATTGATAAATTCAGAAAGGGTTTTGGCATCCAAGCTCTCTGAAATCGTTGTAAAGCCGCGCACATCACTGAACAAAATCGTGAGCTCACGACTTTCGCCTTCCATGCTAAAGCTAGTCGGGTCTTTAGACATTTCATCGACAAGCTCAGGCGGTACGTATTGACCAAAAAGACCTGTGATTAAACGCTTGCTTCGGGATTCAACAAAATAGCCATAGGCAATATTAAATAGATACACACCGAGCAAACTGGCAAGCAGAGAAGCTAGGGGCAGTACAACTCCCTTTTGATAGGAGAAGAGATTTAGACCAAGGGTTGCTCCAAGCGTTACAACTGAGATGACCGTTCCCCAGAGCGGGCTAAGCCAAGGCAGTATGAGGGCTAGCAGAACGCCTAGTAAAACAATCAGCGCTAGATTGGCGGCATTTGCCCACAAAGGTACTTGCTTAATCGTGCCATCTAAAATTCCAGTAATCATATTGGCATGAATCTCAACCCCGGGATAGGCATTGCCTACAGGGGTAGCCCGCAGATCCAATAGTCCAGGGGCTGTTGTACCAATCAGCACAATCTTGCCTTCCAGCTTTTCTTTGGCTACTGACTTATTGAGAACATCACTTGCTGAAATATATTCAAAGCTCTTATAAGGACCACGGTAGGGAATAAAACTGGAGAGCTGCGTATCTACAGGCAAGATGGCGCCACCTACATCAAGAGATTCAATCGCGCCAAAGTAATTGGGTGGTGTAGCAAATTCTTTTCCATCTGCATCTAAGGTTTTCAAGGGGAGGCTCCCTAGTAGCGCTCTGGCACTTGCTAAACCTAGCGACTCATAATATTTGCCATCATGCTCGACCAGCATCGGGATGCGGCGAATGATGCCATCAGCATCCACAATCGGATTGATGTGACCACCATCAGTAGCATTCGTCTGAAGTTGCGCTAAGTTGCCTGTAAAGCCTTGGCGCTTCATGGGGTCAACGCTTGAGAGAGGGATCTCTGCAGTCGTCAATGCTTCAGGAGGCAGAACGCCTTTCTTTTGTAAATCTCCTGAATTTAAAAAGCTATATCCCAAAATCACCAAGCGATCTTTAAAGCTATTAGCAAACTGACTATCTAAATCTAAGAGCGGTTTGATGCGCGCATATTCTGACTGAAAACCTGAATTATTTTTTAATTCAGTATTGGCAAGTTGATCAATTGTACGAATACCAGAAGACTCATCGCGTTCGGAAAAGATCACATCAAAGCCTGTGAGCGAGACGTTGTAATCGTCATTCAAACGATTCACTAATAGTGCCAAGCGATCACGAGGCCAAGGCCAACGTCCTTCGCCACCTGCTTCACGCTCACGTAGACTCTTTTCATCAATATCAACAATGACCACGCGGGGGTCAACGCCACCGGGAGCTGTTAAGCGCAGGCGCACGTCATAAATAATGCCGTCCAAGCGATCTAGTAAGGGTAGGGAAAGCCAACCCCCAGCTTGACTAGCAAACAGGATTACAAAGGCTAGACCTAAACCAACGCGCGGTAGGCGTTTTTTGAGTGCTGAAAATACTTCCTGAATTTTGAAAACCATCTGCTGTTGCCTTAAGTATTCTGTATTTGTTTAGGCTGTAATTAGTGAAAATCATAGCAGTTAAATCCGTTAAATGAACCCATACATTTTTTAGATTTATTCGCTCTCAGTGCTATATTGATCGTATATTGAAACTTCTATTTAGTAGATCTAATCAGTCTATAGCGAGTCTGAGATGCCCAGAAAACCAAGTTCCACCATTCCAAAATCGTCGACTAGCAAGTCTTCCACAGTAGAAAAGTCTTTAACTAGTACTAAAGTACTAAAAAAATCCACGGCACTTCCGACCCCAAAGAAAAAGACCGCGGGTAAAAAAGATGTAAAGCAGTCTAATGAAATAGGTGCCTTATTTTCTAAGGCCTTAGATTTGCATTTGCAAGGAAAGCTTCAAGAGGCCTGGGTCCTTTATCAAGAGGTGATTAAGTTATCGCCGCAATATTTTGATGCCATTCATTCGCTAGGACTCATTGCCGCACAGATGGGTAATTTTGAGATGGCTATGCAGTTATTTGAGCAAGCGGTTGGCATTAATCCAAAAAATCCACAGGTTCATAACAATATGGCCAATGCCTTAGCTAGTATGGGTAAAGGGGTAGAGGCACTAGCGCAATATGATCAAGCAGTTGCCTTGGAACCTAACTACGCAGAGGCTTTTAATAATCGAGGCATCCTATTGCGTGGGCTCAAGCAGTTAACGGAGGCGGCTGAGAGTTATACCAAGGCCACCGCCATTAACCCTGGATTTGTAGAAGCCTTTTTTAATCGCGGCAATGTTTTGGTTGAATTGCGCCAGTTCATTCCAGCTATTCAGAGTTATGACGCTGCTATTGACCTCAATGAAAATCATGCTGCCGCCCTGAATAATCGCGGTGTAGTGCTTAGGAGCCTTAAACAACCAGATTTGGCTTTAAAAAACTTCGATAGGGCGATAGCTGCTAAAGCTGACTATATCGATGCATATAACAATCGGGCGTATACATTACTTGATCTCAAGAAGTATTCAGAAGCGTTGAAGAGTTTTGAGCAAGCGCTAGCCTTAAAGCCGGACTATCAATCTGCGCTAGAGGGTAAGGCCCAGGCCTTAAAGGCTGGCAAGTAACTCCTTTAAACCCCCTCGTTTTTATATCCTAGGCAGCCTGAACTCATCAGGTGTAGTTTATTTCTACTAGCCTGACTAGCATGCTGCTACTCTAATTACCCCCTCGAAATATATCGCCTTGCTACCACTTGAAAAAGTAGCAAGCTCCCATTTGATCTAGATCAAATCTAACTATTCTCTTTCCAAAGTGAGCCGCATTCCATTGCCAATGGATTAGTGCTCAGTAGTTCAAATAAAAATTGGTCTTTCGGAAAAGCTAATAGTGAATAAATTAAATCGCGCTAGAAAAACCCCAACAAACAGGCTGGAAGATCGGTTGCCATCGAAGTTTCCGATCAAGCTTGCTGAAACTGAGGGCTTAACTCACAACATCAGCGCTTCTGGAGTCTTCTTTGAGCTTGAAAAGAACCAGACTGAGGGCTCAAAAATTGAATTCACGATTGAACTCCAAACTCCTGGCGGCCCATTGAATTTAGTTTGCCAAGCAGAAGTAGTGCGAGTCCAAGAGCTCAACGGCAAATTCGGCATAGCAGCCAAGATCACCAGTCAAGAATTTCAATCAATTGCAGTAAATAAAAGTAATCAATAAGGCGAAGCAAACATGACTACTAATACATCTAACTTCAAACTTAAACCATTTTTGTTTAACGGTACTGATATTAGCTTTCTGCTAAGTCAAGTTACCTTTAGGCCCCTCTTTGACGCCAATGGCGTTCCGATTGTCGGATGGGATGGCACTACTGTCATCTACGACATCAATGGCAAGCTTTTATATGATCCAGCTCACCCTGATAAATACAGTGTTACTGGAAATATTGGCGTAACTGATCCATTGATCTTTGCTGCAAATGCAGTGGCATTTTTCGGTAGTTCATATGACTCCACTACGGATGCCTCAGGCCTGCGCAATGTTTCAGGTTTAATGAATAATTTAATCTCAGGACAAAGCCACTGGGGTCAGGCTGATCTGCCGTTCATGAGAATGATTCCTGCGGATTTCCATAGCTATCTTAAGACCTATAGCGTTGGTGAAGCTGGTGCAACCTATGGCAATCTCTTTGAGACAGCCAAATATGTAGTTGACTCCAATGGAAATTTTGTTCCCACAGTGCGGGAGATGATTACTGACTATACAACTTTACAGAATTCAGATGGAACGATTAACCAACAAAGCGTTGTTGATTACACGCCACGCATGATTAGTTTAGATACCACTACTGGCGGTGTAACTTATAAGGAAGCTAACGGAAAAATTATTTTCCAAAATGGACTGGCTCAAGTAACTGATTGGGGTATGTTAGATGCTAAAACTGGATTCGGTCAAATTGACTATCAAAATCCAAATGGCGTAACCGTAATGGTAGATGCATCTGGTCATGCCATGAAGGATGGCGCCGGCCATTTGATAACAACAACTAATGCTGGACATCCAGAGAATTTTATTGGGGCTATTAACCCAGGTGTAGCACCTGCTAACGGTTGGGTAGCATTATTTGGTCAATTCTTCGACCATGGCTTGGACTTCGTAGGTAAGGGCGGCCAAGGAACAACAATTACGATTGCGTTGGCACCAACAGACCCGCTCTATGTTGCACCCCAGTTCCCTGGTGATCCTAACGCTGTTACGAGCATGACGATTAGTCGTGCAACAGTTGCAGGCTTTGATGCTGTTGGTACTAAAACCGTTGGGAGTCCTTATTACAGCAATCATGACTCCCCTTATATCGACCAGAGTCAAACTTATGGTTCAAATTCTCAGGTAACCAGCCTATTGCGTGAGTGGGTTTCTACGGATGGCGGTCAAACTTTCCATGCTGGCGCTAAGTTATTTGAAGGGAAAACTTCAGTTGAGTGGACTAGGGCTGATGGCACTACAACACATGGAACAATGCCAACTATCACGGAGTTGCGTGCAGAGCTCATAGCTACAGGCCGTAGTGATTTAACTTGGGATGATATTTCAAACTTCAGAAATCGTGATGCAAGTGGTCATGCAATTGACGGCAGTCTTTCTGGTGTGTCGTTAATCTTGGATATGAATCCACGCTTGGATTCTGCCCATATTTCTCAAGACCAAATTAATAAAATTAATTTATTGGCTGAGCAATATAAGATTTCGATTCCGTATTCAGCCCCAGGAAAAATTTATGATTCCACGCATTTGCTTTCATTCAATGCCGATGGAACCCTTCCCTTATATCCAGAAGGCAAAGCAAGTCTTTATGACTTTATTGACTTTGCAACCTTTAATCCAAAGTCAACTCTTCCTCAAGATCTCAAAGACGCTGTAGGTGAACTCCTTCTAGAGTCTATTGGAGAGCACTATGTGGCTGGTGACGGTCGTGTAAACGAGAACGTAGGCTTAACAGCTGTTCACCATATCTGGCATGAAGAGCATAACTATCAAGTTGACAACTTAGAACAAGCGGTTGCTGCGCAAGATGCTAAAGCTACCGTAGCTGGTGATGCCACCCATCAAACTTTGCATAGCTGGCAAATTGATGCTGGTAAAGGTATGGATGCAAACGGTAATTACTTGGATGCTCAAGGCGCTATCAATTGGGATCCAGATAAGATCTTTAACGCCACTAAGTTAGTGGTGGAGATGGAGTATCAACACGTAGCAGTTGACCAATATGCGCGTACGATCACCCCTGATTTGCCAGAGTTTGTTGGATACAATACCAGCTTAAATTCCGGTATTTCAGATGAGTTTGCTCAGGTGGCATTCCGCTTCGGGCATTCAACACTCAGAGAAACTATTGACACAATCGATCCTAATGGCGGATTGACTGGTCAAATCATGAGCTATGCATTGAAAGATGCATTCTTAAATCCAGGCCTATTCGCATCACTTGGCGCCGGTTCAATTGCATTGGGTATGACGCATCAGCAAATGAATGAGGTTGATGAATTTGTTACCCCAGCATTGAATCAGGGCTTGCTGGGTCAGCCGTTGGACTTGGCTGCAATTAATATTGCGCGTGGTCGCGATATGGGTATGCCAACTCTGAATGAATTCCGAACTGCATTAGGATTTACTGCTTATACAAACTGGTCTGATTTTGCTCAGAACATGATTCACCCAGATAACTTGGCAGGTTTCATTGCCGCTTATTCGTTTGATGGTGATGTAGCACGTGCGACAGCATTGGTAGATGCTTATAACGGTGCCTTAACCTCTGAAGATAAAACTTACATGACCAATAGCGGTAATGTATATACCTTTGAAACCGCATACAACTTCTTAAACACTGATACAGGCGTTAACCAAATAGATGCTTGGCTGGGAGGTTTGGCTGAGAAGCATGTGTTGGGTGGATTATTAGGCGAAACTTTCAATGCCGTCTTCTTGGATCAAGTAGAGCGCTTGATGGATGGCGATCGTTACTACTACCTCTATCGCTTAGTTGATCAACAATTTGGCGAGGGCATCATTAATGAGCAGTTCAAAGATATCGTGGAGCGTAATACGGGCGTAACTCATTTGAACGGCAATATCTTTGCTTACGCTGATCAGTATTACGACATGTCTACTCATGCAAGTGATAGCTATAGAACTACGCAAGGCATTGAGCATAAGTATGGCGACATTATTGCTCAATATGACCAAGATCATCCTAGCACTCAGCAGCACATTGGCATCTATACAGATGGAACGACATCTACTGCAGGTGTTTTAGCAGAAGCGATGAACGGCAATATTATTCATGTTGGGGGTCAAGACTATATTTACGACTTACGTCCACAGTTGAACTCTACCCAACAAAATTTGGATGGCACTCCAGTGAGTGGTGCTAACTCAAATGAAGTATTGGTAGGTACTGCAAATAACGACTACATTTCTATGCAGGGCGGAGACGATACTGCCTATGGCGATGGTGGTAACGACGTTATCTATGGCGGCGATGGCATGGACAAGTTGTATGGTGGTGACGGTAATGACACCATTTACGGCGGCGAAGGTCCTGACGTCATTGATGGTGGTGCTGGTGATGATGTCCTTTATGGTCAGGGTAGCGGTACTGCCATGAACGGATCCGACCAGATTATCGGTGGCGATGGTAATGACACTATTTACGGCGGCAATGGCATCGACAAGATTTCCGGTGAACGTGGTGATGATGTAATTTACGGCGAAGCAGATACGGATCCATTTACCCGTGGTGGCGATGGCAATGACTATATCGATGGAGGCACCTCTGGTGATTTGCTCTATGGCGATAACGGTGATGACGTACTCGTTGGCGGGGCTGACCAAGACGTATTGATGGGGGGTAATGGCGACGATATTTTACGTCCCGGCCCGATGTCTGCAGCAGCTATTGCGAATGGTGCTGATGAAGTAAACGGTGGCGACGGCACTAACGACACTGGCTTTGACATCATGGAATTAAGTGATTGGGCTAAAGCACCAACTGGCACCACGATTGATTTTGCAACCCAAGGCGCCCCTCAAACTACCGCGATGGGTGGTAACAACTTCCCGGCTTGGTTCCAGGTCGAGGGCGTTATTGCAACGGCAAATAACGACATTATTCTTGGTGATGCTGGTAGTAACTGGTTGATTGGTGGTAGCGGCAATGACACTATCACTGGTGGTGCTGGTGATGACTTGATTGTTGGTAATCATGTTCGCTTGGATACTCTGATTGGTACTTACCAAATATTAAATAATTTGAATCAATTGGTGAACTCAGAGTACAGCTATTCTGTAGACGGGGCATCACATCGTGCTGGATCGGTTGATCAAGCTGCAACCTTAGCCAAGAATGGCCTGATTGATGTTGCTAATAATCTGAAAGATATTGTTGGTAGTGATACCTTCGATAAGCATTACACAGATATGCTTAGCTCCCAGCAGTTTAAGGACACCATATTAGGCAATGACATGGCTTTGGCCGGAGGTTCTGGCTTAGGTACTGATACCGTAGTTTACTCAGGCACAAACCTTGAATATTTTATTCAAAAGATCCTGATTACTGGCGGTAATGGTGAAATTGTTTCAGCTTACAAAGTAACCAATCTTCAGTCGGTAAACGGTGTTTTGCAATTGGCAGCTGATGGTATTGATTTGGTAGTGGGTGTTGAAAACTTCCAATTCTCAAATGGCGCCTTTACCGGTGCACAATTGATGGCTATTGCTCCAGAAATTAGCATTCCTAGCATTGCTCCACACGTTAAGGAAAACACGACTGCCGTATCTTCATTTACCGTAAAAGAGGTCCTTGGGCACAATATTGTACTTTCGTTGACGGAAGGTGATTCAGGGTTATTTAACTTGGTACACAACGCCGTTACAGGTGCTTGGGATATCAACTTTATAGATGCCCCTAACTATGAAGATCCAAATCGTCCAAGCCACGCATATATGATGGATATTCATGCGCTTGATACGAGCAATGGAAACTACGCAGATCAAATTATTAATATCACAGTAGATAACGTAGATGAGGCTGCAGTAGGAAATATAGATGTTACTGGATATTCTTCATCTACAGCCACGACCACAATCACAACTAATGGCAAAGCTGTAGCTACCACCACTACTACCACTACTCTAAATGCCCTAGATGGGATTATCGATCCAGACTTATATGCCACATCAAATCCAACGGGTGCTGTTGGTAATTATCAGTGGCAACAACTTCAGCCTGCCGTAGGCACAACCCCGGCTTACTGGTCTAACATTACGAGTGCAAATTCAGCAACGTATATAACTGCAGTGGCTGGAACATATCGCGTAGTTGCCGGCTATACCGATGCATTTGGTATTCACAGTTATCTAAATGATCCACGAATGGTTTCACCTGAGACGGTATTCATTGGCTCAAATAGTACGACCGTTGGAGACAATTTAGTAGGCACTGCCAACAGAGACCTAATGTTAGGTAACATTGGTGATGACACGCTTAATGGCGGTGCTGGTAGCGATACACTTGATGGCGGATTGGGCAACGATTTACTAGCGGGTGGCTCAGGCTCCAATACTTTGACTGGCGGCCTAGGGAATGATACTTTCTCAATAGCTAGCGGCGCTAGTGACACGATTACCGATTTGGGTAATGGCACTGATATTCTGCAGGTTGGGACTGGTGCGACAGTAAATGCAACTCTTGTGGCAGCGTGGACTGCTCCTACTGGTACTGCTCCGGCCAATACAAGCTCAAATCAAGGTACAGCAAATTTATACACTAACAATTTTGCTGTCAACGTTGCTGCTGCAACTGGGCTTGGCTTCAACATTACCAACACATCACTGGTTGCCACTAACGGTACAACCTTAACTGGTAACTCTGGTAACAACATTCTTACTAGTGGTGCTGGTACAGATACTTTAGTTGGTGGTGCCGGAAACGATACCTTCGTAGCGCAGGGTCAAAAGGTAACCGTGAGTGATTTAGGTAATGGTGCCGATATTCTGAAGGTTGCTGCTGGGACAACTGTAACTGCAATAGTCGCCGCAGCGTGGACCGCTACTGCTGATACGGTAAATGATGGTACGGTGAATTTGTTCACCAATAACTATGCAATTAACGTCAATTTAGCCCAGCATAATGGCTTCAATGTTACTAACACCTCGACTGCTACAGGTGCTGGCACCACATTAACTGGTAATAATGGTGCTAACGTCATGACTGGTGGTGCTGGTAATGATGTAATTATTGCCGGCTCTGGTAATGACACCATCATCGGATTTGTTGGTGCAGATACTGTTAATGGTGGTGATGGCGCTGACACAATCAAATTGACTGCTACATCGGCAACACTCAATATCGCAAATGATGGTCAGATTAGCAACGTAGAGGTGATCGATGCTTCAACAGATGTCACAGGAAAAACCCTCCTCACTGGAAACGTGACGATTACTCTTTCAGCTCAAACCGAAGGCTTTGCCATTACCACTGGTTCTGGTAATGACTCCATTACTGGTGGCGCAGGAAATGACGTCATTGTTGCTGGATCTGGTAACGACACTATTGTTGGCTTTGTAGGTGCTGATACTGTAGACGGTGGTTTGGGTACAGATACCATTTCCCTAAGCGGGACTTCTGCGTCTTTGAATGCCGCGGTAGATGCACAAATTGCCAATATTGAAGCCATTACTGCAGCAGGTGCAGCGGCTGGAACCAGTATTAACTTGGGCGCTCAGATAGAAGCCTTTAATGTTACTGGATCTGGCTTTGCTGACACCATTATTGGTGGTGGCGTTAATGACACCATTAACGGTGGTACGGGTAACGATTCGATCACTGGTGGTCTTGGTAATGACTCCCTAACCGGTGGTGCTGGTAACGATACATTTAACGTAGATACAGGTACTGACTCCATTGCCGATTTGGGTAATGGTTCGGATATCTTGAAGGTATCTTCCGGGGCAACGGCTAACGCCACTTTGTATGCAGCATGGACGGCTAC
>Ga0194037_1001978_pt1 | contig 14166 bp, 9 predicted proteins | sample JunL306m_MetaG_FD_148653 | JGI IMG/M metagenome (GOLD analysis project Ga0194037, IMG submission 148653) | Anoxic zone freshwater microbial communities from boreal shield lake in IISD Experimental Lakes Area, Ontario, Canada - Jun2016-L304-6m | ecosystem: Environmental > Aquatic > Freshwater >...
ACCTGAGACTGCCAATAGCGGATCGACGCTGCGACATCTCTTGTATCGGCGTCAGGCCACCCTTCCTGGCGATAAAGTGCCTTCTTCATCGCTGGGGTGAAGACGGTATAAACATCTGTGAATCGCTGAACGGGGTCAATCGTTCCGAGAGCGTAAATGGCTCGTTTCAACGACTCAGCCCTTGGCAGGTTCTCGATCATGGGGGCAATCACTTTTTGCCGTAGGGCCAGCGGCATACGCCGATACCATGCTCCTGCTTTCTCACCCCGATAACGTCGGTAGCCAGCCCACGGTTCATCCACGCCCTGTCCAGTTAGTACCACCGTTACATAACGGGAAGCCAGTTGGCTGAGCCAGTACATCGCTAGTGTTGAAGATGTCGCAACTGGTTCGTCCATATGCCAAGTCACACGGTCAAACGCATTGAGGCAATCATGGGCACTGACAACAATCTCGTGGTGTTCGCTGCCTAAAATCACCGCACTCCGGCGCGCCTGTAAAATTTCATTATGCGCAAATTTACCTTCAAACCCTACGGTAAATGTTTTGACCTGATGTGACGTTACTTGCTGCATGATTGCAACTACGGCGGCCGAGTCGACACCCCCGCTGAGCAAGGCTCCCACCGGCACATCACTGACCATCTGGCGTTTGACCGCAGATGCAAGTATGGCCTGTAACTCAGGGATGAGAGTCGCTTCATCAACCGATGTTCGTATACGTGGTACGTGATTGTAGAACTGTAGGGTGCATACCTGACCATCTTCTATGAGCATGCAGTGACCGGGGCGTAACTTCTGCACGTTCTTGAAGATCGTATGTGGCGAAGGAACAAATTGAAACGAAAGATAGGAATCTAACGCCACTGGGTCAATCTCACGAAAAAAAAGGGGGTTTGCTAAGAATGATTTTAGCTCTGAGGCAAAGAGAAGCATCTCTTGATTTTGCCACACATAGAGAGGCTTGATCCCGAAAGGATCGCGAGCCAGTAGCAATCGCCGCTTCCGCTGATCCCATAAGGCGAAACCAAACATGCCGTTCAAACGAGCAAGCGCGTCAACGCCCCACTGCTCATAGGCATGCACAATTATTTCTGTATCTGAGTTGGTTCGAAAGATGTGACCCGCAGATTCCAACTGGGCACGCAGTTCTCGAAAGTTATAAATCTCTCCATTAAAGACAATCCAGACAGTTTCATCTTCATTTTGCAGAGGTTGATGTCCACCTGCTAAATCGATAATGCTTAACCGACGCATCCCCAAACCTACTGAACCCTGGCAGTAAAAACCGCTGTCATTTGGGCCGCGATGGGTTTGCATATGCGTCATACGCCGTAATAACTCGCCATCAACGTGATCTGCATGATTGAAGAGATAGATGCCGCAAATGCCGCACATAGCTACACGCCTTTCTGTGTCACATAGAGGTCGTACCAAGCTGCGTAGTTAAGCAGTAACCAGATGATTTCGCTATGGTCGGCTTCTCCTTTGCGGTGTTGTACCAGGAGGTTGCTAATGAAGGAATGATCGAAGAGGCTTCGTTCCAAACCACTCCCCGCCGAGCCTAGGTAGTCTTGAACCATAGAGTACAGATCGGTTCGCAGCCATGATCGCAGAGGGATGCTAAACCCTTGCTTACGTTTCCGCATGGTTGCTGGAGGGAGATACGGTCGGATGGTGTCACGCAACACGGCTTTTGTCTGCCAACCGCGCAACTTCAACGAGTCTGGCATACGGGCAACCAGTTCAACGAGACGATGATCGAGCAGCGGAGAGCGCACCTCCAACCCATGTGCCATACTCATGCGATCTACCTTCACCAGCATGTCTTCAAGTAAGCGAAAATGTATATCAATATAGCTTGCCTTACTCAGTGAAGACATGTTCGATCTCATCACCTCAGCGATTGCGGGCATACACATCGACAGTGGAGACTGACCTTCTACAGAGAGGTTGGGCATGAGTCGTTGGAGCATACCTTGCGAACATAAGGCAACCTTGTTGAAATACATCTGAGAAAAAGGCAGCATACTATCATGCATAACCCGCTCTGCACGGAGCGCACCATAGCGTCGCCCTGCGGGGAACCATGTGGCACCAACGTGCGCAACGAAGGGCAGGATGCGCTGCATGGCGTAGGGGAGTTGCCGATAGTGTTCTGCAAAGCGTATCCCTTGGTAGCGCGTGTAGCCAGCAAATAACTCGTCGCCGCCATCACCGCTCAGAACGACGGTCACATGCTGGCGTGCGAGCCGGGATACATGGTAGGTTGGGAGTGCTGAAGAATCACCAAAAGGCTCGTCAAAATGGCGAACCAGGGTTAGCACGGTCTCTGGCAAATTGCGTGCCAAGTCTTCTTCGCGGAGGATGAGCGTGTGGTGTTCGGTCTGGAAATGATCAGCGACAATCTGTGCGTCTGCCGACTCATTCCATTCAGGGCGATCAAAGCCGATGGTAAAGGTCTTGAGTGGACGCAACCCTGCCTTATGAGCATAGGCGACAATCGCGCTCGAGTCTAGACCGCCGCTTAGAAATACCCCTAGTGGAACCTCACTCATCAGGCGGATGCGCACCGACTCTTCTAGTAAGGCATCAAGCTCAGCGACCCACTCAGCGGAGGAACGATGGGAGGAGTGTTCTTGGGGGCTGAATGTAAGCTGCCAGTACGGCGCGGTCGAGATCGACCCTTGTTCGTAAGTGAGCCAGTGGGCTGCGGGCAGTTTATGAATGTGTCGAAACATTGTCCCCGGCTCAGGGATAAAGCCATACTGGAAGTACGGTATCACCGCTGCCGGATCTGGCTCTGCCAGGGTGGGATCCGCCGCCAGTAACGATTTGATCTCTGATCCGAAGAACAGTTGATCGCCTCGACAGGCGTAAAAGAGCGGCTTCTTGCCTAGGCGATCACGGGCCAGCATAAGCCGCCGGTTGCGCTGATCCCATACCGCAATTCCAAACATCCCGCGCAGTTCAGACAGGCATCCCGCACCCCGTTCTTCATACAGATGCGCGATCACCTCGGTATCTGACCGGGTACGAAAGATATGACCGCGCGACTCTAAGTCAGTTCGTAGTTGGGGGTAATTATAGATTTCGCCATTGAAGACGACTTGAATCGTGCCGTCTTCATTGGCAATTGGCTGTCGCCCTCCCGCTACATCAATGATGCTCAAGCGGCGCATACCCAGACCGACGCCTTCAGCGACGAAAAAGCCATCGTCGTCCGGTCCGCGATGAAATAGCACATCAGTCATCCGCTGCACCGTGTGCTGCATCTCGGCTGCTGAACGGTCAGGGCAAACTAGTCCCGCAATACCACACATTGACCATATTCCTGCTGGACAGTACGTTAATGGTGTTACGTAAGTAAGCTTCCATCTGCATGCCCATTATATTGCCAAGCTATCTTCGCCGCTGTTTGAGTACGTCTTCGTAGATACCGACGATTTTTTTGGCAACACTCTGTAGTTCTAGCCCGCGCTGCTCGATGATTTCCCGTCCATTGCTACGCTCACCATTAGCTAAAATGTCTGCTAGGTGCTTTCCAAGAACTGCCGGATCACGCGAGCAGATTGCACTGGGTTCAACTCCAGCGAGCAACTCGGGGACATCACCAACATTGACTGAGACAACCGGCAGATTGTAGGCCATCGCTTCCTTTACCACATTTGGTGAGCCTTCCCACATTGATGTGAATACCATGACGTCAGACGCACTCATATAGAGTGGCACCTGCGCGTGTGGCACGTTACAGAGTGGCACCATTTTCAGCGGCTTCTGACAATAGCGGGCTGCATAGTCTACAGATGCCTGAGCTAGTGGAAAATTCTTACGAACCACTTCCGGGCAATTGGGAAACAAAACGTAATATCGATCCTCTGACCAACCCAGTGTTGCTCTTGCCTTGTGAGTCGAGACTAAACTTAGTGCATTGAGATCAACACCGTTAGGAATGACATAGGAGTGAACTGGAGCGATCACCCGGGCCATCTCGGGCGACTTTACGATGACCGCATCAGATGTGCGAGCCACCATCCGGTTGATCTGTACAATCAGGCGACTTCTCAGAGTCGGACGTCCTTTGGCATCTGGTTCACCAAGTAGGTCACTCCCCATAAAGGAGATCACTACGGGGATCCGTCGCTGGCTACGTGCAACCCAGCCACAGTAGCCAAAGTGCGCGTGGATTAGGTCGTAAGAAACGCGACTGACGCGTCGGCGAGCCAATAACATCCCCATCAGATACTTACGCCAGCCATCGGCATAATCCGAAAGAGCCCAGACGTCGCATTGAACACCTAACCGTTGGAGTGACTCTACCTGAGTCTTGACAAAAGGCTGCAACATTTCGCTGTCTTTGGGTGTTTTCCATCCCCTGGAGCGAATCTTCCGTCCAGGCTTTGGCCATCCCCCAACAATGACCAATGTCCGCATTTCAACTACCCTCTCTTGTTGATATCGCTTTGGTAGCGATGTATGTACGCTTCTCAGCAAATACAGCTGCGGCTGTCAACCAGAACATAAAGCTGTAACTATCTAGCCGCCAGACCCCAATATACCATATTCCTAGGATGACATAGAAGAAACTGAGCCCCTCGAATAGGAGCAGTACAACCCGGCTTTCGGGTGATGGTAAGTGGCGGCGAATGCGGGTACTAGCCCGCCAGAGCAAAAGCTGCGGTACGATGTAAAGTGCGCTGCCTAGCAAACCAAAATCCATCGCTGCACGGAAACTCTGGGGATCGCGACAACCGATATCGATCGCCGCTAACTTTCGGCAAACCACACCCATCGTTGAAATATCGACACTGTCGCGCGCGACTGCGTTCTGATTACTCATAACCGCACTCAATAGACCGCCGTATGTTGCCTCGGGACCGAACCCCCAGATTACACGCAATGGGTTTTCGAATAACATGGGCAGTGCAAAGCGCATAATCGTAATTCGTCCTACCGATGTATTTGTAACATCCCATGGTCTTGTTGATGTCAGAAGTTGGAAGTGTTTCGGAAGAATGGCGAGAAATTCCCGAGTTTTCGGCATAGCTATAAGCATAATCCCTATGACAATTATGCTAAAAAAGAACAAATTCCTTATCTTTTGGAGTACTTGTCCAATCCGGTATAGTCCATAGTAGCGAATTAACATAAAGATCAGAACAAGAGGAGAGAATAGGAGGGCAATTTGAACATCGCCTAGTATACACGGTATAAAAAAAGAAGTGATTGCTAACATGTAAAGCCACGTCTGCTTGCCGTAGTTAAGCCATACGGACATTAAAATAAATTGACAGGTTAAGGCTACTGCCGCGAGATTAGCATTTGATCCCAATGTGCCAGTTAGGAAATCACCTTTCTGCCCTAGCAGAATAAACTGAAATAGTGTCACTGGAATTTGCAGAAAACCTAAGACTGTAAATATTTTGATTATTCGACGGTAAAAAATCGGTGATATATCTACGTTCAATAGAATGATAAAGAGGAGAGGATAGCGCAGATTCGTTGCCAGGGAGAGCAGAATATCGCGTGTAGTTGATTGGTTGAAGAGCGCCGATATCAAGAGCAAGAAGGTAAATAGGGCATAACTAACAAATAGATATATACCTCTCCAGTGCCATTTTTTGGCTATTATCCATCGCAGCAAGATGGATAAGACGAATAGAGCGACACCGATAGTTGGCAGATAACGGCCCCAAACGATTAACTGTGGTATCCCGGTATGATCACCAAAGAAAAAAAGTGCCAGGATCAGCCATACTGACCAACTTGGTCGATACAGACATATGATGACAGCCATAACCACTAATGTAACTACCAATAATGGCAGAATTATTTTGGGTATAAATACGACGATGACAGCAACGAATACTGCTATAAATGCAAATACTCCCGTTATGAGCAACCTCGAACCCTTCAGATAGATAAGTGCAGACTGGTTCATTGCTCGGCCTCCAATTTAGCTAGTGCGGTGCGGGCTTCAACATGAGAGGAATCGAGTCTTAGGATTGCCTGATACTGAGCAATAGCCTCCACAGATCTTCCTGTATTGAGATAGAGTGAGGCCAGATAGAGGCGCGTTGGGATATAGTCGGATTCGTGTGCGATTGTCTCCTCTAGGATCGTAATTGCAGCACGAGGGCCGACTTGTTCTTGCTCCAGCAATGCCAGTTGGGTACGAGCCTGGCTGTAGCTATGGTACGAATTGGACAGCGAAGCTGCAAAGGTGAGCATACGCCGGGCTACGTCGAACTGCTGTCGGCTTATGCAGATCTTAGCTATATTCACAGCTGAATCAGAGATATACCCATGGCTTTCATTCTGTGGGTCTTCAGCAATAGCGGCACGATAAGCGGCTAATGCCTTGTCTGGATCGCTGTTTTTCGAGAACTCACCTAAGTAGAACCAAGCCTTGGCTCGTTCCAATTTGGCGCGAAAGCCAGTTTGGCTGGTCTCTCCCGCGAGATGTGTGATCTCTTTAGCTCGCTCCCAGTTGGTTGTATTGCCAATTCGGGCTTGGTCAATATAGATCTGAGCTAGACGCATATAGCCTATCGGGCTGTTATGCTGATAGCGTCGCGCCAGATTAATGGCAATATCGGACTGAGTTGGGTCATCGCGACTCATCAAGGCCGAGAAACTCAATAGTTGGTCGATCCTATAGGTACGCTCGATGGCCGGTACTACCCCGAGGGCCGCCGTTAGCAGTGGTTCGGCACGCTGACTATCCCCGCGCAAATATGCAACCATACCTTGAGACCAAAGCTGTGTGGCGGAGGAATTACTCATCGAGGCTGTGCAAGGTACAGGGATGGCGTTAGCGAGTGAGCTGCCGCTAAAATAGAATTTGAGCAGCGCGACATTCGTCCAGTTGGTGCAGGCAACTTCAAGCGATTGCCCAATGATCATTGCGGTCAGCACAAGCGCAGTGCCCCCAACGATCATGGATCGAAGGTGTTGCCTAATCTTTGGATAGACGACGTCACGCAACATAGCTCGTACCCGCCGGGTAATAAACCGGTCTACTGCAAGATCTTCCACTGCGCTCAGGGTGACAGGAATGCGCTGTATTCATCTGGGAGTTTGTATAAGCTAAGATGCTTGATCTTCCCAGCTCTTGTACACCATAAGTGACTTTGTTAGACCTAGAAAGCGCTCATCGATCAGCCTTCCGCCAGGAAATATCTGTTTTAACTCGCGACGATCCAGCAAGCGAATGGCGGTAACTGTTCTGAGTGCAACCTCTTCGTCTTTAATGCGTGGGTAGGTACCCAGAGCCATGTGGGTTGCCAACCAGAGTTTAAGCTCTACGGGTAGAAACTGAAAGAACGGAAAGAAGAAGTGTGGCTCAATCGGAAAAAAGCGGTTCGGCGTCTGCAAAAAGTAACATTTTGCCACACGCATCACTTCTTCGGCCATCATCTTCTGGTCGTGAAAGTCGCCGACATGTTCGATGACGGAATTGGAGAACGCAATAGTGAACTCTTTGTCCTTGAAGTGACCCATAGATCGTGCATCACCTACGACACTAAAGATATTGTTGCTACTGATCGCCACCTTGTCAATATTCAGAAGGACTATTTGTACATCAGAATTGCCAGCAAACCCCATCTGTTCCCGGAAAGCCTGGGTTCCGCCAATATCAAGGATGCGAATTGGGCGAGGTATGTTCTCTAAGAGCGATACGAATATGGTAAATCGCTTTTTACGTAGGTTCTTTGCTAGCTTGTAAACGAGTTTTAGCATAGTTCATTACCTCAATATCACTGTAGGATAGTAATCCTAACGGTTGCGAAATCCTCAGATAAGGATTAAATTAGACTGCCGTTTATACCGCTCGTAGTGGTAGTTTCAGCACCGAAGCACTTAAATCCGCCACTACGAACAGTAAACCTGAAATGAAGTCTACCTGTCCATATTATCTAGCAACAGGCTTCTTCCCGCGTCCCTCGATCCCATTGTAGCCATAGGCTACTTCAACCTCAGTCATCATCGCTTCTGCGAACCACCGTCGTAAAGTTGTCCTGGTCTGTGGAGAATCGTAGCGTGGTGAGAGCTTGTCAAAAATATCGAGATAGGCCCATTCTTTGAGTTGTGTTTCGTCCAGACCCAGACACCTGTAGTCCGGGATGAGGAGGCGCCAGTTTAATGATGCGCCGATGCGGGGGATCTTCGCGATCTTTCTACCGAGTGGCCATAACAGATTGACCCATACCTTGGAAAGCCGGTAGAGCGTATAGTGATCCATATGGCGTGTCACAACTCGGACGTAATATTTAGTTGCCAATACTGTTGAGAAGAAGGTTTTTTTGTAGACATCCACCGTCAGGAGTCCACCTTCCTTCAACATGGGTGGCAGCGCCATAAACGATGCCCGCACGTCTGGAGTGTGCTGGAGTACCCCAAAGCAGAAGACCTTATCGAAGGAGGACGGGCGAAACGGCATCTTATAGATGGTACCCTGAACAATCAGGACGTTCTCACATGCACCATTTGATCGATAGTTTGCCTCAACTGCACTGCTATAGTCCATCGAAATGATAAAGGCACCAGTTGATGCGGCTGGCTCAGTGAAGCGGCCTGAACCGCTTCCCACCTCCAAGATGACCTGCCCAGATAAATCGTGCGGCCAGTGGGTCTCCTCAAAAAAGCGTGTCGCCGAAATGCTCCTGCCATTATTGCTGTCATACTGGGTACGGTCGTGGATATTCCACTCCAGACCAAAGTTGGCGGCATAGTTTTCCATCGGCACGAAGCGCGGAATGGAGCGGATAACAGGATAGCTTGCACCACAACCTGTGCAGCCTAGTGCCGCAGTTACCAGAACAGCACCTTGTCGTTCGGAGATCGAACGAATCTCCAGGTCGCTGTGACACTCTGGGCAAACGAGATAGTGAAGGTTGCTCTCACGCATATGTGCATGACCTCAACTTTCCATGTATGTTCTCATATACAATACCTTCGCCCGAACTGATCATGAATGAAAGCAGTTTCTGTTGCATGCGAGATGATCCTTATGTTCAGTATTTACCTGAAATGGATTTCTGGGCTTTCAAAAAAAGGCCGGTTGTAAGAAGATCTTCGTCTGGCAATTTGCGGCATTCCGGCTGAAGTCGTGGGCGGATTTGGCGGAGTAACGCTAGATCTTGTTCTGTATAGTCCCTCCCTATTTGCAATTGGCGACGCCAGGCATTCGTAACGGGTGATCCACTAAGTGTCTGGGTGATATGATAATCGGCAGTATATCCCATTGCACCTATCTTATCCCGATAGTGGTTGATAAGCTTACGGTTGGGTGCGCCACCGGCTTCCGAAGTCATTCGATACCACAACCAGGAGGGCAGCGTCAGGAAAGCCAGCGGATGTTGGCCTCCGGTCGTAAACATCCCGTGGTCGCGGAAATCGATCTCATGGAGCATTATGCCTCCAGGAGCCAGCAGGTAGTCCATCACAGCGAGGCTAGTGTCTACATCGTAGAGATGCTCCATAACTGCCATCGAGACAATCAGATCGAACGATTGGGGCGGAAAGAGGGTACGTGCCTCTTCCATTCCAATCCCATGAATATAACGAAAGCCAGCGAAGGCAGCCGACCGATCCTGTGGTGTGGTTGCCGCTCCAATCATTGCGGTACAGAGATCGGCATGCTGTGCGCCATAGCGGGCTTGCATTGCTTGATAGATTCGTACCTGCTGGTCATTGTTGCGGTGAGAGTAAAAGCGATCCAATGCAACAACTTCTTTGGCACCGTCCATTAGGAAACGTAATGCCACACCTAGGTTATCGCCTGGTCCTATCTCTAAGACGCGCTTGCCGCGAATCTGTTCTGGCCCCAGATCGCCAAAGAAACAGTACTGCTGGTAAGCAGTATCGATGTGTCCTATACTCTGATCTGTGGACATGGTGGCGTGGGTTGATCCACCTCGATCAAGTGCGATACCCCATTGATTGCGTAGATAACGCCAACTGTTCAGCGCGAGATAATAGGGTACAGCAGTTGTCATTTGCCGTCTGATTATCTGTTGTAACTTTCGAATCATATGTTCCTTGAAAGATTATGGCGATACGACACGGCGCAAATTCCGATCCACATACCTATGTAGTGATTGATACGTGAATCCCTCGCTTCCCGCGTCCCTCGATGCCATTGTAGCCGTAGGCTACTTCAACTTCGGTCATCATGGCTTCTGCGAACCATCGCCGTAGTGTCGTCTGGGTCTGTGGGGAGTCGTAGCGCGGCGAGAGCATATCGAATATATCGAGATAGGCCCATTCTTTGAGTTGAGTTTCATTCAGACCCAGATGGCTGTAGTCGGGGATGAGCAGGCGCCAGCTTAACGATGGGCCGATGTAGGGAATCTTGGATAGCTTTCTGGCAAACGGCCATAATAGATTGACCCACATCTTGGTAAGCCGGTAGAGCGTATGAGGTTCTATGTGACGTGTCACACGTCGAACATAATATTTGGTTGCTAGCACGGTGGCGAAGAAGGTTTTTTTGTAGACATCTACCGTCAGGAGTCCTCCTTCCTTCAACATTGGTGGTAGCGCCATAAACGATGCCCGCACGTCTGGAGTGTGCTGGAGTACTCCAAAGCAGAAGACTTTATCGAAGGAGGCAGGGCGAAACGGCATCTTATAGATGGTACCCTGGACGATCAGGACGTTTTCCCGCGCACCATTCGATCTGTAGTTTGCCTCGACTGCACTGCTGTAGTCCATCGAGACGATGAAGGCACCAGTTGATGCGGCTGGCTCAGTGAACCGGCCTGAACCACTTCCTACCTCCAAGATGACATGCCCTGATAGATCGTGCGGCCAGCGGGTCTCCTCGAAGAAGCGCGTCGCCGAAATGCTCCTGCCATTATTGCTGTCGTACTGGGTGCGGTCGTGGATATTCCACTCTAGACCAAAGTTGGCAGCGTAATTCTCCACCGGCACGAAGCGCGGAATGGAGCGAACAACAGGATAGCTCGCACCACAACCTGTGCAACCTAGGGCTGCAGTCACCAAAACGTCCCCTCGTCGTTCGGTAGCTGAGCGAATCTCCAAGTCACCGTGGCACTCCGGGCAAACGAGATAGTGAAGATCACGCTCATGCATATGTGTATGACCTCAACTTTCCATGCAAATCTTCACACGATAGAATAACTTCACAAAGGTACTGTCTTACGCAATTTAATGCGTATAGCCTTCGCGTAGCGGTAGGCAATCAAGGCTCCAATCAGACTAATTGAACTCAAACCACCAGCGGTTCGTATGATCCAGTCCATCAAGTTTGCTGGCAGTGCTGCCGAAGTTTGCCAAGCAATACACAATGCAGTAATAGCTAGCATTATTAATATAGTCTTAAATTCATAGGGGTACGGATGAACCTTTTGTGCAAAAAAGGTTACCAGTAGGGTCATCAATGTTTGCATTATTAATGTGCCTAGTGCTGCTCCGATCATGCCTAGTACCGGGATAAGCAGTGGATACATACCTATCCCGATAGTCATGCCAATAGCATATGCCAGTGCAGTGAGATAGGTACGTTCTGCCACAGCAATACCAATGCCTGTAATCCACTGAATACCATTGATTGCCAACCCCAAAGCTAGGATACCGATAACTGCCTGTCCAGCGACATAGCGTGATGAAGCTAGAAGTGTCAGTATTGGGCCACTGTAGGTCGACAACACAATCGCCAGAGTGAGCATTGCCGCTGTGTATAGGGAGAGAACAACGCTGAAGGTGTGAGGTGCATCAGGGTCTTTGAAGCGAGAGAATGCGAACGGTCCCCATGCGACCTGAAATCCGCCCGTAACAAGGGCCATAAGTGCAGCAGCTTTAGAGCCTGCCGCATATACTCCAAGATCCTCTATAGACAAATATCGGCTAACAAATACTCGATCAAGCGCAGTGATCAGAAAACTACCAACTGCAATGACCATGAAGGGCCACCCAAACTTGAGTAAGCGACGCAAATGCAAACTTGCAGATGGGAGTGTGATGAGATCCCGACAGAAGATAATACCAAGAATGGTTGCAATGCTCTGCGCCATTATCTGTGCCATAAACACACCGGACGCACCAAAGCCTAATACTCTTACAAAAAGAACTATTCCAGAAAGAGTAAAAAGAGCAGTCCCTAACGAAAATATAAAGTAGCGTATGCGTCGAAATGTCCACTTCAAGAGACCAATGAAATGCTGATTTACAACCGTGAAAGGCAATGATATAGCCATTAGTCTGTACGTATTACCTGCATCTATGCCCAACCAAGCACGGCTAACTATATCAGCCGTCAGTAGTAACACCAGAGTGGCCAAAATCGCTATCACAGTACTAAACCAGAACCCAGTCGAGACAATTTGGCGACGTACATTGCTGTCTTCTGTCTCATAATAGTAGCGGACAATAGCTGAGTCTTGCCCGAAAAGGGTAAACCAGGCTAAAATATAAGATAAAACAGTTACTGCATCCACAACCCCATAGTCTGCTGTTATAAGCATACGTGTGACAATGGGTGTTGTGATCAGAGCAATAAAGCGCAAAGCTATGCTGGACATCCCATAGAGTAGCGTGTCTTTTAGTAGAAATTTCAGTTGTGAGAACAGATTATTCATGGGGTACTGGGCTTGTCTTGTTGGGTAGGGCCGTCAAGCACCCTTCACCATACCAGAGGTGTCGATAGATTTGATTATCAAAGGCACCGATTGCCTCAAGCGAATGGTATTTCTCGACATAAGCACGACCGGCTTGCCCCAGTTTACGCCGCCGATCTGGATCGTTTAGCAATTCTATCAACCGTTCACGTAGCGTTGCTGGATTTGCGTTGATGACCGGACATTCTACCATCCAGGGGTGATGTTCTAATATATCTTCTCGGAGATAGGCTATAACTGGCTTGCCCATTGCCATGCACTCAACTCCAAACATACCGAAAATCCCAGATAATAATTGTTCGATGATTATATCAGCATCAGCATAGATGAGCATCGCCTCTTCGCGTGGTTTTTTTTCAACGACAACCAATTCAAGTGGATAACCTTCCGCTTCCAAATCTCGACACACCTTAATAACAGCGTTGGTTCCCTTGTTGGTACGGTGATTAGCAGCATGAACGACACGAACTTTCGAGCGCAGTTTCCAAGGGACTAGATCCCACTCCTTGGTATCAATGGTCACCGTTTGTCGCTTGATATGTATGACCGGTGTGACATCCAAATAGGGCACCGAAGAGATAATACAGTCTGCGTAGCGACTAGCTCGATCAATATTACGCCGTACCTGATTACGCCACTTGCGCCCCCCCATAACTGGATAGTCACACACCACTAATGTATAAAAATCTAGATCGCCATAAGCATGCATCTTCGGTACCATCACGTCAGAACCATATAAAGAGATAACTATCTTCTTACCTGCCAATTTAAGGAGTAATAGTTCGAAATCTTGTAACACCGTGTCGTGGAGTTGTTGCTTATCGAAATAGTACTGAAAAATATCAAAGTTCAGCAGGCTCCAGAGAAAGCCAAGATAGCGCGGTAGGCCAATCATACGATAGAATAGGTGGAATCGCTGAATATGCCATGGCACCTCCCATGCTCGATTATAATAAGAGGGCGTCCACACAAGTAAATGGCTGTCATAGCCATACTGCCGGTCGGCTAGAGTTCGGTACATCGTATCTGGGAGTGCGTAAGTCCCATATAAGATACGGGGATTGATATCTCGACGTCGTTGCTGATGGCTTAGAAAGCGCCCAATAGGGATTAGGATGCATAGCATTGGGATTACTAATGGAAGCCATAGCGCAGAAATGCCAAGAAATACCAAATCTCGTAACATGTGTTTCTGTGAACTGGTTATCATACCTGAATTCTCTACTACCTATGGTAATGGATTTGTGAAGATAAATGGTGCGTCATCTCTACGCTCTATGCTGAGACGAATATCTTCGCCATCGATCTCCACCCGGCCGATCACCCTGGCCGGGACACCTGCGGCTATAGAGTATGGCGGGATATCACGATTGACAAATGAACACGCGCCTACCACGACGTGATCTCCGATCGTAACCCCTTTTGCGATCACGCTCTGGCTGCCAATATAGGTACAGTCGCCCACTGCCACCGGGGAGCGCTCATATGCAGCTGTACCGCCCGATAATGCCCAGCGCACTGAG
>Ga0194037_1001980_pt1 | contig 14155 bp, 13 predicted proteins | sample JunL306m_MetaG_FD_148653 | JGI IMG/M metagenome (GOLD analysis project Ga0194037, IMG submission 148653) | Anoxic zone freshwater microbial communities from boreal shield lake in IISD Experimental Lakes Area, Ontario, Canada - Jun2016-L304-6m | ecosystem: Environmental > Aquatic > Freshwater >...
AGGGTAGCGGTTCATATTGAGATACTTTTAAGCAAACGTATTAAGCGGACTTCAGAGTGCCTTTAGGCAATACAGTAGTGATGGCGCCTTTTTGCATTTGCACTTCTGTGCCGGCAGCAATTTCTACGGTAACAAAATCTTCTTTCAATGCAGTGACTTTGCCAACAATGCCACCAACAGTAACCACTTCATCACCAACTGACAATGCGGAAAGCATGGCTTTGGTTTCTTTAGCACGCTTCATTTGTGGGCGAATCATGATGAAATACAAAACAGCAAACATCAAAATAAGGGGGAGGAAGCTCATCAAGCCGCCTGCATCTGCGCCCGCAGCTGGAGCCTGGGCAAAAGCGTTACTAATCCACATATAAAACCTCCGTTAATGACCAATTGGAAATTGCTTACGTTTTAGGCTTTGAAAGTAAAGCCGTAAACCCGCAATTCTAAACTGTGTGGGGTTTTGGGGGTGATTTGAGGGGGCCTATCCCCCTCTGGGGCCACTAATCCTGCCCTGGCTGGACACCGCGTTGGCGGTCCCGATGAAATTCCTCGCGATAGGCGCTAAAGCGATCTTTGCTCAAGGACTCCCGAACTTCTGCCATTAACTGCAGGTAGTAGGAGAGGTTATGGATTGTATTGAGCTGAGACCCGAGGATTTCATTCGCCTTTTGGAGGTGATTTAAATAGGATCTAGTGAAGTTTTGGCAGGTATAGCAGGCACAAGTAGGGTCTACAGGGCGGTCATCATCTTTGTACCCCGCGTTACGTAGCTTGAGGTCGCCAAAGCGGGTAAAAAGCCAGCCGTTGCGGGCGTTGCGGGTAGGCATGACGCAATCGAACATATCGATGCCCATGCTTACGCCAAGGATAAGATCTTCTGGGGTGCCTACGCCCATGAGGTAGTGGGGCAGGTGCTCTGGCAGCTTAGGTGCGGTAAAGCTCAGAATGCGCTCAAACTCAGGCTTAGGTTCGCCAACGGATAGGCCGCCGATAGCGATGCCATCAAAACCCTGTTGGCTAACTGCCTCCAAGGAGAATTCACGTAAGCTCTCAAACATGCCGCCTTGCACGATGCCAAAGAGGCCGTTGCCAGTTTCCAGTTCACGAAAACGCTTGAGCGAACGCTCCCCCCAGCGCAAAGAAAGCTCCAGAGATTGGCGCGCCGCCTTCTCGGTGGTGGGTTGCCCCTTCACCTCGTAAGGAGTGCACTCATCAAATTGCATGGCGATATCGCTGTCGAGGACCGCTTGAATTTCCATGGAAACCTCTGGGGACATAAATAACTTATCACCATTAATAGGTGATGCAAAGGTGACACCTTCTTCAGAAATTTTTCGCAGAGCTCCCAAGCTAAATACCTGAAAACCGCCTGAGTCAGTCAGGATTGGTTTATCCCAAGCCATAAAGCGATGGAGGCCACCATGCTTTTTAATGACATCTAAACCCGGCCTTAGCCATAGGTGAAAGGTGTTACCTAAAACAATTTGCGCTTTTGCTTCTTCAAGATCGCGCGGCGTCATTGCCTTGACTGTGCCGTAGGTACCGACTGGCATGAAGATGGGCGTCTGCACACTGCCGTGTGGAAGATCCAATTGACCTAGTCGTGCTGGGCTTGCGGAATCGCGCGCCAAAATATTAAAGTGAATAGGCTTGGTCATGAGTGTGTGTTTTCGAGTCGACTTAAGAACATCGCATCACCATAACTGAAGAAGCGATATTTCTCTTGAATAGCGTGTTGGTAGGCGGCGCGGATGTTTTCAATTCCCGCAAAAGCACTCACCAACATCAATAAGGTAGATTTTGGCAGATGAAAATTAGTTAGCAGGCAATCTACGGTTTTAAATTGAAATCCAGGGGTAATAAACAGGTTAGTTTCGCCACTGGTCTTTTGCGTTAGAGCTTGACTCTCTAGGGCTCGCAGGCTAGTTGTACCTACCGCGATCACTCTGCCACCTTTGCTATGAGTTTCCTTGATTGCTAGAAGGGTTTCTACTGGAATGGAAAACCATTCATGATGCATTTTGTGTTTACTTAAGTCTTCTTCGCGAACCGGAGTGAAGGTACCAGCACCAACGTGCAGGGTAACTGTTGCATGTTTAACCCCTAAGTCGCTAAGCTGTTTCAGAATGGCTTCATCAAAATGCAGCCCTGCGGTTGGTGCCGCTACCGCCCCCGGATTTTTTGCGAGAACCGTTTGATAGCGCTGGGCATCCTCACTGTCTGGTTGGTGCTCAATGTAGGGTGGCAGAGGTAGCTCACCAAAACGCTCTAGCAGGGCAAAGATATTTTCTGGAAAGCGCACCTCATAAAAGCGACCATCGTAGCCAATCATTTCGACAGGGAAACTTTCACCTGCTTGGTTATGTACATGGACGATGGAGCCTATTTTGGGAACCTTGGAGGCTCTGATTTGTACCCAAGCTTGTTTATCTCCGCTAATACGTTCAATCAATAGTTCTACATTGCCACCGGTCTCTTTTTTGCCATGAAGTCGAGCGGGAATCACTTTAGTGTCATTAAAGATCAGTAAATCCCCGGGCTTGATAAGGTCAAGAAGTTCCTTAAATTGCCGATCAATCAGTTGGGCAGCATCCAGCCCCGCAGATCGCACCTCTAGGAGGCGGCTGTCGGTTCTATTCGCCAAAGGATGCTGGGCGATTAGATTGGGCGGGAGGTCGTAATTAAAGTCGGAGAGTTGCATAGCATTACCATCAGGTATTGGATTTTAACGATGACGACTAAGCGACCGCCAACTGCACTGGAAAAGATGGGCCTAAATAGCCCTATGGCCCTTGCTTTGCATCTTCCATCCCGCTACGAAGACGAGACTGAGCTCTTTACGATTGAGGATGCTCTGAGTGGTGGACGGTTTGCCGGCGTGCAAACACAGGGTGTAGTTACCCGCAATCAAGTCCTATTTAGACCTCGAAGACAGTTGCTGGTCACCATTGAGGACGATAGCGCCACATTACAGCTCCGGTTTTTGAATTTCTACCCCAGTCAGCAAAAGCAAATGGCCGTTGGCGTCCATGTGCGCGTGCGGGGTGATGTGCGCGAAGGCTTTCAGGGGCCAGAGATGGTGCACCCGACCGTTCGTGCTGTTGCGCCGGATGCCCCATTACCTCGCAGTTTGACTCCAGTCTATCCAGCTAGCGCGGGCATTTCTCAAACAATTATTCGTAAGGCTGTGACTCAAGCATTGCGTGAGCCAAGCTTAAAAGAGAGCTTGGCGGAATTTTTGCCTACAAAGTTGCTAGAGCAATTGTTGCCTAATCATGACTGGCCTGGGCTACAGGACGCAATTACCTATCTCCATCAACCACCTGCCGATGCTGATACATATGCTTTACTAGAGCGCACACATCCTGCATGGCGTCGTGTGCAGTTTGAAGAATTACTGGCACAACAAATTTCTTTAAAGCGAGCACACTCCATTCGCAGACAAAGATGTGCGCCTAGTTTTCCAAAATCTACATCCAAAGCAGATTCAAAAATTGAAGATGGTTTGCTCAAGGTACTCCCTTTCAAATTAACAGGTGCACAAGCGCGTGTATGGACTGAAATCGGTCATGACCTCTCGAATGCTTTTCCGATGAACCGCTTATTGCAGGGTGATGTCGGTAGTGGCAAGACGGTGGTTGCCGCCCTTGCAGCCGCTCGTGTTATAGATCACGGGTATCAAGCTGCAGTCATGGCTCCCACCGAAATATTGGCAGAGCAGCACTACCTCAAAATGAAGGAGTGGTTTGAGCCTTTGGGCATCAAGGTGGCTTGGCTGTCCGGCAGCTTGAAAGCAAAAGAAAAAAGACTGGCCCAAGAAATCATTGAGAATGGTATGGCACAACTCATTATTGGTACGCATGCGCTGATTCAGGAAACGGTGAGTTTTGCCAAACTGGGATTAGCAGTCATTGATGAGCAGCATCGTTTTGGTGTGAGACAGCGTTTAGAAATTCAGCAACGTGTTGGATCTGAATTGTTCTACTGCCATCAACTCATGATGTCAGCCACGCCTATTCCTCGTACGCTAGCAATGACTTACTACGCCGACTTAGATGTGTCGGTAATTGACGAGTTACCTCCGGGGCGCAAGCCCATTGTGACTAAAGTGGTGAAGGCTACGCGGCGTGACGAAGTCATTAGTGGTTTGCGCGATTGGTTGGGCAAGGGATTGCAGGCCTATTGGGTATGCCCATTGATTGAAGAATCAGAGGTACTGCAATTGCAAACTGCTGTAGAAAGTTTTGAGCAGCTGACAGCTGCTTTACCCGACTTTAAGGTGGGCCTCGTGCATGGTCGCCTAAAGTCTGAAGAGAAGGTGGCAGTGATGGCAGCCTTTAAAGCGAATGAGATTCAGCTTTTGGTGGCGACTACGGTCATTGAAGTTGGAGTGGATGTGCCTAATGCGGCATTGATGGTAATCGAGCATGCAGAGCGCTTTGGTTATGCGCAGATTCATCAATTACGAGGACGGGTAGGTCGTGGTTCAGCTGATTCAGTGTGTATTTTGATGTATGCCGAGCCACTTTCTATCGCGGCAAAAGAGCGTTTACAAACTTTACGAGAAACTTCTGATGGCTTTGTGATTGCGGAGCGTGACTTATCGCTACGAGGCCCAGGTGAGTTATTGGGTGCCAAGCAGTCTGGTGATGCCATGTTGCGCTTTGTAGATTTGCAGCGCGATGCTTGGCTGATTGAATTGGCTCAGCAGGTGGCTGAACGCTTATTAGCCAATCACGCTGATTTGGTAGAGCGCCATCTTGAGCGCTGGCTGGGGTCTCGCACAGAATTTCTAAAGGCCTGATAATTAAGCCATGACTCTTACAGAACTTCGTTACATTGTTGCTGTTGCCCGCGAGCGCCACTTTGGGCGCGCAGCTGAGGCCTGTCATGTTTCTCAGCCGACCTTATCTGTGGCGATTAAAAAGTTGGAAGAAGAACTTGGCACACAGATCTTTGAGAGAACCAGTTCTGAAGTGGCAATGACTAGCTTGGGTGTGCTCATTGTTGAGCAAGCGCAACGAGTGTTAGAAGAGGCTAACTCATTAAAGCATTTAGCTAAGCATGGACAAGATCCTTTATCTGGCCCCATTCGTTTGGGTGCGATTTATACGATTGCCCCATATTTGTTGCCCAGCTTAGTGAGGGTTGCACGAAAAGATATTCCAAATGCACCCTTATTTTTAGAGGAGAACTTTACCGTTCGCTTATTAGAAATGTTGCGTCAAGGCGTATTAGATTGCGCTGTCTTAGCCGATCCATTTCCAAGTGCTGGTTTAGATGTAGTGGACTTGTATGAAGAACCTTTTTTGGTTGCGGTTCCTAAGGGGCATGTGTGGGAGCAGCGTAAGTCGATTGCCCATCAAGAATTAAGAGAGCAAAACACCTTATTGCTCGGTGCTGGACATTGCTTCCGTGACCATGTTTTGGGCGTGTGTCCTGAGTTAAATCGTTTTGGTTCTGGGTCGACAATTGGCGAGCAACGCAGTTTCGAAGGCTCTTCTTTGGAAACGATTCGTCAAATGGTGGCAGGTGGTATTGGTATCTCAGTTCTGCCTAGAACCTCAGTGCAAGATCCAAAAACCCATGAAGGTTTGATTCGCTACATTCCTTTAGATCAACCTGTGCCAACCCGTAAAGTCTGTTTGGTCTGGCGCAAAAGCTACCCTCGCGCCGTGGTGATGCAAAAGCTTGCCCAGATTATTCGCAAATGTGATTTGCCAGGTGTCCATTTTATTTGATGCAGCATCGCGCCATTACGCGTCTTGTTTCATACGGCTACCTGATTCGTCTTGATAAGCCGATTGGTACTTTACTGCTTCTGTGGCCCACCTGGTGGGCATTATGGCTTGCTAGTGGCGGCCTCCCTGAGTGGGATATCTTGATCATTTTCACTGTTGGCACTTTCCTGATGCGAAGTGCTGGTTGTGCTGTCAATGATTACGCGGATCAAGATTTCGATCGCCATGTACAAAGAACGCAAGGGCGTCCAGTGACAAGTGGCAGGATTTCGGGCAAAGAGGCGCTCGGAGTTGCAACCGTCTTGGCGCTGATGGCTTTTTTACTCATTCAGCCACTAAATATGTTTACTAAAACACTCTCGGTCTTTGCTGTGTTAGTCGCAATTGTGTATCCGTTTACTAAACGATTCTTCGCCATCCCTCAAGCCATTCTAGGGATTGCGTTTGGTTTTGGTATTCCGATGGCTTATGCGGCTGTGCTGAATTTCATTCCACTAGAGGCTTGGATTCTTTTTGTGGGCAATATTTTCTGGGCGATTGCCTATGACACTGCTTACGCCATGGTTGATCGAGATGATGATATTCGTCTAGGTTTGCGGACCTCAGCTATTACCTTTGGTAGCTTTGATATTTTGGCGATTGGGGTTTGCTACGGCATGCTACTGCTGAGTCAAATCTGGGTAGCTCAGCTCGCTCACTTGAGTACTTATTTCTGGTTGGGCTGGTTGGGCGCTTTGGCATGTGCCATCTATCACCTGAAATTGGTTTCGACTCGCGAAAGGGTTGGGTGCTTTAAGGCATTTCGTCACAATAACTGGTTGGGTGGATTCCTCTTTTTGGGAATTGTCTTGGGTCTAGCGCTGAATTAGCTTTTACCTAGTTCATCACCCATAGCTTTACCACGCTGACTTGCGGCATCAATGGCCTTTTCCAGAATGTCATGCCAACCATGTTGTTTCATGACTTCAAGTGCAGCAGCAGTTGTTCCGCCTTTGGACGTCACGCGTTCGCGTAATACACCAGCATGTTCATCTGAGTTATGTGCCAGCTGTGTTGCACCTTCGAGTGTTGCGTAAGCAAGCTGACGTGCGGTAGCAGGGTCTAAGCCTAACTTTTCACCAGCGGATTGCATTGCCTCTAAAAAGGCAAAGACATAAGCTGGGCCACTGCCTGAAACTGCAGTCACGGCATCCATCAATTTTTCTTCAGCCACCCAAACTACTTGGCCAACGGCATGGCAAATGGTTTCTGCGAGTGCGCAATCATCTTGAGTTACGGCGGCATCTGCAAAAAGACCGGTAATGCCTTTGCCAATGAGGGCAGGGGTATTCGGCATTGCACGCACGCAACGCGCATGATCAAGCCAGCGGCTCATATCTTTGAGACGGATTCCAGCGGCAATACTCAGAATCAGTGGGCCTAGTGCTGTTGCATGTTTTAGTTTGGCACTCAATCCCTTAGCAACAACATTAAAGTCTTGGGGCTTGATAGCCATCACCACAGCATTGTTCTTGGTGAAGTCAAAAGCAATTTGATCCAATGCGCCGATTACTTGAATACCAAAATCACGATGTAAGCTAATGGCGGTTTCGGCATTAGCTTCTACTGCGGTAAGTTGGTTGGCTTCAAAGCCATTGGCTAAAAGGCCGCTAATTAAAGCCCGACCCATATTGCCGCCACCAATAAAGGTGATGTGGTCATTTTGATTTAACTGTTTTGTACTCATACGCTTATCTTATCGCGCTTCCCAAATATAGCCGTTCCTACTCGAACCATGGTGCTACCCTCGGCAATGGCCGACTCCATATCGTCAGACATCCCTAGCGATAGGGTATCAAAAAATTCATAGCCGATATCGTTCAGGTGTTTTGCTTTGATCTGATTAAAGCACTCCCGTACGGTAGCAAAAGCTTGGCGCTGTGAAGTGAGATCTGGGCTTGGTGCCGGAATGGCCATTAACCCCCTCAGGGTAAGATGAGGTAGTTTGGCAATGGCGTTGCATAAATCCTCAGCTTCATTCAGGGCAATGCCACTCTTACTGTCTTCATCACTGACATTGACTTGTATGCACACTTGTAGGTCCGCCAAATCAGGGAACTCGCCGCGCTGAGTAGAAAGTCGTTCTGCAATTTTGAGGCGGTCGATGCTATGAACCCAGTCAAAGTGTTCTGCCACTTCTTTAGTCTTGTTGCTCTGAAGCGGTCCGATGAAATGCCAAACAAGCCATGGGCGTAGCTTAGCAAGCAGGATAATCTTTTCAACCGCCTCTTGAACATAGTTTTCACCAAAGGCGATTTGTCCTGCGTGCATTGCTTCTTCAATATCTTGCGCAGGGAAGGTCTTGCTGACGGCGAGTAACTCAATCTCTTCGGGTTCACGCTTACTAGCTTCAGCAGCTAACTCAAGACGCTGCTTTACCCGCATTAAGTTATTCGTAATCTGACTCATTGAAGGGTTAAATTTTTCTGAGTGATGAGTTTGTCAACGATCTCAATCCAATGCAAAACGGGCGTGTCATCTTGTTGTAAGTGTGTAATGCAGCCAATATTTCCAGAGACAATCGTTTGTGCCCCCGACTCTTCGCAAGCAGTTTGTAAATGCACTAATTTATTTTTGCGTAGTTGTTCGGATAATGCAGGTTGGGTCACTGAGTAAGTGCCTGCAGAGCCGCAACAGAGATGGCTGTCAGCGCAGAGATTGACGCCAACACCAATACTGCCCAATAAGCCCTCAACTTTGCCACGGATTTTCTGACCATGTTGCAAAGTGCAGGGTGGGTGATACACCACACCTGGCTTGGGATCTGTGCCGATCAGGCTTATCAGTTCGCTTTGGAGTGTGGGGAGTATTTCTGAAATATCTTTAGTTAATTCAGAAATCTTCTTTGCCTTGATGGAGTAATTGGGGTCATGGGCAAAGAAATGACCATAATCTTTTACCATCACACCACACCCAGATGCAGTCATCACAATTGCCTCTACACCTTTCTCAACCAGTGGCCACCAAGCATCAATATTTTGCTTGGCATTCTGCAGCCCACCATCTTGATCATTCAGGTGGTAGCGTAAAGCGCCACAACAAGTTGCGTTGGGTGCGCTAATTAATTGAATTTTCAAAGCATCCAGTACACGCGAAGTTGCAGAGTTGATATTGGGTAACATGCCGGGCTGCACACAACCCTCTAGTAAGAGCATCTTGCGAGTATGGCTTGCTTGAGGTCGTGCATAAGGGTCAGTAGATTTTGCTAAAGCCTTACTTTTCACTTGTGGAATCTTGCGTTTTATGCCGGATGGCATGATGGGGCGCATAAAGCGTCCTAGTGCCATTGCAGAATTAAATAATGCTGGCTTAGTTAAACCTTCTTTAAGTGCCCAACGAGTAATGCGCTCAGCCAATGGGCGGGGCGGGGTACTGTCTTCTGTCCATTTACGACCGATATCTACAAGGTTGCCATATTGCACTCCGCTAGGGCAGGTGCTCTCGCAATTGCGGCAAGTCAGGCACCGATCTAAGTGGGTGCGGGTTTTTTCTGTTGGCTTTTGGCCTTCGGCAATTTGTTTAATGAGATAAATACGTCCGCGAGGACCATCTAACTCATCGCCAAGAAGTTGGTAAGTTGGACAGGTTGCCGTGCAGAAGCCGCAGTGAACGCATTTTTCTAAAATGCGAGCAGCTTCTATACCTTCAGGTGTGTTGGCAAATTGGGGGGCAAGTTGAGTTTGCATATAGAAGCTTAAGGGAGGCGGTTAGTGGCGAAAACGCCTGCTGGATCAAAGGCTGCTCGGAGACGTGCTTGCACCGCTTCTAAGGCTTGCGAGTGTGCTTGGTCACTTAATTTTGTAAAACGTTCTTTTGCTGGATCGACATTACTTCCCTGACGAAAACGGATTGCGTGTCCGCCATTGGTGCTAGCCAATGCTTTCAACGCAGCAAAAGTTGCGTCGTCGCTGGAACCTTTCCACCAACGCTGTTGACCGTGCCATTCCATCACCATTTCATTAGACATATTTGGGAGGCGAATCGGGCCACAAGCTACAGGCAGCGCTAGGCGATAAAGTGTTTTATCTGCACCCAAGTTGGTAAATGCATTGAGTTGTTGTTCGCGTAAATTACTCCAAAACTCTTGGGCTGTTATTAGGTCAAGTTCTTTTGCATTGATAGATGCGTTCATCAAAGGAATCGCCGCATGAACTGCAGCACTTGCTCCAGACAGTCGAATGGTTAACTCACCATACTCTTCAGAATCTGCGTCACCAATCCAACAGCTGGCAGCTAAAGGTAATGGCTGCCCAGCCCATGTATTTAAGAGTTGATGCGCACGAGCTTGAGATAGGTGACAACGCAAGGTGGCTGTCGCAGCTGGCTTTGGCAAGACCTTGACTGAGGCTTCAAGTATGAGAGCAAGGGTGCCCAGGGAGCCCGGCATTAAACGAGAGACGTCATATCCAGCAACATTCTTAATGACCTGGCCACCAAAAGATAAGTCTTGACCTTTACCATCTATGACGCGCGCGCCTAAAACAAAGTCTCTGAGGTTGCCTGTACTGATCCGTCCTGGCCCGGCAAGACCAGCGGCAACAGCACCACCAAAAGTAGCTGCATCGCCAAAGTGAGGGGGCTCAAAAGGCAAGATCTGATTCTGTTCTGCTAGAGCGGCTTCAATTTCTTTTAAGGGCGTTCCAGCGCAAGCGGTAATAACTAACTCTTCAGGTTGGTACTCCAAAATTCCGGAGTAGGCGCGAGTATTGAGCTTTGTAAAGCCATTAGGATTGCCATACCAAGATTTTGTTCCGCCACCTTCAATGGATAGAGGTACACCGGCTTTAGCTGCTCCTAAAATTTGCTCGCGGAATACATCAATATTTGGATTTGGTAAATGAATCATTAGAAGCGCTCCAATTCTGGAAAAGGCAGAGCGCCACCGCTAATTCGCATGCGGCCATATTCAGCGCAGCGATGCAATGTGGGAATCGCCTTATCGGGGTTGAGAAGACGCTCTGGATCAAAGGCATCTTTTACGCCCCAGAATGCTTCACGCTCACCTTCACCGAATTGCACGCACATCGAATTAATTTTTTCAATACCAACGCCGTGCTCACCAGTAATCGTGCCACCTAGCTCAACACAAGCCTCTAAAATTTCGGTACCAAAATCTTCAGCACGATGCCATTCATCTTGGTCTGCGCCATTAAATAAAATCAGTGGGTGCATATTGCCGTCGCCCGCATGAAATACGTTTAAGCATCCAAGACCATATTTCTTTTCCATGACCTGAATGCGCTTTAATAAAGTCGCAATGTGTCTGCGGGGAATGGTGCCATCCATGCAGTAGTAGTCAGGCGCTAAACGACCCGCAGCTGGGAAGGCATTCTTTCGACCACTCCAAAATTTAAGGCGCTCAGATTCATCTTTAGAAATCTGAATTCCACTAGCTCCTGCTTTTTCAAGCACCGCCGTCATGCGTTCAATCTCCTCTGCTACCTCTTCGGGCGTGCCATCGGACTCACATAACAAAATTGCTTCAGCATTGAGGTCATAACCAGCATGGACAAATTCTTCAACAGCGCGCGTTGTCGCTTTATCCATCATCTCAAGGCCAGCGGGAATAATGCCAGCTGCAATGATGGCAGCAACTGCATCACCACCTTTTTCAATGTCATCGAAACTCGCCATAATCACACGCGCCAATTTTGGCTTCGCAACTAACTTCACGGTGACTTCAGTAACAACCGCCAACATACCTTCACTACCAACCATGATCGCCAATAAATCTAAACCGGGAGAGTCTGGCGCTAAGCTGCCAAATTCAACAGCGTCACCATTCATCAGAAGGCCGCGCACCTTTAAAACATTGTGCAGGGTAAGACCATACTTGAGGCAGTGAACGCCGCCCGAGTTTTCGTTGATATTGCCGCCAATAGAGCAGGCGATTTGGGACGAGGGGTCAGGAGCGTAATACATGCCAAGATGGGCAACGGCTTCAGAAATGGCTAAATTGCGAACGCCAGGCTGGACTACTGCAGTCCTGGCGAATGGGTCAATACTGACAATCTTTTTGAGCTTGGCAAGTGAAAGTACTAGCCCTTGCGCAATGGGCATCGCCCCACCAGATAAGCCGGTGCCAGATCCGCGTGGAACTACCGGAACCTGCATGGCGAAGCAAATCTTCAGAATCTGGGCTGCCTGCTCTTCATTTTCAGGCAGAGCAACCGCTAAAGGCATTCGACGATAAGCCGCCAAGCCATCGCATTCATAAGGAATAGTGTCTTCAGGCTCCCAAAGTAAGGCATGCTCGGGCAGGATGGGCTTAAGAGCGGATACGAGCTTGAATTGCAGGGCAGTGATAGCGGCTTGGTCTGGGGGTGTCATCAGCGTATTCATATAGATCATTTTAGCCACTTACCTATAATGAGTTCATGGGAAATCGACTTTCAAAAATTGCCACCAGAACCGGTGATGCCGGAATGACCGGATTGGGTGACGGCAGTCGCGTAGAGAAGGATCATCTGCGGATCTGCGCCATGGGGGATGTGGATGAGTTGAACTCCGAAATCGGCGTGCTGATGACTGAAACACTACCTGAAAGCATTTCCACAGAGTTAGAAGCATTGTTTTTGCAAGTGCAGCATGATCTTTTTGATTTGGGTGGTGAGCTTTGCATCCCGAATTACACCTTGCTCAAACCAGAGCATGTTGCACAACTAGATGTTTGGCTTGAGCAATACAACGAGACTTTGCCACCATTGACTGAATTTATTCTTCCTGGTGGAACTCGAGCTGCCGCACAAGCTCATGTGTGTCGAACCGTTTGTAGAAGAGCTGAGCGCTCTATTGTGCGACTTGGCTGGGCTGAGCCTTTGCATGATGCCCCACGTCAATACGTCAATCGCCTATCGGATTTGCTATTTGTATTGTCACGAGCCTTAAACCGTGCAGCTGGTGGTACTGACATACTTTGGAATCATCAAAAGTCTGACAAAAAAAATGAGGCCAAGTAATTTAGTCTCATTTGTTTGATGCAGAATTGGCGCCCTAGAGGCGTCATTTTTGTTTCTGAACTTATTTTTTAGATTTGCGACGTGTTTTTACAGCAGTAGCTAAGCGTTGCAATACATTAACGGAGTCTTCCCAGTTAATGCAGGCATCCGTAATGCTCTTGCCATATTCCAGTTTGTTCGGATCATCTTTACCTGGCGTGAATTTCTGAGCGCCATCATGGAGATGGCTTTCAATCATGACGCCAAACACTTTGCGTGAGCCAGATTCAATTTGCTCGGCAATATTTTCAGCAACCACAATTTGACGCTCATGCTTCTTGCTCGAGTTTGCGTGAGATAGATCTACCATCAGGCTAGCGGGAAGCTTTGCTGCTGCTAGCTCAGCGCAGGCTACATCGACAAAGCTGGCTTCGTAATTTGGCTCTTTACCGCCGCGCAAAATGACGTGGCAATCTTTATTGCCCTTTGTTTCCACGATCGATACTTGACCGTTTTTATGAACAGACAAGAAATGATGTGGACGACTTGCTGCTTGAATGGCATCAGTAGCAATTTTGATATTGCCATCAGTCCCGTTCTTAAAGCCAATGGGGGCGGATAGGCCAGAAGCGAGTTCACGATGAACTTGGCTCTCGGTTGTACGAGCGCCGATGGCGCCCCAAGAAATCAGATCAGCAATATATTGCGGAGAAATAACGTCAAGGAATTCGCTTCCTGCTGGCATCCCAAGTCGATTAATTTCCATGAGCACCTGACGTGCGATACGCAATCCTTCTTCGATGCGATAGCTTTCATCAAGGTAAGGGTCGTTGATCAGGCCTTTCCATCCAACAGTAGTTCGTGGCTTTTCAAAATATACCCGCATCACAATCTCGAGTTCACCGGAGAAGCGCTCACGTTCAATTAAAAGACGTTGGCAATATTCCAGCGCCGCTCTTGGATCATGAATGGAACAAGGTCCAATGATGACCAATAAGCGATCATCTTTGCCGTGAATAATGTCACGAATCTTGCCACGGGTTTTACTGATCAAGGATTCGGTTGGCGTTCCCGAGATCGGGAAGAAGCGAATCAAATGCTCTGGCGGAGGCAGAACAGTGATGTTATGAATGCGTTGATCATCGGTATCTGACGTTTTATCAACAGCAGCGTACCAATTGGCGGGATTAGTATTTTTTTGGCTCATGCGACTATTTTAAGCCGTATCAGGCAGTTCCACCCACAGTCAGGCTATCGATCCGTAAAGTTGGCTGCCCAACTCCAACGGGAACACTTTGCCCTTCTTTGCCGCAGACCCCCACACCACCATCTAATTTGAGGTCGTTTCCGATCATGGAGACCTGTTTTAGGGACTCTGGGCCACTACCAATAATTGTGGCACCTTTAACGGGGTATAGGATTTTGCCGTTTTCCACC
>Ga0194037_1001981_pt1 | contig 14152 bp, 13 predicted proteins | sample JunL306m_MetaG_FD_148653 | JGI IMG/M metagenome (GOLD analysis project Ga0194037, IMG submission 148653) | Anoxic zone freshwater microbial communities from boreal shield lake in IISD Experimental Lakes Area, Ontario, Canada - Jun2016-L304-6m | ecosystem: Environmental > Aquatic > Freshwater >...
AAGTTGCCCATGCCAATGGTGTAGCCATCCGGTGCAGCCCTAGCAATAAATTCTGTACCGATATTGCCGCCAGCGCCAGGTTTGTTATCCACAATGATGGGTTGCTTTAGGATCACACTCATCTTAAGAGCAATCTGTCGGCTGCGGGAGTCAGCTCCTCCGCCTGCGCCATACGGCACGATAAAGTTAATAGGCTTACTGGGGTAATTGCTTTGCGCAAAAGAGATAGGTGAGATCATCGCCCCAAGACAGAGTGCGCAAATAACAAGTCTTTGAATGAATCGCATACTCTTACCCCAATATAAATTTAAATAAATCCTAAGACACCTAAGGCTCCACCAAGCGCAATGAGATACAGCGGGTGCCAACGAGTTAAAAGGGTAATGGCGATTGTGCCTATCGTCAAGATATATGCGGCTAGACTGTGATTGATATGTAAAGCAATCTCCCATGCGGAAGAGAGTACTAAACCAATCGCCAAGGCGGCTGCAGAGTATTGAATCACTTGCTTACTCACAGGATTTTTCATACCCATGATGAAACGTTGTAAGAAGTAAATCAGAATGGATGATGGCCAGGCGATTGCAAATGTAGCAAGCAACGCTCCAAGAACTCCATAAATATGCCAACCGATGAGGGTGACTGTCATAAAGTTAGGTCCTGGCGCAGCCTGGGCTATTGCAAAGTAGTCAGAAAACGTCTGGACGTCAATCCAATGCTCTTGATTAACAGCGAGATTAAACAAGACAGGTAATAGCGCATTTACACCACCAAAGGCAACGAGCGAAAAGGCCGATAGTTTTAAGAAAAGGCTCAGCAGAATGCTCATAGCGCCTGCGCCTTTTTTCTCGCTAAGAAGATCGCTATTGGGGCAACAAGTAGGACAACGTAGCCTAATCCAAGATGAAATACTGTAGCGGCAATGATGGTGAGGGCAACGACAAGGAGCATCGCTGGGTAACGGAATTCATCCCGGAGCATCTTAAAACCAGTTGAAGCGATCAAGCCAACCCCCACTGCTGAAATACCGCGAAGCATTCCCTTCACGGATTCGAGATAGCTGTAGTGCTCATATACAAGAGCTAAGCATAAGACGATTGCAATAGGCCCTAATGACAAACCAAGGGTTGCTGCCAATGCACCTCTTGCGCCACCAAATCGAGAGCCAACGCAAACCGCTAGATTCATAATATTTGGACCGGGAGCAATTTGGCAGATCCCTAAAATTGCGCTGAATTCTTCCGAAGTCAAAATTTTGTCACGCTCTACCAGGGTGCGTCTTGCCCAAGGTAGGACACCACCAAAACCAGACATTCCAATCTTGCTAAAACTGATGAAGAGTTGTTTAGGTGTGAGTGTTTGCAAAATGACTGAGGCCTATTGTGGTTTAAATGGATGCGGCGCTGGTTTGTTATCTAACCAAGCTTCCAAAGTTTCTGTGATGCCTTTTGAGAAGGCTGCAAAAATTGGCTCAGCGATAAATCCTAAATGAGGCGTCGCTAATAAATTAGGCGTATTACGCAACGGATCATTTTCAGGGAGTGGCTCAATATCAAACACGTCGATCCCAGCTTGCCCAGGTCTTCCTGCGGCAAGTGCTTTTTGCAGATCATTCATATTAATCAAAGCAGAGCGTGAAGTATTTATTAAAATAGAGTCTGGGCGCATTAAAGCCAATTGATCTGCACTAATCAGTCCTTTAGTAGCGGGGCCTGCTACCAGATGCATAGTGACAATCTTAGAGGTTTTCAGCAACTCTTCCATACTTACAGATTTAGCATTCTCAGCAGCAGCCCGTTCTGGTGTCATGCGGGGGCTCCAAGTGACTACTTCCATGCCAAATGCTGCGCCTACACGAGCCACGCGACTACCAATGGCACCAAGACCCATGACGCCTAAGCGCTCTCCAGAGAGCATTGGCAGAACGGAGAGTTGATCACGCCAACCACCAGATGCGATGAGCTTATTTTCTTCAATCAGGCGCTTAGATGCTCCCAGAATTAAAGCCCAGGTGAGTTCTGCAGTAGTTTCTTTAGAAGGGCCGCCAGGTGAACATGCCATCGGGATATTGCGCGCTACTAGGGCGGAGGCTTCAAGCGTACCGTTGCGCTCTCCAGTAAACATCAAAAACTTTAGCTTTGGTAAGCGCGCAATCATGGCCTCATTAAAAGGCGCACGATCACGCACGATCGCAATTGCATCAGCATCCTTCACTACTTCATACAAAGCTTCATCACGTAAAGGCTTGTGATGGAAAGTCAGATTCGCGCTTTGCTCTAACTTATCCCAGTTTGAAAAACGACGCAAAGCCTGCTCATAATCTCCGAGGATGACAATGTTTGGTAATGAAGCCATATCAAATACTTTCTAATAAATTATTCTGGGGTGCAAAGACTGAGAATTTGCTTGAGATCAGATGCTTGGCCTAATTTCCAGAGCGCAGAAATCAGTTGACGAGTTTTATCTTTTCCAATGACTGGCTCAGTAAGGTTTGTGAACTTCTGCTCTAAATTACTATCCGTCATTGGATTCTCAACCGAGCCAATCGCATTCTTCACAAAAATATGGACTTCTTTGCCATTTTTGAGGAACGCTTTGACATCAACAGACGCCTCGCTGATCGATGTATCTGTAGTTGCATTGACCTTGGCACGTAAGGCTACGACATCAGCGCGATTCACAATCTCGTCTGCATATTCACCTTCACCGGCTTGACCAAAGATCAAACCAACAGCGCAACCGTGGTACACACTGAACTTACCCTCTAGACCATCCTTAGGGGTTTTCTTGCCAGTGAGTTCTAAAACGAGTGGATGGGCACGTAATTCAATGCGCTCTACATCTTCTGCCTTGACACCTTGTGCACGTAATTGCGCGCAAGCATCAATTGCTGGGTGAATCACAATCCCGCATGCAAAAGGTTTGTAGGTGTTTAATGAAATCTCAAATGATTTACCTAATGCGCGATCAATTTCTGACCAGTCACATTTAGTGGAAACAGTTTGCATATAGCCACGACCTGCCTCTAATGCTTTTGGACTAGCAGTAAAACCATGTTTGGCTAAGAGTGCTGAGAGTTGACCTGCGCGTGCAGCACCGCCTGGGTGAAATGGTTTAGTCATCGTGCCAAACTGTTCGCGCATACCAACTGGCTGCGAAGCTGCAATGCCGAGAGCCATAGTCGTTTTCTGAAGATCAAGACCCATTAGACGTGAACAGGCAGCCGCAGAACCTAGCATGCCAGTAGAACCGGTGATATGCCAACCACGATGGTAGTGATCTGGATACATTGCATTTCCAACGCGGCATGCAACATCAATCCCCAAGACCAGAGAGTCAATGATCTGACGACCACTTGCATTAGTGTGTTCGCCTAATGCCAAAATAGCTGAAGCCACTGGGCCTGCCGGATGAATTACAGTCTTGAGGTGAGTGTCATCAAAGTCAAAGGTATGTGAGCTGATGCCATTAATCAGTGCGGCACCGCCCATATCTACTTTGTCCTTGCGCCCCAAGATGCTTGCTTGTGGGGCTGGCTGAAATTCTCGAACGGCTGCCAAGGAAGACTCTACGCTCTCATGGTTAGCGGCACCAATAGCGCAGCCTAGCCAGTTTAAGAAAGTGCGATGTGCTTCATGATCCACTTCAGGTGTCCATCCTTGACTAGGATGTGAAGTAACAAACTCCGCCAGAATTTTAGTAACTGGTGGCGCATTAAGATCAGCTGCGGCGGCAATAGCTTGAGACATATGAATTCCTGTGAATAGTATTGAGTTGTTGGGTATAGCTTGATTTAGTCAATTTCAATATGACGATCTTTAGCCACTTTGGCCCAGCGTGCAATATCGTCTTTGATGTAGTTACTAAATTGGGGTGGCGTCATTGGCATAAGTGTCATGGCCTCGCTCGTCATTTTCTCAGAGAAGTCGGGTAAGGCGAGTACCTGATTGAGTTCTGTATTTAATTTTGCAATGATTGCAGGCGGTAAATTAGCGGGACCAACTACGCCATACCACTGCTGACCATCAAAACCGCTGTAACCCAATTCTTTAAAGGTGGGGATAGTGGGTGCTGCTGTACTTCTTTTAGCTCCGGTAATAGCAAGGCCACGAACGCGATTGGAATTGATATAAGGCAAAGCAGCAAATAGGGTGGGGAGCATTGCTTGGGTTTGGCCTGCCAGCAGGTCTGTGTAAGCGGGGCCAACGCCGCGATAGGGCACATGCACCATGAATATGCCAGCAGCTAATTTCAACTGCTCCATACCAAGATGAGTAAGAGTGCCAGGACCTGCTGAGCCATAACTGAGTTTGGAGGGATTCTTTTTGGCGTAATCAATAAATTCTTTAAAGTTTTTAATCGGCAGTTCTTCATTGATGATTAATACGTTTGGTGTGGCGCCAATCATTCCAATGGGTGTGAAATCTTTGATGGCATCGTAGGGGAGTTTACGAACTGCAGGGTTGGTACCATGAGTGCCTACGTAAGCGATCATCAAGGTGTAGCCATCAGCTGGAGCTTTTGCAATTGCCTGGGAGGCAATGGAACCACCCCCACCACCCATATTTTCAACTACAACCGTTTGACCCAAAGAGCGAGATAGTTTTTCGGCGACAGCTCTAGCAATATTGTCTAGACCTCCACCAGCAGCAACCGGGGCTATGAGCTTGATGGGTTTGACTGGGTAGCTGGTGGCAGCGCTTTGCGCTTGAGCCTCCAAGCTAAGAGCTAGGGTCGCAAGAGTGACAATAAAGGATAAAAAAATCGGCATTGGCCGATTGCGGGTTTTAGACATGTCTCAAGTCCAGATGATTTTGATTATTAGGATAATTTTATGTGGTAAGTTTACTATTGATGACGAATCTATTTTGATTAAGGAAATATCATGATTTTGGAACATTGCGACATAGAGATTGACCCAGCCAAGCAGAAAGACTTTGAAGAGGCTATTTTGCGGGGAGTTGAGACGGTGATCTCAAAGTCAAAGGGTTTTAAGGGCTACAAGGTAAACCATAGTATGGAAACCCCATCCCGCTATTTATTACTCATTTACTGGGACACCTTAGAGAGTCATACAGTCGATTTTCGGGGATCTGCATCCTTTGCCGATTGGCGCGCCATTGTTGGCCCTTTCTTCGCAAAGCCACCCCATGTGGAGCATATGACTTTGGTTGGCAAATCAACTTAAATTATTTAGCCCACTTTGAGTTTTTTTCTGATGGATTCCTCAATTGGGATGGAATCCAGAGTGGGCTCAAGAGCCTCGCGCTCATCAAAGACAAAGCAGCTGCCCTTGTAGTGTGCTGAGCCAACTTCTTCAAAATATTTAAGAATGCCACCCTCGAGTTGGTAGCTATGTTGCATACCAATCTCACGCATATAGAGTCCTGATTTTTCACAACGAATTCCGCCAGTGCAAAAACTCACTAGCGTTTTATCTGCAAGTACTTCTTTGTGTGCAGCAATCGCCTTTGGGAATTCTGTAAACTTTTCGATATTAAAGTGCAGAGCATTTTCAAAGGTGCCATAGTCAACTTCAAATGCATTGCGTGTATCTACCATGACTACAGGGCGACCTAAGTCATCGGTGCCACGATCAAGCCACTCTCGTAACTTCTGAGGTTTAATGAAATTTGCGCGGCCTTCTTCAGGACGAATCGCAGGGTGATTCATGCGAATGATTTCATTTTTGAGTTTAATCAACATCTTTTTAAACGGCTGATCTTCTGACCAACTTTCTTTTACTTCGAGAGGTTTAAAGCGAGAGTCTGCACGCAACCAATCCAGAAAGCCGCGCAGCTCAATTTCTTTGCCAGCGAGAAACAGGTTGATGCCTTCGCCAGTGAGTAAAATGGTGCCTTTCAGTCCTCGGTTATTACATTCATTCAGCATTTTGGTGCGCAAGTCTGATAGACCATCAAGGCTGACGAATAAATAGGCGGCAATATTCAGAATCAACTTCATTTTTCCTCTCTCCAAGCTACCCGTGCATTATCGAGCAAATAGGCCTTAGGGGTGGTAATCTTGAGGTCTTATTTAAAGGAGGCAATCCATGCTGTATCTAGCCAAAATGGCCAAAAGAGCCCTATTTGTAAGCCTGGCCACCTTGGGATTGGGCAGTTTAGCAGTGGCCCAAACTACTGGAGTAGGAACTTGGCCAAGCCAAAAACCCATTCGTTTGATTGCGGTATTTCCACCTGGTGGATCGGTTGATCAAGTGGCCCGTGTTTTCGCCCCCGCTTTGCAATCAGAATTAAAGCAAAACGTGATTGTTGAAAACATTGGTGGCGCATCTGGTGTGATTGGTACTTCTGCAATGACGCGAGCTGATGCCGACGGCTATACCTTTGCGGTTGTGTTTGATACTCATGGCGTTAATCCAAGTCTCAAAGACAAACTTCCCTACGATACGATTAAAGATATTGCGCCAGTCATTCTGGTGGGTACCTCACCAATGGTGTTGGTAGCAAGCAAGAACTCAGGTATCACTAGCTTCAAACAACTTGTAGAAATGTCTAAGGCAGGTAAACAATTTAGTTATGGCTCAATTGGCATTGGTAGCTTAGGCCACTTAGCAATGGCACGTCTTGCTAAGCAAGCTGGCTTTGATTGGAATCACATTCCCTATCGTGGCGGCGGTCCTTTAATGCAAGATGCTCTTGGAGGTCAGGTGCAGTTGGCTATTGGCTCAGAGTTTTTAGTTAAACCCCATATCGAGAGTGGCAGCATCATTCCTTTAGTAATTACGACTACCAAAAGAGTTCCAGGTTTACCTAATGTACCTACGGTTTCTGAAAGTGGTTTCCCTGGTTTTAGTGCCCCAGCTTGGTGGGCAATCTTAGCTCCAGGAAAAACCCCGCCTGCGATTGTAGATGCGATGAATAAAGCTCTGAATAAGGCTTTGAAAACTCCAGCCGTTGCCGAGAAATTTAAATCCCAGGGAATTGAAATTGTTGGTGGCTCCCCTGAAACTGCACGTGAATTTATTGGCAAGCAAATTGGTATTTGGGGTAAGTTCGTGATTGAGAACAATATTAAAGAAACTAGTCAATAGAAAGCGTCTATGTCTGAACGTTTAATTCCCTATCAACCAATGGATTTAGCTGAGCCAGCTGAACTGGTTGCAGCAATTCGCCAAAGACGCGGCGGCCAGTTTATTAATTTAGATCGCATGCTTTTGCATAGCGTACCGATTGCTGAGGGCTGGAATCATTTCATCGGTGAAATTCGCAATAACCTTTCTTTGGATCCGAAGTTACGTGAATTAGCAATGTGTGGGGTAGCAGTGCTCAATGGGGCTGAGTATGAATTCTTTCACCATGCGCCACCATTTAAGAAAGCTGGTGGCACTGAAGAGCAAGTGCAAGGATTGCGTTTAATTGGTCAAGCAAGCTTTCCTAGAAATCTTTTTACTCAGACAGAAAATGATGCTGCTGATTTAACGTTCCAAATGACTCGTAATATTAAAGTCGATTCTGAATTAATGAGGCGCCTACAAAAACAGTTAGGAAGTACTGATGCAGTGGAGCTAGTGACAGTAATTGCTGCTTACAACATGGTGTCTCGTTTCTTGATTGCTCTGGACGTTAATCCAGAAGATCATCCTCCGGCTTGATGAGCTAATGATTCATTGGAGCGAAGGTGAGCACTCTTATTCTGCAAAGTGGCATTCAGAAAATGGCATTGCCGCCCATAAAAAAATCCAAATCGTTGATGACACCCTAACTGCTGATATAGCTTATCGCTTAGCTTGTGCAGGAACTGCAATGCTTTATAAGGGTGATTTTCAGAATGCAAGGCAGCTATTGCAGGCCTTAGTGAGAAGGGTTGATAAGCCTTCTAAGAAATCAAACAGGGTTGATAGGCTTGCAAAAGATAAGACAAAAAGTCCCTTAGATACCTTCAATCTTTATCGCTTGGCCCAGTCACAGCGGGCGCGTATTCTAGGGATGCTACTGATTCCAGTGAATGCAGATCATACTATTTCCTTAAGGCGTGCACCCGATGTTATTCAGGCGTGTTTAGAGGCTTATGGAGAGCAGTCTGAGCCCTACGTTATCTCCTTAAGGGAGTTACTTGGCGTTATTAGCGCGCATGAGTGGCGTAAGAAGGGTGTGCCAGTTTTGGCGAGAGATGATGAAGAGATTCGCATTTATCCGCACTATGGTGTGTTCTCCCCTGTACGAGGAGAATATATAGAGCTAGTTCTCAAGGCGCCTTTACCAAGTGCGCTACAGAATCACTCTACAGCCTTTGATATCGGGACAGGTACTGGTGTCTTGTCAGTTGTCCTAGCAATGCGAGATATACAAAAGATTATTGCAACTGATCAAGATGTCCGAGCTATTGCCTGCGCGCAAGATAATGTTGATCGCTTAGGCCTGCAATCTCGAATTGAAATTTTGAAGACAAATTTATTCCCTGCGCAAAAGGCGGCACTCATTGTTTGTAATCCGCCTTGGTTGCCTGCAAGACCAAGCTCCTCTCTGGAGCATGCGGTATATGACCTAGAAAGTCAGATGCTGAAAGGCTTTCTAGATAAATTGAAGGATCATTTATCACCTGGTGGTGAGGGCTGGCTTATCCTCTCCGATCTAGCAGAGCATTTGGGGTTACGTTCTAGACCAGAGTTATTGAGCTTGATCGAAGCTGCGGGGTTAAAGGTAGTAGGGCGTTTAGATACTAAGCCTGTGCATCAGAAAGCGTTTAATCAAGAAGATCCCCTATATTTAGCTCGCTCCGCTGAGATTACCTCCCTGTGGCGTTTAGCAATTTAACAATACGTTCTGAAGTTAAAGGTCTTAAGGATATATGTAATGCAGGTGGGATTTGATGTTTTGAACGTACTTGCTGGTGATAATATTATTTACTTAAAAAACATTGATTTTTAATGAACACGCAAACCCCATCTGATTCTGATTTAACGGTTCTGTTAGAGCACTACCAAAATGCACGCTATGACGATGCTTATAGCTTAGCAACTTCTATAACGGAACAGTATCCAAATCATCCATTCGCTTGGAAGGTTTTAGGTGCAGTACTAATGACAGCAGGAGATATTCAAGGAGCATTATTTGCTAATGAAACGGTCTCTAGATTAGATCCTCAAGATGCGATAGCGCTTTATAACTTAAGTAATACTCTGAAAGAGCTTGGGAGACTAGATGATGCTGAAGCTGGCTTCAGAAATTCCATCCTCCTTAAACCAGATTTTGCTGAAGCTTATCTGAATTTAGGCGTTCTCCTCCAAGAGTCAGGAAGATTTTTAGATGCCGAAGCTAGCTATAGAAAAGCGATAGCTGCTAATTCATCTTATGCTCAACTCCATAATAATTTAGGTAATGTGCTTCGAGAGTTGGATCGATTTGAGGATGCAGAGGCCTGCTATAAAAACGCTATTACACTAAATCCAGAATATGTCGAGGCCCATAGTAATCTAGGAATTGCTCTACAAAACTTGGGGAGAATGCATGATGCAGAGGCTTGCTACCAAAAAGCAATTGCACTAAAGCCAGACTTTGCAGAGGCTCACTACAATCTTGGTGTTGTACTGCAAGAATCATCACGGTTTATTGAGGCTAAAGACTGTTATAGCAAGGCCATCGCTCTTAGAGCTAACTATTATGAGGCCCGCTACAACCGAGGTATTGTTCTTTTAGCTTTAGGCGACGTAATGGCAGCCCTTCAAGAGGCTATTGATTTAATGGAGCTAAAGCCTACTATTGATGCCAAAGGTCTCTTTGTAGAGGCTCTTAAAAGTATCAGCGTTACTTCTTGGGATTTGTCGCTATCAAATATGCTTACTACCGCGCTACTGGAGCCTTGGGGTAGGCCTTCCGACATAGGGCCTTTTGCGTGCCAACTGCTGAAGTCAGATCCAGAGATTCAAAAAGTACTTGATGACTTAGCGAGTACTTTACCGCAAGATGCTGATGGAAAGGATCGGGAATATGCTTTCCCTAAAAATCACTTTCTATCTCAACCCCTACTTAATGCAGTTTTGACATCTGGGCCAATTGCTGATGTAGAGCTGGAGAAATATTTCACTAGCTTGCGTTACCAATTGTTAAAAATTGCTAATGCCAATTTGAGTGACCAAATTAATAGTAATGGTAGGGAGTCTTTTTATTGCGCTCTTGCTCAGCAATGCTTCATTAATGAATATGTTTATTATCAAACCCCAGAGGAGATTGATTTATCGATTGCCCTTCGTGATAACTTTCTCAAGGCGCTTTCAGATCATGGTGAGGTTCCGGTCAGCCTGCTGCTTGCCGTTGCTTGCTACTTTCCTCTGCATACGCTTCAGCATTCTGAGGCGCTACTTGGTAAATCTTATTCCACTGAGGTGATGGCTGTTTTGAAACAGCAGATTCAAGAGCCCCTTGAAGAAATTCGCTTAGGGCAGTTCATCCCGTCATTAACAGATGTAGATAATCAGATTTCCTTGGCAGTTCAGGGTCAGTATGAGGAAAACCCATATCCCAGATGGGTTCGTTTACCCCATCTTTTTGCTGACAAGTTTCTAAATTCCTGGATTGCTAAAAAATACCCTTTGGCCGATTACCACCCACAGGCAGATGATCAGAATCTTGAAGTTCTCATTGCAGGTTGTGGTACTGGTCAGCATTCTATCGGCTGTGCTCAACTCACTAAAGGAGCAAAAATACTTGCAGTAGATTTAAGTATCGCAAGCCTTGCGTATGCGAAGAGAAAAACGTTGAAAATGGGCATTGACTCAATAGAGTATGCACAAGCTGATCTCTTGAAATTGCCTTCTATTGGAAGAAAATTTGACCTGATCGAATCTGTCGGCGTCTTGCATCATATGGATAAACCTTTTAAAGGTTGGGAAGCCCTCATTTCGATGCTTAAGCCAAACGGATTGATGAGACTCGGCTTTTATAGTGAGCTTGCTAGGCAGGACATTGTTCAGGTGAGAAGTATGATCAGTCAGGGTGGCATTGAATCTTCTTCGCAAGGCATTCGAAATTATCGCCACCATTTACTTGGGCTGACTAACTCTCAAGAGCTTCAATACGCTAGGAAGGGGATCGATTTTTATAGTATGAGCGCATGTCGCGACTTGATTTTTCATGTGCAGGAACACCGCATGCAGTTAGACGAAATCGCTCAATTTTTAGATACCCATCAATTGACATTCTTGGGGTTTGATATTGAGAGGGGAGTACTCGAGTCTTATAAGCTACGTTTTCCGGACGATCCTGCTGCATCAAATTTGAAGTGCTGGCATATATATGAACAAGAAAATCCCCATACATTTACCACTATGTATCAATTTTTAGTGCAGAAAAAACTCTGAAATTCTATCTAATGAATTGATATGTGGTCTGGCTGTAAATCTTCTTGATAGCGCTGATAAATTTTTGTGTACACCGCTTCAATATTTTTCGTAAATAGTGATGTATTAAATAGCTGAGTGGAGCTCCGATTTTGGGCTAACTTCTGTTTAATGCTGGCGAGCTTATCAGAGTTGTGAGCCAGTTCAATAGCTGTAGCTTCATAAGCAGACTGTGTTGTTGTGATGAGTTCTGGTAGGTCGATTGCATTTAAAAGGCTGGCAGCTACACGACTTGCAAAAGATTTTCCTATCAGAGTAAGCACGGGTAACCCAGCCCATAGAGCATCGCTAGCAGTTGTTCCTGCATTGTAGGGCGCGGTGTCTAAAAATAAATCACAGGCTTGGTAGCGAGCAAGATATTCATCGGCAGGCAGGTGCTTACCGAAGATAATTCTTTGACTCTCAATTCCTCTTGCTGCGGCTTCCTTGAGTAGATTTTTCTGCGCCCATTCATTTTCAGCATATAAGAACAGGACGCTTCCTTCAATTGTCTTTAAGATCCGCATCCAACTGTCAAAGGTAGCAGGTAGTATCTTGTAATTATTGTTAAAACAGGCAAATACAAAACTATTCTGGGGTATGCCTAACTCTGCTCGTGTAAACACTTTGTCAGCTATTTGTCTGTGGGAATCATTGACTTGATAGCTTGGCAGATAAGCAATCTTTTCTAAGTAGAGTTGTTGAGAATCCTCCGGAACAATAGTCTTGTCTGCAAATAGATAATCTATGTATTGGGTGCCCATTGTTCCCAAGTACCCAATGTAGCTCATTTGAACTGGGGCGGCACGTAAAGCAAAAATGCCGGTGCGATTATCCATCGTGAACCCCCCCAAATCAACAGCAATATCAATCTCTAACTCTCTAGCCAGCCCGACAATTTCAAGGTCTGACATGCTACTCACATCAATGAATTGATCAAAAGATTGGCTTAGGCGCTCGCGCAGTGGACTTTTATCATCAAGACCAAATGAAAAGGCAATAATTTCAAATTGACTTTTATCATGCAGCTCAAATAATTCTGCAGTCAGCATAGAGACTGGATGATGTCGAAAGTCTGCTGAAAAATAGCCAATACGAATTTTTTCATGCTTAGGAATTTTTGGAATTGCTCCTAAAGCAAGGTCGGCTGGGTATAGGGCTTGAGCGTAAATTTCAGCGGATTGTTTTTGTAATGTCCCATCATCAACTAAGGCGAGTATTTGAAAGGGGTGTGATTTTTTTTTATTTGACTGGATCTCGCTTTGAAGTTTTTCTATACTTTCTGGTAAGTTATCCCAGGCACACATTTTCATTTTTAGGTGCACTACCGTTCCTAATCCCCAGTCAATTTCAGAATTGAGATTAAGCGCCTTCTCATAATCAGTTACAGCCGCTTCATACTGTTTGAGAAGCTCCAGGGTATTGCCTTTATTGGACCAAGCCTCAGCTAAATCAGGATTGAGATTAAGCGCCTTTTCATAATGAGTTACAGCCTCTTCGTAGCGCTTGAGCTGCTGTAAAGCGCTGCCTTTATTGGACCAAGCTTCAGTAAAAGTAGGTTTAAGATTGAGCGCCTTATCAAAGCAGTAAATAGCTGCCTCATAGCGCTTGAGCTGTAGCAGGGCATTGCCTTGATTAGACCAAGCCTCAGCTAAATCAGGATTGAGATTAAGCGACCTATCAAAGCAGTCGAGCGCCTCTTCATAGCGCTTGAGCTCATTTAAGACATTACCCTTATTAGACCAAGCAGCTGCAAGATTGGGCTGATGACTTAGTGCTGTATCAAAGCACTCGACAGCTGCTTCATAGCGCTTAAGCTCATACAGAGCATCGCCTTTATTAGACCAAGCCTCAGCTAAATCGGGCTTAAGATTGATTGTCTTATCAAAGCAGTCAATCGCCTCTTCGTAGCGCTTGAGTTCATGAAGAGCATTGCCTTTATTAGACCAGGCTTCAGCAAAATTAGCATTCAGAGCAATCGCTTTTTCGAAGTTCATTAGCGCCTCTTCATGTAGCCCTAATTGAGATAATGTTTTTCCGTAATTTAGCCAAGCCTCTAAGTTATTGGGATTCAATTCCACTGTTTTTTTGTGATGCGGTATGGATTCTTTGATTGCGCCAGAATCTGCCATCGCTTTTGCGAGGTTATATTGGATCGATGCATCATTCGGACTAATGCGTGCAGCTTTAGTCAGTAGCTCAGCAGCCTCTTTGAATTTTTCTTGAGATGCTTTAATTAAGCCAAGAATATGCAAGGCAGGCAAATTCTTAGAATCCGCCTGCAATACTTTTTTGAGTATTGAATCAGCCCTATCAAAATTGTTACTTTCAAAAGCTTGAAGGGCTTGTTGAAGCATAAAGTTTAATTGGGGATTCATGGCTTAATTTTATCTCCTCTACTTTTAGGACTACGCTAAAAATAGAAAAACCCCTTAAGGCTATATTCCTTAAGGGGTTCGTTATTAATGCTAGGTAAGGCTACTACTAATAATGGTGGAGTCGGCGGGAATCGAACCCGCGTCCGCAAATCCTCCACAACAAGTTCTACATACTTAGTCATATCATTTAATTTAATCAGTAAGGCACAGATTGACACGTTCCTGACTAACGATCCACTAAGTTTTCGTACTATTCCTCGTGGCACGAAATAGTCTTATCTCTTGTAAATGACCCTGATGTAGCTTGCGCTACCTGACCCAAGAGAGAATCAGTTCAGGGGCAACCGCAATTAAGCGGCTAGTGCGTAACGTTCGTCGTTAGCAGTTATTACATTCCCATTGATTTACGAGATAACGGGTCCTCGGTATGCCCTTG
>Ga0194037_1001982_pt1 | contig 14149 bp, 11 predicted proteins | sample JunL306m_MetaG_FD_148653 | JGI IMG/M metagenome (GOLD analysis project Ga0194037, IMG submission 148653) | Anoxic zone freshwater microbial communities from boreal shield lake in IISD Experimental Lakes Area, Ontario, Canada - Jun2016-L304-6m | ecosystem: Environmental > Aquatic > Freshwater >...
AGCGCAATCGCTTACGCCATTTTACCCGCATGAGCCTGATGGCCGCTCTCCTGGCTGAATGCGGTAACCGGCGTCTGGACGCCTCCTCGCTGGAGAGCGTGATTCAAGCTGTGATACCAGCTCTGGCACAGCGGGAACAATCCGCTCCGGCCGGAACTGCTGTTGAGATTGCGGCACTGTTCAGACAGGCGGGCATCGCTACTGCACACCGTGTCGAGGAAGAGAGTAATCCCCTCAGAGTGCAGAAGCCATCGACAGGCACGGCTGACAAAAAAAAGTGTGTGGACAAAAAAACGGTTATCGCAGCCATTCCTGATGATCCGGACCATGAAACCCGCTCCGACACGTCAGCCGGGATGTTGCCGCTGTTGATCCAACAGGCCGGACTGGTGCTGCTGCACCCCTTTATCAGCCGTTTTTTTGAGGCCTGCCGCCTGGTTGATCCCGGTAGTACGGAACTACGCAATTCTGAACTTCCGCGCGCGGCGGCCCTGCTGCAGTTTCTGGCCAGCGGGCGTGAAGAGCTGTATGAATTTGAGCTCGGCTTTATCAAAATACTGCTCGGACTGCAACCTGAATCGCCCCTGCCGGTCTGCGCAGGACTGCTTACCGCAGAAGACCGCGCAGAAGCCGACCTGCTGCTGCAAGCGGCTGTCACACACTGGAGCGCCCTGAAAAACAGCTCCATTCAGGCGTTACGCTCCTCATTCATTGAGCGACAGGGGATAGTGCGTGAAACGGACAACAGCTGGAGGCTTAACGTTGAGCGCTCCTCCTATGACATACTGCTTGAGCAGCTCCCCTGGAGCATCAGCATTGTCAAACTCCCCTGGATGCGGCAGGCGGTTGTTACCGAATGGTAAGCGCCATGCATGACAATGCCCGCGATCTGGAGCGTGATCTGGCCTGGTTTGCAGAGGTCCTGAAGGCCCACTTCAGCAGCTGCTTCGGCGATTCGCCGCCACTCCCCTCCCCGCTTGAGATGACACCACCGGATCTGCTCGAAAGCGCCTCCCCGTATGCCCGCTTTATCGTGCATAACCGGCTGTCAGTATCCGAACGACTGGTACTGCTGCTGGCCCTGATTCCGCACATCCGCCCGCAGCTGCTGGATCCGCTCTGGGGTATCAATGAGGCCACCGATCGCGGTTTCAGTGAAGTCGGCGGCGTGCATGGCACAACGCATGGCGGCTTTATCCCGACCGGTGAAACCGCCGTCTTTCTTCTGGCCGGCAACGATCTGGAGGTCCGCTTCGCCATAATGCGCCTGTTTGAAGGGGATCAGCTTTTCGCCCGCCAGGCCGTTCTGCAGCTTGCCCCGGTCGCGGCCGGTGAACCGCTCCTGAGCGGTCCGCTGCTGCTCTCCCGCGAATACATCAGCCGTTTTACGACCGCCAGCGAACAGAAACCGGATTTTAACGCCGAGTTTCCGGCACGCCTGATCGAAACTCAGCGGGAATGGTCAGATCTGATACTGCCGGCTTTCACGCTCGAACAACTGCAGGAGATCAGGGAGTGGATTCTATATGGAGATCGGCTGCTGCACGAGTGGCAGATGGACCGCAAGCTGTCACCAGGCTTCACGGCCCTGTTCCACGGCCCCTCCGGAACCGGCAAAACCCTGGCAGCCTGCCTGCTCGGCAAGAAGTGCGGCTGCGATGTCTACAGGATTGATCTGAGTCAGATCGTCTCGAAATATATCGGTGAAACCGAAAAGAACCTGGCCAGAATCTTCGACCGGGCCGAGAACAGACAGTGGATCCTCTTTTTCGATGAGGCCGATGCGCTGTTCGGTAAACGGACGCGGGTCGATGACGCCCACGACCGCTACGCAAATCAGGAGATCAGTTTCCTCCTGCAGAGGATCGAGGAGTTTCACGGGGTCGTCATTCTGGCCTCCAATCTGAAAGCCAACATCGATGACGCCTTCATGCGCAGACTGCAGTCGGTGATCCATTTTCCGATGCCCAAAGCGGGCGAGCGGCTGCGGATCTGGAGCAGTGCCTTTTCTCCGGAATCAAAGCTGGAAGAGACGATCAACCTGACCCGGATTGCCGAAAAACATGAGCTTTCAGGCGGGACTATCATGAATGTGGTCCGTTATGCATCGCTCAAAGCGCTCATTCGCATCAGCACACTGATTCTTCAGGAAGAGCTGCAAGAGGGGATCCGCCGCGAGTTCAAGAAAGAGGGGCGCAACGCCTGAAAACGTAGGACAGAGGTAGACTGCGTGGAAACCACCCGACAGAAAACTGCAACCCGTACCGAAAGCTTCCGGCCGGCTGCCCTGCGCACTCCGCTCCGGCAGAAGGGTTTGGCCGGTCGTGCGGCGGCGGCAGATGTCAGGTCACCGGCGCCGCTTCGCAGCAGTCAGGTTGCTCCGCTCGTAAAAATATCGCCACAGCGTGATCTGTCGCGGACACCGGAAAACCCGATTGTCAGTGATGCTGCGACTTCCCGGGCGAGAATCGACAACAGCTCCGACGGCAGCCTGCGCCTGATTCGAGCGCTGGCACTCGCCAGACGCCGTACAGTCACAACGTTTTTCTCTGGTCACCGTCAGGCTGCTGCCAATTTCATTGAAGGCAGCATCCAAAAACTGGATGGCTTTCTCAGGCAGCAGCAGAGTGCCGCCAGCGCATGGCTGCTTGCTCGCGCAGCGGCCGTACAAGGATTTTTCTTTTCCCTGCTGCCAAACGTCATGGCTATCGGCACCTCGATCATCAACAGAGTGCAGAGCGGCATCACGGCGCTCACCGGCGGCGTGTTCGACCTGGTCAACTCCGTGATTGATCAGGTGCTTAAAACCGCCCGCAGCATTCCGATTCCTGATATTCCGGGTCTTGGCAGAGTGCGCAGCGCCATCCTGAATGCCGCTGAGGATATTGCCGCCGTTATCCGCCGGGCACTTGCACATGTACAGAGCTTTATCGCCAGACTGGTTTCACTGGTGCTGATAGGCATCCGGCGCCTGATCGTCATAACCGGTACAGCTCTGCTGACCACCGTCATGCGCCTGATGTCGCTCGTTGCAAGAGCAATTGCCGTGATCAAGCGGCTTCTGACCGCGCTCAGGCAGCGCTTTACCGCAACGCTGCGCGTCATCGCCCGACGGGTGCTGAATATTCTCATACGGATGGAGTCAGCAGCACTCGCGCATATAAATCGCGCCGAACGTAAAGCCCGCAGCAGCATAGAGGCCAACCGTCGACAGGGACACGCAGCGGTCGAGCTGATCCTGGCGCTGTGTCTGTCGCAGGAGCAGACGGCTGCGGCGCTCAGAAGAGACAAAAACGACCGGGAGGACTCCGGATCGTCTAAAAAACAGCTTGCAGCTTCGGCACACAACTCATTTTTGCTGGCCATGCTTCAGGTCCGGCGCAAGAATGCGCGTGTGGTGCAACAGTTTCAGATTGCCTCTTCTCAGCTGGTCAGTGCCGCTGTTGCCCTGCTGCTCACCTTTCTTACGCTACTGTGGGCAGGCTTCCGACAGACGCTTCAGCAGATTCAGGGTCGTGTGGCATCCTTGATTTCTCTGCTACGACAACAGCTCACCGCACTGGCGACCCTTTTTGTATCCGGCGCCCGCAGACTGATCACTGCTCTGAAAGCGCAGCTCACAGCTATGGCGGCCCTGGTCATCACGTTCATCCGCGATCCGCTGACAACCCTGAGAAACGCGGTCCACAGCATTACGACAGCTGTGCGCGGATTTTTGCAGCGGGTCATCAGCAGGCTGGTCAGACTGTTCTCGTCTGTAACGGGACAACGCTCGGGAGACGCAGCCGAGACCACGACCGTGACCGGCACGCTTGATCAGGTTTCGCCTTCCCGACTGAATGAGACAGAGAAAAGTTCCTCATCGCCTGTTGCAGCTCTTGTGACAACCGTGACAACCATGATAGATGCAACCGTAAGAACAGCCACCAGCAATGAATTACCGGCAACGCCGCCGCAGAAGGAAGCAGTACAGTTGAATATCCCCCTACCGGAAAAGGAGCAGAACCGATGAATGTAACAGCCGATCAGAAGAGCATCTGCGAACAGATTATCAATGTTTTTGAATCAGGCTCACCCCAGGGCAACTATGCCGCCATCGCCATCCTTAAAGATGGTCCGCACAAAGAGCGCCAGGTGACCTACGGGCGTTCTCAGACCACGGAGTACGGCAATCTGCATGAGCTGATTGAGATGTATGTCAAAGCCGGCGGCATCTACAGCGAAGCTCTGCGACCGTACCTTGCAAAAATCGAGGTGACGCCGCTGGCCGATGACGCCACCTTCAAACAGCTGCTGCGCGATGCCGGCAAGAAGGATCCGGTCATGCGTCAGACGCAGGACTCTTTTTTTGATACGCGCTATTTTGCACCGGCCATGGCCTGGGCCGAAACCAACGGTTTCACGCTCCCGCTGTCGGCTCTGATCATCTACGATTCTTTCATCCATAGCGGCTCGATCCTCGGTTTCCTGCGCAAACGCCTCCCCGCCTCCCCGCCGGCCGCAGGCGGTAACGAGCAGGACTGGATCACCCAGTATGTCAACGCACGCCACGACTGGCTAGCGAACCATGAAAACAAGATCCTGCGCGGCACCATCTATCGCACCACCTGCTTCAAAGCCGAAATAGCCCGCGCCAACTGGGATCTGTCCCAACGCCCGATCAATGCTAACGGAATACCTGTTTCCTAAAACCGTTACCAGAAAAGGAGAAACGTTATGCCTGTGAAAGCTGCAACACCACGAAACTGGACCATCATGGTCTATCTGGCCGGCGACAACAACCTGGACAGCGCCGGGGTTGTTGATCTGAAGGAGATGAAAACGGTCGGAAGCAGTGACCGGATTGCCGTCCTGGCACAGTTCGACCGAGCCGGGGCCAAATCGGCCACTGTCCGCTACTGTCTGAATAAAGGAACAACGCTGGCCAAAGATGCCGTTCAGACGCTGGAGGAAACCAACACCGGCGATCCGAAAGTGCTGGAGGATTTTGTCACCTGGGGGGTAACGAACTACCCGGCGGATCACTATCTGCTGGTGCTCTGGAACCATGGCGCCGGTTGGGACGATGCCAACCTGTTCCAGGGAGACGTCTTCAGCGGCTACGCGCCGCCCGTGGTCCGCAAGGGGCAGGCGATCGCCACACGCGGCGCAACCGCCGGTATCAAGACTCTGCCGCTTGCTCAGGCCCGCGCCGGGATTGCCCGCACGCGCCGGGCGCTGTTCAGCAGCACGGTGGCTGCCGCCGTTAAACAGCGCGGCATCGCCTTCGATGACCAGGCTCAGGATTACCTGGACAACGTCGAACTGAAAAAAGTGCTGACTAAAATCACGAAAAAGCTGGCCCGCAGGATCGACATTCTCGGTATGGACGCCTGCCTGATGAGTATGGCTGAAGTCTATTACCAGATGCGCGACGTAGCCGAGTACAGTGTCGGGTCCGAAGAGAGCGAACCGGGCGAAGGGTGGCCCTATGATCGTATTCTGACCGCTCTGGCCGCCAAACCGGAGATGACTCCGGGGGAACTCTCGAAAACCATCGTCAGCCAGTATCTGGCCTCTTACAAGTCCGGAGATAACGTCACGCAATCTGCCGTGAAGCTGGCGGAGCTGAAACCGTTAACAACCGCCATCAGCGGCCTGGCCAAAGCCCTGACCACGGTTCTTGCAACACCCACCACCCGCAGCGCCCTGATCAACGCCCGGGCCCAGGTTCAGGAGTACAGCCGCCCCTACGACGACTACTGCGATCTGCTTGATCTCTGCGACCTGATCGACAAAGGCATCAGCACTGCAACTGTCAAAACCGCCACCGCCAAAGTCAGGCTGGCCGCCGCCACTGCCATCATGGCCAGCGGCTGCAAGGGGAGCGCGGTCGATAATTCGCACGGTATTTCGATCTACTTCCCTAAACGCAAACTTTCACCGCTCTACAAAACTCTCGATTTCACCAAACAGAGTAAGTGGGACGAGTTTCTGGTGGCGTATCTGGCAAGTCTGGGACTCTAAGAGCTTTCAAGGAAAATTCATGAAGCAGCAAAAAGCAACCGTCACCATCACCCACGGTGATCTCTGTTATGCAAAGTATCCGGTTATCGTCGGGCACTATGCCGGTGACACGATCGTCAGTGCCGAGGACCGGCTGGACAAGGCTCTGGGCGGTCGTCTGCGGGCGCAGCATCGGCTGGGACTTTACCCCGGCAGGCCGGGAAGCTGCGAAGTGTTGCTCAATCCGATGCCCGACGGTACGCCGGCCGGAGCCATCGTGATCGGTCTGGGACGGGTCGGTGAACTCTCCCCGGGCACTCTGCAGGCGGCCATCATGCAGGCGGTACTGAAATATGCGCTCCATGGTACTGAATGCCCGAATGGATGCTCTAAAACTGCACCCGCCAAACCACGCGCCATCGGGATTACCAGCCTGCTGATCGGTAGCGGCTCCGGTGGTATGGCGCAGCGTGACTCGATTGAGGCGATCCTGCGCGGAGTGGCTGCCGCCAACCAGCTACTTCACAAGCAAGAGCAGAAGGTCAGAATTGGAGCCGTTGAATTACTGGAAGTGTGGCAGGATCTCGCCATTCAGGCGGCGCAGGATCTGGAGCGGACGCTTCTTGATGGGACTTTGGCCGACTCGTTTATCTGGATGGAACGAGTAGTTACTGACGGTATGGGCGGCCTGCGACGAGTTCAGTTCGAAGAAGCACCCAACTGGTGGCATCGCCTGGAGATTGTGCATGATACGAAAAATGATGAACTGCGTTTTATCGCCTTGACCGATCGGGCCCGGGCCGAGCAGAGTGTCATGACCGGCCAACTGCGCCTGGCGGAGGATCTGATCAGTCAGACTATCGCCGATACCCGCCGTGACAGCAAGATTTCCCACGCCCTGTTCGAAATGCTGATTCCCAACCGGCTCAAAGAGCTGGCCCCCAACCAGCTCGATCTTGTCCTGATCGTGGATGAGGAATCTGGCAGCTATCCATGGGAGCTGCTGGAGGACCGTTGGAGCGGTAGCGGACGTCCACCGGCCGTTGCCGCCGGCATGCTGCGCCAGTTCAAGACGGCGTTTTTCCGCGAGCGACCGGCTACCGTTCCGGAAGACAGTGTGTATATCGTCGGTGACCCGCTCATCAGCGGTACAACGGCCGAACTGTTCCCCGGCCTGGAAGGGGCCTGCCGTGAGGCGGAGGCGGTGGCCGGGCTGCTTGAGAAAAACGGTTTCAGCGTCACCCGCCAGATCCGGACCGATGCCCGCTCGATCCTGGCGGGACTGCACGACAACGGTTATCGCATCCTGCATCTGGCCGGCCACGGCGTGCATGAACTGCCGTTCCAAGCCGCCACATCCGCATCAGATCAAAGCGGCGAACAGCAGAGCGAATCTCAGAACATAACGGTATCAGGCATGGTCATCGGCGACCGGATATTCCTGACTCCCGGAGATGTTGAGCAGATGCGGACCGTGCCGGAACTGGTCTTTATCAACTGCTGCCACCTGGCACGCTTGACAGCTGAAACTTCAGCTGAGCATGCCACTCCCTTTCACCGACTGGCGGCCAACATTGCAGCCCAATTTATCCGCATGGGGGTCAAAGCCGTTGTCGCAGCCGGCTGGGCTGTGGAAGACGCCGCAGCCGAGACTTTTGCCACCGCTTTTTATACGCACCTGCTGGCCACCGACAAGTTTGGCGACGCCGTACGTGCCGCCCGTGAAGAGACCTTCGAACGGCACAGCGAATCGAACACCTGGGGAGCCTACCACTGCTACGGTGATCCCGATTTCCGCCTGCGCCCCCGCACAACCGCTCAAAAGAGCGCTTCTGTAAGGAAGTACGTTTCGCCGATACAATTGGTGGTTGACCTGGAGAACCTGGCTGTCTCTGCCCGACTGGGAAGTGACTGTAAAGGTGAGCTGAAAGCACTTGTTCTGATGCTCGAAAAGAAACATCCGGAATGGCTCAAACGCTCTGATGTGGTGACGGCTGTGGAGATTGTTTGCGCTGAAATGGATTGAGTTCGGTTTTGATTTGCCGGGAAGAGCGCCATTATTTTTCAGCGGTTGCACGCCCTTCGAGGAAAAACACCCACTTTTTGTCATAGCGATCTCAATCCAGAGCCACCACAATGCCGTGGGCCATCTCTTTATCCTTTGAATATTCCCGAATGTGTTCAGCCTCTTTCAGCGATGAATAGTTTCCTGCACGAACCCTGAAATAACGGACACCATTGACTACAGACTCACGGATTGAGGAAACGCCGTAGCGCTTCTTGACGACGTCCGCCATTCGTAATGCGTTGTCCTGATTAACGAAGGAACCCACCTGAATACCGAATGAACCTTTGTCATAGCTCGCTGGTGCTCGATATATCAATTTGCCTTTGACGGATTCATCGATATATCCAAGCGCTACGATCTTTACCTGGGCGGTGCCATTCGCAACAATACCGAGATCTTTAGCCGCTGAAAAAGAAAGATCGATAATCCGGCCTGCGACAAACGGTCCCCGGTCGTTTATACGCACAACCGTTTCATGTCCGTTGTCCCGATTACTGACTTTCACATAAACTCCAAAAGGCAGCGTTTTATGGGCCGCAGTCATTGCGTGCATATCGTAGGTGTCGCCGTTACTTGTCTCTTTGCCATGAAAATCACTGCCGTACCAACTGGCGATACCTGTCTGAATGAATCCTTCATGACTGGAAAGCGGCTCATAGCGCTCGCCGTTTATGGTATAGGGCTTTTGTACCTTAAAAGGTGCCGATGCATCTTTTCGATACTGGTTTCGAGAATGGGAGCCACAGGATATCAGCAGTCCGCATATGAGTGACACGATGATGAACCGAAACATATGGTATCCTCATACAACCTTATCACGTAACGAGAAACGTCCGGCATGATCCACTCCAGCTTTATTGAGATCAAGGAGTGCATACAGAATCGAATTGGCTGAGGTAACCGACTGTGCGAGAACAGACAAATCAGGGGCAAGGATCACACCACCTCCCGAAAAAACGATGTCCGCTTCATTCCCCCAGTTATTGGCTGCAATGAAGTAATACCCACCATTTACCAGCATCTCTGCCCAGTAGAGAAAAGGTAATTCATCAGCCACCCAATTTGTAGAAAATGTAAGCAGCGTAACGTGATTTCGTGAAATAAATTCCAGATAATCCGGGAAGTTAATATCAAAACAAATTCCCATACCAATTCTATACCCTTCGACGTCGACGGTCTGATATCCCAAATCCCCCACTTCAGCCCAATTGAAATCGGGTCCGAATAAATTTATCTTGCGATATCTACAGAGAATTTTACCGTTGGGATCAATGACAATCTGTGCGTTATAGAACTTGTTGGAAGCGAGATCATATTCGGCTAACCCCAGAACAAGATATACCGTGTTGCTTCGCGCGAGTTGAGAAAATATTTCTGTAGATGGCCCGGGAATAGTCTCTGCAAGGAGCCCTGCTTCTGCAGTATTTTCAATAGTCAAACCAGTTGTACACATTTCCGGGAGAACTATCAGTCTGGCACCGTTATCCGAAGCCTCTTGAATCATACGGGAAAGAGAGCTGATGTTTTCAGATTTGTTTCCCACCACAGCGCGGTATTGAATGGATGCTACTTTGATCATTTTTTCACCTGAACGACAATCGCCGGCAGCGTAATCAAGGCAAAGAGCGCCGTACAGCCGACACCGAAATTAGTGGCCCAGCCGATTGATGACAGCGCCGGGTAATCGGCAAGCGCCAGTGAACCAAAACCGGCTATTGTTGTCAGTGCTGACAGTAGCACGGCGCGACCGGCCTGAACGAAACGCTGCTCCTGCTCCTGCAGACTGACCGAAGCGATGCGATGGCGGATATGCAGACCGTAATCACTGCCCATGCCGATGATGGTTACCAGCACCATAACATTCATAAAATTGAGCCCCATGCCACTGATCGTCATGATACCGAGCATCGCCAGCGAACCGGCGATAACCGGAAAGAGCGCATAAAAGATCCCTGACAGAGAGTTAAAGTGGGCCAGCAGCAGAAACAGTACCACGGCACTGCCCAATATAAGTGCCCAGACAAAACCGGTGCGAACCGCCTGGGAGAGTTGCTCACTGATCAGATCGACACTGCTGGCCCGGGCGGTTGGATCTATGCCAGCCAGCTCGGAGATAAAAGCCGGTTGATTGAAGTCGGCAGCGCGATAATGCAGATAGACCAGGGCGTGCCAGCCGCCGGCATCCCTGATCAGGTGCCGATCCAGGACCCCTTTTAGCGGCGAAGCCGCCAGGCCGGCCAGAGCTTCATTACTGGAGAGAAGCGGCGCGTGTTTCATCGTTTCGGCCGCCAGAAGATAGTCGCTGAACGCTTCCCGGGAGAAACCATGCCTCTCCAGAGCAGTGCTCAGGTCAGTAACCGGATCACTATTTTTGAAACCACTCTGAAGAGCCACAATAACAGAGCCTTGCCTGGCCGGACTGTTGATGATCCGGCCGATTGATGACCAGGCCACGACTCTGCCCTGCTGCTGCAGGCCTTCTGCCAAATTTTCAACCCGGGCTGTCCGTTCCAGTACCTGATTCAGATCATGCCCTTCAATCGCGACCAGCATCTGTTTGGGAGCCAGACTGAGATGCTTTTCGATCTTCTCCTGCGCCAGAAAGGCCTCGGAATGGCGTGGCTGAAGGTTTTTAAGTTCTCCGTCAAATTGGATGCGCAAGGCCATCAGTCCCAGCGCAACGACCGTTACCACAGAGATGCCGATCACTGCAGTACTCCGACCGGTTGCAGAGCGCCACAGACGACCAAGTCCAAAACCGGGTACCGCTGCATATCCGGCCGGAAAACGGCGCTCCATAAAGATCAGAAGCGGCGGCAGAAAGAAGAGTGTCGCGTAGAGTGAAAAGATAACCCCCAGACCGACCAGCAGACCCAGCTCGGACAGCGCCCGGACTTCAGATATTGAGAGCGCCAGAAAAGGGAGTGCCGTCGTTATCGCTGATGTAAAAACGCCATGTCCACTATCGACCAGTGCCAGGTGCAACGCATCAGAGGTTGCGACGCCGGCGGCCCGCTCACTGTGAAAGCGATCGTAGAGGTGAATCGAGTAATCGGTACCCAGGCCGATAATCAGCGCCATGAATGCAAACGAGATAATGTGGATCGAGTTGCTGAACAGGCTGGCTGTGGCGAGTGCCAGCGTAACGCCACAGATCAGGATCAACGGGATCAGCAGAGTCGGCAGAATGCGGCGATAGGTCGCATAAAAAATCCCCAGCACCACCACCAGTGAGGAGAGAATGCAAGCGACGATATTTGATTTCATGGACGCTTCATCCTGCACGGCACTGATGTGAGCACCGGCGCAGGATATCTTGAGCGGAAGATCTCGCCGGGCCAGATTAATTGCAGATACCAGCTTGCGGGCAAAAACCATATCCTGAACGCTGCGGGCCGGTTCGGCAATCATGATCATCAGACTTCCGTCGCGCGAGATGAAATAAGGTGAATCCGGATCAAGATCGAGCGCCTGGCTGCCGCTCTTAATGCGCGGCAGAATCAAGTCACGTACGAATAGCGGATCGACCGTGGCCAGGCCGGTCATAGCCCCGCCAATCTGTCCGGCCAATTCCGACTGCAGACGGAGCAGCAGGCTCTCCATACGCGGGGCAGAAAAACGGGCTGCCAGATCCGGCACGTCTGCAACCGTGATAAAGAGCTGCGGGCGGGCCACAGCAAACTTAACAAACTCACGGAAGGAGGCGGCTTGGCTTTGATCGTACACCTGCCAGGTAACACGTGTGAAGGCCGGCGTGCCATCGACATGTACCGTTCGCAGCCGTTCGGCAAAGCGGGCTGCTTCCTGCGGCAGACGTTTTTTATCCCCCTCCAGCAGAAAGTAGGCTTCTTTGGCACTGCCGGTCCATTGCATAGTGTCGAGCATCAAGCGCAAGGCCGGCAACCGTTTTGGAAAAAGTTGGAAAATATCGCTGTCAAAGCGGGTAGAGATGAGAGAGAAGCCAGACAACAGCAGGGCCACGACAAAGATCAGCACAACCTGCAGCGGACGGGTCGTAGTTATCCGGAAGATCCATTCCAGATGGCGCTGTGTGAGGGTATTGAAATATGTTGCAGGTGCGGAAAACCGGTTTTTGGGCATTGGCAGCTAGAAACCCTTCAATTCAGAAAGCGGCAGAACCGTCAGGCCATCCAGTAACGGCAGAAAGGCGGCTTCCTCAAGTACAGAATTCACCTCCGGTTCAGCCAGCAGCAGCCGGATCTGATAGTTTCTGCTGCTGCGCAGATCAATTTCAGACGCCAACGGAATCCCGTTGATGGCAGTATAACCGGAATAGTAGACTTGGTCTCCGTCACCGTTTTTTTTGGTCGTGACGAGTCCGTTTTCATAGGTCACGGTTTCCTGGCGGCCATCAGCGGCGCTACGTTCAAGAGTAGCGCTCTGCCGGTTGTCAGACGAAGGGACCGCATCCATAATCCAGCGCATCATGCGCCACCCCTGCAGGCCGCCGCTGGTCGGCAATTCATCGATTGTACCGACGTAGGCAACTGACTTTCCGGGATAGAGCAGTGTAACCCGCTCGCCACGGGCAAAGACCTCCATCAGCGTTGTTCCGAAGGGGGAGAGCACCACCAGATGCAACTGATCAGGTCGGCGATACACCAGAAAGCCGCTGGCAGACATGCCTGTTTCAGCCGTTGTTACGGAGAGCGAAACCGCAGCAGAGAGCGTTTCCAGCGGCACTGCCGGATTATAGGTGAGCGGCGGCAGAGAAGCAGCGCAGGCCGATAACAACAGCAGGGGAAGGCATATTTTCAGGAAGCGTAACAGGATCATTTTTTTCTCACCAAATAAGGGATCTAACGTAAATAACCTAAACACACCGTTCGCCCTGAGCTTGTCGAAGGGCAGCCGTTCATGGTTCGACAAGCTCACCACGAACGGAAAAGTGCAGTTAATAATTTGCAGACTTTTCAGCTTATTCTATCGGAATAAGCAGAAAATCCGTATCGGTCAGCCCGATGTTGCGACGAAGGTTTTTAAAGGTCATTGTGGCTTTGTCGCCGTTCTGCTCCAGTATGACCAGACGCCGGATGGTACCATCTTTCAAAAAGGTGACGGTCACCTCCTTGATTTGCCCCTTGACCTGGCCAGTACCGAGCGGCCTGATGATAAGCGTGTAGACGTTGAGAGTCAGATCCGCCTGAATATCGACACTATCCGGCACACGGGTGACCGGCATGGCAAGTTTCGAAAACCAGCGCCCGAGCCCCTGATCAGGCGGCAGCAAAATCTTGTTCGGAACCCCGCCCGGCCCGGTTATCTGCTGAAGCTGACTATCCTTCAGCACCATACGACTGGAGTATGGTGGATTGAGTGACATGAAAAACTGATCCGGTTTTTTGAAGCGTACCGTCCCGCTCATGGTCATGCTGCGTCGCATGAGCGCAAGCCGTTTTTCCTGGGTAATCTCGGCACTGAAATCAGAAATACCGGCAAAGCCGGCCCGCAGTGCCTCCAACCCCTCCAGCGCGGCAATCGGACGGGCCTCGGCGAGTACAGGTAGAAGCCACAAAGACAAACACAAAAAACTCAACAATACTTTTGAACCACAGAGTATACGTTTCATAACTTCCCAACTCCCAGCGTCAGCTGTACCGTCAGCAGCATCCGATCTTCACAGCTGACACTCCCCGCTATCATGAACAGCCGCCCGAAGGATTTGATCACCCGTGCCGAAACCGTAAGCAGATCACCAACCCGTGGGGAACCTGAAAATTCGGCGTGATCGATGGAGGCCAGAAAGCCCCCCTCCCCTTCAGTCGTAATCGTCAGAATTCCGGAGAGCTGAGCAACAGACTCCACCAGCAGCATCTGGGCGGTTCCATACGATGACGAAACCGTACGGACCGCAGTCGCCTGGAGACCTTCTTCAAGTGAAGTAATCCGGTCCAGTAGCATAAACGGGTAGCGATGTGGCAGATATGTGGCGGGATCAGGATTGAACAGGAGCGCCTCCGCGAAAACGGATGGCGTAGTAGGGCCCTTCCGGCGAAGCGGCCAGATGCAGACCCTGCTGACCGGCAGACAGGGATGCCAGCAGAAACGCCATGGCACAGCCCCCCATAGCCAGGC
>Ga0194037_1001984_pt1 | contig 14141 bp, 13 predicted proteins | sample JunL306m_MetaG_FD_148653 | JGI IMG/M metagenome (GOLD analysis project Ga0194037, IMG submission 148653) | Anoxic zone freshwater microbial communities from boreal shield lake in IISD Experimental Lakes Area, Ontario, Canada - Jun2016-L304-6m | ecosystem: Environmental > Aquatic > Freshwater >...
TTGCTTTTGTAAGTATCAATGGGGCTCCCGAGCAAGAATTTAAGGCTGGCCAAAGCTGGGAAGTAGAAAAGGGCGGTTACTTTATCATTCGTGCTGAGCAACCAGTCCACTATGTATGTCACTTTGAGTAAGTAAAGCGGCATGTAAAGCAAAATGCAGACCGCGGTCTGCATTTTTTATTACTTATCATTTATCTCTTTGGCAGCCCAGTGATAAAAGTACCGGGCACAATCACTCTCTCAGCGAACCATTGCTTGTTCATCTCTAACGCATAACGTACAGCAGCTTTAGGGCAATGATTATTTGTTGTCTCGGCTTGCATTTCTTCGATATTCACAATCTTGCCATCATCTGCGATGAAGGCAATCGATAACGGGATTTTGGTGTTGTTCATCCAAAAGCAGTGACCTGCCTTTTGTTCAAAGATAAAAAGCATGCCAGAGTTCGCTGGCATGCTTGTGCGATTCATGAGTCCAACTTCTCTTGCTTTGGGAGTATCCGCCAGCTCCGCCTGGATGCGATAGATACCCGTCTTTAACTCAATAGTGGGAAGCCCAGTGTTGATTTGCGCTAAAACAATGCTTGAGCTGATGAAAAGGGTAAAGGCAAGGGTATCGCGCAAAATTTTGATTGGGGTATGCATATTGAGTATTTTAAGTGACGTAAATCGCGGACGAAAAAAAACCCAGGAACAAGTCCTGAGTTTCTAATAATGATCTAAGGACGATTAAGCCGCTTGGATATTGGTAGCCTGTTTGCCTTTAGGACCTTGGGTAATATCAAAAGTTACCTTTTGGTTTTCCTTGAGGGTCTTGAACCCAGGCATAGTAATTGCGCTGAAATGCGCGAACAACTCTTCTTCACCATCATCAGGTTTGATAAAGCCAAAACCTTTTGCATCATTGAACCACTTAACAATTCCGGTCGCCATGCGAACTCCATTACATAATCTTAAAACAACCGTGATGAGGGTAAATACTTTTTAATCAGTCTCGCTCCACAACACGCCTAAATAGAACCTCTTTTGAAGCCTACACCACGATTGTTTGCCCTTTTTCTAGGGGTGTCAAGGAGTTATATGTATTTAACCCTCAGTAATTACCCCTTTTTTTATTGAAAAATGCCCCAATATGGGTTTATGAGGGTTATTTTTGCGTGTTTTTCGCAACAAGACCCTAGTTTAATAAATTTGGATATCTGTGTTTAGAATGTTCTTAATGAGCGACTCCCCGAAAAATCCCGCTACTGGCACACCAGCGAATCCCTACGCTGAGGACACCATTCTTCTCGAAAAGCAAGCCGAGAAAGTTAAGGCGCCCTCGATGTACAAAGTTTTGCTATTGAATGACGATTACACGCCGATGGAATTTGTCGTGATGGTGATTCAAGAGTATTTTAATAAAGATCATGAAACAGCTACACGCATTATGTTGCAGGTTCACTTAATTGGCAAAGGCGTTTGCGGTGTATTTACTCGCGATGTTGCTGCTACCAAAGTGCATCAAGTTGTCGAACTCTCCCGTGAAGCGGGTCACCCACTACAGTGCACTATGGAGGAAGTATGATTGCCCAAGAATTAGAAGTCAGTTTGCATATGGCGTTTGTTGACGCAAGGGCATCGCGTCACGAATTCATTACGGTCGAGCATTTATTGGCCTCACTCCTAGACAATGCAACGGCAGTTGAGGTCCTAAAGGCCTGCGCAGTAAATATCGCAGAACTTCGCGCACAGCTCAAAAATTTCATTAACGACAACACTCCTGTGGTGCCGGGGAATGATGAGGTAGATACCCAGCCTACCCTGGGATTTCAGCGAGTCATTCAACGGGCCATCATGCATGTGCAATCGACTTCCAACGGTAAGAAGGAAGTCACTGGTGCCAATGTCTTGGTGGCAATCTTTGGTGAAAAAGATTCGCACGCAGTGTATTTCTTGCAGCAACAAGGGGTGACGCGTTTAGATGTGGTGAATTTTATTAGCCATGGTGTACGTAAAGATCAAGCTGAGCAGGTAAAGCCTGCTGAAGCTTCACAAGATGCGGAAGAGTCTGCCTCATCTGGAAAAGAAAGCCCCCTTGATCAATACACTCAAAATCTGAATGCTCTGGCTCGTCAAGGCAAGATAGATCCGCTTATTGGTCGCGATAGTGAAGTAGAGCGGGTTATCCAAGTACTGTGCCGGCGTCGTAAAAATAACCCACTATTAGTGGGTGAGGCCGGGGTCGGTAAAACCGCGATTGCAGAGGGCTTGGCTTGGCGTATCGTTAAGGGTGATGTACCCGATATTTTGGCTGATGCTACTGTCTATTCCTTGGATATGGGTGCCTTGCTTGCAGGCACTAAATATCGTGGTGACTTTGAGCAACGCTTAAAGAGTGTGCTGAAGTCTTTAAAGGACCACACTCATGGCGTTTTGTTTATCGATGAAATTCATACTTTGATTGGTGCTGGTGCTGCATCGGGCGGTACCTTGGATGCGAGCAATCTACTGAAGCCAGCTCTATCAAATGGCCAACTGAAATGTATTGGTGCAACTACATTTACTGAATACCGCGGAATTTTTGAAAAAGACGCTGCCTTGTCTCGTCGTTTCCAGAAGGTGGATGTAGTAGAGCCAACGGTTGATCAGACGGTGCAAATTCTGCGGGGACTGAAATCCCGCTTTGAGGAACACCATAGTGTGAAGTATGCAGCTGGTGCTTTAGTGGCTGCTGCAGAACTCTCTGCTCGTTACATCAACGATCGCCATTTACCAGATAAGGCAATTGACGTGATTGATGAGGCTGGCGCTGCACAGCGCATCCTGCCTAAGTCGAAGCAGAAAAAAACCATTGGCCGTCCAGAAATTGAGGAGATCGTGGCTAAGATTGCACGTATACCACCTCAGTCCGTTACTGTAGATGATCGTAGTAAGTTGCAAACTTTAGATCGGGATATTAGAAGCGTAGTGTTTGGTCAAGATCCTGCTATCGAGGCATTAGCTAGCGCTATTAAGATGACTCGTGCTGGTCTCGGTAAGATTGATCGCCCAATTGGATCATTCTTATTCTCCGGCCCAACTGGCGTTGGTAAAACTGAGGTTGCTAAGCAACTCGCTTATATTTTAGGTATCGAACTCTTGCGTTTTGATATGTCGGAATACATGGAGCGTCATGCAGTAAGCCGTTTGATCGGTGCGCCTCCAGGCTATGTAGGCTTTGATCAAGGCGGCTTGTTAACCGAGGCGGTAAATAAAAAGCCGCACTGCGTGCTCTTGCTCGACGAGATTGAAAAAGCCCACCCAGATATTTTTAATATCCTGTTGCAGGTAATGGATCACGGCACATTGACTGATAACAATGGACGTAAGACCGACTTCCGTAATGTCATCATGATCATGACTACTAATGCTGGTGCAGAGGCGATGCAGAAATCGACTATTGGCTTTACGAATGCACGTGAGTCTGGTGATGAGATGGCAGATATTAAGAAGTTCTTCACGCCAGAGTTCCGTAACCGCTTGGATGCGATTGTCTCCTTCAAAGCGTTGGATGAAACGATCATCATGCGCGTTGTCGATAAGTTCTTAATGCAACTAGAGGAGCAATTGCATGAGAAGAAAGTCGATGCAACCTTTAGCCCAGCACTACGTGCACATTTAGCTAAGCATGGCTTTGATCCATTAATGGGTGCCCGCCCAATGCAACGGATTATTCAAGATACCGTCCGTAAAGCCTTGGCAGATGAATTGCTCTTTGGAAAATTGGCGCAGGGTGGTCATGTAGATGTGGATATTGATGCTGATGGCAAAGTCCAGCTAAACTTTGACGCTCCGAAGTTGCCAGGTAAAGCCGCTAAGGCAGATGTTGCGCCTGCAGAAGAAATTTAAGAATTAATAGTCGTATCACCACCAAAGGAAAATATGTCCCATCACGATAAATTGCTAGAGTCTTTTGAAACCTATAAGGCTGAGAATGAAAAGTTTCAAGGTAAAGGCATTAAGGCATCCGCTGCACGCGCCCGCAAGGCTTTACAAGAAATAGCTGGCTCTTGTAAAGAGCGTCGCAAGGAAATTACTGCGGAAAAAGAATCTCGTGAAGGTGCTGGTAGTGGCATGTCCCAAGATGCGGCACGCCACGCCCATATTCGGAAATAAACTGAGTCTTTGAGAAAAGGCCACCTGCGGGTGGCCTTTTTTATGATTTACACTATTCTGAGTGGCCCCATAAACACTTGTTTTGTAATAGAGATCATGATGAATACCCTAAAACGCGAACCAGCATTTTTCATGGCGGTGATAGCAGCAATCTATTTATATGCCTTCGCTCCTCCTATGGAGGATATGCAGTATCAGCTAGTTGTCGCTGGCATTTTGTTCATCATTATTCTGCTTTGCATATTCAGAGTCGCTCACTTTGCTGATGTATTGGCTGAGATGTTAGGTGAGCCCTATGGAACCTTACTGCTAACCATTTGTGCAACCTTAATTGAAGTTGCGGTCATGATTACTGCCTTAACTCATGGAGATGGAAATCCCACCTTTGTAAGGGATACGATTGCCGCTACCTTATTTATCGTATTAGGCGGCATGATGGGCTTATCCATGATTATTGGAGGATCGTATCACCTAGATCAAAGTATCAATACTAATGGTGCTCATATGTACCTGGGCTTACTAATCCCACTGGCATTACTGACTTTAGTTCTCCCTAATTTCACAACAAGTACTGTTGGTCCTACCTTAGCTTGGAGTCAAGAAATCTTTATTGGGCTCATCGCCCTTGCACTTTATGGTGTATTTATCTTTGCACAAACCAAGCGCTATCGAAATTTCTTTGACGACCCTTATCCTTTTGGTGCATCAAGAGGCGCCACCTCTGATGCCGTGCATCCCCCATTAACCCATCAAGAGATGACGAAATTGGAATGGACAAAGGTTATCCATTCAGCTTTCTGGTTAATTCTTACATTGATTGTCGTGATTCTGCTCATCGAAAAATTGGCGATTCTGATTAATATAGGATACGCGAGACTTGGATTTCCAAAAACGCTGAATGGTACGACGGTAGCTATTCTGGTCTTAGCCCCAGAGTGGCTGGCTGCATTGTATGCAGCAAAGGCCAACCATCTGCAACGCTCTTTGAATATTGCTTTAGGTAGTGGTTTAGCTACCCTATCTCTGAGTGTGCCGGTAATGCTGTTTTGGGTGGCTTATCAGGGCCTTCATATCGAGTTAGGATTGCACGCGAGGGAAATTGTGATGTTGTTAGCATCGCTTTGGGTTGCTCACGTTTCGATTTCAACTGGGAAGTCAAATATCATGCAAGGATCCATTCTCTTTATCTTATTTCTCTCCACAATCTTTTTAATCTTTAACCCCTAATTAGTTTTCAAAATGAATTCATCTGGCGAGTTAGCCAAAAATTCGCTTGGTGTATTTGAGTCCATCATTATGGGGATTGCTGGGACGGCACCCGCCTTCAGCGTAGCTGTTACCAGCGCCGCCATTGTGGCCTCGGTCGGAGTATTGTCAGTTGGCAGTATTTTGTATTGCGGCCTCATCATGTTTGGTATCACTTTGGCTTTTATTCATCTGAGTAAGATTCAGCCAAATGCTGGTGCGGCATATGCTTGGGTAGGTCATGTCTTTGGGCCGACATGGGGCTTTTTCGCTGGCTGGGGTTTATTAATTGCATCCATCTTTTTTATGGTTTCTGCCACGATTCCTGCGGCTAGCTCCACCTTATTATTATTCGCCCCCGATCAATCTCAAGATACTCGCTTCATTACGGCAATTGCTGCCGTGTGGCTCACAGTTGTTTCCTTGATAGTTGGGCGTGGCATCAAGCACTCAAGCTTCATGCAAATTATGCTTACTCTTTTTGAGTCAGTGATTTTATGTGTACTCATTGTGGCTGGCTTAATGAGTTATTGGGATTCGCCAGCTCATCCACCTTCAATTGTTTGGATTTCTCCACTCTCTTTCTCCCCACAATTATTTGCCACCGGAGCACTTACAGCCATCTTCTTTTTTTGGGGATGGGATGTGACGATGAATCTCAGCGAGGAGAGTAAGGGTGGCGGCAACAATGCTGATGGCGCGGCAGGGAAGGGGGCATTTTGGTCGGTGCTTAATATGATCCTTTTCTTTGTTCTGATGATGGTTGTGGTCTTAATGGTCTTAACGGATCAAGAAATCGCTGACTCTGGAACGAACGTACTGTTTGCGATTGCTAATAAATTATTCCCCGCTCCTTGGAGCTATCTGGCTGTCTTTTGCACCATATTTAGCACGGTGGGGACTATAGAAACTCAGATTTTGCAGTTCAGTCGCAGTATGTTTGCAATGGCGCGTGATGGCATGCTACATCCAGTCTACGCAAGAGTCCATGAGCACTGGAAGACGCCATGGGTAGCCACTTTTGTCATTTGGTTTTTAGGAATGGTGTTGTTGTTTTCTTCTTCCTTTATGCCCTCTGTCAAAGTCATTCTGACAAGTTCTATTTTGGCAATCGGATTTCAGATCTGCTTCTACATGAGCTTGACGGGTTTTGCCTGTGCATGGCATTACCGAGAGCAACTGAAGGTAAGTGTGGGTGCTGCTTTAGGCTATGTTATTTGGCCTGCATTCTCAGGCGGATTTATGGTGTTTGTGGCTATTTACAGTATTCCCATCTTTGATTCATTCACGATCATGATGGGGGTAGGCGGCTTGCTTCTGGGTTTCTTACCCCTAGCATTTAATCGCAAAAGATCTGTAAAGCAGTAAATCTATATAGAACAGTTAGCCTCGGCCAGTGCTGCCAAAGCCACCTGCACCACGACTACTCTCGGTAAACTCTTCCACCACTTTGAGTTCTACTTGTTGCACAGGCATCACCACTAATTGAGCTAAGCGCTCCATAGGCTCCAGTTTAAATGGGGCGGATCCACGGTTCCAGGTGCTGACCATGAGTTGGCCTTGGTAGTCAGAATCAATCAAACCCACTAAGTTGCCTAGTACGATGCCATGCTTATGACCTAGGCCTGAGCGTGGCAAAATAAAGGCAGCGTAGCGTGGGTCTTCAACGTAGATTGCCAATCCTGTCGGTACCAGTACAGTTTGGCCAGGGGCAATCTCGATAGCCTCATCAATGCAGGCGCGCAAATCTAATCCAGCGCTGCCTGGTGTGCCATAGCTTGGCAATTGGTCGCGCATACGTTCATCGAGAATTTTGACTTGAAGGACTTGCATGGGATTTCCTAAAGCGGGGAATAAATAAAAAAAGAAAACGAAAAATAGGATGGGTTAGATTTTCTTGGCTACCAGTTGAATTAACTGGCGTGCTAACTGCAGTTTTTCAGCCTTAGCAATCTTTTTGCTACCGCTAGCATCAATGATGAGTAATTGATTGAGATCACTACCGAATGTGTCGGGACCAATATTGCCCACAATCATCGGGATGTTTTTACGCTTCCGCTTTTCGTCGGCATGTTTTTCTAAATCAGTAGACTCCGCTGCAAAACCTACGCAGTAGGGATGAGGCTTGCCACCTTTGGTTTGCACTGTCTTAGCAAGATCGAGGAGGATATCTGGGTTTGCTACAAACTCTAGAGTTGGCGCTTGATTGCCTTGGCGCTTAATTTTTTCTTTGGCTGGCTTAGCAATACCCCAGTCTGCAACAGCTGCCACTGCAAAGAAGACATCACAGTCAGCTGCGGCTAGAGTGGCTGCATGCATTTCTTTGGCGCTAAGCACATTGGTGCGGGTAATTTGTCCAGTAGCGAGCAGCGGAGTTTCAAGATCACAGGGTCCGGCAATTAAGTGGACTTGAGCCCCAGCCTCAACAGCTGCTCTTGCGATCGCAAAACCCATTTTGCCGGAGCTATGGTTAGTGATGCCGCGTACGGGATCAATGGCTTCGAATGTGGGACCAGCAGTAATCAGTACTTTTTTACCGACTAGCGTTTTTTTCTGAAAGAAGGCGATCACTTGCTCGGTAATTTCAGCAGGCTCGAGCATTCTGCCCATACCCACTTCGCCGCATGCCTGAAAACCACTAGCCGGCCCCAGAAGGGTGACACCATCATCGGCAAGTCGTTGTGCACTTCTTTGGGTGGCAGCATGTTCCCACATTTGCTTGTTCATTGCCGGAGTTAATATTAGAGGGCAGTCTCTTGCAAGACAGAGCGTGCTCAATAAATCATCTGCCAAACCTAAAGAAAGCTTTGCCATCAAATCAGCACTAGCAGGAGCAATGAGGATGGCATCGGCAGAGCGTGATAACTCAATGTGCGCCATATTGTTTGGAATGGTGCTATCCCATTGGCTTAGATAAACAGGATTGCCGGTGAGGGCCTGCATAGTCACTGGTGTCACAAATTGCTGTGCGGCTTCAGTCATCACTACTTGTACCGATGCGCCTTCTTGCATCAGTTGTCGCGCAAGTTCAGGGGTTTTATAGGCAGCAATGCCGCCAGAAATACCGAGAACGATTTTCTTGTTTAAAAGTGATTGCATGGCGCCAGCTTAATGGGATTGGGAGGATTTGCCAAATGACTTGCGTAATTCACCCCAAATGATGAGGGCAGCACCAATACAGATAGCGCTATCGGCGATATTAAATGCGGGCCAATGCCAGTTTGTGTAGTGGAGGTCAATAAAGTCAACCACCGCACCATACATTATTCGGTCCAAAACATTGCCTAGAGCACCCCCTAGAATCAGACTTAATGCTACGCACAGCAGTTTATCGTTCTGGCTTTTACGAAGTAGCCAAACGATATAAACGCAGGCTGCTAGACCAAGAATGGTAAAGAACCAACGCTGCCAGCCAGAACCTTGAGCTAGAAAAGAAAATGCTGCACCCGGATTAAATAATAGAAGCCAATTCAGAAAGGGGAGTACGGGCTCGGGAACGCCCATTTGCAAATTACTTAAAGCCGACCACTTGCTCAGTTGATCTAAGAGCAGGATAAGCGTGGCAATTACAAAATAGCGCAGCAGCGAGAGGTTCATCAAGTATTGCCTTTAAGCAAACAAACGATGATCACCATCGCCGAAAAGATTGCTAATGCAACGGTTACACAATTCAGGATGATCGGCATTACTACCGACATCCTTGGTGTGATGCCAGCAGCGGCCACATTTTTTATATTGACTGCCACGCACCAAGACTTCTAAGCCAGCGTTGCTTAGTTCAATACTGGCGCTAGAAGTAATCGTAACAAAGCGTAAATCATCTTCAAGTGAATGGAGGATGGCGAAGTCTACATCAGCAACTTTGATAGTGAGTTCAGCTTGTAATGATGAACCTACATTTCCGGCTTCACGCTCGACCTCGATTGCCTTGGTGACTTCTGAACGAATTTCACGAATACGGTTCCACTTGGCAAGTAATTCATCAGCGTGCAAAATTTGCGGGAATTGGCCAAACTCTTCCATAAAGATCGATTCGGGTGGATTGGCTCCTGAGCCATGCGGGAATGATTTCCAGGCTTCCTCTGCGGTAAAGGAGAGGAATGGTGATAAGCATTTCAGGAGGTTGCGGGTAATGTGAAATAACGCGTTTTGTGCTGCCCGACGATCGGCTGAGTCAGGTGCGCTGGTATAGAGGCGGTCTTTTAGGATATCTAAATAGAAGCCACCTAAATCTTCAGAGCAGAAAGTCAGCATGCGAGCAACTGCAGGCTGGAATTCATATGCCTTATAGTGAGCTTGGACATCATTTTGGAGTTGATTAGCAAGTGCTACTGCATAACGGTCGATTTCTAACCACTGATCCGCAGGCATTGAATGTTTGCTTGGATCAAAGTCAGACAGGTTAGCCAATAAGAAGCGCAAGGTATTGCGAATACGACGATAGCTTTCGGTAACGCGCTTCAGAATCTCATCGGAGATCGTCATCTCACCAGAGTAATCGGTGGAGGCTACCCACAGGCGAATGATTTCAGCACCCAGTTTGTCAGCTACCTGCTGTGGTGCAATGACATTACCTACGGACTTACTCATCTTGCGGCCTTGACCGTCTACGGTAAAGCCATGAGTAAGAAGGGCTTTATATGGCGGCTTGCCATCAAGCATAGCGCCTGTTAGTAAGGAGGAATGGAACCAACCACGATGTTGGTCTGAACCTTCTAAATACAAATCAGCTAAGCGGCCATTTGGTGTCTCAGCCTCTGCTGTTAAAAGCTGATCCCGGTGAGAGCCACGGATAACATGCCAATGGGTTGTCCCAGAATCAAACCAGACATCTAAGGTATCGCGGTTCTTTTCATATTGAGCAGCCTCATCACCAAGTAATTCAGCCACTTCTAATTTTTGCCAAGCTTCGATACCATCCTTGTCTACTCTTTTAGCAATTTCTTCGAGCAGTTCAACTGTGCGCGGGTGGGGTTCACCGCTTTCTTTATGAACAAAGAAGGCCATCGGTACGCCCCATTGGCGTTGACGTGACAAGGTCCAGTCAGGACGATTGGCAATCATGCTGTGTAAACGTTGCTTACCCCAGGCCGGAAAGAACTCAGTATTTTCAATACCAGCTAAGGCAGTCTCGCGGAGACTGGTTTTACCATCAGATGGCTTCTTATCCATGCTGGCAAACCATTGGGAGGTGGCGCGATAAATGATTGGTGACTTATGGCGCCAGCAATGCATGTAAGAGTGAGTATAGGTTTTGTCGCGTAAAAGACTGCCTGCTTCACGCATCGCCTCAACAATTTTTGGATTTGCTTTCCAGATATATTCGTTAGCGAAGAGTGGCAACCAAGAGGCATACACGCCATTCCCCATGACTGGATTCAGAATATCTTTGTCAGCTAACTTATTCGCTTTGCAAGACTTAAAGTCTTCCTCGCCATATGCGGGTGCCGCATGAACGATGCCTGTACCCGTATCCAGAGTGACATACTCAGCTGGGTAGATGGGCGCGAGGCGTTTGTATCCTGCATGCAATGGTGCCAAGGGATGCCAGAAAGAGATGTTGGCTAACTCGGTGCCAAGACAGGTCGCGATGATCTTGCCTTCGAGACCGTAGTCTTGCAAGCAAATCTCTACGCGATCTTTTGCCAGAATCAGTAACTTGTCGCCAACATCAACCAAGGCATAAGTCAGGTCGGGATGAACGTTCATTGCCTGGTTAGCTGGAATAGTCCAAGGTGTCGTTGTCCAGATCACAATCTGCCCTGGTTTATTCGGCAACTCAGTAAGTCCAAACGCTTTAGCGAGCTGTGGGCGCTGCGCATCGTCAAAAGCGAAACCAACGTCAACTGTGGGATCAGTTTTATCTTGGTATTCCACTTCAGCTTCAGCAAGCGCCGAGCCGCAATCAAAACACCAGTTCACAGGCTTTAAGCCACGAAAGACGTATCCTTTTTCCCAGATCTTCCCAAGAGCACGGATTTCATCGGCTTCGTTACGGAAGTTCATGGTGAGGTAAGGATTGTTCCAGTCTCCCAATACACCTAAGCGCTCGAAGTCTTTCTTCTGTTTTTCGACTTGAATATGAGCATAAGCACGGGCTTTAGATTGCACTTCAGCGGTGGGTAAATTTTTACCAAATTCTTTCTCAATCTGAATCTCAATTGGCATGCCATGGCAGTCCCAGCCAGGAATATACACAGAATCAAAGCCCATCAACCAGCGGGACTTGATGATCATATCTTTGAGAATCTTGTTAACTGCATGACCAATATGAATATCACCATTTGCATAGGGAGGCCCATCGTGCAAAATGAATTTAGGTTGATTAGCATGAGCAGCACGAATCTTTTCGTAGAGCTTATTTTTTTGCCATTCAGCTACCCATTGTGGTTCACGCTTGGCTAGATCTCCTCGCATTGGAAATGCGGTATCGAGTAGATTAACGGGATATAAGTTTTCGTTTTCAGACATGAGTTTTTTTCAGGAAATAATTTCTGGCGTGCGCTGCATCGGCTGCAATCGCTATTGTTAGTGTGTCGAGGTCATTATATTTGGCCTCATCACGAATTTTTTCTAAGAGTTCCACGGTAATAATTTTTCCGTAAACATCTTGCTGGTAATCAAAGATATGCGTCTCGAGCAATACGCGACCCTCATCTTCTACGGTAGGTCTCACACCAAGGCTCGCTACAGCAGGTAAAGGCCTATCTGCTAGGCCCAGGACCTGAGCAGTAAAGATACCAGTGGTAGCTGGTTTGCGATGATGTAAGTGATTAGCAACAGCTAGGTTCAGAGTGGGGAAGCCTAACTGACGACCTAATTTTTGACCGTGAAGCACATGTCCAGAAATTCCATAAGGACGGCCCAATAATTTTTCTGCTTGAATCATATCGCCATTTGCAAGTGCAGCTCTCAAAGCAGAACTTGAAATACGTTCACCATCTTCTAAAATCGTTTGGATACTGGAAACTTCAAAACCATATTTTTTACCAGCTGCTCTCAGGCTTGCAAAATTACCAGCCCGTTTTGCGCCATAGCAAAAGTCATCACCAATCAAAATCCATTTAGCCTTTAAGCGCTTGACGATAATTTCTGAAACAAATTCTTCAGGGGTCAGACGCGCGAATGCAGAGTTGAAATGTTCCACCACTACTTGATCAATACCAATTTCAGACAGGGCTGCTAGTTTGTCGCGTAGATTCAGAATTCGAGGGGGCGCTTGATCAGGTGAAAAGAATTCTTTTGGGTGAGGCTCAAAAGTCATGACGCAACTGGCAAGATCCCGTTGTTTAGCGCCCTCAACAAGTTGCTTGAGTAGGGCGCAATGACCCCTGTGCACGCCATCGAAATTCCCGATGGTTAGGGCACAAGCAGGTCCTGCAGAAAACTGGGTCGGGCCACGCAATACGTTCACAAAATCGCTTTCAGGGTAGCCATCAATTATATTGTGAGCATGCTTTCAATCGTCACCTTAATCTCCGGCCGCGGATCTAATTTCGAGGCAATCGTCAAAACAGCTCAAAAAGAGCAGTGGCAGGTCAAATTTGCCGGGGTCATTGCCAACCAGGGAGCGGCTCAGGGCCTTGATTTTGCTCGCTCGCAGGGCATTCCGGTGTTTGTTATAGAGCACAAGGAGTATGCATCGCGTGAATCCTTTGATGCCGCCTTGATTGCTCAAATTGACACCTTAGGGGCTGATTTGGTGGTGCTGGCGGGCTTTATGAGAATCTTGACCCCAGGCTTTATTCGTCATTTTGAAGGTCGTCTGGTGAATATTCACCCCGCGCTCTTGCCAGCATTTCCGGGTTTGCATACCCACGAGCGGGTATTGGAGGCTGGGGTGAGGGAGCATGGGGCCACGGTGCATTTTGTAAATGAGGGCGTGGATGAAGGCCCCATTATTTGCCAAGCCTCTGTTCCAGTGCTCGAAGGGGATGATGCTGGCACCTTGGCGGCCCGTGTTTTAAGTGCCGAGCATCTAATTTACCCGCGGGCCGTAAAATGGTTCCTTGATGGACGATTGCGAATAGAAGGTAATCAAGTGAAGCTACATCCCCCAGAGTCGCAATTTTTTAAATTATGAGTGCAGAGCGCCCACCCCGTAAATCTGGCAGCAGATTAGCCCCACACAAAAGCTACGCAACTAAAACTAAAGATGCATTGCGCCGCCCTGAGAGGCGAAACGCCAGTGGCAATCTCATTGCTCCAGAAGGACAAAAGAATTTTTCAAATGCAAAGGCGTTGCCTCAACACGCACTGCATTTAGAGCGCTTGCTACCAGAATTACTAAGCTTTGAGCAGCCGTCAGATCGTGTTGTGAGTCGCTATTTTCGTGCAGAACCTCAGCTTGGAAATCGAGACCGAGCATTAATTGCTGAGAGTGCCTTTGCCATCCTGCGCCGTAAAAATGAGTTCTCCCAATTTGCCTCTAGTGGTGAGGGCTCACAAGCGAGACGCTTAGCCCTATTGGGTTTGCTGTCCGCGCTATCAGAGGGTGGTCTGGGTTCGGCCAACCGCGCAGAGAGCGCCATCGCAGATTTAGCGCACGTTCTCAAACCCGGTGAATATGAATGGCTGCAACGCTTTTCTACGGTAGATCCATCTGCACTTAATCCCTTGGTACGCAACAATTTGCCTGAGTGGCTTTGGGAGGCCTTTGGAAAATATCCTGGTGAAGAAAGCCGTGAAGAACTGGCGAAAGCATTAATGCATCCTGCGCTGTTAGATTTGCGTGCTAACACGATGAAAACCAATCGTGAAG
>Ga0194037_1001986_pt1 | contig 14128 bp, 18 predicted proteins | sample JunL306m_MetaG_FD_148653 | JGI IMG/M metagenome (GOLD analysis project Ga0194037, IMG submission 148653) | Anoxic zone freshwater microbial communities from boreal shield lake in IISD Experimental Lakes Area, Ontario, Canada - Jun2016-L304-6m | ecosystem: Environmental > Aquatic > Freshwater >...
CGGTGTAGTTGTCCCAAGCGGCAAAGACGAGTAAGTGTGAGCAATCGATGATTTGAGATTGACCGTTTGCAATCGGTTTTATTTTTTCACGGATCTCTTTATTCGTAATCACTAGCACCTCATAAGGTAGCAATCCACTAGAGCTAGCTGTCAGACGAATGGCTTCAAGAATGTGATCCACTTTATCTTGTGGCACAACTTTTGCCGGGTCCATCTTTTTGGTAGCATAGCGCCACTGTAGCTTATCAATCAGACTCATTCACATTCCTTTGGGTTTTTATAATAAGAGTATCTAGTTTAGATGAACTTCAAATTCTTAGCATATCTTAGATAAGAAAATACCAACCCGCAGGTTGGTATTTATTGATCGATGAAGATTTTGTACTGCAGGCTTAACTTGTACTAGACTAACCCTGCATTTTTCTTTGAATTTTTCTTTGCATTAACTCAATATGCTCTCGAAGAATAAAGACCTCATTAGTAAAGTTGCTTGGAATTTTGTCATGGTTGAGTTTTTTCTCAACATCAGCAAGCATGGCTTCAAATTCAGCTCCAGATTTATTGGAGTGGTTATTATCCAGTTGCCGTTCTATCTCAACGAGTGTGTCATACCGTTTAGTTAATTTATTGCGATAGTGCCAGTTATATACAGTTGGGGTATAAGCAATGATTGGGTAAGCTAGCAACAGCAATGGTAATAAGAATTTGATTAAGCGCTCAATGATACTTGCCAATTGAAATGGTAAATACTGCTGCAAAAATGGTTTGCCTTTTTTGTAGTAGATTTCCGCATCTTTGCTTAGTGTTAAATCTACATCTTTATCTGATGGAAATTCATCCTCATCGCTAATCAGCGTAGGAGTATGGTGAACTGCATCCATGACGCTGAGGAGTAGATATTGAAGTGCAGGATCTAAATTTTCATTAGCTGCTAAATAAGCTGTTGGTGCAATAGTTAGTAGCTCAGAGTGTGGCTGCTCTAATGCTAGATCGATTCCTGAAGGGGGAATCTTGATGACATGTAAGTAGCGAAAGCGACGTCTAAGCGCCTCCGAGTCTTGGAGGCTTGCTTCATTGATTGCGCTGCTGCTAAAAAATTCGCGGATTTTTTCATTCTCTGGAGGATCCATAAAGACGGCAGCATCTATGTCGCCCTTAATTAAACGGTCTGCAGCTTCTTTCATGCTCATATGCAGAATGGTCGTATTCCCTTTATTGACACCTTCTGCAGTGAATAGACTTTTAGCGATGACTTCTACGCCAGTGCCCTCTACCCCAGTAGCAACTTTCATACCCTTGAGTTGCGAAAGATCCGTGATGACTTTAGTGCCTTTTCTTTGGAATACCCACAAAGGCTCATAAGAAATGCTACCAAGGGAAACCAAATCTGGGGATTCTTTTTTAGTAGTAAGGCCACCATGAGCAAGGGCAAGATCTACTTTACCTTCACTTAGGAGGGTAAGATTTTCTGCGGCACCTTTAGATTGAATAATCTCAAGTACAACACCCTGCTTGGCCAATTTCTCTTTATAAATTTCAGCAGTTTCATAAAAATAGCTACCGGGTTGTCCTGCGGCAATTTTGAGGGAGTTAGGCAGGGTAGAAATCGTGAAGTAAGTGATGAGTATTGCAGCAATAAGAATTCCAACCATCAAATACCAAATGTATTTAGGTTTTGAGTTCAGTAGTGTTTTCATACTTTGCCTGCTTCGTGATAATTTTTATACATTTTATAGGAGGGAGTTGATGTTTGTCTAAGACCTATTTTTGACCCCTATAGCTTTATCCCTAAAAAGGGGCATTCAGCAGCATTTCAAGGCAAAATAGATTCAATATATAAAAAAGAGGAGCTGACTTGAAAGAGAATTCTAAAACTTGGACCTTATGGATCGGGGTATTGTTAATCCTTGCCGCATGTATTTTTGCCTATATCACCACTAAGCCAGCAGAATCTAACATTTCCTTCATTAAAGCGTTTTCATGCTTCACTTGAGTATTGACGCAAAACATCTAGAGCTACTGTATCTAGAGCATTGATATGAGTACTCTCTAGTTTAATTAAAGGAGCGCAGTGTGCATTGAGAGCTTCTACCCAGCGAGTAATACAGAGACACCATTGATCTCCGGCAACCAGTCCGGGAAATTGGTACTCAGGTCTAGGGGTGATAAGGTCATTGCCCTTTTCAAGACTAAATTGTAAAAATTCTTTTGTTACCACAGCGCAAACTAAGTGACTACCAACATCTTCTTCATTGGTTTTGCAGCAGCCATCCCTAAAGAAGCCAGTAAGTGGCTCAAAGGAACAGGGGATGAGGGGCTCTCCAAATACGTTTAAGGCAACTTCTTTTTGCATAGCATCTTTCGATAGTGTGGGTACCAGCCAGTTTATTCAATAAGGCTTAAACTTGCTTAGCTATGAACACATTAGAAAAGCTGACTCTCTTTTACGATGGTGCCTGCCCTTTGTGCCAAGCCGAGATTCTGTTTTTATCCAGAAGAAATCAGGCTGGGCTATTAGATTTTGTGGATATTAATTCTGAGTACTTTGATTCAGCCAAGATTGGCATTTCTTGTGACGAGGCCTTAGCGGCGATGTATGGGCAGTATGACAATGGCGTTTTAATCCAGGGTGTGACTGTTTTTTCAGAGGCATACCGCAGGGCCAATCTGCCATTCTTAGCGTGGATATTTTCTAGAGAATCCTTGCAAGCGATCTTGCAGGTGGCTTACCGTTTCTTTGCTAAAAATCGCCATGCCATTTCTAGATTATTTGGTCCAACAGCCCTGCGTTTGGTGAAGGCAACATCCTTAAAGAGCATCTCATGAGAGTATTCAAGATCCTTTTGGCTTTTTGTGCTGTTATTACTGTATTCGCTTCTAGCGGCTTTGCTCGAGATCTCACTTATCTTGATAGCGTATTAAATCCCGCAAAACTTCAGGGTACTGGCAGACTAAATTGGTGGGGGTTTCATATTTATGATGCCTCTTTTTATCGTGCAGGCGCTCCGTCTTCCCAGGAGTTTGCGATTGATATTCGATATCACAAATCATTCACCGGTGTTGCTATCGCTAATGGCAGTGCTGAGGAAATGAAAAAAATGGGCGTTCCCGATACGCAGGTAGTGCTATGGGGCAAAGAGCTTGCAAGTATCTTTCCCAATATTGAGTCTGGCCAGACTTTGACTGCTGTCTATCTACCAAAGCAAGGAACCATTTTTTATCATGATGGCAAACGTATCGCTCAAATTACTGGCGTAGAATTTTCAAAGGCTTTCTTTGGCATTTGGCTAGATCCTAAAACGAGCGCACCAAAGTTGCGAAATGAATTGCTAGGTCAAGGCTGTCCACCACCACTTTTTAATGAGGCTTGTTAAGTGAATCAATATTTTCCCCTGAGGTTTCTCGCAACAATCGCTTGTGCACTGTTTTTACTTGCCTGTTCGGGTCCTCAGGTCCAGCAGTATGTAAATGAGAAGCCCGTATTAGATCTTAGTGAGTATTTTTCAGGGACGATTGATGCCTATGGAATCTTTACAGACCGTAGTGGTGAGGTAAAGAAGCGATTTACAGTACTGATCAAAGCAGATTGGAAAGTAGTTGATGGTAAAAAAGTTGGTACTTTAGATGAGGGCTTTGAATATTCCGATGGGACTAAGCAAAAACGCATTTGGACCTTAATTGAACAATCCCCTGGAAAATATATTGGCAGAGCAGATGATGTGGTCGGTGTTGCACAAGGTGATTTGGCAGGCAATGCTTTGAATTGGACCTATACCCTTGCTTTACCAGTGGATGGCACGATTTACCACGTGCAATTTAACGACTGGATGTATCTTATAACTCCTAAGGTCATGCTCAATAAGGCCAAAATGAGCAAGTTTGGCATTGAGCTTGGGGAGGTTACCCTGAGCTTTTATAAGCGCTAAGCAGACACCTTGAATTTGTGTCACACTTTCTATGGGGTGTCACAGAAGGTGGCCATAGAGCCCCTAAAATAGTTGGAAACCTATGGAGATTAATATGAATACAAAATTGAAGAAACTTGCGATTGGTTTGTCTGTAACAGGACTTTTTACCTTAGTTGCTTGCCAATCTATGGAGCAGGGTACAGGTCAAAAAGCGAGTGCGACTTTAGATTCTAGATCTGGGTCTAATACAAAAGGTGAAGTGACTTTTACCTGGCAAGGTAGCAATGTTTTAGTTAACGGAAAATTTTCTGGATTAAAGCCAAATTCAGAGCAAGGCTTTCATGTTCATGAAAAAGGCGATTGTTCTGCACCTGATGCTACTAGTGCTGGTGGCCACTTTAATCCTGATACCAAAGCTCACGGCATGCCAAATAGCGGTATGAACCATGCTGGCGATATGCCGAACATTAAGTCGGATGCGAATGGCAATGCTACTTATACAGCCACAATGCATGGTTTTGCTGTTAATACAGGCCCAACTGGAGTTGTGGGTCGCTCGGTTGTAGTGCATCGTGATCCTGATGACTATAAGTCCCAGCCGGCTGGTAATTCAGGTCCCCGTATTGCTTGTGGCTTGATTAAGTAAGTTATCACTTTAGGACATGCAGGGGTTTTAATGAGATTAGAAGATGCCGACCCAGCAAGACATGCTGGGATTGAATATCCAATGGAGGTTGGAGCTCCTGTATTTGCTCCTATTAGGGTAGTTGAAGAAAAAGACAAGGCAGTAAATGTCGCGCGCCAAAATGCAAAGCAAGAGTATGAGCGCATCATGGAGCAGGCAGAGGTTTTAATGAAACAAGCACGGGCTTTGCAGGCAAGGCTCGATGCTACTGAGATGGTGCATAGCGCGAAATTTGGTTTTAATCCAATTCATGGAAAAATTTATCACCTATATTACGACAGCAGAAACGCAATCAATCTGTTGATTCAGAATGGACCGAAAGACTGGAGTTGTGGAATTCCCGATGCGTGGACTTACTCTATGGCGGTAAAGAAGTTAGGGGACAGTACTTGGGCTGTGGTTGAAGAAGATGCCCTTACTGTATGATATTTTTTCCATTTAATAATAAATAAGGTAACACGTGACAAAAGCTCGAGTGGTTAGTCTTTCCGAATTGGGTAGTGCCGATGTCATTCAGGTGATTGATAAAGAATTACCTCCTCCCGGCAAAGGTGAGGTGCAAATACGTCAGACTGCCATTGGTTTTAACTTCATTGATATCTATCAGCGCTCAGGTTATTACCCGCTTGATCTGCCTACGGGCCTTGGCCATGAAGCTGTAGGCGTGGTTGAGGCTTTGGGTGATGGAGTGACAGGCCTCAAAGTAGGTGATCGTGTGATGTATATGAATGCCGGTATCGGGGCATATGCAAGCGCCCGTAATGTTGCCGCTGATAAGTTAGTACCAGTACCAAGTAATGTTTCTGACGAAGTCGCAGCAGCTGTATTTTTTAAAGCAATGACTGCTCAGTACCTTATTCAAAAAACCTACAAAGTAAAAGCAGGTGATATTGTTTTAGTGCATGCCGCTGCTGGTGGTGTTGGCCAAATTTTGGCTGGTTGGGCAAAAGCACTCGGCGCCTTCGTTGTCGGCTCCGTTGGCTCACAAGCTAAAGTGGCTGTAGCTAAAGAAGCGGGGTGTGATGCCGTAGTTGATTACTCGCAGCCAAATTGGGTCGATGAATTCTTAAAAGCAACTGGCGGTAAAAAGGCAAATGTAGTTTATGACTCTGTTGCTAAAACGACCTTCATGGGTTCATTGGACTGCGTTGCTCCCTTTGGAACCTTGGCTTTGTTTGGTGCTGCCTCAGGACCTGCCCCTGAAATTCAGCCTGAGATTTTGAATAAGAAGGGCTGTCTGTTTTTAACGAGACCTTCTGTATTTCCTCATAATGCTACGCATGCATTGCTACAAGAGAATGCAAAGGCCGTGTTTGATGCGATTGCTAAGGGTTACGTTAAGGTGCAAATTGGTGCTAAGTTTCCTTTGGAGCAAGCTGCCGATGCTCATCGTGCAGCTGAAGGCAGAAAGGTCTCTGGCGCTATTGTCATGATTCCTTAGCAGTACTAGCAATCATGCTTAAGCCTCACCTGTTTATTTTCAACTACTGTTAATCAATAAACCTAAAAAGTACTTAGGAGATAGTGTATGAATCACATTTCATTAAGAAGTTTATTTTCTACTTTCTTGGTTTCAGTAGCTTTGCTACTGAGTACTGGGTTCGCCCATTCTCAGACTTTAGCTACTAGTAGCGCGCAGGGTAAGACAGAAATCTTATGGCTTGGCCAGGCTGGATTTCGGATTAAGACACCAGGCGGCAAGATTATTTTGATTGATCCCTGGATTACTGGCGGCCCAAAGACCCCACCCCAATATAAAAATGATTTAGCTGCTATTGGACCGATTGATTTACTTATGGTGACCCATGCACACGTCGATCATATTGGTGATGCCCCTGCCTTAGCTAAGATGAATAATACAAAGCTTTATGGGCCAGCAGATATGGTGACGCCACTCATTACTTTGGGTGTATTGCCTGCTGATTTAACGCATCGTTTTAATAAGACGGGTCGTCAAACTCCTTTGCCTGGAATTAAGGTTACCGCTGTACAAGCCGACCATTCCTCTTTACTTCTTTGGAAAAATCCTGCAACTGAGAAGAATGAATCCCATCCTGCTGGTGAGGCTGTGGGCTACATCATTGAATTAGAAAATGGCTTTAAGATTTGGCATATGGGGGATACCGGCTTGTTCAGTGATATGAAATTTATCAGTGAATATTACAAGCCAGATCTCGTGATGATTCCGATTGGTGGCAATTTCACAATGGCACCAGATGATGCTGCATATGCATTGCGCACTTGGGTAAAACCAAAGATGGTTATTCCAATGCATTACAACTCCAATCCAATGACAAAAGGTACTTTGGCAGAGTTTCAAGAAGCCATGAAGGGGAGTAAGATCAAAATTATTCCTATGACCGAAGGTGAAACTGTTCAGCTCTAAGTTGTCGCTGATTTTTATTGAATAGGATTTTGTGAATTCCATTTCACCTACTGTTAGAGCTCAACTGGCCCCTGATGGCGTTCTTAACGCCACAGTTTATTTAGGCAACTTTCTATTGGTAACTGGCAGATCTCCTACCGGCGAGCCTACTGGTATTGCGCCTGATATTTGCCGTGCTATTGCAAAGCGCTTAGGTGTCGAGCTGAATTTACAGGGATGCGAAACGCAGGATGAAGTAGTGAATTCGGCTGCCGATGGAAGGTGTGGAATTGCATTAGTAGGCTCTGATCCAGCGCGCGCCAAAAGAGTCACCTTTACACCTGCTTATGTGGAACTGGAGGCTAGCTACTTGGTACCTGCCAATTCATCTATTGTGAATATATCCCAGGTGGATCAGCCTGGGATTCGGATCGCCTCATTTTTTAAGAGCGCTTACGATCTTTGGCTACAGCGCAATCTTAAGCATGCTACTTTGGTACATGCAGATAGTCTCCAAGCTAGCAATGAGTTATTTGTTAGTGAGAACTTAGATGCTCTCGCCGGACTCAAAACAGGCCTAGTGAGCGCCGCTCAAAAGATTCCGGGTGCACGTATTCTTGAGGGTCAGTTCACTGGTATTCAGCAGGCAATTGCTACTCAAAAGTTGCATCTAGAGGCGATTGAATTTTTAAGTACTTGTGTAGAAGAGTTTATTAGCACTGGTTTAGTGACAGCTTTAATTGAGCAATATCAAGTGCAGGGTTTGTCTGCTGCGCCGCTTACGAAAAAATCTTCGGTTATTTAAGATGAAAAAAATTGCGCTATCTTTTATTGTGGGTATCGCTATATTGAGTCAGCAAGGTGCTTTTGCTCAGGCTGATACGTATCCAAATCGTCAAATGAAGATCATCTCGCCATTCGCTACGGGCGGTATAGCAGATGGCTTTTCGAGGATTATTGCTCAGGGTTTAAGCGAGGCTTATGGCCAGCCTGTCATTGTTGAGAATAAGACTGGTAGCGGCGGAAATATTGGAGCTGATTTTGTTGCCAAATCTCCTGCTGATGGCTACACCCTCATCATGGGAAGTATTGGTACGCATGCTGTAAATCCCTATCTTGTAAAAAGCATGCCCTATGACCCCTTGAAGGATTTCGTTCCAGTTGTGTTCGTGCTGGACGCTGAGGGTTTATTAGCCGTTAATCCCAATCTTCCAGTCAAAAATGTTAGTGAGCTGATTACTTATTTAAAGACAAATCCAGGTAAGGTTGCTTACGGCTCTGGCGGAATTGGAACGGCTAGTCACTTAGCAGGCGAACTCTTTATCCTCACAGCTAAAGTGGATATGATCCATATTCCTTATAAAGGAAATGCATTAGCCATTACTGATTTAATTGGCGGACAAACGCAAGTCATGTTTGCGACTATGCCCACCATTCTTCCGTATGTGAAAAGTGATAAATTGCGTGGCTTGGCAGTAACAGGTGCAACTAGGGATCCATCGATGCCAGATCTGCCTAGTATTAGTGAAACACTTCCTGGTTTTGATGTAAAAAATTGGATCGGCCTATTTGCACCAGCTGGTACTCCCCCGGCTATTGTGAAAAAGTTGCATGCTGAGGTTAGTAAAATCATGCAGCAACCCTCTGTTCAGAAAAAGTTGGAGTCTGAGGGGGCTAAGTATTACGCTATGAGCCCTGAGGCTTTTGGTGCTTTTCAGAAGAAAGAGTCAGCGCGCTGGGGCAAGATCATTAAAACTGCCGGCATCAAACCGGAATAGACCCAAGGCATCGTAGGGCATTTCCTCTTGACTCCGCTTATAATCATCTAAGCACCTGAATTAAAAGGGATTATTCCCAAAAATCCATTTCTGCTTATTTGACAGCCCCTAAGGGCTCTTGGACAATGCATGCGGTGGTTTGATTCAAGCCACAGCCTGACATGACAACCAATATTTCCTCGACCTCTAGTAACCCTGCCTTGGTGCTCGAAGCCCGTGGACTTCGTTGCGTTCGTGGCGAAAGAGAACTATTTACTAACCTTCATTTGCGGGTTGCATCCGGAAATTGTTTACACATTCGCGGTGAAAATGGGGTGGGTAAAACTAGTCTATTGCGCCTCTTAACAGGCATATCAAAACCAGAGTCTGGTGAAGTGCTTTGGGGCGATCAATCTATTGCGCTTGATCCTATGGCCTATCATCGCGAGCTCTTATTTTTAGGACACAGAGATGCTTTAAAGGAAGATCTCACTGCTTTAGAAAATTTGCAGATGTATGCAACGCTTGATGATGTCTCTCTCTCACAAGAAAAAGCGCTGACTACTTTAGCGCGCTTTGGTTTGCGTGGTCGGGAAAATTTACCCGTTAACTGTTTATCTGCAGGACAAAAGAGACGTATTCTGATGGCACGTATGTCAACTCGTCAGGCCAAGCTCTGGATTTTGGATGAACCTTTTAACGCTTTGGATATTCAGGCAGTTCATGAGTTACAGAATTTAATTGCTGAACATCTTGCTGCTGGCGGTCTTGTGGTACTAACCAGTCATCAAGAGGTTAGCATTCCGAATGTGCAGGTGCTAGAGCTATGAGAGCCTTGCTTGCAATCATTCATCGAGATTTGCTCTTGGTCATGCGCCGCAAGAGTGAAGTCTTAACTGCATTGTTTTTCTTTGTAGTGGTGACCAGTTTATTTCCGCTTGGTATTGGTGCTGATGCCGCCTTGCTGCGCAAAATTGCCCCCGGCGTTATTTGGGTCGCTGCTTTACTGTCTACTTTATTAGGCTTACATCGAATGTTCGCAGCAGATTATCAGGATGGTGCTCTAGAACAGTTGGCTTTATCTCCGCAACCGATGGTTTTATTGGTGACAGGAAAAATCATTGCCCACTGGATTGTTTGTGGCCTACCTTTGGTGGTGTTAGCCCCGGTGATCGGTATTCAATTTGATTTGGACGCGAGTTCTTTATATGTATTGATGGCCACTCTTTTGCTAGGAACTCCAGTACTATCCTTGTTAGGCTCCATTGGTGCAGCTTTAACCCTTGGTGTTCGGGGCGGCAGTGTGTTGATGAGCTTGCTAATTTTGCCTTTGTATATTCCGGTATTGATATTTGGTGCTGGCGCTGTATATGCAAATAGCGTTGGCTTAGATGCATCTGGCCATTTCTCCATACTCGGCGCTTTATTGATTTTGGCTTTAGCATTTGTACCTTGGGTAAGTGCTGTAGCTGTAAAGATTGCGATTGAATGAATCAAGTAAATAACCCCTCTTTTTCTAATAACCGCTTAGTGAATTGGTTTAGCTTATCAAGCCCGAGCACCTTTTATCCGGTCGCTGGCAAACTCATTCCTATTTTCTGGGTCCTTGCTGTTGTATTTGGTTTGGCCGGCTTATGGGTAGGCTTTTTTGTTGCTCCAGTAGATGCAGTTCAGGGCCAGGGTTATCGCATTATTTTTGTCCATGTGCCTGCTTCATGGATGTCGATGTTTCTTTACCTTGTCATGGCAGCATGGGCTGGGCTCGGTTTGGTTTTTAACACCCGCTTATCAGCGATGATGGCTCAAGCCTTAGCTCCAGTAGGCGCATGGATGGCTTTTTTATCTTTGTGGACTGGAGCATTTTGGGGTAAACCCATGTGGGGTGCTTGGTGGGTTTGGGATGCGCGCCTTACTTCTGAATTAATTTTGCTCTTTCTCTATTTAGGCTTTATCGCTTTACAGGCATCGATTGATAACCGTCGTCGTGCAGATAAAGCAGGCGCCATTCTCGCTTTAGTAGGAGTAGTGAATGTGCCCATTATTTATTTTTCAGTGAAATGGTGGAATACATTACATCAAGGCGCTTCAGTTTCATTGACAAAAGCACCTGCGATGGCGCAGACCATGCTATGGGGAATGCTTCTAATGGCTTTGTGCTTCTGGATGTACTCCATTGCAGTGGGTTTGATGCGAGTTCGAGCAATTATTCTGGAGCGTGAAGCGCATGCCGATTGGGTGAGACAATTGAGCGAGGTAAAGAGTTAATGTGGAATAGTCCTGCAGAATTTTTCGCAATGGGTGGCTATGCTCTATACGTATGGAGTAGTTTTGGCGCTTGCGCGTTGGTTTTATTGCTTGAGCCTTTAGTAGTACGCGCTCGCTTTAAGGCAATTGTACAAAGACTCAAGCAGGAGCAACTAGCTGAGCAGTTTGATAGAGAAAGTAGTCAGTGAAGCCTAGATATAAACGTGCATTAATTATTATTGCTGCGTTAGCAGTGATTGGGGTTGCTGCCCTACTAATTCTGAATGCACTTAATAGTAATATTGCTTTGTATGTCACCCCTAGTGAAGTGGCTGCAGGTAAGGCGCCGAAGGATCAAGCCTTTCGGATTGGCGGTATGGTGAAAGATGAATCCTTAAGGCGTGATGGTTTGACAGTACACTTTGTTATTACCGATCTCGTAAAAGATATTCCCGTTGCGTACACAGGCATTCTTCCGGATTTATTTAAAGAAGGTAAGGGCGCTGTGATTCAAGGCCGCATGAATGCCAATGGGGAATTCATTGCTAGTGAAGTACTCGCTAAGCATGATGAGAACTACATGCCACCAGAGGCTAAGCATGCTTTAGAGCAAGCCCAGAAAAATGGAAACAATAAATGATTCCTGAATTTGGGCATTACGCACTCATTCTGGCACTTTGTGTCGCCCTTATTCAGGGGGTGCTTCCATTGGTGGGCGCGCACCAAGGCCGTCGAGAGTGGTTGATGTTGGCAAGACCTGCCGCTCAAACTGTTTTCTTATTACTTGCTTCTGCTTTTGTAATCCTGGCTTGGTGTTTTTATAGCAATGACTTTTCTGTGCTCTATGTCGCTGAGCACTCTAATTCTCAGATGCCTGTTGTCTATCGTTTAGGCGCCGTATGGGGTGGGCATGAGGGCTCATTGCTTTTGTGGGTGTTCTTATTAAGTACCTGGACTATTTTGGTTTCTCAGCTCTCTAAAGCTTTAGATGAGTTTATGGTCGCTAGAGTCATTGGTGTTTTAGGTTTAGTAATGAGTGGGCTCCTACTTTTTATTCTGACAACTTCAAATCCATTTATGCGCTTGCTGCCAGCCGCGCAAGATGGCCGGTCTTTAAATCCACTGTTACAAGATCCTGGCTTAGTCTTCCATCCGCCGATGTTGTACATGGGCTATGTTGGCTTCTCAGTAGCCTTTGCTTTTGCGATTGCATCTTTATTATCAGGAAGATTGGACGCTGCATGGGCTCGCTGGTCACGTCCTTGGACCACAGCGGCCTGGGTATTTCTGACACTTGGAATTGCCCTGGGTTCTTGGTGGGCCTACTATGAGTTAGGTTGGGGTGGTTGGTGGTTCTGGGATCCCGTTGAGAATGCATCTTTTATACCTTGGCTAGTCGGTACTGCACTATTGCATTCATTAGCAGTTACAGAAAAGCGTGGTGGCTTTAAGAGCTGGACTGTTTTGTTAGCAATTACTGCTTTTTCTTTATCCCTCTTAGGAACTTTCTTAGTACGCTCCGGCGTGCTGACATCAGTCCATGCCTTTGCTACTGATCCAAGGCGCGGTATTTTTATTTTGATCTTTTTGGTTCTCGTGGTTGGATCTTCGCTAATTCTTTATGCATGGCGTGCGCCTAAGAGTTCTCTTGGCGGTAAATTTAGCTTGAGCTCAAGAGAAACTTTTATTCTTTTGGGTAACGTCTTCTTGGTTGTTTCTGCTGGCTCAGTATTGCTCGGGACTTTGTACCCCTTATTAATTGATGCTCTTCATTTAGGAAAAATCTCCGTCGGGCCCCCTTATTTTAATAGTGTATTTGTACCCATCATGGCGCCTTTATTGGTGCTAATGGGAATTGGCCCTTGGACTAATTGGAAAAGCTCTCATCTTCTGGCGGTGATCAAGCGCTTATGGCTTGCAGGCCTCGCTGCAGTAGTTGCTGGTATCAGTATTCCTTTGATGATGGGTGAGTTCACCTGGTTAGCAGGCCTTGGCTTCTTGCTGGCTTTTTGGGTCATTGCTTCTGGTTGCTTGCAGATTATTCGTCAAGCTAAAGTAGGTAAGCCAACCCGCTCATTTATAGGGATGCAAGTAGCTCATTTGGGTATTGCTGTGTTTGTGATTGGCGTCACGATGGTTGGCGCTTATCAAGAAGAAAAAGATGTGCGCATGGCTGCTGGTGAGACTGTTTCAGTAGGCGGATACCAAATTCAGCTACAAGATGTCAATGTAGTGCCAGGACCAAACTACCAGGCGATGCGCGGGACTTTCTTATTAAGTAAGAATGGTAATCCAGAGGCAACGCTATATCCAGAGAAGCGTAATTATTTCTCATCAAGTATGCCAATGACTGAGGCTGCTATTGATGTAGGTTTGACGCGAGATATTTATGTTTCTCTTGGGGAAGTGCTACCTGATAGATCATGGGCAGTGCGCGTGTACTACAAGCCTTTTGTGGATTGGATCTGGGGTGGCTGCTTGTTGATGGCGCTTGGCGGTGTATTGGCGATCTCTGATAAACGCTATCGCATCAAATTGAAAAGACAAGCCCCATGAAGCTAAAGTTTTTAATTCCTCTGGCGCTCTTTGTCATCTTGGTTGTCTTCCTAGCGATAGGTTTAAATCGCGATCCACAAGAAATTCCCTCACCATTAATAAATAAGCCAGCACCCGCATTTGAAATTCCACAGTTGTCAGAGACTAACCAGACTTTTTCACCCGCAAGCATGAAGGGGCAGGTTTGGATACTGAATGTCTGGGCGTCTTGGTGTGTCGCTTGTCGTGAAGAGCACCCAGTACTAGTGGAGCTTGCTAAGTCAAAAGTAGCGCCTGTGATTGGTTTGGACTACAAGGATAAGCGTGAAGATGCGCTCACTATGTTGGCTAAGCAGGGTAATCCTTATCTATTATCAGCGTTCGATGCAAATGGACGTGTTGGAATTGATTATGGTGTCTACGGTGTGCCTGAAACCTATGTGATTGATAAAGCGGGCATCATTCGCTTTAAACATATTGGCCCCATTACGATGGGCATACTGAATCAAAAGATCTACCCATTGATTAGTGAGCTTCAGAAATCATGAAGTCAATTTTTTTTATTACTCTCTGTGTGATTAGCTTGGGCTCATCGTTTGCCAAAGATGCGGCCCCCTTAGCAGATGATCCTGTG
>Ga0194037_1001987_pt1 | contig 14124 bp, 14 predicted proteins | sample JunL306m_MetaG_FD_148653 | JGI IMG/M metagenome (GOLD analysis project Ga0194037, IMG submission 148653) | Anoxic zone freshwater microbial communities from boreal shield lake in IISD Experimental Lakes Area, Ontario, Canada - Jun2016-L304-6m | ecosystem: Environmental > Aquatic > Freshwater >...
GCTTTGACAGCCTCATCAACACTAAACGCTGGTATGCCATTGGGTACCGGCACGTTAAATTGACGCAGTAATTCTTTACCTTGGTATTCGTGGATTTTCATATTTGATTCCTTAAGTTAAATATATATTTTTATCAATAATAACGATGAAACATGATTGAATGATTTCTTGCACTTTATTTATTTTTTCCGAAGATAAATTTTCCGGCCTGAAGTGGGTACCCATACCAGATTGGGTGATAGGTTTTAACCGCTTCTCCATCAGTTCTAAGTGCGTGACATGCATTAAACTGAAATGGCAATTCCGCCCCATCGACGCTGTGATTTTCTGTGGATTTTTGAACGGGAAAGATCTCTCCAGCAAAACCTTGTGTCGCTACAGTTGGTAGAAGCTTTGTAAGCTCCGAAAGATGCGTACATCCCAAATAACCACCTAATCGGCTTTTCACACCCTCCCTAAAATTTTTTAATAAATTCAGTCCGACTAATTTGGAGTAATCAGGAACAATATTTTCACAAAAACTAGGGTAAGGAACTTGAAGAGATTTAGCACTTGATTGGACAATCTCCATCTGCTCATTGATCGTAATTTTTAGCTGCATTTGATGAATTGGCTCATTTTTTTTTCGATATACCGCCGCCAACTGGAAATCTTGTGGTTTGGTATCCATTAACTCTGCCTCAATATCCCATAAATCATCATCTCTTCGATACGCTTTTAAATCGATTTTTCGCTCGTGAACGAGCCGACGGGAGGGATTTGCATCTTTTGAATTTTCAGACATAGCTATAGTCTAGCATTTCAAAGAGGTTCGTCTAGGGTTTTCCCTCGCACAATTTGATAAATAGTGTCTTGCTCAAAGCCTCTACTGGCTAAAAACCGAATCTGTTTTGCTAAATCTTTGGGATCTTGTGCTAACTGACCAAACTTTTTTTCCCAAACCTCAAATGCTCTTTGTGCTTCCGATTGTTTGAGGCCATGAAGTTGCTCTGCAATCGTTGTTTTATCAATTTGATGCTGACGCAACTCTTGAACTAACCGATTAACCCCTAAACCTTTGGATTTACGCGTTACTAAACCCTCTACAAAACGTGTATTGGATAAGAAATTTTTTTCAATGAGTTTGGCTATTGTTTCGTCCAACTCCACCTCAGTCTGAGCATGGGGCTGTAGCTTTTTTCTGATTTCAACTTCACTATGCTCACGATAAGAAAGATACCTGATTGCACGACCTAAAAGACTGATTGTCTTTTTAGGCCGTCCACCAGTTTCAATAACTTCTAACTGATCCTCAAGCTTCTGGAGGCTCGACTTCGTCATCTTCCTTACCAGATATCACCGCTTTTGATCCTTTAACGCCCAACTTTGCGCGAATCAGTCCTTCTAACTCTTTCGATAACTCAGGATTGGCTTTCAGAAAATCTCGTGAATTATCTTTTCCCTGTCCAATCTTCTCACCCTTATAGCTATACCACGCACCAGATTTTTCAATAATGTCTGCCTCTACACCCATATCAATGATTTCTCCTTCACGAGAAATACCAGTGCCATACATAATGTCAAAAATAGCCTCTCTAAATGGTGGGGATACTTTATTTTTAACGACCTTAACTCGGGTCTCATTTCCAACGTTATCCTCACCTTTTTTGATGCTCCCAATCCGACGAATATCTAATCGCATGGAGGCATAAAATTTGAGCGCATTTCCACCGGTAGTTGTTTCAGGGGAGCCAAACATAACACCAATTTTCATCCGAATTTGATTAATAAAGATAATCATCGAATTCGTCCGTTTAATGGTGCCAGTTAACTTACGAAGTGCTTGGCTCATTAAACGTGCCTGTAAACCTGGTAAAGAATCTCCCATTTCACCTTCTATCTCAGCTCTTGGCACGAGTGCAGCTACTGAGTCAATGACGATTAAATCAATTGAACCGGATCTGACGAGAGCATCCGCTATTTCTAAAGCCTGCTCACCAGTATCTGGTTGTGAAATAAGTAAATTATTAACGTCCACTCCAAGCTTTGCTGCATACTGAACATCTAATGCATGCTCCGCATCAATAAACGCACAAGTGCCACCTAATTTTTGCATCTCCGCTACAGCATGTAAGGTCAACGTCGTTTTACCTGACGATTCTGGGCCATAAATTTCTATGACACGCCCTCTCGCAAGTCCCCCTACGCCTAACGCAATATCAAGACCCAGTGATCCTGTGGATACCACCTGGATATCTTGTGCGATCTCTGCATCTCCTAGGCGCATGATGGAGCCCTTACCAAATTGTTTTTCAATTTGTGCAAGGGCTGCTGTTAGTGCTTTTTGCTTGTCGTTACTTAACCCAGAAAACTCTGAGTTTGCTGAGTTTCCAGGGACCGTATTTGCGCTCGCCTTTGACTTCTTGTCATCCATCTTTTTTCCAATCATCATCTTTTCTTTATAAAGTTAATTATGAATACAAATATACTGTATAGAAAAACAGTATTTATTACAACTAATTTTTCACTTTTGATCAATTTATACCGTTTTTTGTGATTTTTTTCATGAAAAGAAACTATTTAACTATAGATTCAATTTGTGTAGTAATTGATGAGATTTTTTGTCCGAAAAGTTAGATGTTGATGTAAACCTTCCTTTTCGTTTGATAAAAGCTCAAAATATCATCAACTTAGACTAAGGAATTACCCTAAAGACCTCTAGTTTTACAGCCAGAAGCATGGATAATTCATCATGTTTTATTTTTATTACAACTATGTAGGAGTTATTTGACTATGGCGACATCCAATGATGTACAAAAATCTGCCCCAATGACCTCTGAAGAACGTAAAGTTATCTTTGCCTCGTCTTTAGGTACTGTCTTTGAATGGTATGACTTTTATTTATACGGTTCTTTAGCTTCCATTATTGGTGCTCAATTCTTTTCCAAATTAGATCCCGGTTCTGCTTTCATTTTTGCATTGTTGGCTTTTGCCGCAGGATTTATTGTTCGCCCATTTGGTGCTATCGTATTTGGTCGATTAGGCGATTTGATTGGTCGTAAATACACCTTTTTGGTCACGATTGTGATTATGGGTGCATCGACCTTCTTAGTGGGTGTATTACCCAACTACGCCTCTATTGGCGTAGCTGCTCCAGTCATACTAATTACATTACGCGTTTTACAAGGTTTAGCCCTTGGTGGTGAATATGGTGGTGCGGCAACCTATGTTGCTGAGCATGCCCCAAGGAACCGTCGAGGTTTCTTTACTTCATGGATTCAAACAACGGCAACTTTAGGTTTGTTTTTATCTTTGTTAGTCATCTTGGGTTGTAGAGAGCTTACTGGTAAAGATTTTGAAGTATGGGGTTGGAGAATTCCATTTATTGTTTCTGTTCTCCTACTTGGTGTTTCTTTGTATATCCGTTTACAAATGGCAGAATCACCAGCATTCCAAAAAATGAAATCTGAAGGAAAATTATCCAAGTCACCTTTAGGCGAATCCTTTGCTCAATGGAAAAATCTTAAAATTGTGATCTTGGCTTTAATCGGCTTAGTAGCTGGTCAGGCCGTGGTTTGGTACACCGGCCAATTCTATGCGCTATTCTTTATCACTCAAGTCCTTAAAGTTGACCCCAAAACAGCGAACCTGTTAATTGCCGCAGCTTTATTAATTGGCACACCTGGCTTTATCTTTTTTGGCTCACTGTCTGATAAGATTGGCCGTAAAGTAGTGATCATGTTAGGTCTTTTACTGGCTGTGATTACCTACTTGCCAAATACGCCAATTTCCATATTTAATGCTTTGACACACTATGCCAACCCAGCTCTTGAAGCTGCTATGGCAAAATCACCGGCGACTATTACTGTTGACCCTGCAGAGTGCTCATTCCAGTTCAATCCAACGGGTACAGCGAAGTTCACCAGTTCGTGCGATATCGCTAAACAAGTCATGGCAAGCAACTCTGCCAGCTATACGACCGTTTCTGGCGCTCCTGGCACAGTCGCCAAAATAAAAATTGGTGAGACTGAAATTGATGGATATACCTCAAAGGGCCTCAGTGGTGACGAAGCAAAAGCAAAAGGTGATGAGTTCAAGAAGGTGGTTCGTGTGGCTCTAGACGAAGCCGGTTATCCAAAAACAGCAGATAAAGCAGCGATGAACATACCAATGCTCATTCTTTTGCTGACGATTTTGGTGATATACGTAACGATGGTTTATGGCCCTATCGCAGCCTACCTTGTTGAGATGTTCCCAACTCGGATTCGCTATACGTCCATGTCTTTGCCATACCATATTGGTAACGGCTGGTTCGGTGGTCTATTACCAACCATCGCCTTTGCTCTAGTTGCGCAAAACGGAAATATCTACCACGGACTTTGGTATCCAATCGTTATTGCAGGAGCAACACTCGTCATCGGATCCCTGTTCCTCAAGGAAACAAAAGACGTTGATATTTATGCTAACGACTAAGTAGTTTCGTTGATCATCAAAACCCGACCAATGGTCGGGTTTTTTTTTGGAGTTATAAGCACTATTTTCTTATCCAAATTACTATATGCTTTTATGGGAGTTTTTGATTGCTGAAACAATTTATCAGACAACAAGTGAGGTCCGTAGTAGGTGGTGGTAAACCACCCACTGAGTATCTCTACCCTCCAGGTGACCCAGGTTTATTTGGGCCAAACTCCGTGATTTGGCGTGTTCACGGCGACTTTATGTCGATGATGATTGGTGGCATTAGCTCATTAATTCTGCAAGCACTTCACCCATCAGCACTTGCTGGAGTGTGGGATCACTCATCATTTCGAAAGGATTTAAAGGGTCGATTAGGGCGCACTGCCTCATTCATCGCCGCAACCACTTACGGTAATACAGAAATGGCGACAAGAGCTATCTCTCGCGTCAAAAAGATTCATGACTCTCTTAAAGGTACCTTACCAAATGGAACCGAGTATTGGGTAAGTGACCCACATCTACTGTACTGGGTCCATTTAACAGAATCATCTAGTTTTTTAAATGCCCATCAAATTTATTTAAACCCAGATATTTCTACTGTAGATCAAGATCAATATTATTTAGAGATGAGTCAAATCTCCAAAGGTCTAGGATGCTCCATTCTTGATCAATTTGGAAATGATGTGTTTGCCACCTCTAGAACATCTGTGCAACTTGCCATCCAAGCTTATTTTCCAGAATTACATTACTCAGACAGATCAAAATGGGTGATTGATTTATTAGAAAATTTCCCCTCAGAGCCCAATACGTATCTATTAAATCGGCTGATCATCAAAGCAGGTTTTTATAACTTACCTGAGTGGGCCTACCCTCTCATCAAAAGGTCTCCGCCCTCTGTATTAGAGCGTAAGTTACTCAATCAATCTATTCAATTGATTGCTAAACCAGTACGTTGGGCTTTAACAAACGGTGTGGCAACGCATGCAAAGCGCCGCATGGGTATCTTCGCTTAGGGTGCAATCTCTATCAAAATTTCATTTCTACGCCACGGTGGCAAAGTCCATGGTGGGTTATATCTTGCTAGTTGCGGTTGCCCAAGCGCTTGCAGATGCTTAGCATCAATCCACTCCTTTAACTGCTTCGTATTATTTTCTATTTTTTCAAGATTATTTAAGCCAGAGAACTTGATAACAGCATAACGTTTAGCAGGTAACTCTTTAATATTGACTAAGGGATTTTTGGGTTTAGGTAAGGTCTCCATCGTGTATTGTTTAGGCATCACAAACTGTACCCGCCATCCTTTATCGGATGATTGATCGATCGTCACAGGAGCGGTCATTGCTATTTTTTGCGGCTCAATAGTAACTGGTGCTGTCATTACAATTTTTTGCGACTCCTTGTTACTCGCTTCATTGTTACCAAAAATAAAATCTGCAATTAACCTAAAGCCCTTATTGGATGCTTCATCCCGACTCCCTTCCACTGTCACCTCCGCAATCACCATCGGCTCATATTGCCGAATTTCAAAAGGCGCTTCTTGATCAGTCGTTGTGAAGGGTGGTTCTTCAATAGCCATAGAAAAATTAGAGAATAAACAAATAAGAGAAAATAACAGTGTACGTAGCATCATATTGACTACCTTTTTTGATTACATGATAGATTGAATCATTATTAGTTTAACGATACTTTTTAAAACTCTCACTTTACCCATCGATGAATACATCTAACTTACTGATAACCAACAAAGAATTACATCTTCTTTTACAACAACAAGATTCAAACCTCATCCTCTTGGACTGCCGATTTGATCTTACTAAACCTCATATCGGTAAAGAGCAATATTTAGCAGGGCATATTCCTGGCGCCTACTATGTTGACTTAGAGAAGGATCTTTCTGGGCCCAAAAATCCTCAATTTGGCAGGCACCCCTTACCCACTCCTGTGGTATGGGCAAAAACACGGTCCTCGCTAGGCATTTCTTCGAATTCACAAATTGTTATCTATGACCATCTTGAAAACACCTACTCTGCAAGGATGTGGTGGATGTTGACAGCTACAGGTCATAACAATGTACAAATTCTGGATGGGGGTTTTCAAAATTGGACCTCTAACGATTACGTTGTTCAGATTGATGAAGTCAAACCTTTTCCCTTAAAAGTGGACGCCCGAGTGATTGACTACAAAAATCTAATAGTGATGAATGATGTCCAAGATAATTTGAGTAAACCAGTTTTTCATGTGATTGACGCACGAGCTGCTGAAAGATTTCGAGGCGAAGTTGAACCGCTTGATCCTGTAGCAGGTCATATTCCTGGTGCAATGAACCGACTTTATAAGATGAATCTTAATCCAGATTCTTTATTTAAAAGTCCAGAGGAACTTCGCAAAGAATGGACTGGTTTTAACTTAGCACCAGAACTGATTGTTCATCAATGTGGTTCAGGTATCACTGCCTGTCATAATCTCTTTGCGATGGAATTAGCGGGTCTAAAAGGTTCAAAGCTTTATGCAGGTAGCTGGAGTGAATGGTGTAATCATTCTCATAATCCAGTGGCAAAGGGTGATTAACCCCACCCAAGCCTCAACGCCACATGATAGGTGATGTAGGATGCTAAGTAAGCGAGAAGAAATAGATAGGTCAGCATAACGGCGGGGATTTTATATCCGCCGGTTTCTCGTTTGACTGCCGCAATGGTTGATAAACACTGTGGTGCAAAGACAAACCATGCAAGTAGTGATAAGGCTGTAGCCAAAGACCAACTGTGTTGAATCAGCGGTGTAAGAGCATCAGCGGTATCACCCGCTTGACCTGCTAAGGCATACACGGTCCCCAGAGAGCTCACCACTACTTCTCTAGCGGCCATCCCTGGAACTAATGCAATGCTGATCTCCCAATTAAATCCAATTGGAGACAAAACCGTTGAAAGTAGTTTGCCGAGTATTCCAGCAAAACTGTATTCAATTGCAGGGCCCTCGGCACCGATAGGGGGGTGTGGGTAACTGGCTAAAAACCATAATGCTATGGTTAAAAATAAAATTGTGCCGCCCACCCTGTTTAAGAAAATAAACATCCTTTGCCAAAGTCCTATAGCAACGTTTTTCATACTCGGGAAATGGTAGCTGGGAAGCTCCATCATTAATGGATGAAATGACGTTTTAGAGTTGGCTATTTTTTTTAGCACCCAAGCTACTATCATGGCACCAATAATTCCTGACACATATAAAGAAAATAGTACCAAGCCCTGTAAATCTACTCCAAGGACTAATTCTTTTGATGGGATAAAGGCCCCAATTAATAATGCATATACTGGCAATCTAGCTGAACAAGTCATCAGTGGTGCAATCAAAATGGTGACTAGGCGATCGCGTGCATTGGTAATTGTTCTTGTCGCCATAATGCCAGGAATTGCGCAAGCAAAACTGGATAGGAGCGGTATGAACGATCGACCTGATAGTCCGACACTTCCCATCATTCTATCGAGCAAATAGGCTGCCCTTGGTAAATAACCACTCTCTTCCAAAATGAGGATAAAGAAAAATAAAATTAAAATTTGCGGTAAAAAAACAATGACGCCACCTGCTCCAGCAATCACTCCATAGACAAGAAGACTTCTATACCAACTATCAGGCATGGAGGCTAATAAAAATTGACTGATGACATCAGTCACATTTTTGATGATTTCCATCGGGTAAGCTGCCCAAGTAAAAACCGCCTGAAAGATAAAGAATAGCACCACGAATAAAATCATTGGCCCCAAAATTGGGTGCAATAAAGCTTGATCTAATTGATCACTGACCGGATCAGCAATCTGTTGATCTAAACCCATTCTCTTTAAGATGTTTTGAACTACTTGATTGTCTGCCTCAGTCTGGTAACTTGGCATTTGTGTTGTTATATCTACCAATTGGTGTAAGCCACTTTTACTAAGATCCATCTCTTTTAATTTATTCCGTAGGGCTTGATCACCTTTAGCCTCTACCCCGATCGTTGTAACAACTGGCAGTTGTAACTCTTCTTCTAACTGTTTAACATGAATATTGAGGCCTCTTTTTTGCGCGACATCCATCATATTTAAGACCACAAGACACGGCAAACCCATTCTCTTGATGGCAAGTACTAAACGTAAGCTTCTTCTCAAGTTAGTGGCATCTAATACGCAAAACACTAAATCAGGTTTCTTCTCACCCGTTGCTCGTCCTAATAAAACATTACAGGTAATATGCTCATCTAAAGATCGAGGATATAAGCTATAGACACCAGGTAAATCTAAAATCCTGAATACCTGTTGACCTAAAACCAGCTTTCCTTCTTTACGCTCTACAGTCACTCCTGCATAGTTAGCAACTTTTTGCTTTCCACCAGTGAGTAAATTAAATAAAGATGTTTTGCCACAATTTGGGTTACCAACAAGAGCGATGAGAGGCTCTTTTGGATAAAAATGAATAAACGATTCTGCCATGATGACTTCAATCTTCAACTTCAATAAGTGCCGCTTCTTTTTTACGCAACGCAAAGGTTGATAGACCTATACGTACCATTAAGGGATCGCCACCGATTAGGTTTCGTCTCATCACAGTGACTTGCTCACCTGCGATAAAACCAATTTCTTCTAATTGACGTGAAATCTCAGGTAATGCTTCATCATTATCCACATGCTTTACACGCTTAGTGATGTTATTGGATAGTTGGTCAAGTTTCATGAATAAGTGTTCAAAATGATTTCTTTCTCATTATAAACGAGAATCGTTATCATTCGCAGTCGCCAGTGAATCAGATTTCTAGGCTCTGCTGTCCAGTTCGTTGATAAAAATTGAGACTTTGGCTGGCTATAGATAATTTTCTTGGGCCGGGTTTTACCTTAATCTGACTACCTGCCATAATCATTCCGGGCTCTATGACCTTCAGGTACCACCCGGAATAGCCACTTTGCACCATAATTTTGGCAGCGCCACTATAGTTCATTTTGATATTAAATTTAAAGCATGGCTCACGAAACTCAGTGACTTGCATGACTGTTTTGTCAATTTGCCAAATATCACCAATATAAACCTCTGCCTCTACAAAACCCTCGGTTGTAAGGTTCTCTCCAAAACTTCCATGTTGCAGCTCTTGTCCGAGATGCAAACGATTTTCTTTCACTAAACAGTCTTTCCAAAAAGCGTAATGCTCTAAAGGATAGGCATAAATAGCTTTCTCAATTCCCCCGTGTACCTTTAAATTTGCCTGTTCATCGCCATCGATCCCTAGATGATGAGCCATCACCGGATTCGGTTCACTAAGGGCACTCATCGGTGATTTAATGATGGCTGATCGGATTTCTTGATGTGGATTTTCCTGATCAGAATTGATGACTCTTACTTTTCCGGTAGATATTGAGCAGATTTGTGGCATATTGAATGTGATTTTCTCGGCGTTGGTTGATAGATCTATTTTAAACCGCAGCAACCTCATTTAGAGGCTCTTTCCTTCATTTTCCTTTTACGATATGCGGGTATCATGGCAAATTTACGTTATGATGCATTTCCCTGTCTTCTTTTATCCAACAGAGATTTACTCCTTTTCTATCCACTTTCATGATTCAACTTAAAAACATTGTTTTACGGCGCGGCATTAAGGCTGTATTAAATCAGGCATCTGCGACTATCAATCCTGGTGAAAAGGTAGGCTTAGTTGGTAGAAATGGTGCTGGAAAATCTTCATTATTTGCTCTTTTAAATGGTTCTCTCCATGAGGACCAAGGTGAATTCTTTATTCCAAAACAATGGCGGATGTCTCAAGTTGCCCAAAATATGCCGGAAACAGACCAAAATGCAACTGATTTTGTCATTGATGGCGATACCGTTTTGATGCTCGCAAAACAAGCTGTAGATGATGCTGAGTTATCTGGTGATGGTGATGCCATTGCCCATGCTTATATGCATTATTTTGATAGCGGCGCCAATGATGCTCAGTCAAGAGCTCAGTCACTTATCCTAGGTCTTGGATTTAAATTGAATGAGTTACAAAATCCGGTAAATAGCTTTTCAGGTGGTTGGAGAATGCGTCTGCAATTAGCGCGCGCATTGATGTGTCCATCTGAACTTCTTTTACTCGATGAGCCTACTAACCACTTAGATTTAGATGCCTTAGTATGGCTAGAGGCTTGGTTAAAGAAATATAACGGGACTCTAATCGTCATTAGTCATGATCGTGAATTCTTAGATAGCGTAACTCAAGTAACCATTCATATTGAGAACTGCTTGCTCAATCGCTATGGTGGTAACTATAGCTCTTTTGAAGATCAACGTTCAGAGCAATTAGCACTTCAGCAAAGTGCTTTTTCAAAGCAACAAGAAAAAATTGCACATTTACAAAAATTTATTGCTCGATTTAAAGCCAAAGCAAGTAAAGCTAAACAAGCTCAGAGTCGCGTTAAAGCACTTGATCGAATGGAAAAAATTGCACCCTTGCTATCTGAAGCTGACTTTACCTTTGAGTTTAAAGAGCCTACGAATTTACCCAACCCCATGCTAGTTTTACACAATGTTTCTCTCGGTTACCCGTCTCAGGATGAAACAACAGAACCAGTAACTATCGTACGGGATGTTAACAAGTCAGTTCTAGCAGGTCAACGTATTGGCATTTTAGGGGCAAATGGTCAAGGTAAGTCGACTCTTGTTAAAACTATTGCCGGCACGATAAAAGAACTGTCCGGTGAAGTTACAGAGGGCAAGGGTCTACAAATTGGTTATTTTGCGCAGCAAGAGTTAGATATTTTGCTTGAGGAAGATAATCCTCTGGAGCACATGATTAGTCTAGTAAAAAAATCTACCGCAGAACGCACTTTATCTGGTCAAGGAACTCGTGAGCAAGATTTGCGAGGTTTTCTTGGCATGTTTAATTTTAGTGGTGACATGATTTTCCAAAAAGTTGGGAGCATGAGTGGTGGCGAAAAGGCGCGTTTAGTACTCTGTATGATAGTTTGGCAAAAACCGAATCTTTTACTATTAGATGAACCAACTAACCACTTAGATCTTGCAACTCGTGAAGCACTATCTATGGCACTTAATGAGTATGAGGGTACTGTGATGTTAGTCAGTCATGATCGCGCTTTACTAAGAGCCGTTTGTGATGAATTTTGGATGGTGTCTCGTGGAAGTGTCTATCCTTTCGAGGGAGATTTAGATGATTACCAACAATTTTTGCTGGATGAAGCAAAGCGGCAAAGGGAAGAAGCTAAAAAATCATCTAATCTGTCTACTACAGCACCACCTTTACCTACAGTCAATACTAAAAAACCTTTTTTAACCTCTGAACAAAAAAAATTAAAGAAAAATTTTGAAAAGTTAGAGCTTCAAATTAGTCAAAGACAATCAGAAATCAGCGCACTTGAATCGCAATTAACCATCTCATCTGATACCCATTTTATTTTAGAATCTGGTAAGAAATTACAACTCCTTCAAAGTGAATTAGAGGGATTTGAAGAAGAATGGCTAAAGCTAAGCCAACTTTTAGAAATAGAAAATATCCTTTAGATATAAATTGTCATTAATTGTGAACTTTGCTAGCATCAGGGATATTATTTTGGGGGATTTTTTTTAATGTATCTCAGTAAAACTATTGCCTACACTACTAATAATCAGTCTCCTGTGCATTCGATTCCAAAATCTAGTCCCGCGCTTCCCAAAAATAGTGATGGGCTAAAAGATAGTCCTACTCACGCGCCTGTAAAGTAAATGGGGAAAGTTGGTACGATCACTAATACTATGGCTTAACTTTATAAAGCTCTGAATAGGAAGCATTTTTTTGTATTTGTTTCCATAATAGAGGATGAGTATCTTTTTTATAAACCACAGATGACAACATCAATTAATGATTTCTAAATTTGTACTTTTTTGCACTATTCATCAGAAATCTCCACCCTTCAGTTAATTGAGCTTAAATCCCCTTACGTAGGCAGGCACAAATTATTCGATCCAATATTTATTATTATTTTTTAAATAAATTAAAGTTTTACTTAAAAAAGCCGTTAATAATAAGAACCGATTTAATGAAAGGCTTATTATGTTTAATATAACTAAATTAAGTTTATTAACTGCTTTAGTCACGTCTAGTTGTGCATATAATCATGTTCCTATTGTCGAAAATGCTAACGTTAGTAGTTTTGAAAAATCTTATACTACCAGCGATAAGTCTTTTATAGCTAATAATGAAAAGCTTACCCCACCCCCTAGCGTTCGTTACAACTCAAATTATTTTACAGCCGTCTCTAAGCCTGGATATGGGAATGATTATCCGGTTACTTATAGGATTCAAATTCCTGATTTAGAAGATAGAGTTCGTCCAATTGATCGCCCATTATTAGTTCAGCCAAGCTCAGTTAAAAGTGATTAGTTTTTTTAATAATATGAAGGGAATCTTTAAAATCCTCATTTATTAACCTCTTATTTATTTTTAAGGAATTCGTATGAAATTTTCTAAGTTTATCTTTATTATTGCTTTTTTTATTTGTTTGCCTACTTTTTCTCAAACTGTTGTAGACGTTGATCAAACGCTTACACATAAGACTAAAGGTTATTTTAGATATGACCCATATCAATATCTAATCCCAAACTCCTACTCCTTTGACCCAATAATGACTAATAATAGCTATCTTAGCTCTGGTGTTTTAAACAGTGGCATTATTTTCATGGCAGATCAACTAGATCATAATGTTAATTCAGATAGTCGTGCACTTCCAACAATTGTTTCTTCAATTGCTGATGTCAATAATCTTTCTGAAACATCTCAATTTGGCCGCATACTAACTGAGAATTTAATTCATGAATTACAGGTAAAAAACTGGAATATGATTGATGCAAGATTTACAAAAAACATTATTTTTAATCCGGCTGGGGAATTTTCATTAAGTCGTGATCTTGATAAATTAAGATCAAGCTCTACCCCTGTTGGTAATGTTTTAACCGGTACCTACGTTAATACTATTGACGGTGTTATTGTTAATTTACGGTTAATTAATGTTGCGAATGGAATAGTTTTATCAACTGCCCAAACTCGTTTATCTAGGGATAAATTCATAGCTTCTTTAGTAGATAAACCAATCCCACTACCTGTTATTGGGTTTTCACGATAACAATGTCAAACTTTAAGGCTATTTGTAAATATTTCTTATTATTATTTTTATTGAGCTTTTTATTTGGTTGTGCTAATTTAATCACGCATTTCAATGAATGTAATCTTGATAGTCCGAATGATTTTTCTAAAATTAATTTTCAAAATGTAACTGATCAAATTGCCATTGAATTGTGTAATTCTGAAAATAACGATCTTGAATCATCAAAACCTGAAGATATCATTTTAGTTCCTGATTTTGTCGAAATTGACTCTTATGAAACCCAATCTATGGGCCTAATATTAGGAGAGCATTTACGTGTAAGTCTTAGTAAAATTTGTAACACCCCAATTAGACAGGTAGAAATGTCTAAGGAGTTTCGTTTGAATGCGAATGGATTGACTGCCCTTACAAGAGATAAGAATGCTATCTCTTTACCGACCGTTCAAGCAAAAACTGCAATTGTAGGTGTTTACAGCTTTAGGCCCAATCATTTGTCCATCATTACAAAAAAGATAAATCTGCAAAATTCATCGATTATTAAATATTCTTCTAAACAGGTTTCATGGAAATGTGATTCAACACACTTTTACCA
>Ga0194037_1001988_pt1 | contig 14123 bp, 15 predicted proteins | sample JunL306m_MetaG_FD_148653 | JGI IMG/M metagenome (GOLD analysis project Ga0194037, IMG submission 148653) | Anoxic zone freshwater microbial communities from boreal shield lake in IISD Experimental Lakes Area, Ontario, Canada - Jun2016-L304-6m | ecosystem: Environmental > Aquatic > Freshwater >...
GATCAAGCTGCTGGCGATCGGCAAATGTGTTGACGGCGTCATCGAAGCCCGCGTGCACCCGACCATGATCCCGCTTGATAGCCCGCTGGCAGATATCAACGGTGTTTTTAATGCAATTCGCCTGAGTGGTGATTTTGTCGGTCCGGTCATGTTTTCCGGTCGCGGAGCGGGGCAGAATCCGACCGCCAGTGCCATCGTTGGTGACCTGATCGGTCTGTCGCGCAGCATGAAGGCTGGAGCCGGCCGCAGAATGGCGCCGCTCGGTTTTCTTGACGATCAGATCACGACCTTGCCGATCAAGTCGATGTCCGAGATTGTCAGCAAGTATCTGCTGCGTTTCAGCGCGCTCGACAAGCCGGGGGTGCTGGCCGCTATTACCGGTTCTCTGGGTGCTCACGGAATCAGTATCGAATCGATGGTGCAGACCGCGCGTGAGTCAGTCGATGCTGCTGCAGTGCCGATCGTCATCATGACCCATGAAGCCTGTGAAGGTTCGGTTCTGGCGGCACTGACCGAGATTGACTGCTGTGACTTTATTTGTGAAGCGACCCGTTTTATACGCATTGAGGATAATTTAGAATAATTCTATGTGGAGGCAACGATGAACACAAAAATCCTGCTCAGTGAAGACCAGATCCCGCGTCAGTGGTACAACATCATCCCGGATATGCCCGGCCCGCTCTTTCCGGTCATCAACCCGCAAACCCTGAAACCGGTTACTCCGGATGACATGCTGGCTATCTTTCCGATGGCGCTGATCGAGCAGGAGATGTCGCCGCAGCGCTGGATCGACATCCCGGATGAAGTCCGCGAAATTTATAAATTATGGCGACCATCGCCGCTGTTTCGGGCCCACCGGCTGGAGCAGGCGCTTGGCACCCCGGCTAAAATCTATTACAAATACGAAGGGGTTTCCCCGGCCGGTTCGCATAAACCGAACTCGGCGATTCCGCAGGCCTACTACAACAAGCAGGCCGGTATCCGTCGTCTGGCAACCGAGACCGGCGCCGGTCAATGGGGCAGTTCACTGGCTCTGGCCTGCTCGATGTTCGGGCTGGAATGTACCATTTATATGGTCAAAGTCTCCTGCACCCAGAAGCCGTACCGTAAAAGCATGATGCAGTTATGGGGTGCCCAGGTACATCCGTCGCCGTCCGAGTTTACCAACGCCGGTCGGACGATCCTGGCCCATGATCCGGATTGCCTCGGTTCTCTCGGTATTGCCATCTCGGAAGCGGTCGAAGACGCCGCCACGCATGCCGATACCAACTACGCTTTGGGCAGTGTACTGAATCATGTTTGTCTGCATCAGACGATTATCGGTCAGGAAGCTCAGGCCCAGTTCAAGATCGCCGGCGATTATCCGGATATAGTGATCGCCTGCTGCGGTGGTGGTTCCAACTTTGCCGGTCTGGCATTTCCGTTTATTGCCGATCGTGCATCCGGCAAGCAGGTCCGTTGCATGGCGGTCGAACCGGCCTCCTGCCCAACGCTGACCAAAGGGGTTTACGCCTTTGATTATGGCGATACTGCCAAATTGGCGCCGATCTCGATGATGTACACGCTGGGGCACGATTTCATGCCGCCCGGTATCCACGCCGGAGGACTGCGCTATCATGGCGAGTCACCGCTGGTTTCGCAGCTCTATCATGCCGGTCAGATCGAAGCCAAATCCTACAAGCAGAACTCCTGTTTTGAGGGTGCGCTGTTGTTTGCCCGTAGTGAGGGTATTATTCCGGCTCCGGAATCGTCACACGCCGTGCGAGCCGCCATTGATGAGGCGGTGCTGGCTAAGGAGGAGGGTAAAGAAAAGACGATCCTGTTCGGCCTCTCCGGTCATGGTCAGCTGGATATGGGCGCCTACGATTCCTACCTCTCCGGCAATCTGGAAGACTACGAATATCCGGACGCAATGGTCAAAGCGGCGCTGGAGCGGCTGCCGAAAATCAGTCTGTGACACGGGTCAAAATCTGCGGCATAACCAATCTGGAAGATGCCCTGATGGCGGTCGAAGCCGGAGCCGATGCTCTCGGCTTCGTCTTTTTTAAAGGCTCGTCGCGCTATGTCACTCATGAAGCAGCTGCCGTTATCATCGCCGCTCTGCCACCCTTCATTCAGACGGTCGGCCTGTTTGTTAATGAAGAACTGTCCGTGGTCAATTCCGTTGCCGATAGCTGCGGTCTTGATCTGGTTCAACTGCATGGTGAAGAGTCACCCGCTTTTTGCGATGCCGTCCGGCGCAGAGTCATCAAGGCCTTCCGGGTGAAGGATGCCGCCGTTCTGAATGATATGACAGTTTATCAGGTGGCCGGCTATCTGCTGGATGCCTGGTCTCCTGTCGCACATGGCGGTACCGGTACGACCTTCAATTGGGATATTGCCGCCCAGGCTGCTGTATCACGGCGTATCATACTGGCAGGTGGTTTAACCCCGGAAAACGTTGCCGGGGCGATCGCATCAGTCAAACCATATGCGGTTGATGTTTCCAGCGGGGTTGAGAGTGCGCCTGGGAAAAAGGTTGCAGAACGTGTCAGCCGTTTCATAAGGAGTAGTCATGAAGTTACCGGATAAATCAGGCCACTTTGGCCAATATGGCGGGCGTTATGTTCCCGAAACCCTTATGCCGGCTCTGCTGGAGTTGGAGAAGGCCTATGAGCATTACCGGAACGACCGCGAATTCAAGCAGGAGTTTCAGTATTATCTGCGCCAGTATGTCGGCCGCCCCAATCCACTCTATTTTGCCGAGAAACTGACCAATAAACTGGGCGGGGCCAGGATCTATCTGAAACGGGAAGACCTGAACCATACCGGTGCCCACAAGATCAACAACACCATCGGCCAGGGGCTTCTGGCGAAACGAATGGGCAAAAAGCGGGTTATTGCCGAGACCGGCGCCGGGATGCACGGCGTAGCAACGGCAACAATCGCAGCGTTGTTCGGGATGGAGTGCGAAGTATTTATGGGTGAGGAGGATACCCACCGTCAGTCTCAGAATGTGTTTCGCATGAAGCTGCTGGGAGCGAAGGTGACGCCGGTAACTGCTGGTACTGCCACGCTGAAAGATGCCATGAATGAAGCGATGCGCAACTGGGTTACTACGATTCATGAAACCTTTTACGTCATCGGTACGGTGGCTGGTCCGCACCCCTATCCGATGATGGTACGTGACTTCCAGTCAGTGATAGGTGCCGAAGTCAAACGTCAGCATTATAAAGTTCACGGTCGTCTGCCGGATGTATTGGTGGCCTGTGTTGGCGGTGGCAGTAATGCTATGGGGCTGTTTTACCCCTTTCTCAAAGATACATCGGTGCGCATTATCGGCGTTGAAGCTTCCGGATTCGGTATAGAGACCGGTAAGCATGCCGCTCCGCTCTGCGCCGGTTCCCCCGGTGTTCTGCATGGCAACAAAACCTATCTGCTGCAGGATCAGCATGGGCAGATAAATCATGCCCATTCGATATCTGCCGGCCTTGATTACCCCGGAGTGGGTCCGGAGCACTCCTGGCTGAAGGATAGCGGACGCGCGGAATACGTCTCGATTACCGATGAAGAGGCGCTGGAGGGCTTCAGCTTTCTGACCCGGCAAGAGGGGATTATTCCGGCGTTGGAATCATCTCACGCTATCGCTCACATTATGAAACTGGCCCCTACACTCAGTAAAGATGCGAGCATTGTCGTATGTCTGTCAGGTCGTGGTGACAAGGATATGCATACGGTTGCCGCTGCCATGGGAGAAAAATTTTAACTCGGACGGCTCGGAATTTTTTCTGTATACAAAGATTTAGAAAAGTAAATAGCCTGAGAAATCAGGCTATTTTTATTGACCGAGAGGGCTGTTTCGGTTATAAGCATAAACCTGTTCTATTTCCCCGAAGGAGGCTTATGTATGCATCTTGTTGATCAGATCAAGGAGAAGGCCAGAAAGAAACTGCAGACGGTTGTACTGCCGGAAAGCTACGACGAGCGGATGTTGTATGCTGCCGAAAAGATTGTCACGGAAGGTTTGGCCAGAATAGTTATCTTGGGTGATCCTGCCAAAATTCAGGCTGAGGCTGCCGCCAAGGGAATTAAGCTGACGGGAGTAGAATTACTCAGTCCGGCCGCTTCTCCAAAGCTGGATCAGTACGTTGCTGAGCTGGTAGAGCTGCGCAAGAGTAAAGGTTTGAGTGCCGATGAGGCCAGAAAGCTGCTGACGGCGGATGATAACCTCTATTATGCCGGCATGATGGTGCGGAGCGGAGATGCGGGGGGCGAAGTGGCCGGTGCTACCGGTACGACCGGCAACGTTCTCAAAGCTGCTTTCCAGACCGTTGGTCCGGCTGCCGGAATCAAAACGGTTTCCTCCTTCTTCCTGATGGTTACCAAGACCCCAAGTTTCGGCGAAAACGGCATCATCCTGTTTGCCGACTGTGCCGTCAATCCGAACCCGGATGCCCAGGCACTGGCCGAAATCGCGATTGCCACCGCCGGAAACTGCAAGGCCTTCCTGGATGTTGAAGCGCGTGTTGCATTGCTCTCGTTCTCCACCAAGGGGAGCGCCAGTCATGCCGACTGTGACAAGGTGCTGAAGGCTCTGGAAATCGCCAAACAGCTCAAACCGGAGTTGCAGATTGACGGCGAGCTACAGGCTGATGCAGCCCTGCTCCCTAACGTGGGCGGCAAGAAGGCACCCGGCAGCAGTGTGGCCGGCAAAGCCAACGTACTGATCTTCCCGGATCTTGATGCCGGTAACATCGCCTATAAACTCGTGGAGCGCGTCGCCGGCGCCGAAGCGGTCGGACCGATCATCCAGGGGTTGGCCAAGCCGGTCAACGACCTGTCGCGCGGCTGCTCGATTGACGACATCGTCAACGTTGTTGCGATAACGGCGGTGCAGGCGGCGCAGGGGTAACGTACAATTCGTTTGAAACACAGAGCAACGGAGCAACAGAGAAAACCAAAAACAGGATAAACCACGAAGAACGGGGGTCAGAGCTTAAAAGCTCTGCCCCCCGTTCTGTTTGTGCGCGCCAGGCGTTTCGGTCTATCGATTAGACGTTGTTTGATCTGTTTTTCCTAGGGGCGCAATGCTTGCGCCCTTGCTGCTGAAGTTATGATGCCAGGTATTCCCCTATTTTCTCCGCCAGTGTCCGGTAAATACGGCGGCATTCATTTTCATCCTTCTCCAGCAGTGTAACGCGGAAACCCTGCAGCGGTGTCGAGAATGAAGAGAGCGGCACAATACAGATGCCGGTTGTTGCCAGGATCTGGTACACAAAACGCTTGTCGGGTGAGACTCCCGGCTGGTTAATCAAACCTTCCACCAGTTCCCGTACCTCTGTGTTGGCAATCGGAATCGACTGGCGGTTGTTCAGCAGGCCGTCTTTAAACGCCACCGCCATGTAGAAGGCGCCATTCGTGCGATTGACCTGCAGTGCCGGAACCTGGCTGAGACAATCGTAGGTGATATTGCTCATGCGCTCATAGCTGGCGATACGCTCTGCCAGGTAGTGCTGATATTCCGGGTGCTGAATGATGGCCGGAATAACCGTCTGCGGCAGGGTTGTCGAGCAGACTTCATTCATCTTGCCGGTCAGAATCAGGTTGATATATTTGCGGAAGCGTTCATCCTTCTGGCCGTTATAGACCTCGATCCAGCCGCAGCGTGAACCGGGCCAGGGGAATTCCTTGGAAATGCCTTTCAGGGAGATGGCCGGAACGTCACCGATCAGGTCGCTGATCGGAACCGTGCTCTCTCCGTTATAGACGACGTTGATATAGACCTCATCTGCGATGATGAACAGATCGTTTTCGCGTGCGACAGCAACGATCTCAGCCAGCAGTTCACGGGTGTAGACCATGCCGGTAGGATTATCAGGGTTGATCAGCATGATGGCACAGATGTTGGGATTATAGCGGACATGGTTTTTTAAATCTTCCATATCCGGGTACCATTTATCGTCCGGTTTGAGCGAATAGAGCGATGGCGCCGAATGGGCGTGACCGATTTCACCCAGTGTGTGCGTCGTGTAGGATGGCGAGGGCATCAGCACACGCGCTTCGGGGCGCAGACATCCGTAGATCTTGGCGATGGCGTCTCCGAGTCCGTTAAAGAAAATAATGTCATCAGGGGTGATCTGGGCGCCGCCGCGACTGTTGGTTGTCTCACAGATAAATTCGCGCGTTTCCAGTACGCCCCGGGTATGGCAGTAGCCCCAGGTGCTGTTGTCCATGACAGCCTTGGCCACAATCTCTTTCATCCACTCGGGAATAATCTCCCCTTTGACGATCGGATCACCGATATTTTCCCAGTTGATCTTGACACCATGCTTCTGGAGTTTTTCGGCCACGTTGACAATGTTTCTGATTTCATAGGTCAACTCGCCGGTTCCCGGCGGTATCAGTTCAATTCTCATCTGTCACCTCATAGCAATTATATGGTTTCATTGTATCTAGTTGCACATCGATCCGCATTTAATTCAGTTGATGTTAGCAGCTTTGCAAAAATTAACTGTTCTTTTCCGTTCGTGGTGAGCTTGTCGAACCATGAACGGCTGCCCTTCGACAAGCTCAGGGCGAACGGTCTTTGTTCAACTTGTTTTTGCTAAACTTCTTAGTGGAGCTCGATCGTCAGGCGGCCATCCTCATCGCGCCAGCGTAGCCAGCCGATTGTTGCCTGATCAGCCAGTACCATGGCCCAGTCATCATCCAGATTCACGATTCGGAGCTGCTGGCGGGGAGTCAGTATGCCGCCCGGATCCTGCCCCGGTTGAAGATACAGCTGATAATATTGAGGCCGAAGTCCTGCCAACAGATGGATCACCGTTCGTTTCAGATACGGATCCCAGGGCTGGAACGTACTACGGCGACCAGGGTCGAGCCACGCCTCACGGCCGGCATCATCGTAACAGACCTTCAGCCAGTTTCCCTTACGGGCCATGACTATCAGCGGAGTAGTTCCGCTTTTTTTTTCGAAGAGCCATTGATAGCCGGTCAGCATGGAGTTGGTAAAGGCACCGATTCGTGCGATACCCGGTTCCTGATAGAGGTACAAAGGTTCTTCCCGTTCTGCTGCAGAAACCGTTACTTGTAAAAAGAGCAGTCCGATCCCACTATAGGGTCGCATACGGGGCGGAGCGGCAGAACATTCTGATACGGTGATCGTTCCGAGAGCAACCAGTAGTACCAGCAGGATAATGTTCCAACAGTGCGCTCTGTTATACAAACAGACTCCGTAACATTTTCAGATAATCCTGACAGTCCGGCTCGGTGTCCGATGGTGCCCACGTGGCCGTTTCGTCTGCCGTCAGCGGTAGGTATGGCCCGGCTTTGGCTTCATAAAAGACGGTACCTGATGTAAGGCTGACGGCTGAGTGATACATGCCGTGTGGAATATCAACAGCTACAACTCCACTGGCGTGCGAGAGCAGTACGCTGTCAGCTACCACGCCGTTGTCGTCAAACGTCATAACTCCCAGACTCCCGCGCAAAAGAATGAAGGCCTCGTCTTTTTCCGGGTCCATATGGCGATGAGGGCGGATATAGGAGGCCGGTTCGATGGCGTTCAGCAGGCGATGACAGCGGGAGTGATCGGAGGGGTGGAGGTTATGATTCATACGCAGTCGTGGAGACGTTTGTGCCCCGGCAATAACCTGTGCAATCAATTCAGGGGTAACAACCTGCATTTAGCGGTCTACCAGTGCAAACATATTGCCGTCAAAGTCCTGTACCACGGCCATTTTGCCCCAGGGGGAGGATTCAAGCGGCTCGACAAAGGTAACGCCTCGCTGTATGAGGGAGTCACACAGAGAGGCAATCTTTTCTACCTTGAGCGTAATGCCGGTATGACGGCCGACCAGGGGGCGGACGTCGTCATGCAGTGCCAGCGAAACCCCCAGCGTCGTGGCGGCGCCGGGGAAAAATTCAATGCTCATTTCACTCTGGTTGGCTATCGGAAGGCCAAGCAGATCAGCATAGAATGTCTTGGCTTTGGCGAGGTCGCTGACAAACACGACGCAATTTTTCATCGTAACAGACACGACGTAACCCCTCAGTTTTGATTACCATATTTTTGTGACAGGCGATGGACGCAGTCGACCATGAACTTGGCGTTTTCCGGCTTGGCGGACGGCATAATGCCGTGACCGAGGTTGAAAATATGACCGGGGCGATCTGCGTTTTCAGCCAGTACACGAGCAACTTCGGACTCGATTACAGAATGCGGAGCAAAGAGCACGGTCGGGTCAAGGTTGCCCTGAACCGCCATTTTCGGTCCCAGAATATCGCGAGCCTGACCGAGGTTGACATGCCAGTCCAGTCCCATGACATCGCCGCCGGCCAGTTTGACGGAATCCAGCATGCTGCCGGAACCCTTTACAAAGTGGATGATAGGAGTGTTCTGGCGATCAAGACCGTTAATCAGACGGGTTGTGTAGGGAAGTACATATTTGACGTAGTCAGATGGCGAGAGCACACCGCCCCACGTGTCAAAAATCTGGATGGCCTGGGCCCCGGCTTTGATCTGGGCGTTCAGGTATTCCATGTCCATGGTGGTCACTTTTTCCATCAGAGCGGCATACACATCGGGAGCGGCATACATCATGCGCTTGATTTCAGCGAAATCCTTGGAGCCTTTTCCCTCGACCATATAACAGGCCAGCGTGAAGGGTGCTCCGCCAAAACCGATTAAAGGCACTTTGCCGGCCAGTTCGCGGCGCAGAATCTTGATCGTATCCAGTACGTAGGGGACATCCTGTTCCATCTGCGGAATGCGTAGTTTTTCGACGTCAGCCATGCAGCGGATCGGACTTTCAAAGACCGGACCCGGAACAAAGTCCAGCTTCATTCCCATCGGCTCAACCGGCGTCAGGATATCGGAAAACATGATGGCAGCATCAACTCCAAGGTAATCAACCGGTTGAATGCTTACCTCGGCAGCCAGTTCCGCACTTTTGCACAGCTCAAGAAAAGTGACTTTGGAACGAACTCTCATGTACTCGGGAAGATAGCGACCAGCCTGACGCATCAACCAAACCGGGGTGCGGTCTACCGGTTTGCCCCAACAGGCATCGAGAAATCTCATGTTCATGTTTTTGTCTCCTGTAACTGCGCCCGAAAGCGATGAATTTGAACTCACAAGCCCGACATACTAATTTTAAACAGCCCGCTATGTCAAATCATTTGAGCGGGGAGATCGGGAGATTCCCGTATAAATGTGTCATGCCGACTCTACCGTAAATTTTCTGCGGCCATACACAACCCGATCGCCCGGATAGAGCTTGCGGCCACGACGCATTTCCACTTCACCGTTAACTGATATATACCCTTCGGCAATTATGATTTTTGCTTCACCGCCTGAAGAAACGGCATTTTCAGCTTTAAGGAAGCTGTCCAGCTTTATAAAGGGCGTTGAAATCTGCATAGTTGTTTGCGATCTCCTTAAATGAAGTGCTCATGCCACTTGAATGCATAATAATGAAACTGAGCATATGAGGGGCGACTCTACGGGACAAGTTGCTTCGTTTCAAGACCTTTATTTAATATCCAGGATTTTGTATTGACAGAAATTGCCTGATATAGTATACGGTTCGTCTGTTTTTTTGAACTCATACTGAAACAACGGCGGTGTAGCTCAGTTGGCTAGAGCAAGCGACTCATATTCGCTAGGTCCGGGGTTCGAATCCCTGCACCGCCACCAATTACCCAAAACGCCCTGTTTTTTTCAGGGCGTTTTTTGTTAGAACCTGACACGGAGGCTATGCGATGATTCAGATCGATTTTGACAAAATGGGGGGGCTGATCCCGGCCGTCATCCAGGATTATGAAAATGGTGAAGTGCTGATGGTAGCGTTCATGGATAAAAAGACCCTCGATTTGACCTTGAAGGACGGTAAAACCTGGTTTTTCAGCCGTACCCGCAACAAGTACTGGATGAAGGGTGAAGAGTCCGGCAATACTCAGGATGTGATGGAGATTCTGACTGATTGTGACGCTGATACGGTTGTCATCAAGGTCAAACAGAACGGGCCGGCCGCCTGCCACACCGGCAATCGCAGCTGCTTCTACGTTAGGTGGGAAAACGATCAGTGGGTAGAACACAGCAATCCTTTATTTGATCCGAACGAAGTTTATAAAAAAGCATAATTATCCGGAGGTTTCCCATGTCCAGCATACTCAATTTCGGCATCCCCAAAGGGAGCCTTGAAGAGGCAACCGTCGGCCTGTTTAAAAAAGCCGGCTGGCAGATCAGTATCTCATCGCGCAGCTATTTTCCCGGTGTAGATGACACCGAGATGAACTGCAAACTGATTCGCCCGCAGGAGATGGCCCGCTATGTTGAACGTGAGACCATTGATGCCGGTATCGCTGGCCGCGACTGGGTGCGCGAAAATGATTCGGACGTGGTTGAAGTCTGCGAAATGGTCTACTCCAAAGTCTCGCGCCGCCCGGCCCGCTGGGTGTTGGTCGTCAACGGCGATTCAAAGGTGCAGGGACCGGAAGATCTGCACGGCGCCACCATTTCAACCGAGTTGGTCGGATTCACGCGGCGCTATTTTGCAGAGCGGAATATCCCGGTTACAGTCGAATTTTCCTGGGGCGCCACCGAAGCCAAAGTTGTGGACGGTTTGTGCGATGCCATTGTGGAAGTTACGGAAACCGGTTCGACGATCAAGGCCAACGGCTTGCGCATCGTCTGTGAGTTGATGGAATCGGTGCCGGTGCTTCTGGCCAGCAAGGCCGCCTGGGCCGATCCCTGGAAACGGGCTAAGATTGAACAGATCGCTACTTTGCTGAAATCATCACTAGCGGCTGAAGGTATGGTTGGCTTGAAGATGAATGCTCCGGCAGATAAAGTCGATGCGATCACCGGTCTGCTTCCGAGCCTCAAGAATCCGACCGTGTCGAATCTGTATAATTCAGATTGGCTCTCGATTGAGAGCATCCTGTCGGAAAAAGATGTTCGCAGGGTGGTGCCGGAGCTGCTCAAGCTGGGTGCCGAGGGGATCATCGAGTATCCTCTCAATAAAATTATCTGATAGTGAGGCTTCGGAACCCGCTGGACTTTGAGCAAAGTTCAGCGGGTTTTTTCTTCATCGCTGACTCTCGCAACGTACGGAGACTAAACAGTTGGAGCAGATTTGCCGGGAGGAAAGCGTGAAACCGAAACCATGTATTGTCTTTGTTTACAATGCTGACAGCGGAATTTTCAACACGATTAGCGATATAGCCCACAAAATCTTCTCTCCGGAAACCTACTCGTGCAACCTCTGCGCAATAACCTACGGCAACTTCGGAATTCAAGTGGAGTGGAAGGAATACCTTGAATCATTAGAGGTGGATTTTGAGTTCCTGCACCGTGACGAATTGTCAGGAAAATATGGTAGTACAGATATTTCGTTGCCGGCGGTTCTGCTAAAAAATGCGGATACCTTGGAAGAGTGGATATGCGCGGATGAAATAAACCAATGCAGTTGCGTTAATGACCTTAAGCTGCTTATTTCAGAAAGACTGACTTCCTGTCAGCAAGGAGAAATTACATGAAGGCCCTGATTGTAGAAGATGACTTTATCAGTCGCAAGATTTTGCTTAAATTTATGCTCCCGCTGGGGGAGTGCGATATTGCTACGAACGGCTCTGAGGCAGTTGAGGCTTTCCTGCTTGCCCACAGCGAGGGCAAACCTTATGACCTTATTACACTTGACATCATGATGCCGGAAATGAACGGCCAGGAGGCCTTGAAGCGCATCCGGCAGACCGAAGAAGATCGTGAGCTGCCAGCTGCCAAAATCATTATGACAACGTCGCTGAGTGATGCTCAAAATGTAATGAATGCTTTTAAGAGCCAGAGTGACGGTTACCTGTTGAAACGAATTGATCGGGCGGACTTGCATAATAAACTGCGTGAACTTGGTCTGATAGATTGAGACGGACGACGTAGTTATGTGCCCTGCCACAATTCCATCACACCCGAACAGTGAAAGAACGGATCGGTCACATCCTTTTATTCCGGAAAACGGGATGGACAAGCGCCTTATAAACAGACGACAGATCTGGGCGGCCAATCGCTTTTGGATGGAAATGGACAATATGAAGACCAAGCGCTACGGCAACAAAGGTCGCCATCACTGGCATATCCTTCTGGCGCTCATGCAGACCTTCAAATTATGTCTTAAAATCACCGGCTGTTACGGACGTGGAGTCCGCAATGCCATGAATATCCGTCTCAGGGAGTCCGAACTTACCTTTACAAATCTGCCAAAAAACTTTCATGGATTTTCTATTCTCCATCTGTCCGATCTGCACCTGGACGGGAGTGCGGGACTTGCTCAATCAATTATCAATACTATCGGGGAGCGTGAGGTTGACCTCTGTGTTCTTACCGGCGACTACAGGACCAAACTGCATGGTTTGAACAAGCACATCATGGTTGAGCTGAAATATCTGGTCGATAACATAAAAAGTCGTCATGGCTTTCTCGGAATACTCGGAAATCACGACGACTGCCATATGGTCAACCCGATGGAGCGGATGGGAATCCGGATGCTTATAAACAGCTGCTGCCTGATTGAAAGAGCGGGAGAGCGGATACAGTTCATCGGAACCGATGATGTTCACTACTACTATACCGACCAGGCACTGCACTGTCTGGAACCGGCTGAAAAAGAGTTTTCGATTGCTTTGGTCCACTCACCAGAGCTGTTTGATATGGCTGCCGCCATGGGGGTTGACCTCTACCTCTGCGGCCACACGCATGCCGGGCAGGTCTGTCTGCCGGGCGGGATTCCGCTGCTGAAACACCTGAGCCGGGGAGGAGAGTTCTATCGCGGGCACTGGAGTCATGGTGATATGCAAGGATTCACCAGTGCAGGTACCGGGACATCGGGTATACCTGTCCGCTTCAACACCCAGGGAGAGGTTCTTATCCACCACTTACAGGGCGCACCGGAAGAATAGATTTCTGCTTCACATATCTATCCGGTTGCGGTTTTTTTATTTGGGAAGAAACCGATAATGGGGTATACTCCGCGCACTTCAAAACAGCTGAAAACACCTGACTGCTGCTGATATCCTGCCTAATGTATTTTACCGATTTTTTAATTGTTAATTATTGGCTGGTTACGTGGTTGCAATCAGTATCAGCTGAACTGGATTATCTGACAGGAAACGCCGCCGTCCGATGGTGGTGATAGGTTACGACGTATGATGATGGACAAGATAGAAGAACTGGAGCGGCGATATCAGGAGTTGGAGGCGTTGCTTTCCGACCCGGTTGTGATCTCCAATCAGCCAGAATTCCGCAAGCTCGCCCGTGAACATTCCGATTTAAGCGCACTGGTGGCAGCCTATCGCCGATACCGCAAGATTTTAAGTGAAATCGAGGATAATCGCGAGCTGCTGGCCGATGCCGATATGAAGGAGATGGCCGAAGAGGAGTTGAAAGGACTCGAAGCGGAGAAGGATCAACTGGATGCCGATATTCAGCTGCTGCTACTGCCGAAAGATCCCAACGATAACAAGAGTGTTATTCTGGAAATCCGGGCCGGTACCGGCGGAGATGAATCAGCCCTTTTCGCCGGCGACCTATTTCGCATGTATTCGCGTTTTGCCGAAACCAACCGCTGGCGGGTCGAGGTTATTTCTGCATCCGAATCTGAGCGGGGCGGCTACAAGGAGATCATCGCCTCTGTCGAAGGGGAGGGGGTTTTTGCCAAGCTGAAGTATGAATCCGGCACGCACCGGGTTCAGCGGGTACCGGAGACCGAGGCCCAGGGGCGTATTCACACCAGCGCCTGTACTGTGGCGATCATGCCGGAAGCTGAAGATGTCGATATCGATATCCGCACCGAGGATCTGAAGATTGATGTCTACCGTTCATCCGGTGCCGGTGGGCAGCACGTTAATACCACCGATTCGGCTGTCCGCATCACGCATCTGCCGACCGGGACGGTCGTTGCGTGTCAGGAAGAGCGCAGCCAGATCAAAAACCGGGCCACGGCCATGAAGGTCCTCAAGACGCGCATCCTGGCCACTATCCAGCAGGCCCAGGATGACAAGCTGGCCGCCGACCGCAAGCAGCAGGTCGGTTCCGGTGACCGTTCCGAGCGTATCCGCACCTACAACTTCCCCCAGGGGCGCATGACCGA
>Ga0194037_1001990_pt1 | contig 14117 bp, 11 predicted proteins | sample JunL306m_MetaG_FD_148653 | JGI IMG/M metagenome (GOLD analysis project Ga0194037, IMG submission 148653) | Anoxic zone freshwater microbial communities from boreal shield lake in IISD Experimental Lakes Area, Ontario, Canada - Jun2016-L304-6m | ecosystem: Environmental > Aquatic > Freshwater >...
TGCTGTCAGTTCAGTTGCTGAACAAATATTCCCTGGCTTACCTATTGTTCCAACAATGATTGTGGCAACCACAGATGGCCGGTTTTTAAATAATGCAGGAATACCAACTTACGGCATTAATGGGATATTTAAAGATGCCAATGGGGGGTTTATTCATGGATTAAATGAACGCCTACCAGTTAGCTCTTTATTTGAAGGGCAAGAGTTTTTATATCGACTGACGAAGAGACTAGTATCCGAATAGGGGATATAAAATTGAATTCATGCATCGATGAAATAATGACAAAAATACTAAAGAGTTAGGAAATAAAATGGGACCAACGCAATTTGATATAAAAGATTCAATCGCTGTCATTACTTTAAATAGCCCTCCTGTCAATGGACTTGGCCATGCCTTAAGGACTGCCATTGTTGAGGGTATTCAAAACGCTCAAAGCAATAATGGGATTCATGCCATTGTGATTACTGGAACCGAAAAAGCTTTTTCAGGCGGAGCTGATATCAAAGAGTTTGGTACGCCAATGGCTATTGCTGAACCCCATTTACATACTGTGATTCATTTGCTAGAAACCTGTACCAAGCCAATAATTGCTGCTATTAGGGGTGTTTGCATGGGAGGGGGTATGGAGTTAGCTCTTGGTTGCCATTATCGTGTCGCACATCCTAAAGCTTCTTTAGCCTTGCCAGAGATCAAATTAGGTTTAATACCAGGTGCAGGCGGAACGCAGCGGATGCCACGTGTCATTGGCGTTGAAAAAGCACTCAATTTTATTCTCTCAGGTGATCCTGTTCAAGCGATTGGCTTTAAAGGAAGTGCACTGATTGATGCTTATTTTGAGGATGATTTCATTGAACAAGCCATAGCATTTGCAAAACAGTTGGTCGTAGATAAAAAACCAAATAAAAAGATTCGTGATATAAAAATTGAATATCCCAATTATGAGAGTTTTTTACAATTTTCCCGTAATACTGTTAAAACAGTTGCCGCCCCTTATCCTGCAGCTGTCAAAGCGATTGATGCAATAGCTGCAGCAATTACCCAACCTTTTGACCAAGGGTTGGCGTCTGAGCGTGAGTATTTCATGCATCTGATGAATACCTCTGTTTCTCGAGCGATGCGTTATGCATTTTTTGCACAGCGCGGTACTAGCAAGATTGCAGACATACCAAGTGATACTCCTTTGCGGACTATCAGGAAGGTGGGCATTATTGGCGCAGGTACGATGGGTGGCGGGATTGCTATGAATTTCATGAATATTGGTTTGCCGGTCATTATTCTTGAGACGGAACAAGCTAAATTAGATAAAGGCTTGGCAATTATTAGTTCAAACTATGAAAATACGGTAAAAAAAGGCAAACTGACGCCAGAAAAAATGCAACAAAGGATGGCGTTGATACAGACTACTTTGGACTATCGTGCTTTAAAAGATGTTGATCTTGTAATTGAGGCTGTTTTTGAAGAGTTAAGTGTAAAAGAAATAGTATTTAAAAAACTCGATGAAGTGATGAAGCCTGGTGCCATTCTCGCTAGTAATACATCGACATTGGATGTTAATAAGATTGCTAGTTTTACTAAGCGGCCACAAGACGTTTTAGGCATGCATTTTTTTAGTCCAGCAAATGTGATGCAGCTATTAGAAGTCGTAAGGGGTGATCAAACGGCTAAAGATGTACTTGCAACTGTCATGAAACTCGCTCAATCCATCAAAAAAACACCGGTTGTGTGTCGTGTTTGTGATGGTTTTATTGGAAACCGAATGGTGGAACAGTATTTACGCATGGCAGGCTTTCTTTTAGAGCAGGGCGCTTCACCCTCTCAGGTAGATAAAGCATTAGAGAACTTTGGGATGGTCATGGGGCCATTTAGGATGTCAGATTTAGCTGGTAATGATATTGGGTATGCCATACGAAAAAGAAGAATGGTAGAGCAACCCAACTTAAAGTATTCCAAATTCGCGGATGTGATTTGTGAAGTGGGAAGATTTGGACAAAAGACGGGTAAAGGTTGGTATTTGTATCAGCCAGGTAGTCGTAAAGCAATTTCAGATCCGGAGCTTGATGCGATGTTAGTGAAATACAGAACGGATAATGGCTTAATTGCTCGTAAGATTTCAAATGAAGAGATTGTGCAATCTTGTATTTTTGCATTGATTAATGAAGGATGCCGTATTTTAGAAGAAGGTATTGCACAGCGCGCCTCGGATATTGATATTGTGTATCTCACGGGATATGGATTTCCTGTCTATCGTGGCGGACCACTGAAATACGCTGACGAAATTGGGCTATATAAGGTTGTTCAAAAGCTTGAACAGTTCTATAAAGATACCCAAGACGAATTTTGGAAACCTGCACAGATCTTAAAAGACTGTATTGCTAAATCAACACCTATTAGTGGTTCTTGAACCTCATACATCATCGGAGAAATTATGACTGACGCAGTAATCGTATCAACTGCAAGAACTGGGTTAACAAAATCTTGGCGTGGTAGTTTCAATATGACGCATGGTGCTGTTTTAGGTGGTCATGTTGTTGATCATGCCGTTCAAAGAGCCAAAATTGATCCAGCTGAAATTGAAGATGTCATTATGGGTTGCGCTAATCCAGAAGGTGCTACAGGCCTTAATATTGCACGCCAAATCGCGATCAAAGCAGGATTGCCAGTTTCTGTTGGTGGAGTCACCATTAATCGTTTTTGTTCCTCAGGTTTGCAAGCAATTGCGATGGCCGCACAAAGGGTGATTGTTGATCAAGTTCCGATCATGGTTGGTGGTGGTGTTGAATCTATTTCTTGTGTTCAGCAGGAGATGAACCAACACATGTTACTTGAGCCTGGTTTGCAGAAATCCAAACCTGAACTCTATTGGACGATGTTACAAACTGCCGAACAGGTTGCGAAGCGTTACAACATTAGCAAAGAGATGCAAGATGAGTATGGTGTGCGCAGTCAATTACGTGCTACTGCTGCCAATAAAGAGGGTCTATTTAAAGACGAAATTGTACCCATTACTGTAACAATGGGTGTTGCGGATCCGCAGACGAAGATGTTGTCGAGTAAAGAAGTCACTGTTAAAGAAGATGAGGGCATTCGACCTGATACGAACTTAAAAGATGTCAGCAAAATTCGGTCAGCTCTACCGGGTGGTGTGATTACTGCGGGTAACGCTAGTCAATTTTCTGATGGTGCAAGTGCCGCGGTGGTGATGAATGCTAAGCTAGCTGAACAACGCGGTATAGAGCCCTTGGGAATCTTTCGAGGTTTTGCCGTTGCTGGTTGTGAACCTGATGAGATGGGTATTGGTCCTGTCTTTGCGATTCCACGATTACTCGAGCGAACCGGTATCAAAATGTCAGAGATAGGACTATGGGAACTCAATGAGGCTTTTGCAGTTCAAGTTATTTATTGCCGAGATAAATTAGGAATCCCAGATGAGCTCCTCAATGTCAATGGCGGAGCTATTGCAGTGGGCCATCCTTACGGTGTCTCAGGAGCCCGAATGGTAGGACATGCATTGATTGAAGGTAAGCGCCGCAAAGTAAAATATGTCGTTGTGACGATGTGTGTTGGTGGTGGCCAGGGTGCCGCGGGACTATTTGAAGTTTGCTAAAAAATATTCTGAGTTAGTTATTTTTCATATTTGCTGCAGCAATTAAATCACCGTATTTTTTTCGATCTGCAGCAATCGCCTCTTCAAATTGTTTACCCGTAACTTGCCATGGCAAGTTACGGGTAAACAAGATTTTTTCTTGCATCGCTTTGCTTGATAAAATTTCATCGATCGCTTTATAAAGCTTTGTGGTGACTTCTAGGGGCATGCCAATCGGTCCAACCACACCCCCGAGTGAACTACAGTCATAACCTTTTATACCGAGCTCGTTCAGTGTGGGCATCGAGGGACGATTAGGGATTCGAGTGCTGTTTGAAGTAGCCAGTGCAATCACTTTTCCGGAGTCCACAAAACCTAGAATCGAGGGGCCAGATCCAAACGTAAAAGTTACTTCATTACCGAGTAAGGCAACCGCGGCAGGACCGGCTCCTTTATAGGGCACATGGGTCATTTGCGTACCGGTCATTTGACTAAGCATTGCTCCTGCAAGATGGATACCGTTCCCAACACCTGCAGAGCTATAGGTAACTTTCCCTGGATCTGATTTTGCTAATGTAATGAGATCATTCACGGATTTAATACCTGATTCAGGAGTCACTGCCAAGTAAAAAGGATACTTATTAAATGACGAGATATAAGTAAAGTCTTTGGCAGGATCGTACGGTAAAGTCATCAATGCCATATTGACATCCAAGGCACCAGTTGAAACCATCGCGATCGTATAGCCATCAGGTTTTGATTGGCGCAAAAGATTCATAGCAATTGTGCCGTTGGCACCTGCTTTGTTATCAACAAAGACAGATACTTTGAGCTTTTCTTCTAGAGCCTGCGCCAACATCCGGCCTGCACCATCCACACCACCACCAGGTGCAAATGGAATAATGAGTTTAATTGGACCCGATGGCCAATCATCAGCCCTTGTATGCGTAAAACTCAAAACGGTGATGAAAAATACAACAATGATTTTAATGAAATACATTGTTTTCATGTGATGGCTCCGAATATTTTTTATTGAATGACAAACAGTTAGTAATGCTTAATAGTAAGATTACATAAATTCAACTTTTGCAACATTACCTGGTTGAACTGTTAATAAAAGTCCTTCTTCACGACCTTCACCCGGTGTGAGATTGATAAACCGACGCGGCACAAATGGCGGCACAGAGCAAACATCTAAAGGGTTAAGGTCAACGGAAAACTTTTCCCCAAGTCCCCAAATAATACGCCATTGACCTTTAATGGCAACGAATGTTTCATTGGTATCGTGGTTATGTAATTTAGGACCATTTCCAGGTTTTGCTTCCACATAGGACATTTGAAAGCCTTCAGAAATCGGAATCGCAGACATAGGCTCTTTACCGCCATCAACGATGAGTCCAGTACCTACAACAAGATAATTTTTTCGCTCATTACCAGGTAATAAGCTGTCAGGATATCGATCTGGTGGATATTTAAGTTGACCATAACGAGCTACTCGTAGATTCATTTGATCTGGAGAAATTTCTTTAATTTCCATTTCATATTCTTTGATATCAGACATGTATTTCCCATCTATTTATTAACTTCATTCAATTGCAGTAAAAAATAATGAGTAAAGATTCATTTTTACGCAGACTAATTCATAATAGAAGTAGCTTCTTTTTTAACATATTAGGGTTTGTGCTAAGTCGATGAATATAGAAAATCATTTTGAAACAAAAGACTTTTTTACGTATGTTGGAACGCGTCGAGTACCAGCAAGTGTTTGGTGGCCTAAAGCATCAAATACCCCTTGTCCTGTAGTGCTGGTTGGTCATGGGGGCAGCGGTCATAAACGTTCACAACTAGTATTGGATTTGGTACAAGCTTTGATACCTCATCAAATGGCAGTTGTTGCTATTGATGGCCCCGTACATGGCTCAAGAAGATCTGAGTTTTCTGATGGACCACTAGTTCGACAAGAGTTCAGGGACTTATGGGCAAAAGGCCAGAGCGTTGATCCAATGATTGCTGATTGGCAATCGTGTATTGATCATATCTGTCAAATGCCACAAATAAATCCTCAGCAAATTGCTTGGTATGGGATTTCGATGGGAACCTCTTATGGAATTCCACTTCTGGCTATCGATCCAAGAATAAAAGCTGCCGCATTAGGGATGTGGGGAACTTGTCGGGAGCCAGCACTTCGCTTAAAAATGGACGCTGCGAAGATTGAGATACCTGTTTTATTCCAGCAAAAAGAACAAGATGAAATCTTTACGCATGAGGGGCAACTCGATTTATATCGGTGTATTAAAAGCCTAGACAAGATCTATAAGTCTTACCCAGGAGGGCATACCGACCCTAAAGACGATCAGCTCAACGATATTGTGCAATTTTTAGCACAACATCTTTGACCTGAGTTTTTTATGTACTTTAGATACTCAAAAACAACCAGCTAAACTACGAAACAAAAAGCCCTCTTCTGAGGGCCTTTGGTAATAAAAGCCATGTTTTACATAGCTAATCATCCATATTTTATTGCGTAACAGGTACTTCCATTTTAAGAAGGGCTTGCTCAAAATAATCAACCGATCGATCGACATTTTGCAGCTTCTCTAAGCCAAAGAGACCTAAACGGAAAGAGCGATAATCTGCACCTTCATCACACTGTAATGGAACACCAGCTGCAGTTTGGAGTCCTAGTTCAATAAACTTTTTACCAGATTGAATATCTGCGTCCGTTGTGTAACTAACAATGACGCAAGGAGCTTGGAAACCTTCTGCTGCAACGGATGCAAATTGATGATTGGTTAATACTTTTCTGATTTTTATACCGAGCTCTTGCTGGGCTGCTTTTAACTTTTCAAAACCTAAGGCTCGGGTTTCGAGCATGACATCTCTTAAGATTCTTAGAGCATCGGTCGGTAAGGTCGTGTGATAGACAAAGCTAGTTGTAGCATAAGCTTCCATAATTTGCGTCCATTTTTTGAGGTCGTTAGCATAGCTTGAACTCGTTGTACTCTCCATTTTTTCACGAGCGAGCTTACTCATGCTCACCATTGCGCAACATGGTGAGCTACTCCAACCTTTTTGTGGAGCGCTAATCAAAATATCGACAGCACATGCTTTCATATCGACCCACATCGCACCAGAGGCTACGCAGTCTAATACAAATAATCCACCGACAGAGTGGACAGCGTCGCCAACGGCTTTGAGGTAACTATCTGGCAGAATAATACCTGCTGAGGTTTCCACATGAGGCGCGAATACTACGGCAGGTTTTTCTTTTTTGATGAAGGCTACGACATCTTCAATCGGGTGAGGCACAAATGGTGATTGATTGGTTTGACCTACACGTTGTGCTTTTAGAACGTGTAAATCACCCGCAAAATTACCCATTTCAAAAATTTGTGTCCAGCGATAACTAAACCAGCCATTGCGCAGGATCACACATTTTTCTTTGTTAGCAAATTGCCGAGCCACAGCTTCCATACCAAATGTACCGCTTCCAGGCACAAGAGCACATGTATCGGCGTTATAAACTTCCTTAAGCACCATCGAAATGTCTTGCACTACTTTTTGAAACTTCTTTGACATATGGTTTAGGGAGCGGTCGGTATAAACCACCGAGTATTCTAAGAGTCCATCTGGGTCAACATTTGGGAGTAAGCCTGGCATATGATTTCCTATCCTATATTAAGAGGGTATCGGATTGCGTTTAAATTAAATAGATCTTTGATTTTAACAATTTAATACAGATTCTTGTAAATACTATCGTAAGTCCCCATTTGATTATTTAAGGATTAGTTTATATTAATCAGAATTACTTGATCAAAAAATCCATAGAAAACATCCATACTCATGAAAAGTGATATAGAAATTGCCCAAGCAGCGCATATTCAGCCGATTATTCCTTTAGTTAATGAAAAATATGGAATTTCAGCACAAGCCTTGAACCCTTTTGGTCATTACAAAGCAAAGCTTTCTTTGGACTTTATTCAGTCATTAGAGTCAAAGCCTAACGGCAAACTCGTCCTAGTCACTGCCATTTCCCCGACACCAGCAGGAGAGGGTAAAACCACCACAACAGTGGGATTAGGTGACGCATTAAACCTGATTGGGAAAAAAAGCCTCATTTGCCTTCGGGAGCCTTCTTTAGGTCCAGTATTTGGAATGAAGGGGGGAGCCACGGGGGGCGGTATGTCTCAGGTCATCCCTATGGAAGACATTAATTTGCACTTTACGGGTGATTTTCATGCGATTTCTGCAGCGAATAACCTACTTGCCGCGTTGATAGATAATCATATCCACCATGGTAATGAACTTCGATTTGATGCAAGAAGGGTTTCCTGGAAACGCGTGATGGACATGAATGATCGTTCTTTACGCAAAATTACCATTGGTCTTGGTGGCACTGCGAATGGTTATGTTCGCGAGGATGGATTTGACATTGTTGTAGCATCTGAAGTGATGGCCATTTTTTGTTTAGCCAGTGATTTAGGGGATTTAAAAGAACGACTTGGTAAGATTGTCGTGGGTTATACCTCTGAACTAAAACCGATCTTAGCTAGTGATCTACAAGCACAAGGTGCGATGGCTGCATTATTAAAAGATGCATTCTCACCTAATCTTGTACAAACCTTAGAAGGTAATATTGCCTTTGTTCATGGCGGCCCATTTGCCAATATTGCACACGGATGTAACTCTCTGATTGCTACTAAAACGGCACTTAAATTAGCAGACTATGTCGTTACTGAGGCGGGCTTCGGCGCTGATCTTGGGGCAGAAAAGTTTATTGATATCAAGTGTCGTAAAGCAGGATTGACTCCTTCGGCAGTCGTCCTCGTCGCCACAATTCGCGCCCTTAAATACCATGGTGGTGTAGAAGTTAAACAAACAGGGCTTGAAAATCTAGACGCTTTGAAAAAGGGGTTAGTTAATTTAGAAAGACATATTCAGAACATTAAAAATCAATATGGATTACCTTGTGTGGTGGCTATTAATCAGCGCTTAGAAGATACTGAAGCTGAAATAGCTTTATTAAAGTCAACAACAGAGCTGTATGGTGTCGAGATGATTTTAGCCAAACACTGGGCCCAAGGTGGAGCCGGAGCTGCGGAATTAGCGCATGCAGTTGTTAAGTTATGTGATGGTCCTAATCAATTTAAATTTGTGTATGAAGATTCATTACCTCTGATTGATAAAGTACGAGCCATTGCGACCAAGATCTATGGCGCAGCTCAAGTAACGGCAGATAAGAGTGTAATGGAGAGATTAGCTTTTTTTGAAAAATTGGGTTATGGCAGCTATCCAGTGTGTATTGCAAAAACACAGTCTTCATTTTCATCAGATGCCACTTTAAGGGGTGCTCCTTCTGGCCATACTTTACATATTCGTGAAGTAAAGTTATCCGCAGGCGCTCAGTTTATTGTTGCTATTTGTGGGGATATTATGACGATGCCAGGATTACCAAAAATTCCTGCGGCGAACACTATTGATGTTGATCACAATGGGGTGATTAAAGGACTCTTTTAGTTCATTGAACCTAGCGAGTTACTGAGTAGGTCGATCTGCTAAGCCAGCAATATAGTCTGACAATATAACAATATCAGCCTCATTTAAATTTGCTGCTGCGGATGACATATTTCCATCCATGTCTGAACGTGTTTGAGCTTTAAAACTGCGTAATTGCGTAATGAGATATTGATGTTGTTGTCCTGCAACTCTAGGAATATGTTGTAAGCCGAGTAAATTAGGTCCATGGCACTGCGTGCAATTATATTTATTGGCTAGTTCAGGGCCAAGAGCAAGATTTTTATCACTCGTAATGTGTGTCGTTGTTCTTTTTTCGGCAGAAAAATAGGCTGCCAAATTATTCATATCTGCGTTACTTAAATCTGCCGCAAGGGGTGTCATAATGGGGTTTTTACGATTACCTTCGCGATAGCGAAAGAGTGCTGTTGAAATTGCTTGGGCTGGTTGACCTGATAGGGATGGAATTTCTGGGTTTGAAGAGTTGCCATTTGGGCCGTGGCAAGCAACACAGGTCACTGCTTTGGCTTTACCTGCCTCAATGTTCGCAGCAAAGACGTGACTTGTTAGGAATAAAAAAACAACCCCCAACAAAGTGGAGGTTGTTCTATTTTTCATTGTTAAAACCATAAAAATTATTTAGATGCAGAAAGTGTTGATTTCTTGTAAGAGATACGATAAATAATACCATTGTAGTCATCAGAAACAAGCATCGCTCCGTCTGGCATTATGAGCAAATCAACTGGTCTTCCCCACATTGGAGGATCGCCTTTATCATCCAATAAGAAGCCGGTTAAGAAGGGCTCATATTTAGCCACTTTACCTTTAGCATCCAAAGTCACGCGCATTACATCATAGCCTTGCTTAGTAGTACGATTCCAAGAGCCATGGCGTGCAATAAATAAGCTATTTGTATACTCAATAGGGAATTGCTTGCCAGTATAAAAATGTAAGCCGAGTGGGGCAACGTGAGCCCCTAAATTGAGTGCAGGCGGTGTAAATTGATCACAAGATGCATATTTGCCATAAATTGGATCAGGCATATCCCCTTGATGACAGAATGGGTAGCCGAAGTTCTCTCCTTCTTTTGAAACCACGTTGAGCTCATCGTTTGGTTTGTCATCACCCATCCAATCCCTACCGTGCTCTGTAAACCATAGTTTTTTAGTCACTGGGTGGAAGTCCATACCCACAGAGTTTCTGACGCCGGTAGCAAATCTTTCTAAGCGACCATTTTTAGGGTCTACACGCATAATTGCCCCCTGTACATAGTTCGGAATCGTAATGTTTTGTGGAGAACCAATGTTGAAATAAAGCTTTTTGTCTGGACCTGCCGTTAAATATTTCCAAAAGTGACCTGGACCATTTGTTGGATCAAGTCCATCGACGACTAAAATACCCTCTGGTGGATTATCAAGACGATCTTCGATATTTTCATATTTTTTGATCATAGTTCTTTCGGCGACATATAAAGCGCCATCCAAAAACGCAATACCATTTGGCGCTGTTAATCCTTTAAGAATCTTTTTAACTTCCCGTTTACCGTCTTTTTCAACAACCGCATATACATCATTTGCCGCTAAATTACTGACAAAAATAGTCCCTTTAGATCCACGTGCTAATGAGCGTGCATTTGGTACTTCAGCCCAGACATCGATCGAAAATCCAGGAGGTAATTTCAACTTTGACATCTGTAACTCACTTAAATCCGCACCTGTCAATTTAGGGTTAAATGGGTGTAAGGGCGATTTAGCATCTGCTTCGCTTCTACCTTGGAGCCATCTTGGTGGTGGATCTGCTGGATTTTGTTGAGCAAAGGCTGGAATCGCCAATGCCAATATCAGCAAAGTTAATAATTTTTTCTTCATGGTAAAAGTCCCCTAGTTATATAGTTTTAAAACTGATCAATTACATATTGAGTTGAACATACAAAGTATATTAAATCAGAAAGATACATGATTAGTGATTACCCTGATAAACATTCTTTTCAAAATGGGTAGGTGGCATTCAGACCTATTACCCAATTGCGTCCTGGTGAAGGTTCAAAGTATTGTGAGCTCAACTGGTTGATGATGACAGAACCTACATAATAGGTATCAAAAATATTGTTGATTCGAATAAATTCAGTCAAGTTCCACTGATCTATTTTTTGTTTGGCAAAAGCTCTTAGGTTACTAATAACATAACCGCTAGCATTTGAATTAGCATTATTCGTATCGGCAGCGTACATATTACTTGCGGCTAAAAGCTCTGCCCCGATATTGATGGAATGATCCGGAAGTTGCCAAGCGAGTTCGCCGAATAAACGATGTGTAGGAACTCCAGGTATATTTGCGCCAGAGTTAATCGTATTGCCAGATGTCGTTGTATAGTCTTGGCTCACTTGTGCCAGGGTATAGGTATAGGAAAAATTGCTATAGAGGTGAATTGGTAAATCAAGATGAGCGAATAATTCGAAGCCTGTACGGGACGTATTATTCGCATTTTGATAGACGGTTTTTCCGGAGATATTATTGAGTGCCACGATTTCGTTACTACTATTTGCTATAAATAGTGCGGTATTAAAGTGACCGACCTCAGGCAAGATACTTTTCCAACCCAATTCATATTGAATAGTGGTTGCTGCATTGAGCATATTGGGGTTGGAGGAGGTCGAAGTACATAGGGTGTTACCACAGCTATATTTGATTTGGTTGAGGGTCGGCGTGTCATAACCAAGCCCCACTGAGGTATAAATCCGATTGAGTGGGTTAACGAGATAACTAGCAGAAGCCATTGGCATGACTTGGTTGTAGTTCGACGTCGTGTAAGCAAAAGCGTTTAAGTTGTCGCTGCCACTGAGTTGTGTAGCGGTATGTCGCAGACCTGCAGTTACGTTCACTTTTTCTGATGGATCAAATCCAATTTGAAGATATTGATCCAGATTGTTGGCTCTATAGTTCGCATCTGTATTAATGGAAGTATTTTTTCCGGTGCAGTTCACTAATGAGCCAAAGGCATTACAGTATCCTATGCTGTGATCGTTATCATTTCCATAGTTAATGCCAATAGTCATTTTGACGGGGGTTTGATTCACCATTGTTTTAAATTGGTATTGACCCTCAAGTCCTGAGTAGCTTCGATCAAGGCTAATCGCACCATTCACAAAGGGTACTGTGGATGTTGAGGGTGCTTGAAATTGAAACTGGTTACGAGTTCCCGTATAAGCCATCAATTTAATAGATGAAGAAGAATCAATCTTTTGTAGTAATTCCATACCGCCTTGAAGTTGCGTGACGGTTTTACGCGTATTCCAAGACTCGGCATTTGTACCAGCACCTTGAGGATTTGTAGTTAATTGAGCTGATGTCAGTCCAAGTGGGTCGCTTGCTGACAGATTCACACGATTACCAATGATGGTAATTTTGGTGTCTCCATCACCGCCGATGATTAACTTTGCATTTTCATTATCTCGACTTGCTTCGCTATGTGTTCTAGAGCCATTCGTCATGAAAGTATTGGAATCGAGAAGATAATTGACAGAGTTTTGATCGCCACTAGCTTTGACCCCAATCTTGCTCGTATTGAAGGATCCATAGGATGCATAAGGAGTTACTGCAAAACCTGGTTTGCCTTTTTCTGAATAAATATTGAGAACTCCACCTGCAGAATTACCATAGAGAACAGAAAATGGACCCCGCAATACCTCCATATGGTCTACGGAACTGATGTCGACATGAGATAACTGGCTTTGACCATCCGGCATTGTGGCTGGAATGCCGTCGACCAAGACCTTAATACCCCTAGCGCCAAAGGCGGAATTTGCCCCAAAACCACGGATGGAAATCATCGTATCTTGGGCATAGTTTTGACGATTGATGGCATGTACACCTGGGACTCTAGAGAGGGATTCAGAGATATTGACTTGTTGCTGCCCGTCTTGGATTTCTGATCGATTAATTAAATCGATAGAGGCTGAGGTTTCAAAGGGCGTTTGATAAAAACGTGATGCGCTAATTACCATGTCATCTAGGTTTTGGAATGGTGCATTGATGCTTTGACTATGCGCTTGCCCATATGTCAAGAGACTCATCAACATCGTCATGTATGGAATTTGGTTAAAGATATGCCTCAAGATTGCTTGTCTCATTATTTTTGTGATGAGTAATTATAGGCACTTTGACATCTTGGTGTCATAGAGGCTTCATTTTTAGCCTGAAAGAATTAATCCCTTTTTAGGGTTTTAAAAGTGGGATACGTTTTTTTAAAATGAGCTTAGAGTTTTCTTCAAGTTCTTCAAATATACAAATGGAATCAATCTTAATTATTTTGTCTCTTAAAGCCCTGAATTGCATTTGAGCGAAATTTGTCATTGCCTCAATTTCTTCTTTTGTAGCCTTTTTTAAACTCCCTGTCAAAGATAAATGAAATTGAAAACAATCAAGAACAAATGGATACCCCCACTCTTGTAATAATTGATCTTCTCTGGGGCTGAGTCCTAGGCTTCTTCGCTGATTGAGTTGGATATCTGTCAAGGTTAACCGAAAACTATCAAGTTGAATGACTAAATCTCTCTCTAGAAGTTGAAGTGAATTTGAAGATGTTTTAGACACCAGGGCTAAAAAGTCACCATACAAAAGAAGTTCAAGATCAATTTCAAATGGGGTGTGTTGTTGACAAATTTGATAAGTCGCTTTTAATACATCGTCGAAGGTTGATGTTTGATTTAAAAAGAAAGGTGCTTTCAGAGTGGCGTGAAGCCCATAACGCCTCGGATTTTCAGTGAATTGGTAAAAACGCTCTTTGGAGATTCCAGGACACTGTAATTGAGGAATTTCCTCTTCTTGATCAGGGTAACGACCCAACCATTTAGACCAAGTTTCCCACCAATGACTTGTTGTGTCGGGGCAATAATAAATGGCATAACGAGGCATAGAAACTTCTTTATGAGTTAACTGTAAGAATAATGACACATAAATCCATTATGTTGATAAATTATGAAATTCCCAATACATCCACAAAATAATCAACAACGAAAAC
>Ga0194037_1001991_pt1 | contig 14100 bp, 13 predicted proteins | sample JunL306m_MetaG_FD_148653 | JGI IMG/M metagenome (GOLD analysis project Ga0194037, IMG submission 148653) | Anoxic zone freshwater microbial communities from boreal shield lake in IISD Experimental Lakes Area, Ontario, Canada - Jun2016-L304-6m | ecosystem: Environmental > Aquatic > Freshwater >...
CTCAAGCCCCCGTCACTCCCACCACCCCCTCCATCACCTGGCGTCACCAGGGAGTCGGCGAGGTCTACGGCATGACAACCGACGGCAGCAGCATCACCGGCGGTTCTCAATACTACTCGGAAGCGGATCAGGCCTGGGCAATCGTCGGCCAGGGGGACTTTGACGGCGATGGCATCCGTGACTTTGTCTGGCAGAACAGCACAACCGGCCAGGTCTACCTGATGCCGATGTCCGGCCCCACAACCATCAAAACCGGCACGGTCATCTACACTGAACCAAACACAAACTGGAAAATAGTCGCCACCGGCGACATAAACGGCGACGGCAAAACCGACCTGATCTGGTGGAACAAACAGACCGGACAGGTCAGCGTCATGCTGCTGAACGGAACAACCATAGCCAGCGTAGGCCTGATCTACACCGAACCGGACACCACTTGGAAAATAGTCGCCGCCGCCGACTTCAACGGCAACGGCACAGCAGAACTGCTCTGGTGGAACAGTGCAACCGGTCAGGTAGCCATCGGTCAGACCAACGGAACCAGCGCATCCACCGTCAACCTGATCTGGACCGAACCGGACACCAACTGGCGTATAGCCGGAGCGGGTGACCTTGACGGCGATGGCAAAGCCGACATCATCTGGCACCACAAAACAACCGGTCAACTCTACGGTATGCAGACCAACGGTACAACCGTCACCAACGGCGCACTGATCTACACCGAACCGGACACCAACTGGCTGATAGCCAGCATCGGCAGATACAACAGCGACACAAAAGCCGAACTGCTCTGGTGGAACCAGAAGAGCGGCCAGACCACCCTCATGACCATGAACGGCCTGAAAGTCTCAGGAGCCGCTCAACTCACCACCGGCCTCGACTCAACCTGGCACATCCAGGGTGAAACCGAATGGCGCGACAACGTCTATGGCAAAGGGATAACAACCACCAGCGCCATCCCGGTCAACGGAGTCTGCGGAACCAGCAACGGCGGCATGGTAGCCACTGCCCCAACCACAAACCTCTGCAGCACCGGAACAGCCTCAACCGTAACCGGTTCCGGCCCCTGGAGCTGGACATGCAGCGGCAGCAACGGCGGCACAACCGCATCATGCTCCGCCAGCCTGCAGGCCACTACCACCATCCCGATCAGCTGGAAGCACCAGGGTGATGGCAAAATATACGGCATGACCACCAACGGCAGCAGTTTGAGCGGTGGTTCCCAATACTACCAGGAAACCAACCAGGCCTGGTCAATCGTCGGCCAGGGGGACTTTGACGGCGACGGCATCCGAGACTTTGTCTGGCAGAACAGCAGCACGGGGCAAATTTCCATCATGCTCATGTCCGGCCCCGCAACAGTCAAATCAGGCGCAGTCATCTACACTGAAGCAAACACCAACTGGAAAATCGCCGCCACCGGTGACATCAACGGAGACGGCAAAACCGACCTGATCTGGTGGAACAAACAGACCGGACAGGTCAGCGTCATGCTCATAAACGGAACATCAATAATCAGCGTAGGCCTGATCTACACCGAACCGAACACCAACTGGAAAATAGTAGCCGCCGCCGACTTCAACAACAACGGCAAAGCAGAACTGCTCTGGTGGAACAGTGCAACCGGACAGGTAGCCATCGGCCAGACCAACGGAACCAGCGCATCCACCGTCAACCTGATCTGGACCGAATCAAACACCGACTGGCGCATAGCCGGAGCGGGCGACCTTGACGGCGACGGCAAGGCCGACATCATCTGGCACAACAGAACCACCGGTCAGGTCTACGGCATGCAGACCAACGGCTCATCCGTCACCAACGGCGCAATGATGTACACCGAAGCGAACGTGCAGTGGGAGATAGTCAGCGTCGGCAACTTCAACAGCGACACCAAAGCCGACCTGCTCTGGTGGAACCAGCTGACCGGTCAGGTCTACATCATGCCGATGAACGGACTAGCGCTGGCCCAGGGGGGCGCCCTGTTCAGCACCGGACTCGACACAACCTGGCATATCCAGGGTGAAACCGAATGGCGGGATAACCTGTACGGCAGTGGAGTCACAACAACGACAACTGCTCCGACGAACAGCGCCACCATCACCGACCCGACCACCGGCATGGTGCTGGTAAAAGTCACCGGCGGCACCTACACCATGGGTGATACCTTTGGCGACGGGTACAGTAATGAAACACCCACCCATCAGGTAACATTAAGTGATTTCTACATCGGCAGGTACGAAGTAACACAGGGGCAGTGGAAAGCCGTTATGGGAAGCAACCCTTCCAGCTTCACCGCCTGTGGCGACAATTGCCCGGTGGAGCAGGTCAGCTGGAATGACATCCAGACCTTTATCACCACCCTCAATCAGCGCAGCGGCAAGAGCTACCGGCTGCCAACCGAGGCGGAGTGGGAATATGCTGCACGGAGCGGCGGCAAGAGCGAGAAGTACAGCGGCAGCAGTGATGTCAATGCCGTTGCCTGGTATTCCGGCAACGCCGGGAGTACCACCCATCAGGTTGGCCAGAAGCAGGCCAACGGGCTGGGGTTGTACGACATGAGCGGCAATGTCTGGGAGTGGGTAAGCGACTGGTACGGCGCTTATAGCAGTACGGCACAGACGAATCCGACCGGGCCGACACCGGGCTCCTTCCGCGTCTTTCGGGGCGGAAGCTGGTACAATGATGCGCCCTCCGGGCGGGCGTCCCTTCGCAACTACGGCAACCCGTCCTCTCGCACCGACCTCATAGGCTTTCGTCTTGCGGCCCCAGTCCAGTAGCGGAGGCCGACCGTAAGCTTGCTGAAAACCCTGCCTTATCCCCTCATCCGGCCTTTGGCCACCTTCTCCCGATGGGAGAAGGGTCGAGTATTTTCCTTCTCCATGAGGGAGAAGGTGCCCGTCAGGGCGGATGAGGGGGATCTCCTCGTTACGCAGCTCCTGCTGCGTAACGGGATGGTTCGCCAAGCTCCCGCTTGGCGTTTTTGACTCGGCAAGCGGGAGCTTGCAAGGCCAGTACGTTACCAAGCGGGAGCTTGGTAACGAGAACAGGAACTGCTGTGGTTCTGAAATCAGATCCTTCACTTCGTTCAGGATGGCAACCATTGTCGCAAGAAAGGTGTTATCCTGATGTATGATCTGTTTTTTGTTCAGTAATCCGTTCGCCATGAGCCTGTCGAAGGGCCGCCGTTCATGGTTCGAAAAGCTCACCCCGAACGGGACCAGTTCAGTAATTTTGTAAGACTCCCTTTAAGTGTCAGTATTTGCATTACGCAGTGAAACTGCTGTCACAACCTGCATTTTCAGCCATGATTTATCACTTTGACGAAGTCATGTCACCCCAAGGATCACGTTGACAGACGTTCATTCCGGGTGGTATGGTCGGCACCTGAAAAGAGCGAATTCCTGCCATTTACTTTCCAATCACGCAAAAAGCACGTTCCTGCCATTTACATTCCTACCATTTGTCGGGGAGAGCAGATGAAATCATTGGGCATCGGGCGCTGGTGGGTGAACGGCGGAGCCAGGAAAATCCTGACTCTGTGCGTCTCAACCCTTCTGTCGTTCCTGGTCGTTGAGGCCGCAAGCCGGATTCTTGTCGGGCGACGGACGCCCCCCGGGATGCGGTTCGAGGAGTCAACTCTGTACAGCTATGCACCGTTTACACGGATCCAGGGCATGGTTCTCAACGACGTCGGCTGCGTCGGAGACGACGCTCTCCCGAAAAACACCAGGGACGATGGCGTCGAGACCCGCGTCCTCCTCCTCGGCGGATCGACATCGTTCTCCGCACGGTACGTCTCTTCCGTCAAGGAGTCCTTGCAGGCGATGCATCCGGGTAGCCGGTTCCGCGTAATGAGCTGCGGCAGACCCCGCTACACCTCCTGGGTGAACCGGGTGAACTTCGAGCGGAACGCGCCGGTGTGGGCCCCGGACGTCGTCGTCTACTACGAGGGGATCAACGACAATATCTACAATGCGTTTCCCTGGCTCGACGGAGCGCCGACCGTCGGATACTTTGACGCCCGGTCGCTCCACTCATCGATATTCCTTGAGCTTCTGCGCTACCATGTGGTCGATAAGACGTTTCGGTCCGTTCCCGACTTCGAGGCCCGGCCGTTGCGAAGTCCGGTGATCTTCGAGGAGAATGTCAGGCGTATCGTCGAGATCGCCCGTAAGCGAAACGCCAGCGCCGTCCTGGCCACCTTTGCTATCGCGCTGCCGACCTCTGACGAGAAGCTTCTCGCGCGGATCCGCTCCGAGGAGAGTGTCATGCGCCACTTCTGGGGCAATATTCCATCGACGCTTGCCGGTGTACGGGCGCATGAGCAGGTGACGGAGTCTCTCGCGAAGCGCCTCGGCATTCCACTCGCACGCGTCGCGGAGGCAATGCCGCACGACGCTGCCCACTTCGGGGACATCTGCCATCTGACCAGCGCCGGAAACGAGCTCCTTGGCCGTGCCATTGCCACGGCCGTACCTTTCCGGCAGTGATCCGACCGGGTGTAAATGTGGCCTCAACGGTACATCAACGGTTATTCGTAGTAATTCAGCGGCCCCAGATCACCTGCACCTGCTCCACCTTTGCGCGGATTCCTGCCAAAGGTGTGACTGCGCATAAACAGGTTGCCAGCGGTCTGTCCGGTGTTTGGCATGTATTTATCCACGGTGAATGAGGCATCGTGACACTTGATGCAAGCATCTTTCTGCACTTTTTTCAGTTTGCCCTTGCCGGCGTGAGGTGAGTGGCAGGTGATGCAGGACATTTCGCCATTCAAGTAGTGTCTGGATTGCACAAAACCTTGATACTGCTGATGGTGCTTGGCTTCCTCATAAATTCCGTTGCCCTTGGCATGATCATCCAGTTTGAAGAGTCCCTTAAGATCGCCGACATACTCCTTGCTGGCGGGCTGGCTTGGACGGATACCGGGGATGATGGCCTGCTCGGGATACCATGTGGTCCAGTCGTCGCCGGCCTTGTAGCTGTCTCCGACCTTGGGCGCCGGCAGGTCTTCACGGGGATTACCCTGAGCGGTCATGAATTTCTCGTTTTCGATCCGGATGTGGCAGTAGCCGCAGACCTTGGACTGGGCCTTGATATCGGCGTTTGCCGGATTAAAGATGGTTTTCTTCTTGTCATCCTTTTTGGCGCCCACATGCTTGGCGCCAGGACCGTGACAGGCCTCGCAACCTACGCCCAGTTCGCTGTAGCTGTCCTTGACTGTCCGGCCATGTTTACCGAACTTCTCGTCATACTCCAGGATGCGATAGCCGGTGGTATGACAGGTGCCGCAGTTGGTATTCCAATCATTGGCATTGCCATAGTTTTCCCACTTGACGGTGTAACGGTTGAACTGTTTGTTGAGGAACTGCATACCACCGGTTTGATCGTTCATGACCAGAAAACGCTGCTTCCAGCGGGAGCCGACCACATACTTGACATCATCAAGCTTGAATTTCGCCTTGGTGACGTTACCTGTAGTGGGGCCTTCTCCTTTTTCTGAACCGTCCGTGGCCCATTTCTCCACCACTTCTTTGAGAATGGCCTCTTTTCTGGGCCTCACCATCTTGCTGTGCCACGTCTCTTTCCAGCTCTTGTACTCTTCAGAATGACACATTTTACATTTTTCAGATCCGACGAATTCCCCCTTGGGATCGCTGGCTCCGGCTGATGCAGTCAGTCCCATCATCAGGACGCCGGCAACTGTGGTTACAATAACTCGCTTTTTCATCGTGTTTTCTCCTTTCCGGGAAAATATATAGTGAGGAATATACTACTCCATGTGTTGAATATTCTCTATGTTACAAAACTTCATAACATAACATTCAATAATATAAGCATATTACGCATTGGCATAGCAAATGCTAAATGTACAGGATGCAAGTAATTATCTGATTAAAGGAGAAATCGTACCATGAAAGAACTATCCGTCCTTATTGCAACAATCATCGCACTCACAGCCCCGGTAACGTCTTTTGCCGCCATGGACCACAGTGGACACGGCACTGGAGCTCACGAGACGGGGCATGGCGGTCAGCAGGGAGATGTGGCCCATGAAGAAGTCGTTGATGGTGTGAAGGCAACCTTTAAGGTCATGAGCATGAAGGAACACATGAAGGCTATGAACATGGCACTGCCGAAGGAAATGAAGGAGACCCACCATATTGCCGTCGAGTTTAAAGACTCTAAATCAGGCAAGGCACTGACTGAAGGTGAGGTGAAGGTTAAAGTGCAGAACCCGGATAAAAGTGACCAAACCAAGGAAATGATGGGGATGCAGGGTCATTTTGGAGCCGATTTCGATATGTCGAAAAATGGGAAATATGGCGTTATGTGCAAGTTTCAGTTGAAGGACGGAAAGACGCGCCAGGCTAAATTCTGGTACACGGCAAAATAAATAAGACTTGACTCAATGTGGTAAATGTGTAGAATGCACATTTATATCGAACTGCTTTTTTTCAGGATCGCACATGATGTCAACTGCCACAACCGAAGCGACACATGAAGGTACCCCGGACAGCACCAGTCAGGATGCGGTTCTGGTCAGGATAATGAGCCGACTGTTGTTTCCGCTGGCCCGTCTTTGTCTCGCAAACGGCATTACGCTTGCGACAGTTGAAGAAATTCTGAAACATGCCTTTGTGCAAGAGGCCAATGCGTTGCAGCCCGGTTCACCCATGCATGGCACGGTAAGCCGTATCAGCACTGCGACGGGCCTCACCCGCCGTGAAGTGACTCGTTTAATTAAATCCGAAACACCGGTACGCTCAACAAAACCGCCGATAGCTACCGAGGTATTCGCCCGCTGGACAACAGATCCCCACTATCAAGACCAGGGTGGCGCGCCAAGTGTGCTCAAACGGCAGGGCCCGACGCCAAGCTTCGAAGCGCTGGCCCAGTCAATCACTCGCGATGTACACCCGCGCAGCATGCTTGATGAACTTGTCAGACTGGGACTTGCGCAGTATGACGAAGAACTCGACAGTGTGGCCCTTGTCCGTAACGAATTTGTACCACGTGGCGAATTCCAGCACATGCTTGACTTCCTGGGTGACAACGTCGGCGATCACCTTGATGCTGCTGTAGCCAATGTTTTGCACGATGGCAGCAGGCACCTTGAACAGGCCGTTTTTGCAGACGAATTGTCCACTGAGTCGATAAAGGTGCTGCGTCCCCTTGTTGCAGAGCAGTGGAAGGCGCTTCGTGATACAATGGTGACTACGATCCTAACCCTTATTGAATCAGACCGCAGTGCCGGACGTATTCAGGATCAACGTATGCGTATCGGGCTTTACACCTACGATGAAAGCATGGTGAACGTCGGAACTCCAGCCAGTAAACCCACTGCAAACCCCAAACGAAAATATTCTTCCAAGGAACCAAAAAAATGAACAGATCAATTTTCCAGCAGGAATGGCGGTCAGTTATGGTCATTTTAGTCTTCGTCGCACTTATCTCGGGATGCGGTTCAGGCGGAGGGAGTTTCGTAAGCGCCGGGGTCGGCACTGGTGGTACCGGAAGTCTGGCGAAGTCAATATCCGGTAAGGTTGCTGACGGTTATCTCGTCAACGCTACCGTGTTCCTGGACAGGAACGGCAACTACCAATTGGACGAGGGCGAACCATCCACTATAACGGACGCATATGGTGCTTATACACTGAATGTCGATTCTGCGGATGTAGGCAGGTACGCCATTGTTGCGCTGGCAACCAAAGGAGTTACCATCGACAGAGACACTGACCAGGCAGTTACAGACAGCTATGTTCTCAGCATGCCAAAAGACAGTGTCAGCAGCACTGCCAGCAGCAACTTCATCAGCCCCATAACGTCGCTCGTGCGTGAAATAATGGAAACAGGAATAGTCAGCACTGTGCAGCAAGCCGCAGATGCGTTGAGAACAAAGATGGGGCTACCGAGCGGGACTGATATCATGAATGATTACATTGCCGCCAACAATACGGACATACACGCCACAGCCCGAAACACGACGGCTCTGATGGGTAGCCAGATGGACAAGATACTCGGCACGAGCGGTTCGAACACCACCGTTGATGTTAATCGATACCGGGGAATGATGGGTACGATTTTCAGCAATATCTCCTCGGTCAGAAGCCCGAATACCCAACCAGCCATCTCAAATCTTAAGAACACCATCATACCTGCATACGTGCAGAGCATTCCGCCGGGACAACCCTTCCGTAATATGTCAACCACATTCCGGGGCGGTATGACTGGTGGAACAGGCACTTCGACTAAAACCGGGACATCCACGGGCACCTCAACCATGACCGGTGGCGGGAAAATGGGTGGAGCCAGTACCAGTACTTCGACTTCCACAGGGACGGGGACATCAACAGGTGGTATGATGAGGTAGGTGAGCAGATGCAATTATAACAACGGCGCCATCCCGGAATTACGTAAACGAGAGGGGGGATACGAGTAGTAATATAAGATTCTGTTTAATATGCAGAAACCAGTGTGTACGGAACTCAATTTACAATATCAAACAAACACAGGAGGCCAAACAATGAAGTCAAGATATTTTATCACAATGCTGTCAATCATCGGCGGAATACTCCTCGCTCTGGGGGGCTCAAGCAAAGCAGTGGCAATGGGCTTTGAACATCCCGGTTTTGGCAATATGTCTTCTGCCAGAAAATTTTCTCCGCAAGTCAGGCATTTTGCAAAAGTCCTTGATTTGACTCTTGATCAGGAAACCCAGGTACAAGCGATTGTTACTACTCAGAATCTTAATGCTAAATCAGTCAAACAGAAAATAGCGTCTGATTACAGTAATATTTCAGCTGCTGCGATCGTTCTTCCGTTCGATGAAACTGCGGTCACAGCACTTGCTAACCAGCTCGGAGACGACGTAGCCAGCTTGGCCACCTCTGAGGCGAAAGCAGAGAGTAAGATTTTCGCACTCCTGACCCCTGTCCAGCAGGCCTTGTTCGAAAAAATCCGTAATCTTTTTGAAAGCTTGTTTGAATAAAACGATTATATAGGGGACGTTGTTTAGATGATAGCGATTAAGCAACGTCCTCTCGCAGTCCCCCAGCAGTTACTTAATTTTGAAGCGGAATTCCATATGGTAAGTATCCGTCTCCTGCGAATAAGCCAACGGATGGCCAAGGCTCCGGTGATAGTTGAGCATGGCATCATTGGTTGGTAGAATTTCCGAACAGAACCCCTCTATACCTTGACTGATGGCATGACGTTTCAGCTGACCCAGCAGGTACCGGGCAAGGCACCGAACGATCTTGTCTCTTCGAATTCCCTCGGGTAATTATCCAGCGCTTGCTGTCAAACGTGTTCATCCTCATAGACGTAATGTTTCTGTTTTACAAACTCCAGCAACTCCTGACAGTAGTCGCGGTACTGTCCAGAAAAATCGGATTGCGCACGGACAGATGCTTGAAGAAGAAGGAGACATGGATGGCGTACGGCTTTGTGTTTCAGTCGGAGAGGCTCTGCCGGCAGCCTACCTGCATCGTTGGAGAGCCCGATTTGAACGTAACCGTCAACTGAGGGCATCTTGAATTGCAGTTGGTAGTATGGGAGTATTACGATACTTTGGCCGTACTCCAGTTATCGGGGAGTAGTTCGTGGATAAGTTTCGCGGGATGGGCCATGATACGCCGCAGCACATCTTCCAGATATTCCTGCGGGTTGATTTTCAGGTTTCGGCATGTCTGTACCAGTGACAAGATGGTAGCGGCAGAGCGGCCACTATCCTCGCTACCGACGAACAACCAGTTTTTCCGACCAATGGTGAGAGGTCGCAAGCCCCGCTCGGCAACATTGTTGTCGAGGCGGGCATCTGGGTGCGTGAGGTAATTCGGCAGATGGGGCGCCAGACACATGTAGTAATTCAGAGCCTTGGCAAAGTTGGACTTTGGCACAGTCTGCCGGCCAGAAGACGATCTTTAATGATACGGGTCAACTGGTCAAGAACTGGCTTCTCGATTTCCTGGCGAATACGGAGACGTTCATCAGCGGAACGCTCCCATGCCACACGCTCCAACAAAAACAGGTGCCGGATTTTGCGCAGGACGTTCAGACGATATGGAGGGGATATGGGTATCGCCAAACGAAGTCGAGTCCTGTCTTATCGAGCACCCGGCCGTTCTCGAATGCGCAGTTATTGGTGCATCTTATGAAGGAACACTTATAAAACCGATGGCATTCGTTGTACTTAATAAACAGCATGCTGCTTCTGAAGCGATGGCAAATGGCTTAAAAGAATACGAAAAAGATCGCTTGGCACTTTAGAAATATCCATGCTGGATACGATTTCTTGATGAACTGCCGAAAACCGCAACCGGTAAAATCAAACGCTTCGAGCTAAGAAATCTTATACAGGCGCAAAATACATAACGACGTCGATATACTTTAAGCCATAAAAAGAAAAAGTCCATATGAAGAAAATAAAAAAAAAGAAGGAGCTATTTTTTTATTGACATGGTGTAGAAGGTGGGAGTATAAACTCCTTCTTCGAAAGTTGATCTCGTCGTATGTGGTTGCGCAATTGACATGAATGGAGATGCCGGTCTGATTCCGGCCCTACACCTATTCCATTCCCCCACCTACTTATAACAGGTATCAAGAGCGACCATAATTTATAATGCATCATTTAGGCGGTTTCCACTCAGCTTGCTAACACGCAGATAAATAGAGTGCTATTTTTGGTTTTGATGGATCAGTTAAATCTGACCTTGATATATATTTTTAATACATTGAATAAATTAGGTTGACACTAACAATATTTGCTTGCTATATTTACGATTCTGCCTCTCGTTGAGGTAGCCAGATAATTTTGTACCGGGAGAATTTATACTACTATGCCAACAATTAACCAGCTTATTCGCTCGGGCAGGGAAAACAAGAGTGACAAGTCGACGGCACCGGCTTTAAAGTGCTGTCCGCAAAAGCGAGGCGTTTGCACTAGGGTTTACACGACTACCCCGAAGAAGCCGAACTCTGCACTCCGTAAAGTAGCGAGGGTGCGTCTTACAAACGGAATAGAGGTTACATCTTACATTCCTGGTGTGGGACATAATCTTCAGGAGCATTCAGTTGTTCTGATTCGTGGCGGCAGAGTCAAGGATCTTCCGGGTGTCCGGTACCATATTGTTCGCGGTACGCTTGATTCGGTAGGCGTCAAAGGACGCCTGAAAAGCCGATCCAAGTATGGTGCGAAGCGACCCAAATAAATATTGAACCTGTTTTTTTTGAGGGGTAAGAGATGCCAAGAAGAAGAGAAGTCCCCAAGAGAATTATTTTACCTGACCCGAAATATAACGATAAGGTCGTTGCAAAGTTGATCAACACTTTAATGTTGGCAGGTAAAAAAAGTGTGGCCGAGTCAATACTGTATGGTGCACTTGACCTTGTTGCCCGGCGAGCTAATGACGAGGCGGTTAAAGTGCTGAAAAAGAGTCTCGACAACATTAAGCCAATGCTGGAAGTTAAATCACGCCGTGTTGGAGGCTCGACTTATCAGGTTCCCATAGAGGTCCGTCCAGAGCGCCGTATGTCACTGGCAATGCGCTGGTTAATAAAGTACTCGGATGCCCGCAGTGAAAAAACCATGAAAGACAAGCTTGCGGGTGAAATTATGGATGCTTTCAACAATCGCGGCTCTGCAGTCAAAAAGCGTGAAGATGTTCATAAGATGGCCGAAGCAAACCGAGCTTTTGCGCATTATCGCTGGTAGTAGTTCAATCGTTTTCGGAGGAATCAGTGCCCCGTTTATCACCGCTTGATAAATATAGAAATATTGGCATCATGGCGCATATTGATGCAGGCAAGACTACGACAACCGAGCGTATTCTTTACTACACAGGTGTTTCTCACAAGATTGGTGAGGTTCACGAAGGTACTGCTACAATGGACTGGATGGAGCAGGAGCAGGAGCGAGGCATTACCATTACGTCTGCAGCAACAACATGCAACTGGAATGATCACCGCATTAACATCATCGATACGCCAGGACATGTCGACTTCACAATCGAAGTTGAGCGTTCTTTGCGTGTTCTTGATGGTGCAGTTGCAGTTTTCTGCTCAGTTGGTGGAGTTGAGCCCCAGTCTGAAACCGTCTGGCGCCAAGCGGATAAATATGGAGTACCTCGGATTGCATTTATTAATAAGATGGACCGCGTTGGTGCCGATTTTTTCCGCGGCGTCCAGATGATCAAGGACCGGCTTAAGGCCAACCCACTTCCAATTCAATTGCCTGTCGGTAAAGAGGAAAATTTCAAGGGAATAATTGACCTTGTCACCATGAAGGCAGTAATTTGGGATGAGGAGTCGCTCGGCGCCAAGTTCCGGGTCGAAGAAATTCCGGCAGATCTGCTGGATGAGGCTGTTGATTATCGCGAGAAAATGGTCGAAGAGATCTCCAGCCACGACGATGTGCTTATGGAAAAATACCTCGTAGGTGAAGCGCTGAGCGAAACTGAGATAAAAGCCGCTATCCGCTCATGTACTATTGACATAAAGATATGCCCAGTAATTTGCGGCTCGTCTTTCAAAAATAAGGGTGTTCAAAATTTACTGGATTCGGTTGTCGATTATATGCCGTCTCCAATTGATGTTCCTGCAATCAAGGGTATTCATCCCGATACAGGTGCCGTGATTGAACGCCATGCCTCAGATGCTGAGCCATTTTCAGCTCTTGGATTTAAGATTATGACTGACCCTTTCGTCGGCCAGTTAACTTTTTTCAGAGTTTATTCAGGAGTTGTGTCTTCAGGTTCATATATTTACAACTCAACCAAGGGAAAAAGAGAGCGCATCGGACGTATTCTCAAAATGCATGCTAATAAGCGTGAAGAAGTCAAAGAAGTCTATGCAGGAGATATTGCAGCTGCAGTTGGTCTAAAGTATACAACGACTGGCGATACACTATGCGAAGAGGAGAAGCCCGTCATACTGGAGTCGATCGAGTTCCCTGAGCCAGTTATTTCAATTGCGATAGAGCCGAAGACCAAGGCTGAGCAGGAAAAGCTCGGTTTTGGGCTGCAGAAACTAGCTAGTGAAGATCCCTCGTTTCGCGTCAAGACTGATGATGAGACCGGTCAGACGATTATCTCCGGCATGGGGGAGCTGCACCTTGAGATCATAGTTGACCGCCTGATGCGCGAGTTCAAGGTTGAGGCCAATGTCGGAAAGCCGCAGGTTGCCTATCGAGAGACCATAACCAAAAAAGTCAAAGTAGAAGGTAAATTTGTACGACAGTCTGGTGGGCGAGGTCAGTATGGTCACGTTTGGCTTGAAGTTGAACCGCAAGAGGCCGGTAAAGGTTACGAATTTGTTGACGCAGTCAAGGGAGGAGTTGTCCCTCGCGAATACATACCTGCCGTTGATAAAGGAATAAAAGAAGCTACTGACAATGGTGTTCTGGCTGGCTTCCCTGTTGTGGACATCAAGGTTACCCTGATTGATGGATCGTATCATGAGGTGGACTCTTCCGAGATGGCTTTCAAGATTGCCGGCTCGATGGGTTTTAAGGAAGGATGCGCAAAAGCCGGCCCGATTATTCTCGAACCGATCATGTCGGTCGAGGTCGTCGTACCGGAAGAGTATATGGGCGATGTGATCGGAGATCTCAATTCGAAGCGAGGGCGTATCATGGGAATGGACTCACGCGCGGGAGCACAAGTTGTTAGCGCGATGGTTCCACTTGCTTCCATGTTTGGATATTCGACAGACCTGCGCTCTGCAACTCAGGGGCGTGCCACCTACGCAATGACTTTTGATCACTACGAACCTGTGCCGAAGTCGGTAGGGGAAGAAATAGTTGCTAAAATAAAAGGGTAATTTAATAAAATTAATTAATCAGGAGGGCCACCATCATGGCAAAAGCGAAGTTTCAGCGCAATAAACCGCATTGCAACATTGGTACGATTGGTCACGTTGATCACGGCAAGACCACCTTGACCGCCGCCATCACAAAAGTTTTGGCTGGTAAAGGACAGGCCGAGTACAAGTCATTCGATCAGATCGACAACGCCCCTGAAGAGCGCGAGCGCGGCATCACTATTGCCACCGCTCACGTTGAATATGAAACAGACAATCGTCACTATGCTCATGTTGACTGTC
>Ga0194037_1001992_pt1 | contig 14096 bp, 13 predicted proteins | sample JunL306m_MetaG_FD_148653 | JGI IMG/M metagenome (GOLD analysis project Ga0194037, IMG submission 148653) | Anoxic zone freshwater microbial communities from boreal shield lake in IISD Experimental Lakes Area, Ontario, Canada - Jun2016-L304-6m | ecosystem: Environmental > Aquatic > Freshwater >...
GAAGTGCGTTGCTGCACGGACTTGACCGGAGGTGGCGGGGGTGGCATGATATACGTGGAAAAAACATAAAAGACGGCGACGGAAAGCGCCACCGCCAGTAAAGCTCTTGTTTCCATAATGTTACCTCATACGTTACGTGACGGGATCATGCCCGCCGGGATGGAAGGGGTGGCACTTGACAAGACGGACGATGGTCAGGCCAAGGCCCTTGAGTATCCCGTATTTTTCAAGTGACTGGATTGAATAGGAAGAACAGGTGGGATAAAAACGACAGGCGGCGCCGGTCAACGGTGAGATGAATCGCTGATACCAGCGTAACAGCGCTATAAGCAGAGACTGAATCATCCGGCCTGCGACACCTGTCCGAAGACTTGTTCCAGTTCGCGATGAAGCGCCGCGCATCCGAGCGATCCGGCCCCTTTCCGGGCAATAATACTATAATCGGCGGGGGGTACGGCGACGGCATGTCGACAGAACTCACGCACGATACGCTTAACCCGATTACGTGTCACCGCATTGCCGACCTTGCGACTCACCGTGACGCCGAAACGACGGGCTCCATCCGCACGGTTGCGGTAGATCAGGAGAAAGTGCGCTTGATGCGCCTTGATCCCTTCTTGGGACAGAGAGAGGAATTCAGCCCGTTTCCTGAGACGCAGCGTGGGAGGAAAATTGAAACGGACCGTCATCGGCTATTTAACGGCAATCTGAACCGACAACCGTTTCCGCCCTTTGGCGCGGCGACGTTTGATAACAAGGCGGCCATTTTTCGTAGCCATCCGGACAAGAAAACCGTGAGTCCTCTTTCTGCTGATGTTACTGGGTTGAAATGTTCTTTTCATGGGTATGTGACGTCTCCCGGAGAATATATGTTCTCTCTGAATCGCAAAGGGCTATTACTAACCATGTTTCGTTTAAAATGTCAAGGCCATATTTTTGAACGATCGAGAATAAATGGTGATGTCCCCATCCTGTTGACACGATTTCGTAACTGAGCATTTTTCCTCTATTTTCATGAAATCGCTGGTCTCTGCCAACCTACTGATTTGTAACGATATGTTAGATTTATGTCAACAGGATGGGGACATCACCGAATAAATAGCCTTGCAAATAACCTCCTCCTCTGGTAGTGTACTCCCTCGCACACCAGTCCCCACGTGCCCGCGAAAACCAATCTATTATCCTGTAACTATTCTACTTTATTGCTGATTCATAGTTATCAACACCTGTTGATAACCCTGTGCAAAAAGCCATCCGCAAAGGTTCCGGTCATGGATACCGTCTGGCTCAGCGCCCGTTCAAATATTGAAAAAGTTCTTACCCCCCAGAACTTCACCAACTGGATTAAACCGATACGCGTTAACACTATCCGGGACGATACCCTGTATCTTGAAGTCCCTGACAGCTATTTCCGGGACTGGATTCGTGAAAACTATATCGGCATCATTCAAGAGGCTGTTTCTTCCGTATCTCCTTCCCCGTTGCAGGTTGAACTGAAGATCATACCGACAACAGCGACGACACCCGACGGCGCCCCGGAGAGCAGCCGGAAACCGGCGCGGGAGGAACGGCGTGATCGTGTCGAAACACCGATCGTTCTCAATCCTTTCTACACATTTGACTCCTTTGTTTGCGGCGCCGGCAACCGGTTTGCCCATGCCGCGGCCCAGGCGGTTGGGGACAAACCGGGTACGAACTATAACCCGCTCTTTATCTACGGTGGCGTTGGCCTCGGAAAAACTCACCTACTGGTCGCCATCGGCAACCACGTGCAGGCGCACAACAAGAAGGCCAAGATATCTTATTATTCCTCTGAAAAATTCATGAATGAGATGATCAACTGCATCCGTTATAAAAAGATGGATGAATTCCGGAGCAAATTTCGGAAAGCGGATGTCCTGCTGATCGATGACATTCAATTCATGGCGGGTAAGGAGGCTACTCAGGAGGAGTTTTTTCATACCTTCAACACTCTGCATGACGCCCATAAACAGATTGTGGTTACCTCGGACAAGATACCCAAGGATATTCCTGATCTTGAGGAACGTCTCCGGACCAGGTTCGAATGGGGTCTGCTCGCGGACATTCAACCGCCGGATGTGGAGACCCGTATCGCCATTCTGAAGAAGAAGGCCGAACAGAACGATATTCCCATTCCCGACGATGTCGCGCTGTTTCTCGGTTCTCACGCAGCAACCAATGTCCGGGAACTGGAGGGGATGTTGCTGCGACTTGGCGCCCTCTCCAGTCTAACAAAAGTTGACATATCACTGGCAATGGCAAAAGAAGCCCTGAAAGAGATCATTGTCGACAAGTCAAGGGATGTTACGATTGAGATGATTCAGAAACATGTCTGCGACCATTTTCACCTCAAAATTTCAGAGATCAAGTCGGACAAAAGGGTCAAAAATATTGTCCTTCCACGACAGATAGCCATCTTTCTCTGCCGGGAGCTTACCAAGGCTTCATACCCGGAAATCGGTGAAAAATTCGGTGGTAAAGATCACTCGACCATCATCCATTCGACAAAAAAAATAGATAGGCAACTTGCCGATGATCCGGCTCTCAAAGAGAAGATCGATCTGTTGAGAAAATCTCTCATAACCTGAGCATCATCTGTTGACAAACAGTTGCATGCCGCGAAAAAAAGAAACGTCTGTGTAAAACCCCCGTCGTCGGATCAAGGGTTCCACGATGATTTCAACAGATATTCAATGAATGATACTATATACTTATCGTACTTTTGCCTGAATCAACAGCCCCTACTGTCTACTACTGAAATTACTTTTTTAATAATCTAGTTAGCTACTCATGTTCACAAGGAGCAAATATGGAATTCAGAATACCCCAGTCAACCTTTTACCGGGCATTACAGAAAATTCAGAGTATCGTGGAAAAACGAACCACCATGCCTATTCTGTCTAACGCTCTTATTGAGGCACGTGAAGATGGGATCGAAGTAATCGCCACTGACCTTGATGTTGCCTTGAAGAGTTTCTATCCGGCAATGACTCTCGCTCCGGGCAGTATTACGGTAGCCGCGAAAAAACTGTGTGAGATTCTCAAGGAACTTCCTGACGAAGAGGTCTACTTTTCGACACGGGACAACGACTGGGTTGATATCAGATGTGGCAAGGCGCAGTTCAATCTGGTGGGGCTCTCACCGGACGAGTTTCCTCTGCCCCGGATCCGGGAAGAAAATCTCATCAGTCTGAGCAGTTCCCTTATCGGAGAAATGATAGAAAAGACCTCTTATGCCATCTGTACCGATGAAACAAAGTATAATCTTAACGGGATATTTGTTCAGGCACGGACCGAGGGAGATCGCGCCTTCATCAAAATGGTGGCGACCGACGGCCACCGTTTAGCCATGATTTCACGTATCGTAGAGGGAGACGTTGGCCCGGAACTCGGCAAGGGGGTCATTTTTCCGAAAAAAGGAATCTACGAGCTGAAAAAAATGACCGAGGAAGAGAGCGGCGAGATGATGCTCGGTTTCATGGAAAACAGCGCTCTTATCAAAAAGGGTGACACGATGATGGTAATGCGCCTGGTGGATGGAGAATTTCCCGACTACAATCGCGTCATACCTCAACAGAACAACCGCTCGCTCAGGATCAATCGTGACGATTTCCTCCATACGCTGCGGCGGATGCAGATTCTCTCCAGTGACAAATTCAAGGGGATAAAGCTCAATGTAACCGAGTCCGGCATGGAGATATCTTCCAGCAATCCGGAACTGGGAGACTCTCGGGAAGATATGGAGGTGCTGTTTGAAGGAGAGCCGCTGGCGCTTAGGTTCAATGCGCGGTATCTCATTGATGTCATGACAGTACTGGATGGCAATCAGGTCGAACTGCTCCTGAGAGACGAGCTTTCGCCGGCCATCGTCAGGAGTGACGTGGACCCCGAGTTTCTCGCGGTTGTCATGCCGATGAGGGTATGAACACAAGGCTAAAGGCAAAAGGGGAAAGGCAAAAGGAAAATCCGGGCTTTTCGCATAGGACGGATCCGCGGTGATCGTCAAAAGGCTTGTGTTCAGCTCATTCCGCAACCTGCGTAAAACTGATTTTACTCCCGGTGAACGGTTCAATGTTTTCCACGGCAACAACGGCCAGGGAAAGACCAACATCCTGGAAGCAATCTATCTGCTTGGAACCATGAAATCGTTCCGGCACGCAAAAAATCGGGATCTCATTCGGTGGCAAGAACCGTTCTCGCTCCTGAAGGGGATTATTGAAAAAGAGGGAGTACAACGTGAAATCACTCTCCTCATCGAACAGGAGGGAAAAAAGGCTCGGGTAGACCGTAAATCACTGGAGCGACTTTCGGACTTTTTCGGTTGCCTCAACGTAGTGGTTTTTTCGCCTGAAGAGCTGATCATGGTCAAGGGAACGCCCGAGTTGCGCAGGCGTTACCTGGATCGGGCGGTCTTCGCGGCGGACACCGGCTATCTGGCCCTTCATCACGAGTATGCTCGAATCCTCAAAAACCGGAATGCCCTGCTCCGGAGCGGCGCACGGGATGGGCTTGACATCTGGAGTGACAAACTGATTGAGACCGGCTCCCGACTGGTCATGAAACGACGTGACTGGCTCAACGGCATCAAGGAGCTGTTCCGGGAGTTTCATGAAGGCATCGCCGCTACAGGGACCAGGGCTGATCTGATCTATAGATCGGTTCCGGGCGGCAGCGTCGCGGGGCCGGACGAATATGAACAGAGATTGCGTCTGACCTTGCAAAAAATGGTTGACGAAGAGTTCCGGCGCGGCTCGACCCAGGCCGGACCGCATCGTGATGATCTCGATTTACTCCTCGATGGTCGCTCGATTAAGCAGTATGCGTCGCAGGGTGAGCAACGCTCGTTCATCCTGGCGCTCAAGATGGCGGAAATAGAATATCTCCATCGACTGCACGGCGCGCCGCCGGTACTTCTCCTGGACGACATGACATCTGAACTGGATGGCGAACGGAACCGGAATCTCCTCGGTTTCCTTGAAGCAAAAGAGATGCAGGTTTTTATCACGACAACGGACCCGCACAATTTGCGGAGCGAAAACCTTAACAACTATCGGATGTTCCCCGTTGCGGACGGGGAGATCATACAATGAGGCACGCATGACCGACGAACAGATCAATAAGGATTACGGCGCGGACAAGATCAAGGTGCTTGAAGGACTCTCGGCGGTACGCAAGCGACCGGCCATGTACATCGGCTCAACCTCGACCCTGGGACTTCACCATCTGGTCTATGAGATTGTTGACAACTCCATAGACGAGGCATTGGCCGGTCACTGTACCGCGATTTCGGTCAGTATAAACAGTGACGGATCGGTAACGGTAATCGACAATGGCCGCGGCATCCCCACGGACATGCACCCGACCGAGGGGAAATCAGCAGCCGAGGTGGTAATGACCGTACTCCACGCCGGCGGTAAGTTCGACAACAGTTCCTACAAGGTTTCAGGCGGCCTCCACGGCGTCGGCGTCTCCGTGGTCAATGCCCTCTCCTCTCTACTTGAGCTGGAGATTCGTCGCGAGGGGAAGATTTGGCGACAGACCTACCAACGTGGAGTTCCGGAAAAGCCGCTGGAGGCCTGCGGCGAGACCAGGAAACGGGGGACCACGATCACCTTCTTTCCCGACACGGAAATCTTCGAGACGGTGGAATTCTCCTTTGATGTCCTTTCGCAGCGCCTTAGAGAGATGGCCTTTCTCACCGCCGGGGTCAGGATAAAGATTCGTGACGAGCGGACCGAGAAGGAGCACGATTTTTTTTATGAAGGGGGAATCTCCTCCTTTGTGGAGTATCTGAACCGGAACAAGACACCGCTCCATCCCAAGCCGATCTTCTTCAAGGGTGAACGGGGGGGGGTGGAAATCGAAGTGGCGATGCAGTACAACGACTCCTACGACGAAAAGGTTTTTTCCTTTGCCAACAACATCAACACCCACGAAGGGGGAACCCATCTCATCGGCTTCAAGGCGGCGCTGACCCGGACGATGAATACCTACGCCAACGCCAACAACCTTCTAAAGAACGTCAAGGTAGCCATCTCCGGCGAGGACTTGCGGGAAGGACTGACGGCGGTCATTTCGATCAAGATCTCCCAACCCCAGTTCGAGGGGCAGACCAAGACCAAACTGGGGAACTCGGAGGTCAAGGGGTACGTCGAAACGCTCATGAACGAGAAATTGGCCACGTTTCTGGAGGAAAACCCCCAAGTGGCCAAAAAAATCCTTGAAAAATCCATTGACGCGGCCCGTGCCCGTGAAGCGGCGCGCAAGGCCCGTGACCTGACCCGACGCAAGGGGGCGCTGGATGTGGGGACTCTCCCCGGCAAGTTGGCCGACTGCCAGGAGAAGGACCCGGCGCTCTGCGAACTCTTTCTGGTCGAGGGTGACTCCGCCGGCGGCTCGGCCAAGCAGGGACGGGATAGGAAATATCAGGCGATACTGCCGCTCAAGGGGAAAATCCTCAACGTGGAGAAGGCCCGCTTCGACAAGATGATTTCATCGCAGGAGATCCGGACCCTCATCGCGGCCCTGGGAACCAGCATCGGCAAGGACGATTTTGACATCGCCAAACTCCGCTACCAGCGGATCATCATCATGACCGACGCCGACGTGGACGGCTCCCACATCCTGACGCTGCTGCTCACGTTTTTCTTCCGGCAGATGACGGAGCTGGTGGAGCGGGGGTACCTCTTCATCGCCCAACCCCCCCTCTACAAGATCAAACGGGGACGCAAGGAGCAGTATCTCAAGAACGAGGCCGCTTTGCAGAACTATCTCCTGGAAGAGGGTACCGATACCATGGCCCTTGCCCTCGACAACGGAGAGCGGACCCTGCGGGGGAAACAGATCATTCCGGTCTTGCGGCAGGTAATCGATTTCCGGACGGTCTTCGACAAGGTGGCGCGGAAAGGGATCAACGAGGAGTTGCTTCGGTTGTTGATGAACGTCGGCGCCCGGACCGGGATCGAAGAGCTGGCCGACCTTGAGCCATATTTTATCAAGATGCAGGAGCGGACTCCCGGTTTTGAGTACCGTATCATGGAAGACCGGGTGACGGTGAAGATAGGCAATCTGCATATTCGACTGGATCGTCATGCCCTGGAGATTCTCACTTCCCATGAATACGCGCTTCTTTTCGAGAATTTCCGTAAAATGCGTCAAGTCATCGGCAGCGGCAAGGCCACGGTCTCCAGTGAGGGGAAAGAGTTTCTCTGCACCGAGGATCCCGAAAAGATACTGCTCTTTTTCCTGGATACGGCAAAAAAGGGTCTCACCATTCAGCGGTACAAAGGACTGGGCGAGATGAACCCGGAGCAGCTCTGGGAGACCACGATGCACCCGGAAAACCGGCTTCTCCTACAGGTGAAGATCGAGGACGTGGTGGAGTCGGAAGAAATCTTCACCGTACTCATGGGAGATCAGGTAGAGCCGAGGCGGGAGTTTATTGAGAAGAACGCGCTCAATGTTTCGAATCTGGATATCTGATTGTACGAGTTGTGAGCGTCGCTATCAATTAGTCATTTACCCACTTCTTCTTGCCGCTTTGCCCATTGTCAGCGGCGTCCCGAATTGGCTCTTCTTCTGGCGCTTTGAAAATGCTTCTTCTTCAGGCGTTCCGTTTTCTTCTTTCCCCCCAGTGAGCCACCCGTCTTCTTCAGCATTTTCTTCCTGATTTCAATCCTTTTCTTTCCGCATAACGTCTGATGTTGGATGATTGACCTGGAGGTTATGGTCATGAAACGCATCAAGGAACGGACCTGCCGGCGCTGCACAGAACTCTTTACTCCTGATTACCGTAACGCTCAGCGGCAGGAGTATTGTGCCAAGCCAGAGTGCCGCAAGGCCGCCAAGACGGCCAGTCAGCAGAAGTGGCTACTCAATAATCCCAACTATTTCAAGGGTTCAGAGCATGTGGAACGAGTGCGGGAGTGGCGTCGGGCCAACCCAGGACGGAGCCGCCGTAAGAAATCTGTCCCCGTGTTACAAGAGACCTGCAACCAGATTCCTTCTGTTAAACAGGAGGTTACCCATCTTTTGCCCCCGGATTCTCCGGTTCTGACGCCTCCCACTTCGGTGTTACAAGATTTCTGGTTAACGCAAAACCCTGTTTTTGTTGGGCTTATCGCACATATTACCGGGTGTGTGTTACAAGAGGAGATATCCGAGGTGACGCGCCGTCTGGCACAATTGGGCCTAGATGTTACAGGTTCAAAAATCACTCCAGGAGGCTCGCATGACGCACAAAATCCCCATCCGCCCCGATCGTATCCGCACGGTCCCCCCTCAGTTCAGTTGGGTGGATCACCGTCTGGTCCGTGACCACCACTTGGCACGGATCAGCCATGAAGCCGCCGCACTCTACCTCTTTCTCGTTACCGTCGCCGACAGTCAGGGCCTGAGCTACTACTCCGACGCAGCCATCAGTGAGCGTCTGGCCATGGAGCCGCCGCTGCTGGCCCTCGCCCGGAATAGCCTGCGCCAAGCCGGCCTCGTTGCCTACCGGAAGCCTCTCTACCAAGTGCTGGCCCTGGGTGCAGCCGTACCGGTCACGGAGAAGCCCCGAGACGCGGGAGCGCCCGTTGCCCTGAAAGAGCTCTTCCGCCGGCTCGCGGGAGGCGCCCCATGATCGACTACGAAACCTTTGCCCGCATCAAGCATCTCCAGGAGCAGAAAGGGCTCACGGCGACGCAGATCACCCGTAAACTCGGCTTGGATGAGCGCACCGTGCGCCGCTGGCTGGCCGCGAAGCAGTATCTCCCTCGCAAGGCCGTCGTCCGCCCCGGCAAGCTCGATCCTTTCAAGGATACCGTCATCCGGATGATCGAGTCCTACCCGTACACCGCGCAGCAAGTCTGGCAGCGCCTCCGGGAAGAGGGCTTTAGCGGCGGCTATACGGCGGTGAAGCAATTCGTCCGCAAGGTTCGTCCCAAAAGAGGCAAAGCTTATCTGACCCTCGCCTTCGCCCCAGGAGAATGCGCCCAGGTCGACTGGGGTTCTTACGGCACGGTCCGGGTGGGCGATACCACCCGCCGTCTCAGTTTCTTTGTCATGGTCCTCTGTTACAGTCGCCACCTGTACGTGGAGTTCACCGTCTCCCAGACCATGGAGCATTTCCTGACCTGCCATCAGAACGCCTTCGCCGCCTTCGGCGGGGTTCCGAGTCGCATCATGGTCGATAATCTCAAGAGCGCCGTGCTCAAGCATGCGGTGGGCGAGGCTCCGGTGCTCAATCCCCGCTATGTGGATTTCTCACAGCACCACGGCTTCAGCATTTCCGCCTGCGGCGTGGCCAAGGGAAACGAAAAAGGGCGCGTGGATAACGGCGTCGGCTACGTCAAGAAAAACTTCCTGGCCGGCGCCGAGTTGCCCGAGTTTACCGCCCTCAATCCCGCCGCCCGCATCTGGCTTGATACCGTGGCCAATGTCCGCATGCACCGCGAAACCCGGCAGAAACCGGCGGAAATGCTGCTTGCGGAGCGCCCCCACCTCCTGCCGTTACCCCAGAATCTTTACGACAGCGCCACCGTCACCTCGGTGCGGGCCTCGTCACAGTTCCGGATCACCCTGGACGCCAACCGCTATTCCGTCCCGGCGCGCTATGCCGGACAACTCCTCACCCTGAAAGCTTATCCCGACCGGCTTTGCCTCTATCACGCCGAGCAGCTGGTCGCTCGGCATCGCCGTTCTTATGAGCGCAACCGTGATTTCGAGGACCCGGACCACCCCAAGGAACTCATCGCGCAACGCAAACAAGCCCGAGACCAACACCTCTTGCTGCGCTTTCAGGCTCTGGCCCCCTGTGCCCTGGATTACTACCGGGCACTGGACCACCGCCAGCTCCAGAGCAACCATCATGTGCGAAAGATCGTCGCGCTGGCGGAAATCCACGGCGCGGACGCCGTGGGCGACGCCTTGGCCGACGCCTTGGCCGACGCCCTCAAACTCAACGCTATCGGCAGCGACTACATCGCCAACATCCTGGAGTGCCGCGCCCGAAAACTCCCGGAAGCCGGGGCGCTCCATCTGACCCGCCGCGCCGATCTCCTCGACCTCTCAGTAGCGGCGCCGGACCTCTCCATTTACGAACCACGCCACCAGAAGGAGACTCCATGAACCACGACCACCCCACCCCCCAGCTCGAGGCCGACTTGCGGCTCTTGGGACTGACCTTCATGGCCGAGCAGTACTCAGCACTGGCCACCAAAGCCGCCCGCGACGCCGTCGGGCATGTCGACTACCTCGCCGGACTCACCGCCGGTGAACTGAAGCTGCGCCATGATCGCGCTACCCTCCGGCGGATCAAATCTCCTCTTTCAGATCATCAGCCAACGCTACGAACGGGGAGCCACGATTATCACGTCCAACCGGGCCTTCAAGCAGTGGCCGGAGATCTTCAACAACGACAGCACCCTGACTTCGGCTCTTCTTGACCGGCTGTTGCATCACGCCGAAACCATGGTCCTCGAGGGTAAAAGCTACCGGATGAAGGATCAGATCGAATCCTGAAGAAGATCGTCAAGTACCACCGTCTCCGGCGACCCCGCCCGTCACGCACCAAAACATACGCAGTGAATACTTCAATTAACGAGAACTCGGTCGTTACTGCGTAACGCAACCCAAACATTACGCCGTAACGACGATGAGGAAATCAATCATGGCAAAAACAGCAGCACAGAGACAGGCCCACTACAGGGCGAGGCGCAACGACGGCGACGGAGATCGCAGAATCAACTCTTGGGTCACCAGCGCAACCGACTTCGCCCTTGATCGACTCGCAAGACATCACGAGATAACCAGGCGGGCAATGCTGGAACGACTAATAGTCGAGGCAGATGCTGTGATCCTATGCACTCTTGAATTAGACACTCCGGAATGGGACATTTACTTTGGCGTTACGCAGTAACGACTACTTTAATGCCTGGTCCTGGCGTCGCCGAGGCCAGGCGCCATTACTCCCACAACCTCAAAGAGCCAAAGAAAATGGAGTACAGAATGCTTAGACGGCCAACTTCGTCGGAATACGCAGTCTTTCTCTACTACATCTTCAAAGCGCCATATTTACTGCATTTCCACGGAACCGCGCACAAGGACAGAGTGTTCCGAGATAAGTCCCCTGCTATGGCTGCGGGAATAACAGACAAAATATGGTCTGTTCTGGACTTGCTGTGGTTTCGCCCTCTATGTCAATAGAATGGGGACACCACCCGTAATTGCGGCGGATCTGAAAAAAGCCGCCAAACAGAAAAGACGATCAGCCGTGGTGATGGACCGACGACAGGGGAAAAGCTCCTCCTAGGGCTGCCCTTTACCCACAATCGTATGATATATTTCAAATCTAATGGGTCAGTGTGATTTCAGGATATCTCCCTTAGTGTGATAATAATAGTAAATACTGCAATATGAAATTAGGGCTGAACATTTCACACACTTTCATATAGCCTCATCATATGAAAATCCATAATCGAATAAAAACCGTACTCACTAGTCCTGAAGGCATTGATCATATCCGCTCTATCCTTGATGGTAGAAAAGATATCAATAGAACAGGACTTGCCGTAATTTTATGTGAACACTATGGGCTCTACGATTCACGTGGTTTTCCTCAGAAAGATAGCTGCCTGGAGGCTCTGCGTGAACTAGAACGTAACGGGCACATTGTTTTGCCGACTCGCTATAACATTTTTGCTCTTGCGAGCCGGAAGCAGCTTCCGGAAGCAGTTCCACCCCCGCGGGATGTTCCGGGACAGACAAGTGAAGTCCGTGGTCTGAAACTTCTGCCGGTTGTGTCCGACGAGCAAAAACTTCTCTGGAATGCGCTGATGATTCAGGAGCATCCCCAGGGGCCAGGGCCACTGTCAGATGTACGACTTCAGTATCTGGTAGAATCCGACCATGGCCTTCTTGGGGGAATAGCGTTTAGTCCTGTGGCGCTGATTCTTGAAGACCGCGACAAATGGATTGGTTGGAACGTCAACACTCGAGATACTCACCTGCAGCGGGTTATTGCCATGAGTCGATTCCTGATCCGACCGCAGGTGCATTGTCATGATTTGGCGCCACAAGTATTGCGGCTCGTCATGCGCGTAGTACCCGACGATTTTGAAAGGCGTTATCGTGTTCGGCCATGGCTTGTGGAAAGCTACGCGGAAACAGGCAGTTCTCTTGATAGAGACTTTTTAGCCGCTCATTGGGCCTTTGTGGGCCGCACGAGAAATCGGGGCGGTATGGGTCGGTCCCGGAAGATGGCCGTCGAGGAGGATCTTTACTTTTATCCTTTAGAACATGATTTTCGCTCAAAAATGGGTCTCCCCGCGGATAGTGGACGTAGTGGCTTGGAGGTTGCTGAAGGTCTCTCGGAAGAGAGTTGGGCCGAAAAGGAGTTTGCGGGCGCACCGTTAGGCGACAAGCGGCTGAGTGACAGACTGGTGGTGTGCGCCGCATCACAGGCCAAACTACCGGATCGCTCCTTCTGCGGAGTGGCCGAAGGGAAGTGGGCGACAGCGAAGGGATACTATCGTTTAATAGATCATCCTGACGAAGAAGCGGTGTCCATGGACAACATTCTTCAGCCTCACCGCGAACGCACCATTCGGCGCATGATGGCACAAAAGACCGTACTGTGCATCCAGGACGGAACCGGTCTCAATTTTTCGAGTCTTAGCAGTTGCAAAGGACTTGGCATCATGGGTTCTAACCAGACGGGTGCTCAAAGCATGGGATTGCATCTGCACTCGACACTGGTTGTAACCCCCGAATGCCTGCCACTGGGTGCCACCGCCGATAAAAATTGGCTGCGCCAAGCGTCTCAGGACATTGTGGGTGCCGATCAGGCCGATTTCTGGGATTTTTGCCTGAATGAGTGGCTTCGGTCAGGTCAGGTTAAATCTCCAGAGGGATGATGTCACATCAGAAGTTGTGGCTTGCATCCGACCCATCAAGACGCATTGTCGGCGTATTCCGCGCCATGACTTCAAGAAGTTGACATGACTATGCTCAGGGCATATCTGGTATTCGGTTGACTGGCGAGTATAGCATGGACGATGGCGTGCAGCAGGTGAGATTTCCCGGCGCCGGGGTCGCCGTAAAGCAGGAACGGGTTATGAGTTACGCCGAGATGATCTGCTATTTCTCGGGCGGTAGCAAGAAGGATGCTGGTGACAGAAGTTGCGATAAAGTTAGCAATAGTCCAGTGGGGATTGAGATTTGAGGTTTGAACGAGAGATTCAGAATCGAGCGGAGTTGTTTTCCTGTGCACGGCGCACCTCCTTAGTGTATGGTTCACCATACATGAAGAGAGCGTCATTTAGGGACGGATGGAATCAGCGGGAGTAAAATGCCCGGCGCTTGGTCAGAGTACGGGGAAATGAATCTCATACGACTGCTTGCCAGAAGCATCATGCGTACCTGCGGACCTCTTCAACCAGAATCCGCCTTGTCCGGGTCAGTGTCGGAATAGGCATAGATAATGATGTTGCTGTCCAGGAATATCGGTCTAGCGGGCATTGGCTTCATCCCGGTCGAATTTGAAAGCTGAGGTGTCGAGTGATAACGCAGAAAGTTCGGCAGGTTCAGTAGAGAGAATCTCTTTCATCCATGCCGATACAGCGCCAGCAGGCATGTGTTGCATCGAATCCGACTCATTGAGTCGCAAAAATAGTACCTCAATGGATGCATCCAGGAATTCAGCAGGGATCGGAATTGTTGGCGGAGCGTGATCATAAATTCGGCGTTGTGCCTGCATGGCGCTTCTCCTTGGTACTGTTTGAAGTGTCGCTGCATGATGATGGTGAACTTTACCATACCTACGGGAACGAATGAATAACAGAATTCAGAAGGGGTGTGGTCATGGCTTGACGGCTTGCATCCAGATTCAGGTGAGGACGACAGGTGTGGGGATGGCTGAGGTATGCGCCGTAATGGGCCTGATGGAGTCGGAATGCCCGGCGGTTAGCCGGGTGTCACCACCGATCTAACCTGAACCCTTTTTGCGTTTTTCAGTGAACCCACCCAAAGTTGCAGGATTTGGGTTTTGAGTGATGGCGACATCATGAGTTGGCGCTTAGAAAGCATCATAAGAT
>Ga0194037_1001995_pt1 | contig 14082 bp, 5 predicted proteins | sample JunL306m_MetaG_FD_148653 | JGI IMG/M metagenome (GOLD analysis project Ga0194037, IMG submission 148653) | Anoxic zone freshwater microbial communities from boreal shield lake in IISD Experimental Lakes Area, Ontario, Canada - Jun2016-L304-6m | ecosystem: Environmental > Aquatic > Freshwater >...
TGATCAAACAAGTTATAGGTATCGGACGCAACGGCAGAGGGTTTTTCCTGAGCCAGACGGGTAATCTCCGGCCAGCTCTGTACCAGACCGTTATAGCTCATCGCTTCATTGGCGCGCTTTTTGCGTTCGCAGAGGGTATAGAGGCGATAACAGAGTTCGCGGGCAATTTCAGCCTCGGTGCCAAGCTTGGCCACCAGATCAGCCGCTGCGCTTTCTCCACTGACTTCAAGCACGCGGATGAGTTGGTGCACCATTTCCCATACGGTGAGACGCGCGTCGTTAATCGGATTCCAATCGACAGGCAGCTCAGCGGGTTTCAGCAGACGGACTTTGCCTGCTTTGGAGAGAATGATGCCCGCATCAACAAGTCCATTTACAGCAGTATTTTTGGACTTGGAGAGCTGTTCAGCAATACCATAATCGCCATCGTTGAAACCCATCTGGTCAAACCAGGTGAGCGCCCATCGGGTGTCGGCATCGAAATCGCCCTCCTGCTCAGCCAAAGCTTCGTCGAGCACCTGATTGATCAGCGCCAATGCTGCACGTACCGGAACAGGTTTGCCGTCAGCGTCAAGGACTTTGGCATAACGGGTATAGACCGCCATGCCGGGGCCGATAGCCGCCTGCGCAAGATCCACCGGGGCGATGTTGCCGCTTTGCAGCTTTACCAAAGCCGCTGGAAGGTTATCCTCAAGCCGCACACGAATTTCCTCACGACGGGCTGACGACAGCTCTTTCCTATGCTTCTCCTGTTCAAGTTGTTCCCGTTCTTCGCGGGATGGCCCTTTGAGCGCAGCAACGAAGTCACGGCGGGTGGCAGTGGGGGCGTTGGCTGGGCGCTGGCGGCAGACGAGAACGATGCTTGATGCGAGGGCATTGGAACCTGCACCAATCATGCGGTTGCTCAGTTCGGTGCGCATCGGCCAGGTGCCGCTGATGGCGAATCCCGCTTCGATCACCGCAGCAAGGAAGGTATCCCAACCTGTGTTGGTAGTGCCATCAACTCCGTCGCTTTCTGCCTGCTTGAAGGCATAGTAAATGGTCACTGGAAAGGCTGGATGCGCCTGTTCAGCAAGGCGATGCATTGCTTTTGTCATGCCATCAAGGAAGAAGCTCTCCGCCTTTGCCTTGCTCCCATGTCGGTATGTTGTCGCAACCAGCTCCTCTGTCTTGGGCACAGCAACAGTGGTAAAGAGATCAGGAAAAACGTGTCTCAAAGAACGACGGAGCCAGACATAGAAAAAATCCGAAAGGTCGGCGTAGCAGATGTTGTCGTAGTACGGTGGATCTGTTGAAATTGCCTTGCCTGCCGATAATGATTGGACAGTTGCATCTGCCTGACATGATGAGCCACCTGATTTAGCGGGCAAGTATGCGGCAATTACCTTTGCACCTTGGTCGATCGCATTGTCGTAACTGCCCGATGAGTCTGAAAAAGGATTTGCCTCAGCATAGTCCCATACCATTGGAATCGCTTGACGGCCAAAGGTGTTCCTTAAGCTGTCTCTTGAAGAATCCCATCCACAAATTATTGAACCTCTGTCAGCCAATTTGTTGATTGCAAAAGCTAAATACACCACAACCGCATCAGCATAGGCTGTAGCGCCCGTGCCCATTTCTGCGATAGCTTGGCTGTTATCTGGAACGACCGCTTTTATGGCATCCTGCTTAACTCGTTCATGTGCTTCCCATACCAGATCGGAGAAAGTTGTCAATGCTACAAGTTGTCGCGAAGTGAAAAGATCTCCAAGATTGTTCATACCATAGCCTGGAGGCTGGAAATTTCGATGTTTTTTTGGCATCTCACAATCCGGCTGCCATATCGGTTTTGCGCTCATTGCAATCGCTTCCATCTCTTGCGTTGGTGAGAGATAAACCCTACCACGATCACCGTCAGCAACAATCGCCATTAATTTCGCACCCATGCGCCCAGCCTTACCTTCTTCTCGTATGTGATCGTAAGTTATAGGAACACTCGACATCAGACAGCGAAAAGCTGCCCGCTTTCCTGCGCTAGTGCCAAGTTTTGCACCATCTACATCCTTCGGTTTGCCCACCTTTACCGTAAAGCAATAACCACCATCTTCAATCACCGGATCAACATAAGCCTCCTTGCCTGCCTTGGTGGAAAGCATAAAAGTTGAAGCAAGCGGCACATCAACGTTGGCAAAGGCGGGGTTGGGACTTTTTACGGTGCGAGCCCAAAGCCAGGCAATAACGGTGAGCTTTCGGCCAACATATTTCTTCAGGTCAGGCCGTTCTTCAGCCATTGCAGCCGTCACTTCAACCTTGGGGTAGAGGTGGCCGATACGTTTCTCGGCTTCATCCCGCATCCATTGGCCGTAGTAGCGCACATCCTCCGCCAAACCTTGGGCGCCCTTCCATTCCCGCCCCATTTTTCCTGCAAGTGATTTTTGCTGCCATTCGGGATTAACCGGCTGCTTCCCTGCAAATTTCGGCGGAATCTCAATCATTGCCTTATTGATCAGAACGGCCACAGGGTTGAGGTCGCTGGCGTAGCTCTCCAGTCCCAGTCGCTGCGCTTCCAGTGGCAGCGCTCCACCTCCGGCAAAGGGGTCGTGAAAGGCGGGCAGTTTGTAGCGATCAAACAGCTCCTTTGCACGCGGATGATCGGCATTCTCGGCGCAGGTGTAGCGCCAGCTCTGCCAGATCTCCTCACGAGCCTGCTGCAACACCGTCTCGTTGGTGGTGTTCTCCCACTTCACCAACTCCTCTATAATGCAAAAGAGCCGTTGCCGCTCTTTCTCCTGCTTCTTTTCGGTGGGGAAAATATCGGGATGGGCAGAAGGGTCATCCACCATCTGGGCAAAAATCACCGCCCGTGCCGCAGCCAGAGGTCGCCGCGCCCACCACAAATGAAGCGTCGAAGGGTGACCATGACGAATCGATTTTTCACGTGCACTGGCAACATTGATTGCTTCAAGTGGCAGGGCGACTTCTATAAGTTTTTTCTTGTAGGTCATGGATGCAAAATCGCTTTCGAGAGCGAGTAAAATGATTGCAAATAATTATCTGTATCAGGTTTTAGATAATATTCGCAAAGAAAATTCCTTGTCTCAACACCGGGTTGCTCTGTCAATGCATCGATCAATCTGCTTGCGTGGCTACGTCGCCGCTCCTGAAGACTGGGACAATTGAGGCCAAGATAACCAATCATGTAAGCAGATGTATCCGTGTTGATTTTTGTCGGGCAGATTTTGCCTGATTGCTTGTCGTAAGTAAACAGCAAACGTGTTTCAGGGTCATGGGGAGAGGAAAAGCGTGCAGCATTCCACTTGTACCCTGGGTTCCTTTGCCGGTTATCTTTGTAATGGCCGCAGTGTTTTGCGTTGCCACCATTGCACGAGAGTGCCAGATTTGTGTAATCGTAGATTCGTTTCTGATTTACAGTGCGTGGTTCAATATGCTCGATGTGCCCATCACCATCATTGATGTTGGTTTCACAATAGCAGCAAAGAGCCTGCTGCTCCTGTCGCAAGCCTGCGTGTAAAGCAAGATGACACTCACTCTTCTTAAAATCATCCCACGACTGACTTTTCGGTTGCTTGCCAAGGCAGTCCGGCGGTTCATTGCGTTGGATGCTCTTCATCGTTGCTTCAGAAATTGTAACTGCTTTATCCTGAGATCGGCGCGAAGAAGATCGGGATCGCTTGTGCCCAATGCGGATTCAAGCTCCTGACGTAGAGCTTTTGCTTGATCGGTATCGTGTTCTTGAGCTTCCACTGCCTGCCAGTATTCAGCTAATTGTTGGACTGTATCAATATTTTGAGGTCGAGAATAAGTACCAAACACCTCGGCAAGAACGCGAGAAGTGTCGGCACCGTAAGTGCCCACATCATCTGGAATCTGCTCAAACTTATGGTCAGCTCCGAGCAGTTTGATATGTTCTCTGCGTACTGTGGTGAGCACCGCCGGGCTGTGCGTCGAAACAATGAGCTGGGTGTTTGGAAAAGCTGCCCGAAGAGCAGGAATGACCTTTTGCTGCCAGCGGGGATGAAGATGCAACTCAATCTCATCAATAAGCAGAATGCCCGGAGCTTCAAGCGGGTTTGGCCAGTTTGGATTAGCCTGTGCAAGCCGACGGGCAAAGTCGAGCACCAGCGCAAGCAGGTTCCTGTATCCGTCGCTCAGTTGCGCCAGCTCGAATGCACGCAAAGTGCCATCTAATTGACGAATTTCAACCATCAGCCGTGGCTGACTGCCATCAAAATAGACTCGTTCCAGTCCTTCGATGGTGAGTTTCAATGCCTGTCGTACTGCACGCAAATCCGCAAACTCCTCGCTGTCGCCATTCTGGGCGTTTACATTGGCACGGAGCTCGGCATTCTCACGCAGGTAGAACCACTGGCACATGGCAGTAAAATTGGCTGCTGCATCGAAGGCACTGACGAATGCCTTGTCTCTGGCAAGATCGAGTTTGAAGATATCTCCAAGTTCAGGCATTCCGCCCATCCTTCGGGTTGCACGGTAGTACGCAACAACGGGCAAAGGAATCATCGCTTGCGGACTTTTGATTATTTCCTCCCATAGTGCCTTCACATACCGATGAAGCTCCGCGACTCTTTCCGATGTAGCTGTGTCATAGGTAAATGTGTTTGGAATACGATATTCAATGAGTTCTGTCCACTCCAGCAGGGCGTTCTGTCCGTCAGGTGTTTTTCCTGTGAAATCTTCGACTGGATAGTAATCCGTTACCCCGGCGCTAATCTGTACGAATTTCTTGCGCCCCCAAATATTGTGCCGCGCTGAAGGTGGAACATAGATATCCGTAGCCTGAAGTGCAGCCCCCTGCATTTTTCGCTGGCTCTTGCCTCCCCCACCATTTGCGGCTACAAGTTCATATAACGCAATAGCAATCGCATCAAGAATGCTGCTTTTGCCTGCACCATTTGCACCAACAAATACATTGATGTCGGGGTGAAGTTTGACTGCAAGCGATTCAAAGCAGCGGAAGTAGGTGATGTCAATTTTAGCAAGTTTCATGTTCTAACTCGATTCACCGACCGTAATCGGATTACGTTTACTTTCTATGTATCCAACAAACCTGATGGCTTGACGCATAAAGTTCATAAATTCCAATTGTCTCAACAGCGTTGAGACTTTTTCATCGCCTCTATAAATTACGATATTTTACATCAAATTATCTTCCCGCTCACAGGCAATTTCATGAGGTTCATGATGGAAGCTCTCCTTTGGCAAGAAGATCGGTAAAGATATAATTGACGCTACAAACCCCAAAATCGGGTTCACGATTGAAGGGTCTTTTAATGTAATGCACCTTGTGCGTTTCGGCATCAAGAAACTCGACAATGGCGAGAATAAAGTCGTCAGGCTTGTTGAGCGAATAGAGAATCTCGTTACGGGTAACGGTGATGGTCGGTCCCCAGGAAACACGCCCCTTCACTTCAATGAAACGCAGTTTGCCTGTACCGGGAATGCGGCTTTCAATGTCATAGCCAAGCTTTTCAAGTTCACGGTCAACGGGGTCGAAGCCGAGAGTACGCTCAATATCCATGATGACTGCCCGTGCGCGGGCTGCGCTCACCTGGGTGTCGGTCGGGGTGCTGGCCAGAGGTTCGGGGTGGCCTGTCATAGCGTGTATGAGCCCAATCGGCACAACGAGCAAGCCACCAAGCACCAATGGCGGGAGTGGTGAAAGCTGCGCTTCAAGTCGTAACTCTTCGAGCCGTTTTTGCAAGCGCCCCTGCAGAAGATCGGCACGCTTTCGTGCTTCACCGGAGTTGAGCCTGGCATTGGGTTTACCGGCCCGCTCCTGCAGCTTCAGCTCTTCGGCCCGATGATCCCAGTAGGTAATCTCCTTGGTCAGCCGTTCTTTTACTGCTGCCTCGGTTTTGGCTATCAGTTCAAGTTTGCGCCCTTTGATTTCTGCAAGATGCTCTGGCACGACGTGGGTGATAGCGTAACCCTGCGCACTCTGCTCCAGCTCACGGGTGATCCACTGGCACTCCGGGCGATCAAGCAGGGTTTCAACACCGGGTTCGCCTGCGGCAAGTGGGCGGAAATCGAGGTAGGGTGCGTATTGAACGTGACGCACTGTTCCCTGGTCGTCCAGTTCGACATACATCAGGCGACGGGAAACTATGCGGCGGTTGCCGTCACGGGTGAGGCTGGCATCCTGAATGGCGTGTTCCAGATAGAAGAGCACTCTTGGTCTGGTTCCATGGTCTCGTTCATCAACCAGCACAGTGCCACGTTTCAGCAGATCGCGATGCCGTTCGAGGGTCAGGTCAATAACGGAATCGAGCAGCGGATGACCGGGGCAGACAAATGCGGCCAGGGGCTCTCCCTGCGGGGCAATCAGGGTTTTCTCGAAAACGATTCGCTCATAGCGTGGCAGCACGGGCTCTCCGATGCCAATGAGGCGGTCACGGTTCCTGATTGGAGCGGGTACATGGGTGATCTCAAATCGGCGGGGTTCACGCTGCCGGGAATTACCGCCAAGTCGCTTGAATGCTTCCAGGAAAAATGACTCGACGTAATGTGGTTGCAATCGGCGAGCATCGGCCCGTTCCATATCCCCACGGATGCGCTGCACGTTGCTGGCATCCATGGCATCATGAACCAGCATCCTCTCTTCAAGCAGGATTTGCAGGTGGCTGCTGTCGAGAGCGGTATCGAGCACCGTGGTGAGAAATGCTTTGGTTTCCGGTTTTTCGCCATAACGGATTGCCTCAATGAGCAGGTCACGCAACGACATGAGACACCCATCGGCTTCAAAGGCGAGTTTGCCCAGCACATCGAAAACCTGACCGCCCAAAGCCTGTCGAGCCTGTTCCAGCTTTTCAAGCAGCCGACGATAGACATCGCCCTCCCGAGTGTCATCAGCCACCAGATTCCAGAGGTAGCAGACCTCAGTCTGGCCAATCCGGTGGATACGCCCGAAGCGCTGTTCAAGACGGTTGGGGTTCCAGGGCAGGTCGTAGTTGACCATCAGGTGGGCGCGCTGGAGGTTGATTCCTTCACCGGCAGCGTCGGTTGCCAGCAGCACCTGAACGGTTGGGTCGTGTTTGAAAGATTCCTGTACCTTGAGACGATGTTCCCGGCCTGTGCCTCCGTGGATAATGACCACAGCATCCTTGCGTCCAAGAAATCGGGTGATGCGTTCTTCCAGATAGTTGAGTGTATCGCGATGCTCGGTGAAAACAACCAGCTTCTGGAGCGGCGAAGGCTTGGGAGGCGGAATCGGACCGGAACCATAGGGTGCTTCCGGTTCAACCAATTGCTGCCGCGCTGCGGTGGTGAATATTTCACCAAGCAGGCCTGAGAGTTCCGCCCATTTGGTATCAGCGCCACTGCTTCGGACAAGCAAGGCGGTCGCTTCGAGGTTCTTCAGGGTTTCAATCTCACTATACAGCTCAGCAATTGAGCGTGCGGCGGTGGCCTGATCGAGGATCTCTTCTTCGATTGCTTCAACTTCGTTCTCCGGGGCCTCATCGAGGTCCTCAATATCGTCGCCGTCAATCGTTGGTGCACCAAAAGATGGGTTCGGTGCAACCTGACCGGCACGCTGGAGCAGCTCAAGTTCACGCAGTCGGCTCTCAAGTTTTTCTTTGCGGCGGCGCAGCGACTGGTAAATGGCTTCCGGGGATGAAGCAAGCCTCCGTTGCAGGATGGTTAAGGCAAATCCTACCGTACCTGCTCGCTTGTTATTTTCCAGCGCCTCAGCGCGATTGAACTCTTCGCGAACATAGCTCGTGACGGCTTTGTAGAGTGCTTCCTCCTGGGGCGACAGATGGTAAGGGAGTGTGTAGGCTATACGCTCAGGGAAGAGTGGTGTGCCGTCGAACTTCCGCAAATTTTCCTTGACCATGCGACGCATCATGTCTGAAACGTCGGATGAATGCACACCGTCGCGGAACTTGCCCTCAAACCGATCGCCATCAAGCAGTGCCATAAAAAGCTGAAAGTCAGCCTCCTTGCCGTTATGCGGCGTCGCCGTCATTAAAAGAAAATGACGCGTCAAGGTCGAGAGCAGTTGCCCAAGTCGATAGCGTTTGGTGTATTTGGTTTCACCGCCAAAAACCGTAGCCGACATTTTGTGGGCTTCGTCACAAATCACCAGATCCCATCGGCAATCCGGGGCTTGCAGCTTTAACTGAACATCTTCATTTCGTGAGAGTTTATCGAGGCGAGCAATGACCAGGTTGGTTTCGAGAAACCAGTTGCCGGTTCGGGCTGCTTCCAGTTTGTCATTGGTAAGAATCTCAAAGGGTAGATGAAAACGACGATACAGCTCATCCTGCCATTGCTCCGCCAAACTGCCAGGACAAACGATAAGACAACGTTGCAGATCGCCCCGGGCAATCAGCTCCTTGATGAGCAACCCCGCCATAATGGTTTTGCCTGCGCCGGGGTCGTCGGCCAAAAGAAAGCGTAAGGGCTGACGAGGTAGCATGGCTTCGTAGACAGCCGTAATCTGGTGCGGTAGTGGCTCAATATTAGAGGTATGGACCGCCAGCACCGGATCGAACAGGTGAGCCAACCGAATACGTTGCGCTTCGGAGACCAACCGGAAGAGTGCGCCATCACCGTCAAAACTCCAGGGTCGGCCTTGCTCAACAATTTCCAGTCGCGGTTCGTCATGGCGATAAACCAGTTCGTTGGCCACTTTCCCGTCAGGTGTTTTGTAGGTAAGCTCAAGCGCCTCCGAACCAAACCATTGCACACTGACGACCGTAACCGAGGAGCCCGGCACAATACCGCGCAGGGCGGCGTTTGGTTGGAGTTGTTCGAGTTGAATCATTCCTGAAAATGAAAATGGTCAGCCATAGAAGCAGGCATGTTCTACAGTCTGTCAAGTATAGAAATTAATAGCAAACAACCTTCTCAAAAAAAATTTTCAATCTCTCCATGTGAGTTCTTGCTGATCATGCAAGATTTTTTTCAGAGTTCCAGATCTCAGAAGATCAGATTTTCAGGAAGAGTGACTGGAACGCACTACCCGAAAGCCGAAATCGTTGCTCCTGCTCGCCGGACCGACGCCGTCCCGGGCAGAGCAACGCAGGTAGTCGGGAATATCGTACCAGGAGGCGCCGCACAACGCGCGGGCATCAGGACTGTAAGCTCCTTCACCATAGAGATTCTCCATCCACTCCCACACATTGCCCGCCATATCATAGAGACTTTCCTGAGTTGCGCCTTCAGGATAACGGCCTACTGGTGTAGTTGCTCCTTCATGTTCATTATAGTTGGCAAGGGATTTTGATGGTTCTTTATCTCCCCATGGATAATTTCGAACCTTTACTACGTTATCCGGCTTATCACGCTGGCCTCCAGCCGCCCATTCCCACTCCATCTCAATTGGCAAACGATAGATCTCCTTCTTTTCTCCATTGCTCTCAAGCAACGACAGCCATAAGCAATAAGCCCGCGCCTCGTACCAGCTCACGCCAACCACCGGCTGATCATCCTTGTTGAACCTCTTATCGTCGTCATACCTTGACTGAAAACGCTTGACCAACGACCTCTCTTCTTTCAGATAGTCGCTGAATCCTTCAATGCCCGATGCAATTGTCTGCATCGCTTCCTTATACTGTTGTAAAGCAATCCCTCGCTCACATTCCGGCATTTTCCCTTCAAGATAGCTGATAAACTGCAGGTAGAGCTGATTTGTTACGGTGTACTTGGCAACATAGCAATCAGATACGGTCTCCGGCTTTCCTGTAACGGAATAGAGGAATTTTCCTCCTTTGATGAGGATGTATTCAGCGCCAAGCGGATCTCGCAGTATATCGGTAACTGCTGTCTTTTCTTTCGACAAACCTGACTTCCGGAAATCTCGCAACACCACCTCAGCATCCGGTTTACGAAAAGCCTTTAAGCATTCAACCAAGTAACGCTGGCGTTCAAGCGTTGTTGCCGAATCCAACAGTTTGTTGTTCAAGGCATCAATCTTCCTTTGCGGTGCTTCCTCAACAAGAGTTATCAGCAAGTCCTGCTGCTTCTGTGTCAGATTGTCCGTCACCGGTGAGTCAAAGAGTTCCTTCATAAAGCTGTCGAACAGATCAGCATCATCAAGATGAGCAATAAAATAGCGAAAGACTTCTGTCCACCAGTCATCACCAAAATGGCTCACCAACGTTGCAAGAGAACCTGGCTTGTGAATAGTTTTCACAAGCTGCACACCAGCAAGGTATTCGCGGAATGATTTGTGGCGGAACACATACAGATGGTCGCCATATTCCAGCAACAACCCAGCCCGGTCAACAAGATTCCGGCAAACATCCGATGCCGGCAGTGCATTGGAGAGGGTATCAAGCTGCACCTGCATCTGCTGCTGCATCTCTTGCCGGTTAATCTCATCTCTTTTCAGCTCCTCCTGCATCCAGAGTGAGACCGGACTCAACACCCGGCGGGCATCTTTTGCAGCAAGCAATGGAGGTATTGAGCGAAAGCGGTCACGATACTCAAGCATAAAGTTCAACGCCGCATCGTACAGCTCAATGCGACCTTCAGCCAAATAACCACGCTCTTTCCAGAGCATGGCCATAATCTGCAACAACAGCGGCACACCCGCCAGCAGACGCAAACTGTTGTTTTTTTCATCCGCAAGAAAGGCAAGAATAGCCGTCACTTCCTGTGCAGCTTTCTGCTCCTGTTGCTGCTGCCACTCCGCCTTGTCTGCCTTCTCCGGACGAATCCCGGCAAGCAATGCCGCTTTAAACCAGCGATGCAAAAACTCCGATTTCTGTTCCAATGAAAAATCAAGAATATCTGCCCGGCGATGCCCGGCCTCAATTTCAATACCGTCGCCTTTCCTGTAACCCGTACTGCGCGACGTTACCACAAACTTCGGTGTTGTAAAGCGTTGAACTGTCCGGGTAATCCACTTGCAGGCAGCAATACGGTCTTTTACATTACTGATTTCATCAAGCCCATCAAGTAACACCAGAGCTGATGGCTGCTCAAGCCACTGCGTAAAAAGCTCTTTTGTGATGGTGAGCAAGTGCCTTGCAGACCATGCCGCAAGGTTCTCCTCAAGTGAAGCATAGCTTTTGCCCCGTTTTTTCAGCTCCCGCAATGGCAGGAAAAAAACCTTGACTGGTATCTTGAACCCATACTTCTCCCGCTGCTGTCCATCAAGACAGGAGATCGTATAATGCTTCAACAACGTGGTTTTTCCTGAACCCGGTTCACCGATGATGAGCAACAACGGATAGTCTTGCTCAAAAAAGACAACTTGCATCACACTTTCAGGAGAACTACTCTGCTCGAATGCACGATCATCACACTCATAGCCTTGCGATGCTACACGATTTTCGCACAGCGACGACCCCGAAAGGCTTAACGACACAAAGGTTTCGGAAAGCTTTAACGGTACATGGCCAAACGCCGGTGAACCCATCAGCGTCATGTCGCCAAGCTGCTGCTGCAACGTAGCGTGGTAGCGCTGGAGCAAGACGGCAGAGGCATCAACCTGCGGCAAGGGCTTTGGGCGAGGTTCGGAAGATTCGACCGCAAGAATATCGGCCATCGCTATTTTCAACTTCTCAAGAACAGCAACAGTCAAATCATCAATGCTCGCATACGTTGGACAAGGTTTTACAGCAACGCCGTTTGGATCATTCCAATCTTTTGTCAGCTCTTCTTGACGATCAAGTAATGTTACCCAATCACGAGCAGCTTGCTGTTTTGCCTGATGATTTGGAAACTTTTCTTGCTGAGGCTGAACATCCGGAAAAAAAGCCAAGATATGCAGACGTTGCTCCCGGCTGCGCTCTCTTACCTGTTCCAGTTCCTGCCAAGTAACCTTACCAACTCGTTCCTTGAAAACAAAAATGGCAATTCGTGCATGATCAAGAGCCTCCCTGACAACGGCCTCCTGCCCTCCAGTAAGTGATAGCGCATCTTCACCCCATTTCCATACTCTACTACGCTGAAAAGGGGAACGGTCTCTGACGGGCTTCAGCAACAAACGGAACTCCTGCTCAATCTTCGATTCGAGCAACTTTATCGCTTCAGCCTCGGCCAAAGCATCGTCGCTGTGCCCGATGAAAATCAGCAGCTCATCCGGCGGAAATTCAGAAGATACTTGTGGAGATTCTGGTGGCATAATGGTGATACAGTAAAAAGCAGGTGGTCAGGGACATCTCTCTTCATCCTTTTTTCATTCGGCACTCAAGGAACCATACAGTGATATCACATACTATGGTAACCAATAACATCCAATGAATCAAGCAGACATGACCAAATTGTTCATTGCATCCATTTTTCATACACTGCTGTAAACTGATGTGGCAGCGGATCAACATTGGAAATATGCTGCTTTGCATTGCCCTCACTTTGTAGCAGCATAAGCAGCATAGAGCGGTAAAAACGTGATTTTCTGCTCAGGAAGATCTGCATAAGGGCGATCCGAAAAGACAAGTGCCTTGGCACACTCGGGATATGAGGCCAGAAAAAGATGCAAACTTCTCAAGCTGCCGGTGGCGCCGCTTTTTACCTCTACCGGATGAATTATGCCATCAAGAACAGCCAGATAATCAACCTCGGCGGTGCTGCTTTTCGCCTGCCGATCCCAGTAATAGAGAGCCCCTTTTTGCGACACCAGCATCTCTTGACCCACAAATTGTTCAGCCATGGCACCTCGATACATGGTGAGCAGGTTCCCCTTGGCATACTCAACATCGTCAGGCATACCAGAGAGATAACGCATTACTCCAAGATCGAGCATGAGTGCCTTGAACACCTTGGCCGAAGCGCTCGCCCCCAAAGGGAGTGCCGTGGGATCAGCCGAAGGAATCTTGCGGACAAGTTGAGCCAGACATAACGCATCAAAAGCCTTTTTCAACGTCAGATTACTGTATCCCTCTCCCAGTCGTGCATATTTTATCTGATCGCCAACACGTTGTGCAAGTGAGGTGAAGACCGAGTCGAGGCAGTAACGGTCAACCTGTGGCGTATATTTGGCAAAATCCATTCGGTATGATTCGACAATCTCCCCCTGCACTTCAAATGCATCTCTCATTGAACCATGTTCCATATAAGCATTGATCGCAGAAGGCATACCTCCAATAAAAAAATAGCGCTTCAGCTCATCGCGGAGCAGTTCATGCACAACAGGTGAGAGTTCAGCCGGATTGCCAAGTAGAGCCGAAGCCGCAGGAGTGTTGCCAGTCGCCTCCAGATATTCTGCAAAACAGAGCGGATAGAGGTTAAGAAACTGAATTCTGCCAACAGGAAACGAAGCCTCCTTAAGCGCAAATTCAAGGAGTGACCCTGCCGCAACCACATGCAGCTCCGGCAGCTCCTCATAAAAGTAGCGCAATGCGGTTATGGCCCGAGGAGCAGCCTGGATTTCATCAATAAAGAGCAGGGTTTTTCCCGGAGTAATCTTCTGCCGGAGCAGTACCTCAAGGTCAGAACAGATTCGCGCCGCATGAAGGTCACCATCAAACACTCGCCGCAGAGAAGGGTTGCGCTCCAGATCAACCAGAGCAAGCGATTCAAACCGGTTTTTCCCAAACTCCTTGAGTGACCATGTTTTGCCAACCTGGCGTGCTCCTCGCAGAATCAGCGGTTTTCGCCTTGTACTCACCTGCCAGCTCAGAAGGTCGTCGTCAATAAATCGACGCATTGTTTAACTGATTAGATGCCTGAATGATTTTTACAAGGCAAATTATCATTTTCTGAATGAGAAATATAATGCTTTTTATGCTTTTATCCTCTTTAGACGATTCATGATGGGTATATCCACGATCAGTAGATCCTGCAACAGAGGTGAAACTTAACAATCAAAAGATCTCGGAAAGTGGCTATCACTGATCTGTGCCTGTGCGGCCTTTCGTCCTGCGTCTGCGAGTTCATCAATGTTTTTAGAATTATCCATCGCTTCAAGCTCCTTGATCTTGGATTTGTCGAGATCCATTTCCATGTTCTCCTTCAGCCAATTTTCATCAAATTTGACATTATATCGAAGATAGGTGAGCAACTCTTCTCGACCGAGTCGATCATTTTCAAGACTTTTTATCTCACGATCAATATGCCAGGGTGTCGGTGTATGCGCCATCCACTGGAGCATAGTCTGCACAAGGGCATCAC
>Ga0194037_1001996_pt1 | contig 14080 bp, 8 predicted proteins | sample JunL306m_MetaG_FD_148653 | JGI IMG/M metagenome (GOLD analysis project Ga0194037, IMG submission 148653) | Anoxic zone freshwater microbial communities from boreal shield lake in IISD Experimental Lakes Area, Ontario, Canada - Jun2016-L304-6m | ecosystem: Environmental > Aquatic > Freshwater >...
CTTCTATGCTGGCCTATGCAATTCCGGATCCCAAGGGACAGGATTATTTCATTGCCGTGTCAAGGGTTTGGATGCGCGTCTGGCTTTTCCTGATCGGTTGCCCGGTAAAAGTTACCGGAAGAGAACATTTCAAAAAAGGCGGAAATTATGTGATCGTTTTCAATCACAATGCCTTGCTGGATGTACCCTTATCGGCTCCCTTTGTTCCTGGAGGCAATAAGACCATCGCCAAGGCATCCTTTGCCAAGGTGCCGATCTTTAGTTGGTTCTATAAAAAAGGCTCGGTGCTTGTGGATAGAAAAAATGACCAGAGCCGAGTACAAAGTTTTGAGTTGATGAAAAAAGTGCTTGCAACGGGTATGCATATGTGCATTTATCCGGAAGGCACCCGCAACCGAACCGGACAGCCCCTGAAACCTTTTTACGACGGCGCTTTCAAACTGGCCTGTGATGCAAAGAAAGATGTGATCCCCTGTGTGTTGCTGGGTACCCAGAAAGCTATGCCTGTTCACAAAAAATTTTACTTGCTCCCTATACGATTGCGCATGCATTTTCTATCCCCCATTTCCTCTGCCAATATGGATGCAAAAACATTGAAAGAAAATGTGTTTCAGGTCATGCTGAACTATTTAAAAACACATCAATAACGGTATGGGATACATGAAATTAGTCCGACTGGTTTACAGGTCGTAGAAATACCGTGTTCTGTTCACCTTCAGGTCGCGCAGGATAGAAGATTTTGGATGGATGCTGATATTAAAATACCGGTATTTCCCCACCGGCGAAATATTGATGGCCATCTGCCAGCAATGCATTTCACGCGTAAGATACATACTGATGGTGCCCAGTTCCTTTTGGGTAATGTTATAATATCCGTTCAATCCGATCTGCCATTTAGGGGTAAGATTAAGGGAGCCCGACCAGTTCACATTTTGCGAAAACACTGATTCAAATCCGCTATAATCTGATTTTCGTTGCCGATAAAAATTCAATGAGTAAGCAAAATTCACGCTCCAGGGAATATTAAAATCGGCAAACTCTGCCGGGTTATTACTGATATAGGCCGCTTCTTGCTGATATTCATTCAAGGGCATACCGGATACAGGATTTGTTTGAATAACGGCATTGGTTAGCTGCTTTTTGGATTTCTTATCGCCGCCATTAAAAGAACTCGAGATCGCTACATTTCCACTGGTGAGTTTACCCAATGAGATCGGGTGTTTGCTCCAAACCAATTTATCAATGCGCTCTCCCCTGCTATTGGTGAGATAAGGATCCAGCGTACCACTGGCGGTAATATTGATCTTGCCAAACAAATTGCTGTGAGCACTGATATTGATCGGTGTCATCCGAAAAGAATCGGACATGAAATTATAACTTCCGGTGATGCTGAACCCTTCTATCAGCGATACTTTTTTTATGGCTGCCTCACCGGTATCTTTCCGATTGCGCATCTTCATCTGCAAATTATTATCAATGCCGAAATTCAACCCACCGAATTTTCCTTCACCAAATCCGCCGAAAATACTTCCATCATACACCGAGAACCTGGCATTATTCTTATTGGTATCGATCTGGGTATTGTACCATGATTTTGAATTCATATCGGGTTTGTAATTCACCGATATGGAGGGCCTGATCTCATGCCGGATGGCTTGCACTGAACTTTTTTTACCAAATGTGAACATCCCGAATATCCGGGTACTCACCCCCATTCCAAAGGTCATTTCTCTTGCAGCATAAAAACCTTTATTAATGGTAGTATCGATCTTCTTATCCGTACTATTCCAACTTCTGATGAATTTCTGCTGGTACCAGCGTTCCTGGTATCCTACACTGGGAGCAAACTGCAGGTGGCCGATCTCGGGTAATGATAAACTGATCGGCACGTTATGACTTGCACCCCACTGCATTTTATCGATCAGCTGCTTGAAAATATTTCCGGTTGTATCGTAAAAAGAAGTGAGGCTCTTGGCATTGGTGTTCAGGGCGATCCCTATATTTTCATACCATTTATAGGCTCCGATCACTTCCTTGCGGCGGAAAGGATACAGGGTATTCACATTGAAACTCACATCCGGCAAATTGATATTGATCAGTCGTTGCGCAGTATTCTGATTGTGATTGGCACTGACGGTAAGATTGAAGGGCTTGTCTTTCCATACCTTGGCATAGGTAATGGACGAGTTCAGTTGATTCTGAAAATTCCGTTGCGGACTATTGGGAACAGATGCATTGAATTTACTACTTCCCGCATTCACACTGGCATTGAAACTTACACCGGGCCTTGCTTTCGTATCTGATGAATGAGACCACCGGATATTAAAGGTTCTGGTGCCGGCTTTATCAATATCTCTAAAATGTTGAATATCCAGGGCTAAATTTCCCTGGTAATGGTAGCGTTTATAATATCTGGGGCTAAGACTGGCTGTCCAACCCCCATACGAATACAAAGTACCACGCGCCACCACATCCCAGTTATCACTTAGGATCTTGTAATACCCCATGCCTTCTAATGCCAGTCCGAGTTGCTCATTGGCCGTAAAAGTAGGTGCAATAATACCCGAATGACGCCCTTGCTTTAATGGATAAATACCAAAGGGCATGTAAATGGGTATCGGCACTCCTTCCACCTCAGGATGAACGGGTCCGGTGATCGCCATTTTTTTATTGATGAATTTGATATGGGTGGAAACAAAGGAAAAATGCGGAGTATCAAGATTGCAGGTGGTAAATCTTCCCCGATAGGCGTAAAACACATTCTCATCAACCTTTTTTATTTTTTCTCCATATACGTACATCTCTCCCTGCTGTGTATAGGTGCCCTTGGTAAGTCCCTTCTTCGTATTCATATTGAACTTGATGGAATCACTGACTGTTTTAAAATCACCCTGGTTGAAAGCCGGGAAAGCAATCACTTTTCCGGTACTGTCCTTGATCAGATAGGCACTGACCTCATTGGTGCGTTGATCGAACTCAATATGCGGGGCCGACAGATCATTGTCGAGATACTGCACCCTTGATTTTTTCCCATACAGGATGATCTTTTTTCCGGGAATATCTAAGATCATCGAATCGTCGGCATGGTAAACAACCGGTGCATCCAAACTGTCTTTGGAGGTCTTAAAAAGAAACGTATCGATCTTGGCTACTTTGAAACTATCGGCGACCCCTATTTGCTGACTGAGTTTTGGAAGCGTATCAATCACATGAGCCCGATCAATAATATTTTTTTGGGGAACTGTGTCAGAAGTTAAATAACTGTGAAAGTAGGCGGAATGAAAACCATAACCACTGGTATATAGCGTTATAGCCATCATCAGGCACACTGATGCCCATACTGTTATCCATTTTGCCTTACCTTTGTTCTGATCGTTCATACTGATGTATCGCAAAAATAACCATTTCATCCCGATAGCTATCGGGAGAATTTGTGAATGATTGTATAATTAATAACCCCCGTTAAATTTGTTCAACATGCTGAAGAAGAAAGTGCCATTATTACTATTAATTGCTGCATCACAACTGTTAATATTTGGCCATGTTTTTTCTCAGTCGCCCAAAAAATTAAAAACCATCATTGTAGATGCGGGTCATGGCGGAACCGATGCCGGTGCTGTTGGTCAGTATGAAAATTCACTTCGTTCGAAGGAAAAAGACATCACGTTGGCTATTTCACAAAAATTAGTGGCCCAGTTACAGAAAGATCTTCCGGGTGTTAAAACCATTCCTACCCGAACTACCGATATTTATCAGGATCCCAGGGAAAAAGCAAAAATTGCAAACGAAGCTGGTGGACAACTCTTTATTTGTATCCATGCTGATTCTGGTCCGCTAAAGCAAGGAAGAAGGCAAATTGGCACGCATACGGTTACCCGCTATAAGGTTTCATTTAAAGGCCGGGGTAAGCGCAAAAAAAGAATTTCAACCCCTTATCAATCAGTTGAACCGCTATATGAATATTTTAAATATCCCCTGGCCATCAATGGAACCAGTGTTTGGATATTTGCGGCGCATAAAACCAGTGATAAATTGAAGGCGATCACCAATGGTGGAGAGAGTTTTGATATTGAAACCGATGGACTGGATAGCACTTACAACAATTTTAATTTTCAGAGCGGTGTTGGTGCTACAGTAGCCAATATTTATATGAAACGCTATCAGGAAAAAAGCGATATGCTGGCCGTATTGGTGAACGATGATATTGAAACCACCGGAAGAAGATCACTGGGCGTGAACCAGCGACAAAAAGGGATCTGGGTGTTGCAGGCTACCAATATGCCCGCTATCCTGGTGGAGACCGGTTTCATCAATAACCCCGAGGACGAAGTGTACCTGAACAGCGAAGCTGGTCAGCAGGAACTGGCAGAAGCCATTTCAAAAGCAGTGGTAAATTATAAATATCAAATTGAAAACCCCAATACAGCTTCGGTACAGGATCCAAACCCCGTGATCACAGCTACTAATGCCCCTAGCACTATAACTACTCCGGCTTTTGAAACAAGGGCCACTAAAGAAGAAAAACTGATCCAGGTAACCAATAACCGAATAAAGGTAGAATTGTATGATGATGGCGATGTGGATAATGATATCGTTTCTGTTTTTTTCAACAAAACTTCTTTAGTTGATAAAAAAGCACTTAGCGATAAAGCATATACCTTTATGCTGGATCTAACCCCCGGCAAGAACAATGAATTGCTGATGTTCGCAGAGAATTTAGGGAATATACCTCCAAACACTGCCCTGATGGTGATCACGGATGGTTCAAAGCGATATGAAGTAAGGCTGGCGGCAGATCTTAAAAATAATGCTTCGGTAAGATTTGAATTAAGAAAATAATAATAAATTTACCATCGATTAGATCCGCATCAATATGGTTACCATTTGGGTAAAAAAATTTGCCAACACTAATGAAAATCTCTAACGAAACTAAAGTAGGTACCATCACAGCATTGGCAATAACCTTGCTGATACTGGGCTTTAATTTTTTAAAAGGCAAAACCCTTTTTGCCACCAGCCATACACTTTTTGCAAAGTATACCAATGTGCAGGGACTGGCCAATTCCAACCCTGTCATGATCAACGGACTTCAGGTAGGAACCGTGTACAGCATTACCACGGATAAGAATATGAAAGTGATCTTGGTCAATATGAATATTACCAAGGATGTGAATATTCCACTGAATTCGGTGGCATACATTAAGCCTAATCCTCTCGGCACTACCAACATTGAGATCAAGTTGGGCGATGCTGACAAGTATATTGCTAAAAATGACACGATCCAGACTGAAGCTTCGGCAGGCATTTTCACAGAAGCGATGCGCAGAATAGACCCGATCATCGATCAGGTGGTGAACACCATAAAATCAATTGACACGGTGATGCAGAATATCAGCCATGTGATCGATCCTAATGCGAAGAACAATATCCAGGCAACTCTTGCTAACCTGAACAAATTATCGGCTAACCTGATCACTTCATCAGCATCATTGCAAACTTTATTGAATACTGAAACCGGCTCCCTGTCAAAATCTTTGAACAATGTAACTGCCTTTACTGATAACCTGGTGAAGAACAATGATAAGATCACACAAATGATCAGCAACCTGGATAAAACCAGTGGTAACCTTTCGAAACTGGACCTTGAAAAAACGTTGACCATTCTTAATGCTACCATCAACGACCTGAAATCAAGCATTGGCAAACTCAATAGTACGAATGGTACTGCTGGTCTGCTGCTGAATGACACCAAACTTTATAATAACCTGACGGCTACTGCCAATAAGGTTAACTTACTTATCGATGATCTGAAGACCAATCCCAAGCGATATATCTCGTTTTCTGTATTCGGGAAAAAATACAAGGGGGCCGAACTTACTATCCCTTTGCCTGATACGATCAACGCTCCTTACCTGAAGCAAAAATAATTTTACCATTATCTTATAAAAATAAATCACCAATTTGCAGGTTGAACAAAAACCCAGGATTTTGCGTATAAAAAATACCCTGTCTTTTTTATTGGTTTGTTTCTTAATTATTGCCGGCTACCGCAGTGAAGCCCAGCAGATCATTGCCCCATCCAATCCCGGCGATACCATCCGCATCATCCAGATCGTTCAGGGAAAAAGTTTACGACAAATTAATCTCGATTCGGTTACTGTTCTGGAAACCATTGCCGGCAGCGTGATCATCAAGGAAGGACTTACCACTTTTTATTGCGATAGCGCCACCCTGAACAAGCGAACCAATATACTGGAAGCTTTCGGCAATATTCATATCAACGACAATGACAGTGTTCACACCTATGCCCAGTACCTAAAATATGTAGGCAGTGAGCGCATTGCATATCTGAAGAAAGATGTAAAGCTCACCGACAATAAAGGCGTTTTGCTCACCGATGAACTGGAATATAATCTGCGTACCGGAATTGCTACTTATAAGAATGGTGGTAAGATCATCAATGGTCAAACCGTACTTACCAGCAAGGAAGCCGTGTATTATGCCAATACCAAGGATGTGTATTTTAAAAAGACCGTACACATGACCGATCCCGACCGGAATATCTGGGCAGATAGTTTATTATACAATGTGAATACCAATATCGCTACGTTCATCTCTCCTACCCATATTGAAGGTAAGGACGGAAGTGTGATCGATACTAAGAACGGAACCTATAATTTAAAAACAGGGGAAGCCCGGTTTTACGACCGAACCATGTTCAAAGACAGTACGCATTCCGTCATTGGAGATAATCTGGCCTATGATAAACTGACAGGAATTCTGGAAGTGGAAGGGAATGGGAAATTTGTGGATAGCGTAAACAGGGTAATCGTTACAGGTAACCGGCTGTATGTAGATGGCAAGAAGAATTCATTCCTGGCCACCCGAAAACCCGTGATGATCCTCTACCGCGATGGAGACAGTACTTATATCGCCGGTGATACACTTTTTTCTGGATTAAGAAAATACGATAGCCTGGAAAGGAAGATGATAACGACCATGGATACACTCAAAAAAACAATTGCCGTAAAAGCTAATGCCGATACTTCAGTAAGGTATTTTCTGGCCTTTCACCACGTGCGCATCTACAATGATTCTTTGCAGGCTGTTAGCGACAGTCTACACTACACTACTGCCGACTCCACTTTTAAATTATTTGGACAACCCATTGTATGGAATAATCAGTCGCAGATAACCGGCGATACCATGTACCTCTATACCGAAAACCAGAAAGCCAAGCGGATGTATGTTTTCAACAATTCCATCATCATCAGCAAAACCAGTGAATCCTTATTCAATCAGATCTCGGGCAGAACCCTTAATGGGTATTTCAAGGAAGGTAATATTGATTATGTTAGGGTGAAGGGCTCTCCAGCGGAAAGCATATTTTATCCCCAGGATGACGATAGCGCCTATGTGGGTATGAACCGGACCAGTGGCGACCTGATTGACATTTATTTTGTGAACAAGGAACTCAATAAAGTAAAATTTGTGAACAATATAGATGGCACCATGTACCCCATGCGCCAGATCCCTGCCGATCAGCGTGAGCTGAAGAATTTCAAATGGCTTGATAACAGGCGGCCAAAAAACAAACTCGAATTATTTGAGTAGAAATTTGATGCAACAATTTTTCTCATCTTTCTTTTATTATTTTAAATATTTGGCATCATTTTCGATGATGTATGCATAAAAATATCAACCATGAAAAAATTAATTGTTTTGTCTGTGCTCTGTCTGTTGTTCTCACAATATTCCTCCGCTCAAAAATACCATACTGCTATTGGTGTAAGACTTGGGTCATCCGTTCCCGCCATTAAAAGCGGGGTTACCGTGAAACAGTTCATTGGCCATAATGCGCTGGAAGCAATCGTTAGTTTTGGAGATGGCGTTGCCTTATGCGGACTATTTGAGATCCATAAATCACTGGGAACACGAAATTTAAATTTCTTGATCGGGTTTGGAGGATACACCGATTTCGCTGCTAAACTTACCAGAAAAATGGGCGCAGTAGGAATCATCGGATTGGATTATAAAGTGCCGGCTATCCCTTTAAATCTTACACTGGATTGGAAACCTGAGTTGAACCTCGTGACCAAGGTTGGCTTCGAGCCTGCAGGGCTTGGACTATCTGTCAGATATGCATTCTAAAAAAAAGAAGACAACAAATGTTGTCTTCTTTTTTTAAAACTATAAAATACTTTTAATTCTTTGCTTTTGTTTTAACTGCTGTTTTGGTTTCTGTTTTAGTAGCAGTTGTTTTGTTTGTCTTGTAACGCATATCAGGAGTACCATCTGCTTTCAATGGCTTTGCCGCGGTCTTGTTCACTGAATAACGCATATCTGGGGTGCCATCGGCTTTAACAGGAGCTGTTTGTTTAGCGGTACTTAGTTTCTCAGTTTTCACTGTAGGTTTAACACCAGTTTTTGAAGGTTTTGTTTGAGCCTGGCTGATGCCGGCAAAACCCAACATAACGATGGCAATCATGATTAATTTCTTCATATAAATATGTTTTTGATGTGAATAATAAAAATAAAGGCTTATTCAGTTTTCACATGTTATCGGATGGTTAAAATCGGCTTAATTTCTTAGAAAATATATGACAAATTCTATTTTAATTTTTCCAACGCAAGGCGTATTTTTTCAAACCCCCGTTCAATATTCTCCATGCTATTTGCGAACGATATCCTGATACAGTTTGGTGCCCCAAAAGCCCTACCGGTAACGGTGGATACATTTGCGGTATTCAAAAAATACATGCAAAGGTCGTCGGCATCGTTGATGATATGCACTCCATCAGACCTGCCAAAATACTGATCTACTTCCGGAAAAACATAAAATGCGCCCTTGGGTTCACTGCATTTGATCATGGGTATGGACTGAACCAATTCCATTACCCTGGTGCGGCGTTTGGTAAATTCATGCAGCATATTCCTAGTGGGGGTCATATCGCCGGTTAATGCGGCGATAGCAGCTCTTTGAGCGATGGAATTGGCACCACTGGTGAATTGACCCTGCAACTTTTCGCAGGCCTTGGCAATTTCTACCGGGGCCGCGATATATCCCAATCGCCAGCCTGTCATGGCAAATCCTTTACTGAGCCCGTTTACAATGATGACACGATCTTTCACCAATTCAAACTGCGCAATAGAATGATGTGCTCCTACAAAATTGATATATTCATAGATCTCATCACTCATGATGAACACCTGAGGATATTTAATAAATACTGCTACCAGTGCAGCCAACTCTTCGGCACTATACACTGCCCCGCTTGGATTACAGGGTGAAGAGAACATGAATAATCTTGTACGCTCATTGATGGCAGCTTCCAGTTGTGCGGGCGTTATTTTATAATCATTTTCAATGGCCGTTTCAACCAAGCGCACCTTCCCTCCTGCCAATTTTACGATCTCAGAATAAGTAACCCAATATGGTGTAGGAATGATGACCTCATCACCGGCATCTACAATGCTCAGCACGGTGTTGGCAATACTATGTTTGGCCCCTGTACTCACTACGATCTGTTCCGGCGTATAATCAAGACCGTTATCCCGTTTTAATTTAAGACAAACAGCCTGGCGCAGATCAAGATAACCCGATACCGGAGTATAATGGCTATAGTTGGCATCAATAGCAGCTTTTGCCGCCAGTTTGATATGGTCGGGCGTATCGAAATCAGGTTCGCCCAGACTTAAATCGGTGATATCAATTCCTTTCGCCCTGAGTTCTCGCCCAAGTTTGGCCATTTTAAGCGTTTCGGGTTCATTAAATCTCGATAATAAGGAGGAAAGTTGCATCAAACTGAATTTAGTAATAGAAACAAAAATAACTATTTATCGTACTTGAAAATTAATCCCGAAAGATCAGGTGGAAATTGCCTTTTCCTTGTCAATTCATAATCATAGATCAACTGACCCAAATGTTTCATGAATGGAAAGCCAATGCTGTCATAATCGTATTTGTCGTCATTCAATATCCCGTCGGCATTACAATACACAACAGCCGACAAAAGAAATTCTACCTGGTGCTCATAATCTACGATATAGGACACATCGAGCATATGCCCATAGGCATCCCCCTCCTTATTAAAAATCCTGATATTTTTGGGAAGCGTTCCCTTGTCGGCCCCAAACAATAAAAATTTGCCATAAGCTGGCCAATAGGCAGAATCATCCCCGTAAGCAGGATAAACACTCTCTGTAGGATACTGGCTCATGTATTTGAAAACAAATTGCTTATCCTCTTCTGTTATATTAAATGTTTTATTCTTTCCCACTGTATTTGGAAAGAACAATCCTGCCAGGATCTGGTGCAGGTCTTCCAGGCTGATCCGATTTTTCCGGGAAAAATCCATCGGCTTTTCAATGAGTTGTTGATTAGCATAATAGGCATTCCCCAATTGTTCCTTACGCGGTTGATATTCCTTGGTATTGTTCTGTACGGCCTGTTCATAAAGCAGTTTGCCATCTTTGCCGAAGAACTTTATGGCATTGGTCTTCCTATTTTGCTTGTCGGATAATGAAAGGTTTAGCCGGTGCAGGATCTGTACATCTTTATATCCCATCCGATGCAGTTGCTCGTTGATATACTCCTGCCCCAGGAATTCATATAACCGGTTATAGGCATCATTGTCGCTCACCATCAGGATCTTCTCGATATAATGTTCAATGGTTGGCCTTCCATCAATGGCTGTAGGGTCGTTATAAACACCCGATTGTATTCCGGGCAGATCTTCTGTGGTCATGGTAGAATTTCTGTTCACGCCCCATTTTTTCAATTCATTTAATTTTTGCAAGGCAAGCAATACGATCGGAAGTTTGACAGTGGATGCGGGGTAAAAATAACGGGTAGGATCAGTATTGAAATTATATGTCTTAAAACTAGCCTCCCCTTTTTTATCACGATTTATCTGGGTGTATAGGATCTGTACATTCCAGGCCGTTCGGTTGCTGAGTATTTTCTCAAAATACCCGGAATTACGGCTCATCAACCCTTCCAGAAACTGGTCATTTGAATTGAGGGTAGCAGATTGGCCTTGAATTTTACCCCGATTTGGCATTTTTCCGGTATGTTTTGCGCTGTTGCAGGAGATCAAAATACCCATTCCGGCAACAATATTAATAATTCGACCGTATTTTATAAACATAGCATTGATTTACAGTGCAAAATGAATAAAAATCTAAAATGAACAGGCTATTAGAGGCAATCGGTTTTTCCCCTATCTTTGCACACTTATAAAATTTCAACAAAGTAGCTATTAAAAGTTTATTATTATGAAACTGAAAGGTTTAGTTTGGTTTTTTGCGATTGCCTTGATGCTTATCTCTATTTGGGAATTATCTTATACCTGGGTAGTACGTAATTATGAGTCAACCGTTAAAGCAAAAGCAGAGAAAATTGTAAAAGTTTCTACACCTGAGCTGAAAAAGGAAAGTGAAGAATACAATACAGCCGTTAAGGTAAGGATGCAGCGTATTCTCGACAGCACAAAAGATCAGAGTATCTATCCCATCATCGGGACCTCTTATCAGAAATGCAAAGAGAATGAATTGAATCTCGGTTTGGATCTGCAAGGAGGTATCAGTGTTACCCTGGATGTGAATCTGGAAGGGTTATTGAAATCTTTGAGCAATAATTCAAAGGATACTGTTTTATTGAAAGCAATTCAAACCGCTACTGCTGAAAAAGCTAACAGCGATGCTGACTACATCACTTTATTCAGGGATGCTTTCATTCAACAAAATGGCGCGGGTAAATTAAAAGACCTGTTTGCCGGAGCCGGAAAGGATGTAAAAGTAAATGATGATGATGCTACAGTAATCAGCAAGATCCGGGTTACAGCCGGTGGTGCTATCAAAGAGACCTATAAAATTCTGGTTAGGCGTATCGATAAATTTGGTGTAGCCCAGCCCAATATTAATTTTGATGAGAACAAAGGCATTATCAATGTGGAGCTCGCAGGAGTAACTGATATTGACCGGGTACGTAAATTATTACAAGCTTCTGCCCACCTACAGTTCTGGGAAGTCTACCGCATAGATGAAATTGCCGGAGCTTTGAAAGTTGCTGATGAGAACCTCCATAATTATTTGAATGGTGTAGTAGATACAGCAGCAGTAAAAGATACTACCAAAGCAAAACAGAATTTGAACCCATTCTTCCGGGTGATCAATCCTATTGATGTTCAAACCGATAAAACGGGTAAACAATATTTCAATTCTGCTATTGGAAGGGTTGCGTTGAAAGACACAGCAGTGTTTGCAGAATACCTGAACTCTGAAGCGGTTAAATCGGCTATACCTGCTGATTGCAAATTCTTATATGGTATTGAAGAAAAATCGGATAAGGGTGATATTCGTTTCTATCCTTTATACGCGATTAAAACGATGCCGGGCAGTGATAAAGCACCATTGGAAGGTGAAGGTGTTGAAGAAGCCAGCCAGTCGTACGACGAAAGCGGACGCCCTTGTATCAAAATGCAAATGACAAATACCGGAACCAAGACCTGGGGAAGGCTTACTACCAAAAATACCAACAGACCAATTGCTATCGCTTTGGATGATGTTGTTTATTCGGCTCCCAATGTTTCTGGTCCAATTGAAGGCGGAAATTCTGAGATCACCGGAAATTTCACAGTAGATGAAGCACAGGATCTGGCCAATATCTTAAAATCTGGTAAACTGGATGCTCCTGCCAAGATCGTAGCACAGCAAGTTGTTGGTCCAACCCTGGGTAAAGAAGCCGTAAACGGTGGTGGACGTGCATTTCTTATTGCTTTTGTAATGATCTTCGTATTGATGCTGGTGTATTACAATAGCGGCGGTTGGGTAGCCAATATCGCACTGATACTGAACTTACTGTTTACCATTGGCGTATTAACCGCAATGAGTTTCACCCTTACCGCAGCAGGTATTGCCGGTTTGGTGTTAACGATCGGTATGGCGGTGGATACTAACGTAATTATATTTGAAAGGATCAAGGAAGAACTCACCAAGGGAAAATCTTACCAGTTAGCCGTAAACGACGGTTATAAGCGTTCACTCGCCCCTGTTATTGATGCCCACGTTACTTCATTGCTCACAGCCATCATCCTGGCTTATTTCGGATTGGGTCCTGTATTAGGCTTCGCCACCACACAGATCATCGGTATCTTATTATCATTGTTCTGCGGTATCCTGGTTTCAAGACTGATCACTGATTTCTGGACAAACAAAAAAAGACACTTTAATTATTTCACTCCCATTTCCAGAAGGATATTTAAGCATGCCAGCTTTAAATTCATTGAGTACAGGAAAGTGGCCTATATGATTTCTACATTCGTATTACTGGCCGGTGTGGCTTCCTTCTTTAATGGATTCCATGAAGGTGTGGAATTCAAGGGCGGTCGCAGTTATACTGTTCAGTTTGACCGTGTGGTTAAAAATTCAGATGTACAAGACGAATTAAGAACTGCTTTTGAAGGAGATTTTCCGGTTATAAAAACCATTGGCGACAGCAAACACCTGAACATTACTACTTCTTATAAAAAAGGCGATAACAATGCTGATAGTGCTGTTAAGATCAAATTATATGAAGGATTAAAGAAAGTATTGCCAGCTGAGCTTACCTATTCACAATTTGCAAAGAATAATATCCAAAGCTATACCACTATTCTTCCAAGCATCTCCGATGATCTGAAAAGAGGTGCGGTAAAAGCTACCATCTTCGCCATGCTGATCATCTTCCTGTATATTTTCATTCGTTTCCGCGACTGGAGGTATTCACTGGGAACCATTCTTACCTTATTGCATGACGTATTGGTAACACTTGCGGTATTCTCATTCCTGAAGAATATTGTACCATTCCCGCTTGAAATTGATCAGCACTTTATTGCTGCGGTATTGACCGTGATTGGTTTCTCGATGAATGATACGGTAATTGTATTTGACAGAATCAGGGAATACAGCAGGGATATGAAAGGTGCTACAAAAACCACCATCATCAACCGTGCGATCAATGATACACTGAGTCGTACCATCATGACATCATTAACGGTGTTCCTGACCCTGTTGATCTTATTCATATTCGGTGGTGAAG
>Ga0194037_1001998_pt1 | contig 14075 bp, 13 predicted proteins | sample JunL306m_MetaG_FD_148653 | JGI IMG/M metagenome (GOLD analysis project Ga0194037, IMG submission 148653) | Anoxic zone freshwater microbial communities from boreal shield lake in IISD Experimental Lakes Area, Ontario, Canada - Jun2016-L304-6m | ecosystem: Environmental > Aquatic > Freshwater >...
AGCCTTGGCTTTATTAGTCACATGAACCATATCCCAAGGCGCTAAAAATTGGCCTTTCTTGATATTGACAGGTATACCTTGTGCAGCGACCTGTTGAATAAAGTTAGTTTGTCTACACAAAAAAGCCGGTGTTTGCATGACATCAACCACACTAGCAACTTCTGCTAAGGGCGTATCTTCATGAACGTCTGTTAAAACAGGAACTCCGATTTGTTGCTTAACTTTTTGCAATATCTCTAAGCCCTTTTCTACGCCCAAACCTCTAAAGCTTTCATGTGATGAGCGATTAGCTTTATCAAACGATGATTTGTATATAAACGGAATATTGAGTGCAGTTGTTAATTCCTTAAGATAGCCGGCGGTATCTAACGCTAATTGCTCGCTTTCTATGACACATGGGCCAGCAATTAAAAAAAACGGCTGATCTAAACCCACTTCAAAGCCACATAATTTCATTAAGATTCTCTTTTATTAATTGACCAGCACAAAGTTTTATTCATCGCTCTAAAGCGATGACATTATAACTATTGAATAAATATTTTTAGTTTGTTTTTTTATGTTTCGTTGCCGCAGCAACAAAACCCGAAAACAACGGATGTCCTTTACGGGGTGTTGAAGTAAATTCAGGATGAAACTGGCAGGCCAAAAACCAAGGATGATCCGCCAATTCAATCACTTCAACTAATCGACCATCGATAGACTTACCGGAAAAAGTCATGCCGGCTTTTTCCAGTTTTTCAATGTATTGACCATTAAACTCATAGCGATGGCGATGACGCTCAGTAATAACATCTTTTTGATACATTGAAAAAGACAAGGAATCTTTTTGTAAACGGCATTGCTGTGCACCTAAACGCATAGATCCTCCTAAATCAGAATTTTCATCACGCGTTTCTAATTGCCCACCTTCAGCCATCCATTCAGTAATCAAACCTATAACTGGATGAGGTGATTTAGGCAAAAACTCTGTGCTATGAGCACCTTCCAAACCAGCCACGTCTCGAGCAAACTCAATTACAGCGACTTGCATACCTAAACAAATACCTAAATAAGGAATTTTATTTTCACGAGCATAACGAACCGTGGCAATTTTACCCTCAATACCACGTTCACCAAAACCACCTGGCACTAAAATCGCATCGACATCTTTTAGTCTTGCAACACCCTCATCTTCGATAACTTCTGAATCAATATAGTTAATATGAACTTTTGTTCGCGTATGAATACCTGCATGTATTAAGGCTTCATTCAATGATTTATAAGCGTCTGAGTGATCAACGTATTTGCCAACAATTGCAATAGTGACTTCTTTAATAGGACTGGTCAGTGCTTCAACCACTGAATTCCATTCAGTTAAATCAGCTTTAGGCACGTCTAGTCTTAACTTATTTACAACAATATCATCCAAACCTTGTTCATGAAGCATGAGTGGTATGCGATAAATTGAGTCGGCATCGACTGCCGAAATAACGGCTTTTTCTTCAACGTTAGTAAATAAGGCTATTTTACGACGCTCAGTAACAGGTATAGGACGCTCTGAACGACAAATCAATATATCTGGTTGTATACCGATGGAGCGTAATTCTTTAACCGAATGCTGAGTAGGTTTAGTTTTAATTTCACCTGCAGAACGAATATAGGGTACTAAGGTTAAATGAATAAACAACGATCTATCGCTACCTAATTCAAAGCGCATTTGTCGAATAGCTTCCAGAAAGGGTAATGATTCAATGTCACCCACTGTGCCACCGACCTCAATCAAAGTAACATCCATACCTTCTGAACTGAGATAAACCCTACGCTTTATTTCATCAGTGATATGAGGAATGACTTGAACAGTAGCCCCCAAATACTCACCTTTACGCTCTCTACGCAAGACACTGTCATAAACCTGGCCTGCAGTAAAATTATTTTTCTTAGCCATAGTCGTTTTGAGAAAACGCTCATAATGACCTAAATCAAGATCAGTTTCTGCCCCATCTTCAGTAACAAACACCTCTCCATGCTGAAAAGGACTCATGGTACCTGGATCAAGATTAATATAAGGATCCAATTTGGTCATAGTCACTTTGAGACCACGAGCCTCAAGTATAGCGGCAAGCGAGGATGCAGCAATGCCTTTTCCTAATGATGAAACAACACCACCGGTAATGAATATGTATTTTGTCATCGTGATTCCTTACTGGTTTAAACCCTCCCCACTCACGGGGATTAATAAATTTTGGCGGCACTATTGTGCCGAACTGTCCTCTAAATTGAGCTAACTGTTAGCTAAAGGATTATTACGCGCACCACTTTACTGTGGAGATGTTATCAAATTAGAAATCACATAAATGCTGATTGAAATTGAGATTAGGAGATAAACAAAGGCAGTCCAATTAAAACCAGCACATTTTAATCGACAATAGGCCTGTCGTCATTGTCTTTATTTATAAAAAGGCTGAAAGCAGTGATGTTTAACACGCTTAAGACTCCGTAGGGGCGAATTGCATACGCCCATTTATCGTAAAGAACTTATTTATAAGGCGCCCCCTACGATCATCACAATGATATTGTTCTTGCGAGGAAATGATATTTTTCAAAGCTCAAATAACGACACAACCCATCATTAAAAAAAAAGCCTACTGGCATCCAGCAGGCTTTTCTCCGGAACACAAAAGCATATCTAATTAGATTTATCTTACTGTATCCAAATGATTTACTTATCGTGCAATCGTTTTGTATAACTTAGTTTTTAGATTGATCAACAATTTGATTAGCTTTAATCCAAGGCATCATGCTACGTAATTTAGCACCGACTACTTCGATAGGATGCTCTGCATTCAAGCGTCTTCTTGCAGTCATTTCTGGGTAGTTAGTCAAGCCTTCAAGAATAAACTTTTTAGCATATTGACCATTTTGGATGTTTTGTAAGGCTTCACGCATCGCATAACGACTTTCTTCGTTGATGACTTTAGGGCCAGTTACATATTCGCCATACTCGGCATTGTTAGAGATTGAGTAGTTCATGTTAGCGATACCGCCTTCGAACATTAAATCTACAATCAATTTCAATTCATGTAAACACTCAAAGTAAGCCATTTCTGGTGCATAACCCGCTTCAACCAAAGTTTCAAAGCCCATTTTTACAAGTTCAACTGCACCACCGCATAATACAGCTTGCTCACCGAATAAATCAGTTTCGCACTCGTCACGGAAAGTCGTTTCGATAATACCTGAACGTCCACCACCAATTGCAGAAGCATAAGCTAAACAAATAGACTTAGCTGTGCCTGAAGCATCTTGATGAACCGCGATTAAATCAGGAACGCCACCACCACGGACAAATTCAGAACGCACTGTGTGGCCAGGTGCTTTTGGAGCGATCATGATGACATCTAAATCAGCTCTTGGCACAACTTGGTTGAATAAAATAGAAAAACCATGAGCGAACGCTAAAACCGCACCTTTTTTAATGTTAGGTTCAATTTCATTTTTGTACAAAGTTGATTGAAACTCATCAGGCGTCAAAATCATAACAACATCTGCACCAGCAACTGCTTTGGCTACATCTTGAACAACCAAGCCATGTGCTTCAGCTTTAGCAACTGAAGTTGAGCCAGCACGTAAGCCAACCACAACATCAACGCCAGATTCTTTTAAGTTAAGAGCGTGTGCATGACCTTGTGAACCATAACCAATAATAGCGACTTTCTTAGCTTTGATGATTGAGAGGTCAGCGTCTTTGTCGTAATAAACTTGCATGATATTTCCTGTTTTCTAGGTGTAAATAAAAATAAATAATGGGTATAAAAACTTAAGGCTTATAAGTGTAAACCTTTTTCGCCTCTGGAAATGCCAGTTGGCCCAGAGCGCACTACTTCTATAATACTTTCTGAATCTATCGCTGCGACAAAAGCATCCAATTTCTCAGATGGGCCCGTCATTTCAACGATATAAGTAGTAGGTGTGACATCAATGATTTTGCCACGAAAAATATCAGCCATACTTCTAATTTCATCACGCACATCTCCTGTGGCTTTTATTTTAACCATCATGAGTTCACGTTCAATATGAAAAGATTCAGCTAAATCAATGAGTCTAACGACATCAATCAATTTATTGAGCTGCTTAGTAATCTGCTCGATAATTTCTTCACTACCACGAGTCACTAAAGTCATTCTTGATAGACTAGGGTCTTCGGTCGCGGCAACAGTGAGTGATTCAATATTATAACCACGCGCCGAAAACAAGCCGGCTACTCGTGATAAAGCGCCCGATTCATTTTCAATTAGAATAGAAATAATGTGTCTCATTATGCTAACTCTCTATCTGTTGTACTACCTAGAGCAACACGTAATTTCATATCATGATGACCTTTACCTGCCTCAATCATAGGATAAACATTTTCTGTTCTGTCGGTCATAATGTCTAAGAATACGGTACGATCCTTCATATTGAAAGCTGACTCTAAAGCAGGTCTAACTTCTTCTGGCTTATCAATACGCACACCAACATGACCATAAGCTTCTGCCAACTTCACAAAATCAGGAATCGTGTCCATATAAGAATGTGAATATCGAGATTCGTAAGAAAACTCCTGCCACTGCCTAACCATACCCATATAGCGATTATTCAAATTAATAATCTTAACAGGCGTTTTGTATTGCAAAGCGGTTGATAATTCTTGTATACACATTTGTATACTCGCTTCACCGGTAACGCAGGCAACATCAGCATCAGGATGTGCTAATTTAACACCGATGGCAGCAGGTAAACCAAAACCCATAGTGCCTAATCCACCAGAATTAATCCAACGACGCGGCTTGTCAAAAGGATAATATTGCGCTGCCCACATTTGATGTTGACCTACATCTGAAGTCACAAAAGCATTACCTTTTGTAACATCATATAATTGTTCAATAACATACTGTGGCTTAATTAATGGGCTTTCACGATCAAATTGTAGGCAGTCTAGTGCTTGCCATTGGGCAATTTGCTGCCACCAAAGCTCCAAAGCTTTTTTATTGGGTTTAGTTGAGCTGTCTTTAATCAATTCCAACATCGATTCCAAGACTAGTTTTACCTCGCCAACGATTGGAATATCCACCCGAACTGTTTTTGAAATAGACGCAGGATCAATATCAATATGAATAATCTTGGCATAAGGGCAAAATAAATCTAGCTTGCCTGTGACACGATCATCAAAACGTGCACCTATTGCAATAATCACATCACTTTCGTGCATGGCCATATTGGCTTCATAAGTACCGTGCATACCCAACATACCAATATTTTGTTTATCGGTGGCTGGATAAGCGCCTAAACCCATCAAGGTATTAGTAATCGGATAGCCTAATTCGCGCGTGAACTCTGTTAATTCTTTGCTTGCCTCACCTAAAACCACACCACCGCCCGAATAAATAATGGGCTTTTGTGCACTTAGCAATAATTCAACTGCTTTTTTGATTTGTCCTTTATGTCCACTCACAACAGGGTTGTAGGAACGTATAGACACTTTTTTAGGATATTCATAAGGCACTTTAATATGAGGTGCAGTTATATCTTTAGGTACGTCAATAACAACTGGACCAGGACGACCCGTGGTTGCCACATAAAATGCTTTTTTAATCGTCTCAGCTAATTTAGTAACATCTTTTACTAAAAAGTTATGTTTTACGCAGGGGCGGGTAATACCAATCATATCCACTTCTTGAAAAGCATCACTACCAATTACAGGCAATGAAACTTGACCAGAAATTACCACCAGCGGAATTGAATCCATATATGCAGTAGCAATGCCAGTGACTGCATTAGTAGCGCCAGGGCCTGAAGTTACTAAAACCACACCAGGTTTTCCTGTTGAGCGAGCATATCCATCTGCAGCGTGGGTAGCTCCTTGTTCATGACGCACCAAGACATGTTTAATATCTTCTTGCTGATAAAGAGCGTCGTATAAATGCAACACAGCCCCACCAGGATAGCCAAAAATATATTCTACACCCTCGTCTATAAGACTCTGAACTAGGATTTGTGCACCACTTAGCTCCACGCTAACACCTCAATAAACATGATAATTATCGATTTAAATCGATTAGATTTGGTTTTATAGTCAAGCATAAACACTTGTTTTAAAAACACTTAAGATGACTGACTTATATTATTAGGTCTTGTTTGAATAATATAAAACCGGCTATTCTACAAGATTCTTAATGAAATTGTAATGATCTCTGTTAAATTCAGCAACGAACCCGTCCAACTCGACATATAACTTATTTATTTTTTTGACTAGGACGGAATGAACTTAAGCTCACGAATAGATAAATAAGCTCCCTAGTCAAATTAAGGAGCTTAACTAACAGCATACTAAATAAGCATTAGCCTTTAGCCTTTAGCCTTTAGCCTTTAGCCTTTAGCCTTTAGCCTTTTTATCATCAAGCTGAGAAAGACGATCCGCAACCGCAAGTTGTAGTGGCATTAGGGTTACGAATTACAAACTGAGCACCTGAAACATCTTCCTTATAATCAACCTCAGCTCCAGCTAAATACTGAATACTCATAGAATCGATTAATACGGTAACGCCGCCATTTTCTACACGAGTATCATCTTCATTAACTTCTTCATCAAAAGTAAAGCCATATTGAAAGCCAGAACAGCCTCCACCAGAGACATAAACGCGCAATTTTAAATTATCGTTACCTTCTTCGATAATTAGTTCGCTGACCTTAGCAGCAGCGCTATCTGTAAAAATAATTGGATTAGCCATAGTTAATAATTAGTAAATTTAAAAGTAAATCAATTATGACTATACCTAGTGTTATAGTCAAGAATCATGGATAAAGAGCAACGACCCTCAAACCCACCTCTTCATTCAAGCCAAACATCAGATTCATATTTTGCACGGCTTGCCCGGCTGCACCTTTGACCAGATTATCAATCACCGACAAAATAACAATGGTCTGGGCACCTTGCGGCTGATGTATGGAAATTTGACATTGATTACTGCCTCGAACATTTCGCGTGTCAGGGTGCGAACCACGAGGCAAAACCTCAACAAAAGACTCCTCTTTATAACGTTGTTCAAAGAGCTCTTGAATATCCTCTAAAGTCGAACCATTGACTTGTGCATACAAAGTCGCATGAATGCCTCGTATCATGGGAGTTAAATGAGGAACAAACGTCAAACCCACCGCTTGCTTGGCAGCCAAAGTCAACTGCTGTCTGATTTCGGGAAGATGCCGATGACCATTAACAGCATAAGCCTTAAAACTTTCACCCGTTTCACTCATCAAAGATGACAATTCAGCTTTACGACCCGCCCCACTTACACCCGATTTAACATCTGCTATTAAATGATCAACATTGATCAAATTATTTTCCAGCAACGGCAAAAAACCTAATTGCACGGCAGTCGGATAACAACCTGGGCAAGCAATTAAATTCGCTTGTTTTATGACGTCACGATTAACTTCTGGTAAACCGTAAACCGCCTCAGCCAGCAAATCAGGGCAAGCATGTTCCATACCATACCAATGACTCCATTCCTGTGCATCTTTAAACCTAAAGTCCGCAGATAAATCAATGACCTTAATACCTAGCGCCAGCAATTGCTCAGTCATTAACATGGCTGTGCCATTAGGTGTAGCAAAAAACACCACATCACAATGTTTTAAAGTTTCAATATCGGGCTCAGAAAAAACCACATCACAATAACCACGTAAACTGGGGTACACAGCATCCACGCGCACACCCGCATCTGCACGAGAGGTCACTACAGCGACTTCAACGGCCTCATGCAACACTAAAATTCGTAATAACTCAACACCTGTATAACCTGTTCCGCCCACAATACCTGCACGAATCATCTGCTTTACCCTACCTATTGTTTATAGAAATAATCCCAGCCTATAATAACCGCATCCTACTTTTTATAGAACCCGACTTATGAAACTACCCAACACTATGCTCGCTATTGAAATAGTTGCTGGGACTTTAAAAGTTACCGAACGAACTGTTCCAAAACTAGGCATTAATCAAGTTCTTATTAAAGTTGCAGCAGCCGGCGTTAATCGCCCTGACGTCATGCAACGCAAAGGTTTATATCCTGCGCCGATTGGCGCATCAGATATTCCAGGCCTAGAAATCTCTGGCATTATCGTAGCAATCAATTCCACTGCATCGACATTCAAAATCGGTGATGCAGTTTGCGCTTTAGTCAGCGGTGGTGGTTATGCCGAGTATTGTTTGGCATCGATAGCACATTGCTTGCCGATACCAACAGGATTAACTTTGACAGATGCTGCAGCACTACCAGAAACTTTTTTCACTGTCTGGAGCAACGTCTTTGATCGCGCCCAATTGCAAGGCGGAGAAACTCTATTGGTTCATGGCGGCAGCAGTGGCATAGGTACGACCGCCATACAATTAGCCAAAGCCTTTGGTGCTAAAGTCATCATTACAGCAGGCTCTCAAGCCAAATGTGAGCGTTGCTTAGAACTGGGTGCCGATGCGGCCATTAACTACAAAGAACAAGATTTTGTTTTAGAAATAAATCGATTGACCAATAATGTAGGCGTCAATGTCATACTCGACATGATCGGTGGCGACTATTTTCCTCGCAACCTAAAATGTATGGCAGATGAAGCAAGACTAGTACAAATTGCCATTCAAAACGGCGCAAAAGCAGAAATTAACTTACTGCCTATTATGCTAAAACGTCTGACCATTACAGGCTCGACCTTAAGAGCTAGAGACGATCTATTTAAAGCCCGCATTGCCGAAAAACTAAAACAACAAGTCTGGCCATTACTCGCAAAAGGCAGTATCAAACCCATCATTCATGAACGCTTTGCTCTCAATGAAGCCAGCAAAGCGCACGAATTAATGGAAAGCAGCCACCATATAGGCAAAATATTATTAGAGACATCAACAATATGACTTACACAACGATCATTTCCTCCGACTTACTACATCAAAACCTCAACAACCCTAATTGGGTTCTAATCGATTGCCGCTTCTCTTTAGCCAACAGCGCTGCAGGTGCCTACGCTTATCGCCATGGACATATTCCACAGGCACGTTATGCAGATTTAAACAAAGATCTATCAACCGAGCCTAGCGAATTAACGGGCAGACATCCCCTACCCGATTTTAAATTACTGATAAAAAAATTAGGTGCATGGGGCATTAACAATCAAACTCAAGTTGTCGTTTATGATGACACTAGCGGTGCCTTTGCCGGACGCTTATGGTGGTTATTACGATGTTTGGGGCATGATAATGTCGCGGTATTAAATGGCGGCATTCAACATTGGCAAAAACAAGGTTACGCTCTCAGCACCCTTTTGCCCGAACCACGACCTTGTATTTACAGAGCCTATTTAAATGATTCATATTGGCTGGATGCCCAACAAGTCCAAAACCATCTGGCTAAAAAAGACATCTGTCTGATTGATGCCAGAAATCCTGAACGCTATCGCGGTGAACAAGAACCCATAGACCCAGTTGCAGGTCATATTCCCAAAGCCTTAAATCGCCCGCTAGCGTTAAATCTTAATAAACAAGGTCTCTTCTTATCTCCTGAACTATTAGCCCAGCAATTTAAAGAACTTATTGGAACAACCTCACCCACACAAGTTGTTCATTATTGCGGCTCAGGCGTAACAGCCTGCCATAATGTGTTAGCTATGGAATATGCTGGCTTAAAAGGCTCAAAAATATACGCAGGTTCATGGAGTGATTGGATCAGAAATAAAAATAGAAAAGTTGTGACTAAACATAACATCAAATAACGAGACCCACATCAGCATATAGATCAGCTTAGCAATATAGGCTGTAAAAGTATTTTGATTTTAGCTTTCCCCCTTTGTAAAAGGGAGATCGAGGGAGATTTTTTTAACATAGACCACTGACATTTAATGATTATTCTAATAGACCAAATCTCCCCTAACTCCTCTTTGCTAAAGAGCAATTGTGGAGAAGATCGTAGGGGCGTATTGCATACGCCCAACATTGAAAGTCCAATGTTATAGAGCTTATTTTATAAGGGCGTATGCAATACGCCCCTATGGCAATGTCATTAAGTTAAGGGCTGGGGGAAAGCAAATAATCTGTAGGGGCGAATTTGTTGCCCCTACAAATCATTAACTTAATGACATTGGCCCCTACGGTGTTTTTTATCGTTTCCACGCCAATAAGAAACTTGTGTAGATACCTATGGCTAAAGAGGGGTACATAAAAAGAATACTTTCAAAGTCTCGATAGCGTAACCCGACACTATGAACTACGAAATGTCGGGTTACGCTAACGCTAACCCGACCTACAAAAAACATAGTCATCACAGTGCAATAATTCTTTATTTAACTATAATAAATTATTATTAACAGCCTACAAAACCCGCTTAAAATTTGATCAAGCCATAAAATTAATGGATAATGTCGGGTTTTCAAACGTATTTATAGTATTTTTTATGAACATTACCATGCTTAAAGCAAAGTTACACCGAGCTACCGTGACGCGTTCAGAATTAGGCTATGAAGGTTCTTGCGCTATAGACGGCACTATTCTTGATTTGTCAGGCATCAGAGAATACGAACAGATACAAATATACAATATTAACAACGGTGCACGTTTTACGACCTATGCAATCCGCGCAGAAGATGATTCTGGTATTTTCTCTGTTAACGGCGCGGCTGCTAGATTAGCCTGCCCCGGAGACCTTATTATTGTTTGCGCTTACGCTAGCTTAGATTCGAAAGAAGCTGAGCACCATAAACCAACTCTGGTTTATTTTAATGAGAAAAATGAAGTGTTGCGTACTGCATCGACTATTCCTGTACAACCTTTATAAGACCTTGGCTATATAGCTCTCCCCTAAATTCAGACTCAAGGTTCAGGACACTAAACAAAGACTTAAGACAACCATCAGACCTAGACTGGTAGGCCGGAATAAGACTTTTCGAGCGTAAGCGAGAAAAGTGTTTCCGGCATTCAAACCACTAACTTGCCTGAAACGCAACCACGCACTTCACTATCGTTCAGCACATCCTATAAAATATTTGTTTATTATTAATTTCCAGCACTTTTAATCAAACCACTCCACTTGGGCGCCCCTATTCCAGCCTACATCTAATTTAAAAAATAAAAACTCATGAGTTTTGACTCCAAAAACACATAAGCCGTAAAATCATAAATCCTGATAACAGGGCATTTTGTTTAGCCATACACTTCTCATAGTAATGTATGACTTTAGGATTCATTTTTTTATTAATTTTAAAAAAGTACCAGCCATCATTTCAATAAAACTCTGTAATGACAGATTAGAATCAAATTCTTTAACCTTCTTTAAGCTTCTTCGCCTCATTTCCAATTTGCGGGACTTGGCCTTGTTTAATAGCCCATACAAAAGCATTATCAATCAGACCTAGGCGTTTACTCATAGTACCTAAGGCATAGCCGGTTTTTTTACAAGAGTTCAGACATTAAAGAGACTTGATACGCCAGTTCAATAATATCAAAGGCGGTTTTCAAAATATCCACTAGTGTTTTTTTGAAGGAACTTGCTTAGTTTCAGGCAGTTCAATATTAAATAAATAGGGCATGTTTTTGGGTCGCGCTTCTATTAAAAAGTGTACACACAAATTAGCAGACAGATGCACCACCGAAAAATCCATTTAAATCAATAACTTTAATCAAGCAATTAACAGCGCAAACGCGAACATAAAATCTATTTACATTACTTTCTTTTCTGTTAAATTCCTTTCGCTTTAAGAAATACGAATACCAAATCATAATTTAAAGAGACAAATTGAATGATTATTAAAATTTATTGGATAAGACAATTTTTAATGGGGCTAACTACCGTGCTTGGCTTAAATCTAATATTAATGTCTGGATCGGCCTGGGGGCAAGGAAGTTCAGAACCAACAACTTTTAAGTCAGCACCAACAGGCACTGTAATTAATCAATTTGGAAAAAACAGCATGAACTTATGTATCCCTGCATTAGAGCAAGCTTACCCAAATGGCATCAAGATATCAAATCTTCACCAGCCATGGATGGATGGTGACTATTTAAACACACAGAAAATACCCTATGTAAAAGGAAATGTATCAAACGGTGAATCGGTTTTCAAAACAACTCTAACTAACCAAACACGTCATTTCAGAGGCAATGGGATACCTACTCACAATACAGGTATATTTCCTGTTGTGCCCAGAACACAAGCCTATAACATTTATCATGGTGCATTAGGCGACAATGCTGAACATCCAACTGCAGATTTAATACCCATCGAACCCTATGATTTAGATATAACAGTTAATCGAAATCCCATTTATTCATCAACACCCTACTGTATGGAATCTCTAGTTGTGGGTGTCGCAACACAAACACATGCAGTGTGGCATGCAAATATTGCTAACACAGATGGCGCTGATAACCATTGGGTAGATCCAATTGCAGCACTTCCAATGGACCAGTGCTGGGGCCATCCTTATAACAAAGAATATCATTATCATGGTTATTCTTGGAGATGCTTTCCAGACCAAGGTAATGCAAATGAACACTCACCTTTAATGGGTTATGCTATGGATGGTTTTGGTATATTTGGACCAAGAGGCGAAAATGGCATTATGGTGCAAAATGCTGATCTTGATGAATGCCATGGTCATTTTGGCGTTATCGAATGGGATAGTGTATTAGTTTATATGTATCATTATCACCTCAACAATGAATACCCATATGGACCTGGTTGCTTTAGAAGCCAACAAACTTATTATGATGCCATTTCAAATGCACATACCCATGTGCCCATGCGCAGCTTAGTTCAGGGACCCAATGAAAAACTTTTTGCTCATTAAAAAAATACAACAGAGCATAAATTTTATATTGACACGTTTTATAACCACCAAAGAACCATTCAAACACTGGAGATTTGTCAAAGGTTAATTTTGAATTGGAACTAAATATTGCTGAACAATTTTCCCAGTAAAACATTAACGCAATAGTTTTTAATAACAAGATGATTTTAAACAATATGGAATACAAAAAATGAGACTACTTATATTCACTTTATTAGTCAGTCTAGCGGTATTCGTAAGTAACTCGAAAGCAGATTCCACCCAAGAAAAGACTTACAACTGGACAGGAGCATATGCTGGCGCTAACTTAGGCGCTGTTTGGAGTGGCTCACGATTTACGGCTAACAACGTCGTTTTTTTACCTGATAGTGGAACATACAGCGGCTCAATCAACGCGACAGACCTTAATCCTGGTGTGCAACTAGGCTATCTTAAACAGTTTAAAAAAAATTGGGTAGTAGGTGCTGAAGCTGATTTCACCTATCCTTCTAGTAGCGGCCATTACAAGTACAAAGATACGGTATTGATTGGTCAATACGATCAATTTACACTGCATAACAACTTACAAGGCTCTTTAAGACTACGAGCTGGTTATGCTATTGAGTGCTTCTTACCCTTTATTACAGTCGGTGTTAGTTTTGCCGACGTGGGTCTTAGCTACAATAACGAACTTAAGGATAATTACTCTAAAAACATCACCCAAACAGGATGGGTACTCGGCGGTGGATTAGAGTACGGAGTACTAAGTAATCTATCGGTGCGCACAGAATACCTGTTCACCGATTATGGCAAAGCTCTTAACTTAAATATTCCTACATTAGCTAATTTCACAGATAGCACAGGTGGAGCACAAGGTAGCTTATATAGTCATGTCGTCCGAGCGGCTATTAACTATCGATTTTAAATATTTAAAACTATAAGCTTATAATGGTTTAATAAAAATATACACTTATACAATTTGATATAGTTAATCAATCAAAAGCTGTTGGGGTTCGTAAGCTTCCCCCAACAGGCTACTACTTTAAATTACCCAACCATTCCGATTTGTCATATCATCTACCTGTTATTATTATTCCCTACTAGAAACGCAATGCATCGAACTCTTTCTCAAAGCCATGAATAGCACAAGCTATCAAGCCTGCCCTGAATGTGATTTATTAATTGATCTTGTTCAACCCGAAATAGGAGAAAAAATCCATTGCCCTCGTTGTGGGCTATTACTATTAAGACCTCGC
>Ga0194037_1001999_pt1 | contig 14070 bp, 11 predicted proteins | sample JunL306m_MetaG_FD_148653 | JGI IMG/M metagenome (GOLD analysis project Ga0194037, IMG submission 148653) | Anoxic zone freshwater microbial communities from boreal shield lake in IISD Experimental Lakes Area, Ontario, Canada - Jun2016-L304-6m | ecosystem: Environmental > Aquatic > Freshwater >...
AAGGAGCTTCAAATGCTCTGCAAGCATCTCCTCTGGAGTTGCAAGAAGAAACACAATTTTTACTGGTTCACTATCAATTGAATCGAAATCAAGTTCGTTCTTCAGCGTCGCAAAAGCCATAACCGGCCGGCTCACGCCAGCACTTTTGGCATGTGGAAGGGCTAATGTCTTGCCGATACCCGTCGACATATCCTGTTCGCGCTTAAGAACATCCTCCCGAAGCTTGCTGATATCCGTTACTCCGGGATGACCATCCACAATGGAAATCATTTTTTCGATGACCTGGCTTTTCACGGAGAGGTCAAGATTCAAAACAACATATTTTTCGGAAAGAAGACCTTCTATTTTCATTATGACAACCTCTGGCGATTAATATCTCCTGCATGTGAATGAATGTTCTCTGCATGCTGAACTTGACAGGGAATATATAAAAACATTTAGCTTCGCTACCCCAAACCTGTTACGTCTTATTCAGAGATGAAATGTAATAAAGTATATAAATGGCGAAACAAACAGAATCGTATCAAATCGGTCAAGCACTCCGCCATGTCCAGGAATCAAACTGGATGAGTCCTTTACTCCGGCATCTCTTTTAAACATTGATTCAATAAGGTCACCAGCCGGACTTGAAAGACCGATCAGCAATCCTGTCAGCAGCGCTGCAGTTAATGACAACTGGGGAATAAAATATCCATAAATCATTGATGCAGAGATACTTCCTGCCAAACCAGACAAAAAACCTTCCCATGTTTTTTGGGGGCTCAAGCGCTCAAAAAATTTTCGGTGAATAAATTTCCCACCAAATGTGCTTCCTCCGAAATAGGCAAAAATATCGGCAGCCCAGACACAAACAAACATAAGAAAAACCATGATCTCTCCTTTCCCACCTGCGGCTTCGAGACGAAGGCGCAGCAAAGAGCCGAAAGAGAGATTAACATAGAGCAAACCGGGCAAAATGGCACCAAGATTAAGCAGAGGAGAACCCTCCTTCAAAAAAAGCTCCATAACCAGGAGAGCTAGAACGACCAAAAGTAACAACTCCCAAACTTCAGCAAAGTGAAGGTAGAAGTTCCCCTGAAAAAGGAGGGTTATCAGCAACACAATCCAGAGCGCTGGCGGATGAGCCTTATGCCGTGCAAGACGATGAAACTCAAAAACAGCAAGAAGAGCCAACAGACAAAAAAAGCAGAAAAACCACAAACCGCCAACCTTGATCAGCCACAGCAGAAAGGGAATTCCGGCAAGCGCCACGATGACCCTCTGCAATAAATTAACACTCAAGAGTTTACCCATACATCCTTTTTTAAACAACTCATCAGTTTCATTGTCTGGCACTTCAGCTTAAGGGCTCTACCCTCGATGACGATGCAGTCGAAAACTGCAGAATAACCATAACGAACAAGATTAAACTTCCTGCAACAACAAGCCACCACCACGGTGTATTAACTAAAGATGCCGGACGCGAAATCATTAACGAATCCCCATCTCCAGCAAAAAGTAGAAGAAGCAACGCTGCAAGATTGTTCGCAAGGTGAACAAAAAAAGAGACCGCAATATTACCAGTTTCGCTGTAAATATATCCAATATAACACCCAAGCAAAGCAAGAGGAATAAGATTTGCCGCACTCAGATGAAAAAAAGCAAAAACAAATCCTGTCAAAATGACAGCTCCGCCAGTCGACATGGAACGGGTATAGTTCTGCTGAATATAACCTCTGAAAAAAAGCTCCTCACAAACAGCGGGCGTAATCGCAAGAACAAAGAAAACCGTGACAAACTCCGGAACGGTACGAACCAGCGCGAGCTCTTTAATAAACAAGTCCATAACATCACGCTGCCGAACAACCTCTGCTCCTGCTGTACCAAGAGAGGGCCACAAATAGATATCTTGAAGCGCTGTCACCGTATACAACAGCGGTTGAAGCAGAAAAATTCCACTGACGGCAAAAGCAACTGCACCAAAATCAACACTCCTGCGCACTCCTAAATAAGCGAGACTCTCCGGGGAAAAAGGATTTTTCTTGCCAGTATGCCAACCAGCCAGCAACAGAACTGGCAGAGCAAGCACAAGAATTTGCCCGACAGACTGAATCGTGCGAAGGAGAGTAAGCATACTCTTGTCGAAACGCAAAAAAACTATTCTCTGTGGAAGACCTCCGTTTACGAAAGAAAAGAGTAAGGAACCCGCTATTGGGTAAAGTCCCATAATAATGATCAACAACAGAGTATTGGCAACAAAGGAAGGGCGCTTTGTCCTGAAAGGATCCGAAACGGAAAATGTGTCCATCAATCTATCCTGGAATACAATGAATCTGTGAAAATTTGATTTATCTTCCTGAAACTCCAAAGACCAGTCCATGATACAAATAGGAATTGCTTAAAGAAAAAACAAGAACAAAACAGCAGATAACCACAGAAATCTGGTCATTTTCTGCCTACAAGCAATATATCCCTTCCATAATTAAACTTGCCTGACAGCAATGAATTTCCTCTTTCTCAACTCCTCACGAAGTAAATGGGGAGGGGGTAATGAAAAATCGTTACTTCTTGCCACAAAAGCATTGAAGTCACACCAAACAGTTCTGGCTTATCGAAATGAGCAGGTTGGTAAACATTTTAATATTCCAAAATACAAACTGCCTTTTCTGAATGAGGCTGACTTCTATACCATCGCAAGATTAATCGTAATTGTAAAAAAACATAACATCGACGTTGTTATACCGTCAATGCGCAAAGACTACGCCATTTCTGGAATAATCTGCAAAATCTGCGGTATCAAAAATGTCCTATGGCTGGGCACGACGCTGGATCTTAAAAACAAATGGATTTATAATCTCGTCTTCAATATGATGGCAGATGGAATTATCGTTAACGCAAAAAAAATCAAGGAAACACTTCTCCTTTCAAGCTATATGCGTCCAGAACGCATCAAGGTTATCTACTATGGATTGGACCCCGAGCTTATCAGCAGACAATCCAAACAGGATATCATGGCTAAGCCATTTCAGTTTATGATAACAGCTATGGGCAGAGTTGAACCTAACAAAGGGTTTGACTTTTTAATCAGAAGTTTTGCCAAGTTTCTGGTGTTGACCGATGCCTGTGATGCCGGTATTGTTATCATGGGCCAAGGAACACATATAGAAGAATACAAACAACTTGCGTCGAGCCTTGGAATTTTCGACAAAATCATCTTCACCGGATTTACGGAAAATCCTTTTCCCACCATGAAAATAAGTGATATTTTTACCCTTACCTCTATTATTGAAGGGCTCTCTACAGCGCTGCTTGAAGCGATGTATCTCGGCAACGCCCCTATCAGCACCTATGCCGGTGGTGTTGAGGAGATAATCACCGATAAGATAAATGGCTTCCTTGTGCATTATGGTGACGAAAAAAAACTTGCTGGATTACTCACAAAACTATACAAAAATCCTGTTTTGAGAGCGACAATCGGAGAAAAGGCCTGCCAGACCGTAACGCCAATGTTTTCACTTGATAAACTGCAAGAAGAAATTCTCGGTTTTTGCAGGATCTTCTGACATAAATTACAAAACCCATGTACCAGTCAAGGCATCAGCTTCTTTTAAAAAAAAAAGTTAAAGAACACTCTGGCATGAAAATAAAAAAGGATCACAGTACTTTTCGTCAGCGCTTTGCACATGGCCTCCAGTTCATTGCAGTCAGGAAGCGAAGAGGACTAACCCTCCAGGCGCCGCCAAAAAGTATTGTAATTCTCGCACGAGAATGCTACGGAGACTGTATTCTACTTACACCCTTAATCGGGAGCCTGCGACAGGAATATCCTGATATCTCCATTTACATCGTTGCTTTCAGTCAGATCATTTTCAATTTTTTCAGTGCCGACCCGAATATTGCAGGAGTCTACCATGCAAAAAGAAACATACATCGCTACTTTAAAGGTATCTTGCTGAAAGAATTTGACTTGCTTTTCAATCCAAAAGATCACCCATCAACTCATTTTCTTATTCAGTCGGTACTTATCCGCGCCAAGCATAAGGTGGGACACTTCAACCCTAACCACGAAGGGATATTCGACCACCTCATCACTCTTGAACAAAACGCTCATGAATCCTCAAAAAACCTTTCCCTCCTTAACGCTCTCAACGGAAATCAGGTACAACCACATTGCAAGCCATATCTACCACCAATGCCGGTTTCACCTGAAATAACATCATTCCTGAATACACTTCCACAAGGTAAATTCCTGGGCATCAACATAAGCGCCGGGCACATTGGCGGACACCGTACCATCCAGCAGTGGTCAGAACTAATCAAGAGTTTTCAAGACAATACATTTATTATCTTCTCAACTCCCCATGACTTTGAAGAAAAAAAAGCACTTGAACAACTACACCAGAACGTCCTGAAATCCCCCTCAACAAACAACATTTATGAAGTGGGAGAAATTGTAAAAAAACTAACGCTTCTCATTACTCCTGACACTTCCCTGGTTCATATTGCTGCATGTTCTGACACCCCTCTTATCGCCCTTTACAGAAAATTCCTTGCTGACCGAACACAATTCGGCCCATTAAGCAGTATGCAGAAGGTTATCATATCGCAAACACCGGACATCATTGATATTGATCCTGTCGAAGTTTCAACAGCATTACATGAGATGCTGAAAAAGCTTTCATGACAGGCGATTTCACCATAAGCACGAAAAAAAGCGGAGCGCTGGCACAAAAAATCCGCTGTCAAACTCAAAAAAATCAACAAGAAACACTCTATAATCAAAGCAATAGTCTCTCAATAGCATTCTGCACTTGGTAAAGTAACCTATGATTTCAACAGAGTCATGACGATAACCTCATTGCTGATCAGCCTTCTAACTATTGCTGTTGTACTGTTCATTATAGCCCGCTACCGAAAGCATTGCAAAAAAAAGGTTCTGCGGCGAAGCAAGGAAACATGGGCTATCGGCATCTACGAAGGAGTATCACCTCTTGAGTTGTTTCCGCCCAAAGGCATTACAAACCCTGTACTGACCGCAAAAGAGGTCAGCGATATCTCTGCCCGTTTTGTCGCCGATCCATTTATGATACAGAATGAGGCTGGCTACCATCTTTTCTTTGAAGTATTAAACGACAAAAGAAACATCGGTGAAATTGCATATGCCTTCAGCCAGAACGGATTGCAATGGAAGTATCGAAAAGTCGTTCTGAAAGAGCGTTTTCACCTCTCTTATCCCTATGTCTTTATGGCAGAAGGCGACTATTATATGATTCCTGAATGTATGGGATCAGGGGGTATTCAACTCTATAGGGCGACGCATTTTCCTGATGAGTGGCAGCATAGCGCAACCCTTGTCAAAGGCAAAAAAGGCTTTGCTGCAACGGTTGATCCATCAATTATTCACTACCAAAACCGCTGGTACCTGTTCAGTTATGCGCGCAAGACAAAAAGCCTTCACCTTTTCATTGCTGAAACCTTGACCGGGCCCTGGAAAGAGCACCCGAAAAGTCCTGTCGTCTCCAACAGTCCCCAATTCGCTCGTCCTGGAGGAAGAGTAATTCTTTACAATGGAGCCATCTATCGGTATGCACAAGATGAGATCCCGAACTACGGCACCAAAGTCTGGATATTCAGAATAGCTGAACTTACAGAGAATACCTATCGCGAAAAGTTGGCATCTGAAGAACCAGTCGTGCAACCGGGCGATGAATGGTGGAACAGCGCAGGCATGCATACTGTCGATCCGCATCAGAGAGCAACTGGTGAGTGGTGGGCGCTGGTTGATGGCTTCTCAATCCAGCAGCAAACACCGTAAAAAGGTAATAATGATCCACTGATTTTTGAAGAGAACTTTATCGTGATAAAAGGAACTTCGTCTATAATACCGGAAGTACAAATATTAATTTGAGCGAAATTTGCTTACATTTTAGCACTTTCCACCGGAAATATAGAAATATAGAATAGTCAAACAACAGGAAACCGGTCACCTTATGCTCCATGCCAGATAACCTGACCTATGCTTTGACCACAGCCGAACAATCGAAATAAATACTATGGACACCGCAACACCAAGAGACAATTTCAAAACGAAGCTTCATCATTTGAACTCACTGCTCCTCATTGCCTTCGGTTTCGTATTACCCATCTCCGTTGCGCTTGCAAACATCTTCGGCCTGCTGATTTTCCTGCTGTGGTTGATGCAGGCAAATTTCAGACATGACATCGACAAGCTACGCAACAACATTTTAGTCAAGGCGATACTCGCCTTCTGGCTGCTGCATCTCATCGGACTACTCTGGACCAGCGACCTGACATCCGGCATACAGGTTATCGCCAAAGAATCTCTTCTACTGCTTCTACCGATCTTCATGATGGTTTTCAACAGACAGTCCACCGAACCCGCTATCGGTACATTCATGGCAGCCATGCTGATGTGTTGCGCAGTTTCGTTTCTCATGTGGTTCCAGGTTGTCCCCCCGAGCCACTTCATGATCAACGACGGCGATCCGATAGCATTCATGGGCCGCATTTCCTACTCCCCTTTTCTTACTATTGCCATTTACATTTCGCTTTTTTACCTGCTGCTCGATCCGAAGGCAGGTAAAAGAAAAAAAATCTCTGCCGCAGTAATGGCGGCTTGTCTGTCGATCAACATGTTCATAATCAATGGGCGGGCTGGACAGGTTAGTTTTTTTGTCATGATCGTCATTGTCATCTTCCAGTACTTCAACAAAAACCTGCTTCGTGCTTTCACAGTTGCAGCCATCGCTCTTCCGCTTCTCATTTTCAGTACTTACAACGTCAGCAGTACTTTCAGGGAGAGAGTCAATCTGGCCGTTTCAGAAACCGAACACTACGGCGACGGCCAAAACACCTCGGTCGGCCTGAGAATAGCCTTTTTAAGGAACTCCCTTGATATTATCAGGGAACATCCGCTGTTAGGTGTTGGCACGGGTGATTTCAGCCAAGAGTACGCAAAAGTGAACCAACGCAATACACCGACTCTTTTCGCCACAGTACAGCCTCATAATATGTATGTGCTCGAACTCGTGCAGTTTGGGATGATCGGCCTCGCCTCGCTTCTGTCGATTCTCTATGCGCAAATCAGAATTTCCCGGCAATCAAACATCCCGCTACAAAAACATTTTGGTCTCGCTCTGCCAATTTTGTTTGCCGTAATCATGCTGAGCGACAGTTACCTGCTTGGGCACTATACAACAATGCTGTTTATCTTTTTCAGTGCCATCCTCTACCAGGATTATGCTTGAACAAAATACCTGCTTTATCATGGGAGAAGTTCTGGTTTGCCTGCGAACTGTATGTCATACAACATTTTGTAAACGCCATTCCGTACAAGCAATTCTTCATGGCTTCCTGCTTCAACGACCTCTCCTCTTTCCATCACAATGATTCTGTCGGCATTTTTGATGGTAGAAAGTCTGTGGGCGACAACAAGAGAAGTCCTGTTTTCCATGGCATGGTCGATGGCTTGTTGTACCACTTTTTCTGACTCGTTGTCGAGTGCGCTGGTCGCTTCATCGAAAATCAGAATCTCCGGATTTTTAACCATGGCACGTGCGATTGCGATACGCTGACGTTGTCCGCCTGAAAGCTGTATGCCCCGATCTCCGACCATTGTTTCGTATTTTTGCGGTTTTTCCATGATAAACCCGTGAGCATTTGCAAGTCTGGCCGCTTCTTCGACGCGGGCACTGTTAACCTCATCATGAACGCCATAGGCGATATTCTGTTCAATCGAGTCATTGAAAAGGATGACCTCCTGGCTTACAACCCCAATCATTTTCCTGAGCTGTTTGTAATCGAATTCACGAATGTCGATACCGTCGATGGTGATTCGGCCAGCATCCACGTCGTAGAATCGCATTAGCAGATCGACAGCGGTAGATTTACCGGATCCCGACTGGCCAATCAGTGCGACCATTTCACCTTTTTTGATCTCGAAGGAGACGTGATCGAGAATATTGGGAGCATCGGGTTGCTCCTTATTGTACTTGAAGCAGACATCTTCAAACCTGATGGTGTTCGAAAAACTTGTGATCGCAAGAGTTCCGTTGATAATGGCAGGTTTAGTGTCGAGAAGTTCGAATAACCGTTCGACGGAGATCAGACCCATCTGCACAGAAGTATTGGCTTCGCCAAGCGATTTGATTGGACCCATGGTGGAATAGAGGGTAAAGGCAAAAACAAGCAGTTCATTGGCCGTCATGGCACCATGAAACACTTGAATGCCACCAAACCAGAGTACCATTGCGATGGCCGCTATGAGAAGTGTCTCGTTGATCGGACTTATCAGGTTCCTGAGTTGTGCGATTCTGATGCCTATTTTCCGAAAGTCTTTAGTGAACGACTTGAACTTCTCCAGCTCTATCTCTTCGAAAGCGGTAGATTTAATAACTTTGATACCGTTGAATTTTTCCTGAAGCACGGAGTTCATGTCGCCCATCCTTGTCTGAAAGCTCAGTGCAAAGCCTTTGACGTTATTGCCGATCATGCGGACAACGAAGAGAATGCACAGCAAGGTCAGGGCTGAAAAAAGGGTCAGTTTCCAGTTGAGGGCAAGCAGTACACCAATGTAGACAATGACTGAAAAGGGGTTCTGCAGGAAATTGACGAAGGTCGAACTGATGCTGTTGTTGACATTCTCCACATCGTTATAGACGTAATTCATCAGATTCCCGACGCGGTTTTTATTAAAGTAGTCGAGGTGCATCTCGATGATGCTTCTGAAAACGTCGTCCCGGAGCTTTTTGGCTGTTTTGCTCTGTATTCTGAAGATGATCTGTCCGTTGAGGTAAATGAACAGGTTTTTTATGGCGAATGTGGCGATAAGGAACAGGCATATTTTCAACAGTGCTTGTTCTCGAGTGGGTGCACTGAAAATCTCCTTGAATTTCTCAAGCGCCCATGCTTTCAGACGCTCGGTATCATTAAGGTTTGTGGAACGCAAAACTTTTTTTGGTTCAGGCGTGGATTGTGCGGTTGGTGTTGTCAGGATATTTTGTTGTGTCAACGCCCGCGCCCCGGGATTTGTTGAGTACTCAGGTAATGTGCTGATCTGTACGGTTGATCCTGTAGAAAAGACCTCGTTCAACAGAGGAAGGATGGAGTAGATCGAGACGACACTAAAAAGTGAGGTGATCATGCTTACTAAAACGACCAGGACGATTTTACCTTTCGATGGAGCGAGGTATTGGAGAATTCTCAGAACTAACTTCATGAACGCTCTTCAATAATTAGTATTGGGGTTGATTGAAATTATTGATGAATATAATGCAATAATCCGAAAGTTGGTTTTATTCAAAATAGTGTGTTCTCTTTGTGCTCTTATAATGCTATTCTGTTCAGGGAGAGTTACTGGGGAGTTAAAGTCAGTGCCGTTTTTACTTGTTCTTCGAATGATGGATTTTCCTTTTTTATATTTTAACGTAACAGCCTTGCCGTTGCTCGCAATCTCACGGCACATCATTTGCTGTAGTCTATAAGGTATCAACATTTACTGGTTTCGGTTGTCATGAGTCCCTTTATTGGCTGGCTCGGCGAAAAAAAACGGCAATGGGTCAAGTCCGCACTGGATGCGGCGATGTTCGGATTCGTAAGTCTGCTGGGAGTATTTGCCCGGTTGATGAGTTGGAGATTGGCTCGACGTGTTGCCTGTTTGCTCGGAGATATCGTGCTTCGTGTTGGTCTCCGTCGTGAGCTTGTGTACCAGAATATTGCTCTTACTTTTCCAGAGAAATCGTCTGAAGAAATTCACCGTATTGCTGTAAAGGTTTATAGGAATGTTGCTGTTACGTTGCTTGATGTCCTTCGGTTTCCCCTCATAAGGAACCATGATGATGTTGCCGCACTTATCGATCTGGATCCTGAAATATACTTGCGAAGAACCGATAATGGGCGCCAGGGGGCCGTGGTTGTTTCAGCTCATTATGGTAATTGGGAGCTGATGGCTTTTGCTTTTGGCTTTTTATTTTATCCGATAACTATTGTCGTCAAGCAGTTAAGTAATGTCACCATTGACCAAAGCATGAACAAGCTTCGTACAATGCGCGGGAATAGTGTCTTGTACGATTATCAGGCTATTCGAGAAGGGCTGAGGCAACTGTCTGACGGGAGAGTGCTAGCTCTACTTGCCGATCAGTCGGATCCGAGCGGAACCTATTTTGGAGAGTTTCTTGGCAGGAGGGCAACAATGTTTCATGGCGCAGCTTTTTTTGCGCTCAAGGCAAAGGTGCCGCTCTTTATCGTGATGTGCAGAAATACTACGGATGGTAAATATCAGGTTGATTTTCACGAGATAGAAACTTCAGATTTGACTTTTTGTAAAACGGATATTGCTCTTCTTTCTTTGCGTTATACACGAGTTATTGAAGATTATATTCGCCGTTGGCCGGAGGAGTGGTTTTGGTTGCACAATCGTTGGAAAAATGGTGGAGATGAACGTGTTTTGGATTTGGATAAAAAGGATACTATACAATAGCGCACATGAGAATTTTTTTTGTTTGTGATTCTCAATATTTTCAATTTTTATAATTCAATGACTTAAATATTTTCTTCGGTAAGATTGAGGGCTTATGCTAAGCATCCTAAAATGGTAAAGTTAAATTATTTTTTAGATACAGTATGTAAATGATAAACGCATTCAGTCAAATTAAAAGGAAATTATTGCTTTTCAAAAAAGCTTTTTTTTGTGATTTTTTCAGATTTCATTATTCTCAATTTGGTGAGGATATTGTTCTTGCAGAGCTGCTAATAAAAGAGCTTCACAATGGTTTTTTTGTCGATATCGGATGTTTTCATCCAAAAAAATACTCCAATACCTATAGGCTTTATAGAAAAGGCTGGCGAGGTATAAATGTTGATATGGAAGAAGATAAAGTTAGTCTTTTTAATATCATTAGACCAGGGGACTATAATGTTCTGAGCGCTGTTTCCGATAAACAAGAAAATGTAACGCTTTATAGGTACGGTAATTTTGGCGTAGGCTCGACAATTGATCCAAATTGTGCAGCTAAAACCACTGAAAAAGTTTTTGATAAACAACAGATTATAACAAAGACTCTTAATGAGATAATTGAAGAAAGTCCATACAGGGGAAAGCAAATTGATATTCTTTCAATTGATGTTGAAGGCATGGATTTCAGGGTTTTGAATTCTCTTGATTTTGAATTATATAAGCCAAAAATTATTATTATTGAAGATCATAATACCAATATAGAGACAATATTAAAAACAAATATCTGGATTTTTCTAAACCATAAAGGCTATGTCTTGCGTAGCTGGACTTTTTACTCTTTAATATTTATTTTGCCAAATTCAGATATATTAAAAGAAAGAGAGTATCTATCAACAATAGAAAAAAATTGAAATTAATAATAAATATAATCATATTGTCTTCCCTTAAATACTTGAAATTATGGCTAAAATATTTGAAATAATTGGAGATAATATTGTATCGATGATTAATTTTAAAACAAAAAGAACGTTAAATAATAAAAATATTTTTGTCCCAATTATCAATGGTTTAAAGGTCGGAGTAAGTGGTGAAAAATGGATGTCTGGGGTGCTGAAAGAAATATTTAGCTATGATTTTGATGGCGCTTTTTATGATGTTGGAATAAATCTAGGTCAAACTATGATAAAAGTTATGACTTTAAATCAAAATATAAGCTATGTGGGTTTTGAACCAAATCCATCTTGTTTATTTTATTTACAGCATCTTATTTCTGCAAATAAATGGAGTCGTAATATCATAGTGCCCGTTGGGCTTTCGGATTCTGATCAGTTGGTACCGTTATATGGTTCAAGCGATACAGATCCTGAATCGACAATTATTAAAGAGTTGAGGCCATCAGGTGATTATGTACAAAAAATTGTTCCTGTTTTTCGTTATGAATCCATTATGTCGGATGTTTTTAATAAAAAAGTCTCTGTGATAAAAATAGATGTAGAAGGTTCAGAATTGGAGGTCATAAAAAGCTTGAGTTCCTTGATTAATAAAGATAGGCCAGTAATCATTATGGAGGTATTGCCTCGGCTGCATGATGACCCGTTTAAATCCATGCGCAATAAAAAAATGATTGAATTGATGACGGATATGCAGTACTCATTTTATCGTATAATAAAAACATCGCAGGATACCTATGCTGGCGTATCTGCTGTTAATAATGTAGGTGATTATTCTGATCCTGTCATGAAAGATCATATTGTTCTTCCAAATGAGCATGCAGCAAGAATAAAAAATTTCTTGACAATTCTGTAAGTGTCTGTAAATAAATATGGACGATGAACAAACGCACTCCACAACGCATCCTCGTCATAGTACAGCGCTCCAATGGCGATGTTTTTCTGAGTTCACCGCTGATTGAGGGGCTTTTTCGTGCCTATGGTGGTCCGCATATCGATCTTCTGGTCAACAGCGATACTCTGCCGATTGCCCGAACGCTGCCGCATATCGTTGACATTCATCAGTTTACCTACAATGGTGACGGGAGAGGGCGAGGAACCAGGACTTTGCTTAAAAAGATTGTTCGTCGTTACGATTTGAGCGTGAATCTGACAGCAAGCGACCGGTCAGTGCTCTTTGCGCTGGCCGCTGGCCGCAAGGCTATCAGTGCTGTGGAGCACAATATAAAAAAATCGTGGTGGAAACGCTTGTTGCTTTCGGCCCATTACGATTTTGATTCCAGCAAGCACATTATCGAGAACAACACTGCTGCTCTCGACTTGCTGGGCATTGGCTCTGGCAAACCGACGGTTTGTTCGTATTATTCCGAGACTGCGGCCCAAAGCGTTAGCAATATGCTCGAGGATCGCGGAATTCACAACTTTATGATCGTTCATCCCGGCGCGCAGTACGATTACAAGGTCTATCCAGAAAAACTTCGCAATGAGTTGCTCGAACGACTCGATAGCCTTGGCGTGCCACTGGTCATTACGGGCTCGAAGAGTACGCTTGATCTGGAGATTAAACGGAGGCTTCCAAAGTTTGCCAATGTTCACGATTTCATCGGGTTGACCAGCATGGATGAACTGATTGCGCTCAGTGACCGGTCGATTGCCTATATTGGGGCAGATACGCTGACCATGCACATTGCCGCTTCGCAGAACCGCCGCATTTTCGCGATTTACGGACCAACCATTCTCAGTATGTGGTCGCCTTGGTGCAATGAGTTGCGCAGGGCTGCCCGCACGAACAGATCAGTGCTGACTTATGGGAATGTCACCATTTTTCAGGCAGATATGCCGTGTGTGGCCTGCGGCAAGGCGGGTTGCGACGACCATCATGGTGTAAGCGAGTGCCTTTACCATATCGATCCTGATGTCATCTTTAACGAAATCAGAGAGTGGCTAACAACATCTCGGTAACGATCCTTACCAACAATTCAGGAGCTTATCTTTTTGAGTGTTTGAGCGCTCTTGAAGCGTTTTCTGAGGTGGTGATTCTCGATAATGGTTCTACTGACGACACCATCGCCATTGCTTCGGGCTTTACGAACGTTACGCTGCACGAGCACCCGTTTATCGGGTTTGGCCCGATGAAGAACATTGCAGTTGATAACGCTTCGAACGACTGGATTTTATCGGTTGACAGTGACGAAATTGTAATGCCAGAGCTGGCGTGTGAAATTCTGAGCCTCAAGCTTGATTGCAATACGGTGTACATGATGGATCGCGATAACTATTATCATAGCAGGCTGATTCGCGGCTGTGGCTGGGATAATGATCGGGTTGAACGGCTCTTTAATCGAAAGAGCACCCGATACGATGACAAGCTGGTTCACGAAGGACTCATTATGAATGGCAACCTGAAAACCGAACTGTTGTCGGGCAGGTTGAAGCATTATCCCTACGACAATGCATCGCAACTTCTTCAGAAAATGCAGCATTATTCCACGCTCTGGGCTGAGGAGTATCATGGTAGAAAAAAGGCTTCACCCCTCAAAGCTCTGGTTTACGGAATGCTCACTTTTTTGAAATCGTACCTGCTCAAGAATGGTTGGCGATTCGGTTATGAGGGACTGCTGATATCCGTGTCAAATGCGAACGGCGTTTTTTATAAATACATCAAGC
>Ga0194037_1002000_pt1 | contig 14063 bp, 9 predicted proteins | sample JunL306m_MetaG_FD_148653 | JGI IMG/M metagenome (GOLD analysis project Ga0194037, IMG submission 148653) | Anoxic zone freshwater microbial communities from boreal shield lake in IISD Experimental Lakes Area, Ontario, Canada - Jun2016-L304-6m | ecosystem: Environmental > Aquatic > Freshwater >...
TTTCCAAGTGCAAGGTTTCTGGATGTTTTCAGGGGGGGGGCCTTGCACATAATATACGTTATATAGTGCTTATATTATTACTATATAATGTCTTAAAGATTATTCAGCAAACCCTATGTAGCCGTTTGTATTAATTCTTTTTACCCTGACTTTTTCACGTATTCTTTTATGGTATTTTCGTCACCATGACGTCCAACAGTATTCACATAAAAGCCTTTTAACCAAAACTTTCTATCCCCAAAACTGAGCTTAACCTCTGGATATTTTGTAAAATTTTTCCTAACAGTGATACTTTTTACCATCTGGATGATTTTGGTCGATCTGTTCGTCGGAACACTCCAAATCAGAAAGTGCATATGATCTTCATTGGTACTCGTATCTTTTTGCTAGTTAAAGACATACAGATTTTAGTTTTTCATCAACAGCATCTCTGAACACCATCTTTCGAGACTGTGCCGGGCATACGTAATGGTACAAAAATACTGACACATTGTGGCTCCGATGGATATATGTGCTCAACTTGCAAGTCAGTATTTAAAAAAGGTGGCGGTAGCCAGACTGCTTCCTTTTGAGCTAAGTAACCTTTCGTGTTGGGGCCGCTTACCGGAAAGCATTATTTAAAAGGGATTTGCGGTGTATTTTTGATACGATTAAAGAAAGACCTGTTTAATCGGATAAAAAAATTCTCATAAATCATTTTTGAGTAATAAGTTCTGGCAAAAATTACCAACACAAAAGGTTACTTAGCTCTTCCTTTTAATACTTTAAAAAGAAAACAGTGCCAAAGATTGATTTACCCGGAACTGATGGTCACTCACGCTCTACAAAGTTATACAGATGTGGCGACGGGTAACAGTCAAGGAAAACTTTTTGTGCGTACCTGCTCGATGCGGGCGAACTCTTTAGAAATGGCGCTGAAAATATGGTTAGTGGCGGTCTGCATGATCATGGACATACCCGCATTAACCATTGTACGGACAACTTTTTTTGGTATGATACGGAAAGCAGGGTAAAGCAGAAACCTTACATCAACTTTCAATTCGAAGTGTACTCTGGTTCTATTTGCCTTAAGGCGATGCATATCAAGATCGGCAAAGGCTTTACCTTCAAAGCGGTACTTTTTCGGATCATTAATCTGCTGTGGTGCAGGGAAGTGCTTCCAGCGGACTTTTTTTCCTACCGTGTATTGCCTGATCATTTCCTCAGTGAGTAGCTCGGGATCTGAGCATTCAATATGATCCGGTAGCTGAACCAGCAATTCATCGCACTGTTCAACATAAAAGATAATATCGAACGGGTTGTTTTGCGGGTCAGTAACACGGAAATGCCATTTATAGACATTTTCAGTTTCAGTTGGCTCCACGCTGTAGCAAAAAGGGTTAAATCCAAGTATTTTTTTCTGGTCGGAAAGGTAAGGGGCGGTTTGTTCAAATTCCTTGTGAAAGATCCACTCGCCCCTGCTTATACCAGTTGCATCCATTTCCATTGTCAGTGCTCCGTAAGTTTCGTTTGTTGCAGAGTTCCGGTAACGTACTCATTTCGTTTCATTGGGAAAAATATAAAGAGAATCTGTTAAAACCTATTTACTCATTTATTGCGCGAGGCAACTTCAGCTGAATTTTAGTGATTACAGGAGTTCTGCCTGTAGTCGTTCGGCTTGGTCGTGCATTTTGAGGGCGTCGATAATTTCCTGAATATCACCCTGCATGATCTGTGAAAGAGCGTGGCTTGTAAATCCGATGCGGTGGTCGGTCACTCGTGACTGAGGGTAGTTGTAGGTGCGGATTTTGGCGCTCCTGTCACCGGTAGTAACCATAGAGCGGCGGAGGTCGGCGCGTTTCTGAATTTGCTCTGCAAGCAGGATGTCGTAGAGTTTTGTCCGAAGCATTTTCATCGCCCTTTCCTTGTTCTGGAGCTGTGAACGTTCTTCCTGACAGGCTACCGCAAGGCCACTGGGTATATGGGTAATTCTTACCGCTGTTTCAACCTTGTTGACGTTTTGACCACCTTTCCCTCCACTGCGATAGGTATCGAATCGCAGATCTTCTTTACGGATCTCTACATCAACATCTTCAGCTTCCGGCAGTACTGCCACGCTTACTGCCGAGGTGTGGATGCGACCCTGTGTTTCAGTGTCGGGAACTCGTTGCACTCGATGAACACCGCTTTCATATTTCATGATGCCGTAAACATCATGGCCGCTTACCCCAAGTGTAACCTCCCGAAACCCACCCGGTGTGGAGCTTTCATTGTAGTGGAGAAGTTCACACTGCCATCCCTCCTGTTCGGCATAGCGTTGATACATTCTCAGGAGGTCTGCAGCAAAAAGCGCAGCTTCCTCTCCTCCGGTACCAGCTCGAATTTCGATGATAACGTTACGTGAATCAGCTTCATCTTTCGGTAAAAGAAGTACTTTAAGCTGTTGCTCAAGTTCTGGAATTTTTTTCTGGAGTTTGTTGACCTCAGTCTGGACAAATTCCCTCATTTCCGACTCTTTCTCGTTTTTTAGCAGAAGCCTTGATTCGTCAAGCTCTCTTTTTGCCTGCATATAACAGTCGTAGACATAAACGATTTCTTTAAGGTCGCTGTATTCTTTGTTTAGTTTTCTGAAACGAGCCTGATCAGCGGCCACTTTTGGATCGGTAAGAAGTTGTTGAAGATCAAGGTGTTTTTCTTTGATAGAATGTAGTTTATCAAGCATTGCATCGAGAAATCAGATTCAGAGATTCAAAAGATCGTTGATAAAAATGAATGCGAACAGCCCAAATAACAGCACCATGCCAACTTGTTGAATGCGCATTTTTATCTTGAAGGGGATTTCACGACGAATGATCCCTTCAATAGCGTTCAGCATAAACTGGCCACCATCAAGAGCTGGAACCGGAAGGATATTTATAATAGCCAGAGAAATCGAAAGTATTGCAAGGAAGTACAGAAAACTAACTGGGCCTTGTTCGGCGCTTCGACTGGCGATTTTGGCAATCTTTATTGGTCCACCGACCGATTTACTAAACTCTTCCTGCCCAGTGAAGATTTTAGTAAATCCCTGAAAAGTTACGATACTCATTTTCCAGCTCTGGCCAAACCCACTGAGTAGCGATTGACCGAGTCCTATTTTTTTGCGTTCAGTCGTAATCGATTGTTTCGTTGATATACCAATCTTTCCTGCGTTATTTGGTACCACGGTAGTTATCAGTGTGGCGCCTTTTTTACGGAGTGCTTCTGCTGTGACATCACGTCCTTTAATAGGCATCATATATAGCCAGGTAATTGTAATAGGCTTTAATGCATGTGCAGAGATGATGTCAACAACTTCTACCCAATCTGAAACTGGTTTTCCATTAATAGCTGTAATAAGTCCTCCAGATTTTATCCCTGCCAGTTGGGCGGGTTGTCGCTTAAGGACTTCATCAATGATGGGCGGATTGATTGGTCGTATGCCAGTTCCTTGTTTATCGTTGATGCGCGACATAATGTTTGGTGGAGCCTCAATGGTGATGCTTTTTTCGTTGCGCAAAATAGTGTAAGAGAGTGACCGCGCTGTTAGGAGTTCAGGATCAAGCATTTCTTCCCAGCTTGCCAGTGATTTTCCGTTTGCCAATACAAACCGGTCACCGGTTTGTATGCCCATTGCCTCAAAGACCGATCCTTTTGCAACAAATGCGGGGATGTTGATCCTTGTGCGTGATTCGCCAAGTAGCAGTGTGACGCCGATAAAAATGGCTGTAGCGAGCATCATGTTCATAGCTACTCCTCCAGCCAAAACAATAAGACGCTTCCAGACTGGTTTTGCCCTGAACTCCCAAGGCTGGGGTTCCGTATTTTGAATGTTGGTGTCAAGGCTTTCATCAATCATGCCGGCAATCTTTACATATCCACCAAGAGGAAAGACCCCTAAACCGTACTCGGTTTCACCAATCTTTTTTTTCCAGAGCCTCATGTCGAAAAAGTCGAATCCAATGTAGAATTTTTCGACCCTCATGCGGAACAGTTTTGCGGTCAGAAAATGACCGAGTTCATGCGTCGTCACAAGAATAAATATGGCGATAATAAAGAAAAATATTGTGCTCAGAAGCTCCATGATAATCCTTTGTTGCAATAGAAAAAATAAGGCATATTTCTTTCAACGAAATCTAATCTGCGTTTTCAGGTTGGTGAACAGTGCTTACGCAATAAGTTTGGTTGCGGTTTCACGGGCCCATCTATCGGCCATAAGATATTCGTCAAGTTCAACTGGAGTAAATGCATCGTGCGACTGCATGGTTTTGTCAACCGTTGTAGCGATGTCGATAAAATTAATTTTTTTATCGAGAAAAGCGGTGACTGCGATTTCGTTGGCTGCATTGAGAACGGCTGGATAGGTACGACCTGCTTTTAAGGCATCAAATGCTAGACGGAGCGCAGGGAATCTTATCATATCGGGTTTTTCAAAAGTCAGCGATCCAATCTTGATAAGATCCAGTTTCTGTATGCCGCTTATGCAACGATCAGGATAAGATAAGGCATAGGCAATCGGTGCGCGCATGTCGGGTGCGCCGAGCTGGGCAATGACACAGCCATCAATGTATTCGACCATGGAATGAATAATACTTTGCGGATGCACAAGCACGTCGATTTTTTCAGCCGGCATGTTAAAAAGCCAGTGTGCTTCAATCACTTCAAGACCTTTATTCATCATCGTTGCGGAATCAATGGTAATCTTTGCTCCCATTGACCATTGTGGGTGTTTTAGTGCTTGTTCGGGCTGAACTGTTTTTAGTTCTTTAGCAGAGGTATTGCGAAATGGCCCGCCAGAAGCGGTAAGAATGATACGTTCTACGTCGTCTTTATTGTGACCTTCAAGCGACTGGAAGATAGCCGAGTGCTCACTGTCAACGGGCAACAATTGTACATTATGTTGTTTTACGAGATCAGATACCAGCTTTCCAGCAACGACCAGAGTCTCCTTGTTGGCCAGTGCAATATGTTTACCTGCCTTGATTGCGCTTACAGTAGGAAGAAGGCCAGCCGCCCCCACAATTGCAGAGACAACCATATATAGCCCATCGGCACCAGCAATTGTTGAGGCACCTTTAATTCCAAAAAAAATTTCTGGTTTGTATTTTCCTAGCAGGTCTTGAAGCTGTTTTACGGAATGCTCATCCTTTACAGAAACAGCTTCAGGTTGGAATTCTTTGATCTGTTCCGCGAGCAGTGCGATATTCCGCCCTGCAACAAGACCGGTAATGTTAAATTTATCGGGATGCTGCCTGACAACATCAAGAGTACTGACTCCAATGGAACCGGTAGATCCGAGAATTGCTAATGATCGCATAATGATGAACAAAAAAAGTTTCCGTTTTTGCGAGGTTAAATATTTGGACTGAATTTATGTTTTTTCGGTAAGGCTTACAAATAAACCGTCTTTAAAGGATTCCTTATCTGTTTTTTTGAACTTTCTGAGAAATTATCTTATAATGCGGTTCTACAATGGGTTCCTAGCTCAGCTGGTTAGAGCGACTGGTTTACACCCAGTAGGTCGGGGGTTCGAATCCCTCGGGACCCACATTAATTATTATATACAGGATAAAAAAGCAGGGTTTCCCTGCTTTTTTCATTTCCCGCCACGTTAAGGTTATTTGTGAATATAACGTTCAGCTTTCAAGACTAATCCGCTTTTTCTTAAGCCTTGCAACGGCAGCTTCAAGTTCCGCTTGCTCAGTGTTACTCAACTGGTTCGAACCAGTCTGGATGGTTGCATCTAAACCGATATTGTTGCTCGTTGTTTCTACGTCAATGTCAGATAGAAGCTCATCAACATACTGAACAGGAAAGAATCCTTCAGGACGTTTTCCCAGAATGTCCTCAATCTGGCTATACTGAAGCATTTCCTTCAAGAGGAGTTCACTAGCGAGCTTTTCGAGTTTCTCCTTGTTTTGTGTCAGCAATTCTGTCACTTTGATTCGGGATTCTTCCACAATAGACATAACTTCCTTGTCGATAAGACGAGCGGTCTCTTCACCATACTTTTTATCAATACCCGGACTTCCATAATAGGGGTTGTTGCTTTCAAAGAACGAGAGGTTGCCAAGTTTCTCACTCATACCGTAAACCATCACCATGTTGTAAGCTATACTGGTAACTTTTTCAAGGTCATTCTGTGCACCAGTAGAAATCTCATTAAAAATGATCTGTTCAGCTATACGTCCACCGAGAAGGCTACAAATGCGTGCAAGCAGCTCACTTTTTGTCATGAGATAACGATCCTCAAGTGGTATGTTCATTGTATAGCCAAGTGCGCTCATACCCCTTGGAACGATAGAAATTTTCTGAACAGGATCGTTTTCGGGCATTATCCAGCTTATAATGGCATGGCCGGCTTCATGATAGGCAACAATCTGCTTCTCGCGAGGGTTGATAACCTTGTTTTTTTTCTCAAGTCCAGCTACAACTCGCTCTATGGCATCTTCAAAATCCTTCATTTCTATACCTTGCTTATTGCGGCGTGAGGCCAGTAAAGCTGCTTCATTGGCGGCGTTGGCAATATCCGCACCAGCAAATCCTGGTGTCTGCGATGCAAGAACTTTCAGGTTGACATCGTCTGAAAGTGAAAGTTTTTTTGTGTGTACCTTAAAAATATCAATGCGTCCTTTCAGGTCTGGCTTGTCCACCATAATCTGGCGATCAAAACGACCAGGTCTGAGCAATGCCGAGTCGAGCACGTCAGGGCGATTGGTGGCAGCCATAAGAATAACACCTTTATCGGTTGCAAATCCATCCATTTCGACCAGTAGTTGGTTCAGGGTATTTTCCCGCTCATCATTGGCACCCATCATTGCACCTTTACCACGGCTACGACCGACAGCGTCAATTTCGTCAATGAAAATAATGCAAGGGGCTTTTTCTTTGGCCTGCTTGAAAAGGTCGCGAACTCTTGCTGCCCCCACGCCCACAAACATTTCAACAAAGTCTGAGCCGCTGATGCTGAAAAACGGTACATCTGCTTCGCCAGCAACAGCTTTGGCCAGCAGAGTTTTTCCTGTACCTGGAGGACCAACTAACAAGACTCCTTTCGGCAGTTTGCCGCCGAGTGTTGTATACTTTTTTGGGTCCTTGAGGAAATCGACTACCTCCATTACCTCAGCCTTGGCTTCGTCGAGACCGGCTACGTCCTTAAAGGTGATGCGGGTATGCTCATCCAGGTTTTCATAGAGCGCGGCCTTGTTTTTACCGATATTCATGAATTGAGATCCAGGGCCTCCCATTCGACGGAATACAAAAAAATAGAGACCGATAAGGAGGGCGAATGGAAGAAGCCATTGCAACAGTTCATTAATCCAAGTGCTACTTGGCAAGCCCTGGTATTTAATTCCTTTATTTTCAAGTAGCTCAATCAGGGTTTCATCACGTACCGGATTGACAAAAAACTCTTCTTTTTTTGATGTTGGCTGTTCCTTGGTAGCAATTTCTGTAACCAAGGGCGCTTTGAACGTTACATATATTTTTTCCGGAGCTATCCTTACTGATTCTACCTTGTTTTCAGCAATTTGTTTCCGGAACTCACTATAGGGAATTTCCTTTGTTGATCCTCGCCAGAAAAAGGCTAGCTGTATACCTATGAGAAGAACAATGACAACCACATAATACATTATTGAGAATTTTGGACGCGGTATATTGTTTTCCGATTCGTTTTTATAGGGATTTGAATGTTTACTCAGTTTTTTTGACATCAATCAACAATCATGGTTATAGTAACACGTCTCGCTCTTGAAAGAATTCCCAATTTCTAATTTACTGGATTCTCTCATTTAAAGAAGCATATCGTAAGAAAACATTTATATTATTAAATATATGTATAATGTGTGTTCTGGAAGTTATAAGTTTCATTGAAACTTCTTACTAGGTAATGTGTAGAAATACACTACTGCATTATTTTTACTATTCTAGTGCCGTTTTTTGTTGGTCACGGGTAGCTATTTTAAAATGTTTGTAGTTATGAGTTCAGTTCGATATAAGGTAAACAGGAGAATATCATCATTGAAATCTCTTTTGTGTGTCGGACTTGACAGCGATCCTGATAAAATTCCTGCAGTGTTTTCGCGATATAAAAGTCCGGTTCTTGAGTTTAATCGCGCTATCATCAGAGCGACCAGTGATGTTGCAGTTGCCTATAAAATCAATACTGCTTTCTACGAATCAAGAGGTATTTCGGGTTTGAAGGATATGGAAAAAACAATTTTCGATATCCCCGATGCGATTCTAACAATTGCCGATGCAAAGCGGGCTGATATCGGCAACACAAGCAAAAAATACGCACAGGCCTTTTTTGAGCACTGGCCTTTTGATTCAGTAACTGTTGCTCCCTACATGGGATTCGATTCCCTTGAGCCTTTTTTTGCTTATGAAGATAAGCTGGTTTTTGTGCTGTGCCTTACTTCGAATGGAGGGTCGGTGGATTTTGAGGAACAACCGATGCAGACCGGTAAACCTTTATACTGTAGTGTTCTCAACAAGGTTGCTACATGGAGTCGGAATGAAAATGGTGGCGTTGTTGTAGGGGCAACCAAGAGTGAGTTACTTGGTAAAATTCGCTGCGAAGCTCCAAATCTTTTTCTGCTGATTCCCGGGGTGGGAGCGCAGGGCGGATCACTTGAGGAGGCTGTTGAACTTGGGGTGGATGGCAACAGGCAAAGTGCTGTAATCAATATTAGTCGGAGCTTGATCTACCCTGCGGTACTTCCTTCAAAATCGTTTTTAGATATCGACGATTATGAACGGACGATTGCTACTGAGGTATCAAAAATTCACGACCGTATGAAACTCGTGTTATAGAGGCGGAACTTCAAGAATTAGGAATGATGTTTTTTCAAAAAATAGCAAAAATATTTTTGAGATGCTATTACAATAAAACAATATTATGTGTGGAATTGTTGGCTATATAGGGTGGCAAGAAGCGGCACCTCTTCTTTTTAAAGGTTTAAAGCGCCTTGAATATCGTGGTTATGATTCGGCGGGGATTGCCCTTTTGAATGGCACTCTTTCTGTTATGAAACAGATTGGTAGCGTGACTGGTCTTGAAGCGGATACTGTTGAGCTCAGGGCAAGTATGCCTGGAGCGACGGTTGGTATAGGTCATACGCGGTGGGCTACTCATGGTTCCCCCAGTGACCGTAATGCTCATCCTCATTTGAATGCAGCTAGGGATATTGCTGTTATTCATAATGGTATTATCGAAAATTATTCAACTTTAAAACAGGGGCTCATTGCTGAAGGCTATTTGTTTTTGAGTGATACCGATTCAGAGGTACTTGTTCACCTTATCGACAGAGTATGGAAAAACGATACTTTACTTAACCTCGAGTCAGCAACTCGCAATGCACTTCGTCATATTGAGGGTGCTTATGGTCTTTGTGTAATTGCTTCGCGTGAGCCTGACAAGATCGTTGTTGCAAGAAAAGGCAGTCCGTTGGTCATTGGTATTGGTATTGGTGAGTTTTTTATAGCATCGGATGCTGCTCCTATTGTAGAACATACTCATAAGGTCGTTTATCTTGCTGACGGTGAACTTGCTGTTGTGACGAAAGATGGCTATTCGGTCAAAACAATCGAAAATATCGAACAAGAAAAAATTGTAACAGAACTTGATTTTTCATTGGAAAAAATAGAGAAAGGTGGCTTTGAGCATTTCATGCTTAAGGAAATTTTTGAACAGCCGAGCGTAATGCATGATGTTATGCGAGGACGTGTGCAAGTTGAGGAAGGGCGGGTTTGTCTTGGTGGAATTGATGATTATCTTGACCGTCTTAAGATGGCAAAGCGCATTGTTATTTGTGCTTGCGGAACAAGCTGGCATGCTGGTCTGATAGGCGAATATCTTATCGAAGAGTTTGCTCGCATACCTGTTGAGGTGGATTTTGCTTCTGAGTTCAGATACCGTAATCCTATTGTTGGCGTTGATGACGTAGTGATTGTTATTTCCCAGTCGGGTGAAACAGCCGACACTCTCGCGGCTCTACGTATCGCAAAGGAAAAGGGAGCTCTCGTTATGGGCATTTGCAATGTTGTTGGTTCCACTATTGCCCGTGAAACTCTTTGTGGTATGTATACACATGCAGGGCCGGAAGTTGGAGTTGCTTCGACTAAAGCATTTACGGCCCAAGTAATCATGCTCTATATGCTGGCAATAGCATTAAGCAAAGGTCGAACCATTTCTCATGACGAGATTTCCTTGAACCTTAAGGAGCTGGCCAATATTCCTGAAAAAGCTGCACAGATTCTTGAGCTTGATGGTCAGATCAAAGATATTGCCGGACGTTTCAAAAATGCAAAGAACTTTCTCTACCTTGGCCGAGGCTATAATTTTCCAGTTGCTCTTGAGGGGGCATTGAAGCTTAAGGAAATATCCTATATACATGCTGAAGGCTATCCGGCAGCCGAAATGAAGCATGGGCCGATTGCGCTAATTGATGAAGATATGCCTGTTATTTTTATTGCAACTCACGATAGTACTTATACTAAAATTTTAAGCAATATTGAAGAGGTTCGGAGTCGTAAAGGCAGGGTGATTGCTATTGCTAATGAAGGTGATAAAGAAATCAGTCGTCTTGCTGAACATGTTATCCATATTCCCCAGGCTTCCGCACCAATCATGCCTCTTCTGACTGTTATACCTTTACAGCTACTTGCTTATCATATTGCTACTCTTCGTGGTTGCAATGTCGATCGTCCGAGAAATCTTGCTAAATCGGTTACAGTGGAATAATTTGTTAGGGGAATATTGAGTGGATTTATTTTTTGTTTAAATGGGTACGTTGAGTGTACAGGTTTGTTCTGATGTAGTTATTGACCAAGCAAGAATAGCTCTTTATGTTGTATATTGGCAGCATGTCATTGCTGTCAGGTTATAAGTCAAATAAATTCAACTGGTTACAGATATAGGTTTCTCGAACTGTGTCAGACGAATTGGTAACTAATTGCACAATATCAACTTTCTCAAACACACTGACACTCAGAATCTGTAAAAAAAGTGTAGCGGGATAGTTCCAAATTGAGTCTCTTTTTCACCAAGGCAATCAGCACATAAACCGAGATAGCAATCCATATCTGTGTTTTGACCGCGTTTTCCGGGGTGCCGTAAAAGGCCTTGATTCGCAGATGCTGTTTAATCCATTTGAAGAACAGTTCAATCTGCCATCGGTTTTTGTAAAGGTCTGTAATCACTGTCGGAGCAAGCTCGAAATTGTTAGTCAGGCACACATACGTCTTGCCTGTTTCCGGTTCGGTGTACTTGATTCGTCTCAGCTGTTCCGGATAGTTGACTGATGATTTCGGATCAGTCAGCTTGATGTTTTGGTCACATTGCAGCCCTGTAGCCTTGTTAACGGGGCTATAGTACTGGCGGCGAAATGAGAGATTTAATTTACCTCTGATGACAAAGTACCCATGAGACCGATGGATAGAGTACAACCTCTCGCAAACTATGAATTGCTCGTTGAAAGATAATCAAGATGCATTTATAAAAGTTTTATATCGGTATTGATGTTCATCTGAAGCAGTGGACAATCAGTGTTCAAAGCAATCAAATGGTATTAGCCAAATCGTTGACGATATCCACACCATCTGCAGGAACACTATTGAGCTATCTCCAACGGCAGTATCCGGGTTGTAAGTATTATGCGGTGTATGAAGCCGGTTACAGTGGCTTTTGGCCGGCACGAGATCTGCTTTCTCAGAAGATTGAAACCATAGTGGTTAATCCTGCAGATATCCCGACCATGCATAAAGAGCGTTCAACAAAAACTGATAGTGTTGACAGCAATCCTTTTGGTTCTTGAACTGATTGACATCAATCGGTTCAAACGGTTTGATGAACTCGTCTCTTATATCGGTTTGGCACCATCGATTCATGAGTCGGATGAACGGTCGTACTCGAAAGGACTGACGAAGCGACAACATCAGGAACTCCGATCACGGCTGATTGAATCTGCATGGATTGCTGTCCGAAAGTATCCTGCTTTGACAATGAAATTTGGTCAACTTTGCAAACGGATGAATAAGAGCAATGCTATTATCAGAATCGCTAAAATGTTGTTATTGCTCCGGCAATTAAAAGTGTTTATCCGTAGTTCTTAAAACGCTTGGGGAATAAAGGCCATAGTGTCTTTTTATCAATACCTATAGTTGCCGGAGCAATAAGTCGGATCCGAAATGTTTGGAAAACCGAAACTGCTTGTGTTTATGGTGTCATAGAATAACCCGTTCACTTTGACGGCCAAATTGACAGCAGGTGTGGACCTTTCTCCGGTTTTTACCTCGGTCTTTATTGAAGACAACGAGATTTTTCTAAGGTTGAGGCCACACCTCTTATTTTAAAAGTGACAATGCTGCTCGGCAAACTGAACTGGTCGCAGTCTGTTCATAACAGGTTCGATGAGATAGGCTGATCAAAGTATAAAAAGTCATGGGATGCTTGCTTCGATGCTGTGTTGAAAATGACAAACAGAATCTAGCTTTTTACATAACAGGAAGCGATTGCTTATCATTTTCTGGATCAGGTATTTGAGGGTGATTGTATCAATGACGCCCGGTTCAACCATACTCCAGAATGAATCGGATGCCTCCCATAATTTTAATCAACCGCATGCCAATCAATTCTAAGGAGATTTGCTGCAGCTGTAATGGTTGAACAGTGCTGAAGCAATGAAACGGCAAAGCCTTCAAACATGATTGTAAAGCGCGAATGGGGTGCGCGGCCCAGGGAACTGATATTGTCTTTACACCACACTTTCCGCACTGACATCTTGGAATGGGAGCGATAAGAATTGTTCGGAAATGTTGCATGGTATCAAGATGCCGCCACCGTTGTTCCTGGGCCCTATATCATACAGTGAACCGCCATCTCCACACTCTGGCCATACTACGTCATTACCGATAAATTTGATGCGAACATCTATCTTCAGTCCAGAACCTGAGAGGTTGACATCGTCTACCTTCCATATGGCTGGAAATCCTAAAAGTTGTTGGTAATGGTCTGTAAGTTTTTACAGGTTTTTAGGTGAGATTGAAATACTGCATTCTACGACTTTATTCCATCATCCCACTAAATTACTCGAAGAGAAACATTTAGCAGAGCTCGCTCAGAAGTATGAGCTTCATCCGAACCGGATAGGAGCATGGAAACGAGAATTTCTCGTTCATACAGCCGAAGTGTTCAAGTAAACAGAAAAACAGGATCAACAAAAGAGAAAGGAAGATTAGACCGAAAAACTCTACAAGAAAATCGGTCAACTCCAGATTGAAACTGATTTTCTAAAAAAAATGTTGAGCTGAAAACTGTTAAGGAGCATTGGAGCATGATCGAACAAAAACATAAAGGACTCAGTATACCCAAGCAATGCGAGTTACTGTCCATCCCTGTTTTATCAGCCGAAAAAACCGACGGCGCTGAATCAGGAACTGAGGTGGCTGATTGATGAGCAGTATTTGAAGAAACCGTACTATGGTGTCTATCGGATGTGGGAATGGCTGTGTAAGAACAAAGGCTATAAGATCAATATCAAACGGATTCGCCGGTTATATCGGTTGATGGGCCTGGCAGCCATTGGGCCAAAACCGAAGACATCGAAACCAGCACTAGGGCATCGGGTGTACCCGTCTTTGCTGAGAAACTTGGGCTAAGTAACCTTTCGCGTTGGGGCCGCTTACCGGCAAGTATTATTTAAAAGGGCTTTGCGGTGTATTTTTGATACGATTAAAGAAAGAGCTGTTTAATTGGAAGAAAAAAACGTTGTCCTGCATGCGGTTCCAGCATGCAACGGTATGGCAAAATCAGCGCAGGCGTCTGTGTGCCGAATGCAAGGTTCAGTTCGGTACGCAAACGCAGTGCTGTTCATATTAGGCACCTTTGGGATCGTTTCATAGGATGGCTCACCGGTACAGGCCCTCTGGCTGATATAGCCCATGACATGAGCTTGTCACGGAAGCAGCTCTGTAAGCTGTTTGAACCGTTCTGGAAGGAACTTCCGCCGTCTCCTTCCAAGTGCACACAAAACGATATGGTACTCATTTTTGACGGGGTGTATCTC